>QWCJ01000754.1_pt1 | contig 13253 bp, 13 predicted proteins | sample 1972501 | NCBI WGS metagenome assembly QWCJ01 (sample SAMN09866711, study PRJNA288562) | Human vaginal metagenome isolate term2_vaginal, whole genome shotgun... | isolation source: vagina | host: Homo sapiens | place: USA: California
GCTGACCAGACGCAGGACTAAACACCGACGTAGCCAGACCGACCTAGTAGAATGCCAGCCATGGCAGCAGAAAATGGCTTGAGGACATTCGGCAACGGCATCGTCGCCGTGGAGTTAGAGATCACCAGCGGCACCTGGTACACCCTGTGGGCCCCGAACTGGCTGGTCAAGGGTGAGCGCTGGCAGGGCTTCCTGGGCGATGACGACGATCTTTTCGTCTTCGACTCCCCCGCCAAGCTCCTGGCTTTCCTCGAGGACGGCGGGCGCAACGAGCTGGCCGAGCACCCCAAGTGGGCGCAGTTCAAGTCCGACTTGGTCACAAATGTAGTGCCCACCCGCACCGGCAAGATCAGCCTGGTCGAGGTGCCCCGCAAGCTGGCTCAGCGCCCGGGCTATGAATCCACTTCCGCGGTCGCCCGCGGTTTCGATCTGCTGCGCTCCATAGGCAATGTCCTAGGTCTGAAGAGCGTGAACAACTGGTTCCACTCCTACTCCATCCTAGATAACGTGCGCCGCGGGCCGGACCACTACCAGTCGCAGAACGGCCTGGAAGAATGGTCGGGCGTTGGCCGCACCGTGCTGGATCGGTGGAAGGGCATGCTCGATGACGTCGAAGTGCACCTGACTGAGCCTGAGGTCGACGAAGAAAAGGTGAAGGACGCACAGAAGCGCATCGACGAGGCTCAGGAGGCCCGCGAGAAGCGCCAGAAGGAGAAGGAGGCCGAGGCGGCGGCTGCGGCCAAGGCCACCGAGGGCAAGGACGTCGATCCCTACGACAAGACCATCTGGGCAGACGCCGGCATCGATCCGATCCGCATCAGCCTGAACGGCCAGTACGTCTACACTCTGCGCTGCTACGTCGGCGACAAGCCGCGCTTCCTCGGCCGCCACGGGGAGATCAACACCTTCCCGAACTCTCGTGCCCTCGTGCGCTGGATTATTGACGCCCACGATCACGACCTCGAAGAGCTGGATACTTGGGGCGACCTGGTCAGCGCCGCCAACGCCGGTGAGCTGGAGGTCACGGTGCACGACTCGAACCAGTACTCCTTCGCTGGGCTGCACGACGACATTTCGGAATCCCTCGACGCCGTGGATACCGACCAGCTGGGGCGCGCCTACGAGCTGCTGGCGGACGCCGCGGACTGGGCGGGCGACGACGGCGTGAACAAGATCCTGCTGAGCTACCCGAAGCTGCAGAACTACCTGGCTTACATGCTGGGCTCCCCGTCGGACGCACAGCCATCCGCCCCCTTCGATGAGGAGGCGAAGGGCTGGAAGGCACTGGAGGAAGGCCTGATTAAGCGCTTCACCCGCTTCTAGAAATTAGATGGCTGGCCCTGGCCAGCCCCAGGGCATCTTCGCCTGGCTGTTGTATTTGAAAAGCGCAAATACACCAAGAGAGACGGCCGCCAACGAAAGGGCGATTGCAAAATAAACGCCGATTTCTGCACTCCCTTGGAAGACCTCCTCGAAAACCAGGCGTTCTTCCCGCAGTCGAGCACCCTCTTCCCTCTCCATGGCCTTCAATGCTCGCTGGATCTTCATGATCGACCAGATCGCCCAGCCTAGACCCACCAGACCCGCGCCGATGAACATGGAAGAGGCCACACGCGGCTTCACCGCCTGCCACAACATGACGGCACCCACAATCAGTAGCGACAGGGCTGCGACATTGGCTGGTACGCCGACTCCGGCACTGCTGAACTTCGAATCAACAACGTCAGCACCTTCCGGAGCGCCTGTGACGACAACCCTGCCCCAGCCGTTCACATTTAGCCTCATAATCCCTTCATCGTGATTAAACCTCAGCTCCGTCCATCCGAGAAAGCTCGCAGTGAACATAAGCAAGGCTAAAGCTGTGGCGCCGCCGGAGACGAGCAGCATCCATGTGCCGGGACGGGAGCCGTATCCAAACTGAGGGTTTCCACCCATCGCGCCGTAGGGATTGGGATTGTTCATGGATCAATCACTTCCGGTCATTCACGGGCAGCTACTAACAAAAGAGCTCGTCTGGGCTTACCATGACGAGCTCTCTTGCGATGTAGAAAGGTTCTTACTGCCCCGGCTGGTTAAACGGGTTCTGGTTACCTGGCTGGCCGAACTGACCCTGCTGATTCGGCTGGTTCTGTGGCTGTCCTGGCTGACCGAACTGACCCTGCTGGTTCGGCTGGTTCGGCTGGCCGAACTGCTGAGGCTGACCCGGCTGGCCGAACTGGTTCGGAGCGTTGTTTCCGTTACCCGGAACGTTCAGCAGCGGGCCGAACTTCACGATCGCCAGCACGCCGAGCGCGATGATCGCCAGGGCGATGATGATTGCCAGGAAGACCGCGAACTTCGGGCCGCCGTCCAAGGTGATGCCAGATGCGAACCCATAATTACTGCTGGCGGACTGAGCTTCCTCCAGTTTGTCCTTTGCCTCTTTGTAGGGACCATTGAAATCAACGATTGTCCAGATGGCCCAGATCAGATGCACCGCACCACCGGCGATACCCAGGTAGACGGCCACACGCGGCTGGATCTTCAGCCACAACATAACCGCCGCGGCGATCAGCAAGCCCAAGGTCAAGAGCATGAAGAGCACGCCCAGGCCGGTGTTACCGAAATCCTCGGCGAAATCCTTCTTATCGGCATTGTCACTCACCGAGAGCATGCCCCAGCCGTTCACGCCAGCGGTGTACTCATCTCCACTAATTTTGGTCGTAAGACCGACCCACTTGAAGAAGCTGAAGAACAGCACCAGCAGCGCTGCGATGCCAGCCACGCCTGCAGCCAGCTGGTTCCACGCCAGCGACTGCAGGCCCTGCTTCATTGCCTGACCGGCCTGCCCCGGCTGACCCGGCTGGTTCGGCTGGCCAGGCTGACCCGGCTGGCCAAACTGGTTCTGCTGTTGCGGCTGCGGCTGGTTCGGCTGCTGCGAGTACGGATTCTGGCCACCGGGGTTCGGTCCCGGCTGGCCATAAGGGTTCTGGTTGCTCATGGCGAATGCTCTCAATCTTTTCTGCGAATAATTCCTATCTAGGATTCGCCTAATTATTACAGCTTGCTACTGATTAAGCGACCGGAATGGCATTATCGATCAACAACGAAGAATTGGTCGAACGTCACGTTGCTGGCCACTTCGCCGCGCTCGTAGACCTTTAGGTCCTTCTGATTGATCTCGATGCGCGTTCCGCCCCCGACCGGCACGCTGTAGCTGCCGCGGCTCGGGTCTGCATAGGACATGTCCACGTCCTTCTCGATCGAGTGGCCACCGACATAGCTTCGGTAGTAATAGTCACCGTGCTCCCCGACCTTGCACACCACGACATAATCGCCGTCGCCATAGGCCGCGTACAGCCACTGGTCGTCAGCATTGCAGTGCGCGGGGCTGCCCTCCCAGCCATAGCTGCTCAGCCTATATTCTGGGCTGGAAGATCCACTGCCTCGCGGCTCCTCCGGGGTTGGCTCGTCCTCTGGGGTTGGCTCCGCTTCGCTAGTCTTTTCACGCTCGGTGGTCGTGGCGGGGTCCCCATAACTGCCGTGGCCGTCAGCACGCCCGCGACCAGCAGCGCCACCACGGAGATTGCAACGATGGAATACACCCACGGAGAGGTCTTATTCTGCTGCGGAGCCTGCTGCGCAGGATAGTTGGGGTTCCAGTTATTCCAGTTGTTATTACTCATGTGATGTTCCGACCCTAGCGGTCGAGAATATTCATGTTCAGCAGCTTCGGGCCGCTATTGCCCACGCCGAAGAACAATAGGCCCTTCAACTTGCCATTGTTGTCCTCCACGGAGACGAGGTAGAAGTCCTCGTAGCGGTCAACGCTCTCCTCGGTCAAGACAAACCGGGCGAAATCGTTGCTCTTGGTGACTTCTCTGGGCTGGAGAGCCAGGGCGTCAAACTCCTTATTCATGCCCTCGTATCCGCCGTCGTCCAGGTCGAAGTAATCCGAGGCATCGGACATGAATTCCTTGCCGACGTGATCGTCCATCCACATCTGGGTCTCGCCCTTCTTACGCAGATCCAGGAACTCCTGGGAAAGGTTCTTCACCTCTCGCTCGTCTCCGAAGAACCAGCTCACACCCTTGTAGGCCCCAAACAACACCAGGACTGCGAGAAGGGGGACAATAGCCGCCACGGTCAGCGCCAGCTTCGAGGAACGGGCGAACTCGCGCTTCAGCTTGGACGGCTGCTTGGGCTGCTGCGGCTGTTGCTGTGGTTGCTGCGGCTGACCGGGCTGCTGGAACTGTTGGAACTGCTGGGGCTGTGCCTGCGCCAGCACCTGCATCTCACCCAGGTCACGCAGCGCGGCAATGTCGATCTCGGGGGCATTCGGATCGTCCAGGCGGGCATCGTACATGCCGCGCTTCGTCGGATCCGCAATCACCTGGCGCGCCACCTGCAGCTCGTCTTCCCCGCCCGGGTTGGAAGCATTACCCGTGCTCAGGCGCTTATCGATGTCCTTTGCGATGTCCTGAGTGCTCGTGCTCCGGTCAATCCCAAGTGACTCGTACAGGTTGTAATGCGCCACGGCTTCGGTCAGCTCCCATCCTTAAAATGTCGTTATACAGGCATTTAGCTTAACTTAAATCCCGCAGCTCGTGGTTGAGAGAATCCAATTCGCCCCCGCCGGCCATCTCCAGCGTCAACTGCTCCAGAGTGACCTCGGAATAATCCGCGTCCAGGGTTTGCTCGCCCATGTTCAGCAGCACAAAGTGGCTGCCCACCAGATACGCATGGTGGGGATTGTGGGTAATCAGCACCACACCTACCCCACCTTCGGCGGCAGACTTGATGAAGCGCAGCACCATGCCGGATTGTTTGACGCCCAGCGCTGCGGTTGGCTCGTCCAGAATGATCACTCGCGCGCCGAAGTACACAGCCCGCGCAATGGCCACGACCTGCCTCTGGCCACCGGAAAGGTTGGCGATGGGCACCTCGACATCGTCCAGGTGCACTCCCATCTTCTCCAGCTCCTCGGACGCGATGCGGCGCATCTCGTCGGCACGCAGCAGGCCGAAACGCCCGGTGAGCTCTTGGCCCAAGAAGAAGTTCCGCCACACGGACATCTGTCCGACCACGGCCAGGTCCTGGTACACGGTGGCGATGCCCTTATCCAGGGCATCCTTCGGGCCGTTGAAGTTGACTTCCTCGCCGTCGACCAGAACCTCGCCACTGGTGTGCTTGTGGCGGCCGGCAAGGATCTTGATGAGGGTGGACTTGCCCGCACCATTGTCGCCCAGGATGCAGGTCACCTTGCCGGGGTAGATATCCAGGTCAATGTCCTTCAGCACGTGGACATCGCCATAGTCCTTGTCCACATTGCGGAGGCTGATAATCGGGGTGGCGTCATTAGAAGAAGACATTTAGCTGCGACCTCCCGAAGTGAACTTGGAGACAGAGTTGTTGGTGAGCACCGCAAACAGCAGCATGGCCCCCAGGAAGAACTTGAACCAATCCGGGTTCCAACCTGCGTAGACGATGCCCTGGTTCGTCATACCGAAGATCAGCGCGCCGATGGCCGTACCGATGGCGGTGCCGCGCCCACCCGTGAGGGCACAGCCGCCGATGACCGCGGCGATAATGTAGAGGAACTCGTTGCCCACACCCTGGCCGGCCTGGATGGAATCGAAGGCGAAGAGATTGTGCATGCCCACGAACCAGGCGGCGAAGCCGACGAACATAAACAGGATCACCTTCACTCGGCGTACCGGCACGCCGGTGGCACGAGCGGCCTCGGCATCACCGCCGACGGCGAAGATCCAGTTACCGAAGCGCGTCTTGAACAGCAGCACGCTGGCCAGGGCCACGAAGAGGAGCCACCAGAAGACGATGGTCTTGACCTCCACGCCGAAGATGTTGATCGAGGAGGCGAAGACGGCCTTGGCGGATTCGAAGCCCTCCATGTCGGCAATCGACGGGGTGGCGACCTGGCCGGTGACCAGCTTCGTAACGGCCAGGTTGATGCCCTGCAGCATCAGGAACGCAGCCAGGGTGATGAGGAACGACGGGATGCCCGTGCGCATCACCATCATTCCGTTGAAGGCGCCGATGGCCAGGGCGATCAGCAGGGAGAGGAAAACGCCCACCCAGGAGTTCAGCCAGAAGTTGTAGTTCAGCATTGTGGCGGCCAGTGCGGCGGTGGTGACGGCCACGCCGGAGGATAGGTCGAACTCGTCGCCGATCATCAGCAGGCCGACGGCCAGGGAGATGATGCCCATCGTGGAGCTGGCGTACAGCACCGTGGAGAACGCATCGAGGGAGCGGAACGACGGGGCGACGATCATGAACAGTGTGAAGATCAAGACCGCGCCGAGCACCGAGGTGAACTCGGGGCGCTTAAGGATACTCATCGCTTTCATCGCAGCCCTTCCTTGGCCGCGTCCGCGATGGTGTCCACGTTGGACTTATCCACGAACGACGGGCCGGTCAGCACCGGCTGGCCGCCGCCCACGGTGGACCCGTTGCGCTTGGCCAGCCAGAGCGCGTCGATGGCCATGTAGCCCTGCAGGTAAGGCTGCTGGTCCACGGCCCACTCGATGGTGCCATTCTTGATTGCGGCGACGAGCTCCGCGTTGGTGTCGAAGGTGGAGATCTTTGCCTTGGAACCGGCCTGCTCCTTGGCCTGCACGGCCGTCAGCGCGACGGGGGCGACCAGACCCATGACCCAGTCGATGTCCTTCTGCTGTGCCAGCTTGGCCTGCACTGTGGACTGCACGCTGGTCAGATCCATGCCGTTGACGTAGAGGTTCTCCACAGAACCGCCGCCGAGGCCCTTCTTGATGCCCGCACAGCGGGACTCCTGGCTAGGGTTGCCCTGCTCGTGGATGACGCACAGCACCTTCTTGGCGCCGTCCTTCGACAGGCGCTCGCCGGCGCGCTCGCCGGCGACGGATTCGTCCTGGCCGAAGAAGGCGCTGACGTCGTACTTCTTGTAGTGCTCCATGCCGGAGTTCAGGCCGACCACGGGAATGTCCGCCTTCGCCGCGCGCTTCGCCGCCGGGCCCAGAGCCTCCGGGGTGGGCATGGTCAGGGCCAGGCCATCGACGTTGGAATCGATGGCATTCTGCACCAGGTTCGCCTGGTCAGGCGCCTGCGGGGAGGAGCTGTAGCGGAGCTCCAGGTTGTTCTTCTTGGCAGCATCCTCCGCGCCTGCGCGGACGAGATCCCAGAAGGTATCGCCCGGCGCGCCGTGGCTCACCATCGCCACGGTGTATCGCGGGGTATCCACTCCCCCGCCGCCGTCGCCGGACGCGCCACCGCGCGGTCGACCACCGGTCTCCGAGCACGCGGCAAGCGCCGCGCCCGTGCAGATAATCACCAGCATCGCCACCGCGCGGCGGAGGTTGAACTTAATTCCCCAAGAATTCGCCATGCAGAGCATTTTGCCAGTTCACAGGGGCAAAACCCAACCCTAAGCGGGACAACTTAAAGCATTCAGATGCGTCTAGCTGGAGGTTTGGTCGCCTGCTTCGCCATCGCTTTCCTCATCGTCCAGGCTGAGGCCCAGCTCCTCCAGCTCGGCCTTGAGGTTCTCCATAGAAAGCTCAATATCCTGCTGGCCTGCGCCCGCTGCAACAGCCGCGCCGTGCGGCTGGCCGTGGCCGTGCAGGCGCTGCATGCCGTTGGAAAACTCGGTGCCCTCCGCGTCGCCTGCGTCCAGGGCCTCGTCCGGAAGGCTGTTGCCGACCTCGGCGTAGGCCGGATAGATCACGTTGCGCTCCAGGTCCTCGCGCAGCCCCTCGTCGCAGTAGGCCACCTGCAGCGCATTGCTCGTAAGCTCCAGCAGCTGCCACAGCTCCAGGTCGCAGTGCTCGGCCAGCAGCTCGAACTCGCGGGACATCGTGGTGCCGGAAACCAGGCGGTTATCCGTGTTCACGGTGCAGAAGAAGCCCATCTCGTACAGCAGGCCAAACGGATGTTCCGCCACGTCGTCGCAGATACCCGTCTGCGTATTAGAGGTCGGACAGATCTCCAGGGCAATGCGCTGGTCGCGCATGAAGCGGGCGACCGGACCCAGCTCGATGCCGCTCATGGTGGCATTAAAGTCCTCGTACACACGCACACCGTGACCGATACGCCGGGCACCCTGCGCTAGGGCGTCACGAAGAGAGTCCACACCGGCAGCCTCACCAGCGTGAATGGTGAAAGGAACGAGGTTCTTGCGCAGCAGGTCGAACGCGGCGGCGTGCTTTGACGGCGGGAAGCCATCCTCGGCGCCGGCGATGTCGAAGCCCACCACGTAACCTTCGCCCGGGGTGTGCTCACCGTAGTTGTCCACCGTGAGCTGAGCGATCTCCTCGGAGCGGTCCGCGTGGCGCATGGCGCACAGGATCAGGCGCACGTGGATGCGCCCGCCGCGCTCGGCGACCAGGCGCTCGCCCTCCTTCACGCCCTGCACCGTGGCCTCAACGACCTGTTGCAGGGAAAGGCCATCGGCCTGGTGTTGCTCGGGGGCGTAGCGCAGCTCGGCGTAGCAAACGTTATCGGCGGCCAGGTCCTCGACGGCCTCGCGGGTGATGCGCACCAGCCCCTCGGCGGTCTGCATGACGGCGGTGGTGTGATCGAAGGTGGTGAGGTAGGTCGGCAGGTCGCCGGAGTTCGCCGCCTCGTAGAACCACTTCTCCAGCTCTACTGGGTCGGTGGTGGGCAGCTCGTAGCCGATCTTCTCGGCAAGCTCGACCAGGGTGGCGGGACGGACGCCACCGTCGAGGTGGTCGTGGAGCTCTACTTTGGGAAGGGACGCGATGATGTCAGAGTCAATCATGTCTAAAGATCCTAGCTGCATTCGCGTCCCACGCTCGCAGCTGGCCGCTAGCGCTTGAAGATCTTGGTGACCAATCCGCCAACGACCACGCCCGCGGCTGCGCCGATGCCAAGCAGACCGGCACGGTTGGCGTCGGCACTACCCGCACGCACCTCCTGGCGCACGCGAATAACGGCGGCCGGCGGTGCATCCGGGCGCAGGTTAGCCAAGGATTCCGGCGTGGTCGCAGCCCACGCGGAGCAGTACAGCAGGATGCGCCAGATGAAGTACATCAGCACCATCACACCGATCACCGGACCGAAGGCCGCGCCGGCGGGGTTGGATAGCGCGTTGGAGAAGAAGATGGTGGCGAACTGCTTGAAGATCTCAAACAGGATCGCGCCGATAACAGCGGCCTTCACCGCGGACTTGCGAGGCACCTTGGTGCGCGGCAGGTAGAGGATCATCCAGAAGAACACGCAGAAGTTAGCGATCAGCGCCACCAGCAGGGCCACGCCGAAGGTGATGTAGCGGATGCCCGGCACGTCTGCCAGCCCGACTGCATCCAGCAGCTGGGTGGTCAGGCCGGAGTTGCCGATGGTGGTGATGGCGAAGGCAGCGATCAGGGAGACCAGCAGGCCGACCAGGCCAATCAGGTCCTTTACCTTGCCGGAGACGAAACCGGAAGGCGTACCGTCGACCTTCCACATCGCGGAAACACCCAGGCGCAGGTGGGCGATCCAGCCCAGTCCGGTCCACAGGGCCAACAGAAGACCGATGGAGAATACGGACTTCCTCTGTTCGATGGACTGCTCGATGATGGTCTGCAGCACATCTCCCATGCTGCCGTCGCCCATGTTGGCGACCCTGTCCATGACGTCGTTCAGCAGCCTCTCGTTGCCCGCCAGGATCATGGCCAGCACGGCCAAGGTCAGCATCATCAGGGGGAAGATCGTCATCACCGAGAAGTAGGTGATGCCGGCGGCGAACTGGTTACCGCCCTGCTCGGAGTACCGATCCTGCATCCGCAGCACGTGATCCAGCCACGGCCACTTGTCGCGGTACTTATCCAGCGGGCCTGGATCGTCCTTGCGGGATCGCTCCACGCCATAGTTATCCAGCTTGCTCTTATCAGGATCGGTGGTCGCCAAAGGGACGGCCCTTCCTTCCGGTCGTCTCGTCTTGAAAGTTCTTCACATTAGTAAAGCACGGCGGGGGCTGCCGTGCTTTGCTGTTTCGCGTTGCTTGTTCCGCGTTATTGCTTCGCTACTGCCTTACTTCCGCCAGGAAGCCCACGCGCTCGTAGACCTGCTCGATGGTCTTCGCCGCGATCTCGCGGGCGCGGTCCGCACCATTTGCGAGGATGCGGTTCAGCTCGGCGGGGTCGGCCATGTACTCGTCGTAGCGCTGGCGCAGCGGGGTGCAAAACGCCTCCAGCACTTCGGCTGTGTCCTTCTTCAGGTCGCCGTAGCCAGAGCCGGCCTTCTGGTAGCCCTCCACCAGTTCGTCGATGCTCTTATCCCCCAGCGCGGACTGGATGACCAGCAGGTTCGATACGCCCGGCTTGTTTTCCTTGTCGTAACGGATTTCGCCGTCATTATCGGTCACTGCCGAGCGGATGCGCTTGGCGGAGACCTTCGGGTCGTCCAGCAGGTTAATCAGGCCCTTGGGGTTGTCCGTGGACTTCGACATCTTGGCCGTCGGGTTCTGCAAGTCGTAGATCTTGGCCGCGCCCTCGGGGATGAAGTCCTCGGGCACCACGAAGGTCTTCTTGTAGCGGGAGTTGAAGCGCTCCGCCAGGTTGCGGGTGAGCTCCAGGTGCTGGCGCTGGTCTTCGCCGACCGGCACCAGGTGCGGGCGGTACAGCAGAATGTCCGCGGCCATGAGCATCGGGTAAGCGTACAGGCCGGAGGTGGTGTTGTCGCCGCCCTGCTTGGCGGACTTGTCCTTAAACTGCGTCATGCGGCGCGCCTCGCCGTCACCGGTGATGCACATCAGCACCCACGCCAGCTGTGCATGCTCCGGCACGTGGGACTGCACGTACAGGGTGGAGCGCTCCGGATCGATGCCCAGCGCCAGCAGCTGTGCCACGCCCGCGAGGGTGCGCTTGCGCAGATCCTTGGGGCTGTAGCCGGGCACGGTGATGGCGTGCTGGTCGGGGATGAAGTAAAAGGTCTCGTAGTCTTCCTGCAACTGGATAAACTGCTTGACTGCTCCCAAGTAGTTGCCCAGGTGATAGGAATCGCTGGTCGGCTGCAGGCCGGAGACGACGCGCTGTTTCTTCGCAGGTTGGTTCATGTTATGTAACCTTACTCGTCGCTGTTGCGGGGTTCTTCGGGTGGGTTTTGTGACGCCTGCTCGTCCCCGTATTCGTACTCTCCCCGATCGACCAGTTCGAACCGGTTTTTCCTTTTGCGCTTCTTTTGCCCGGACTTGTCCTTCGGGGCTTTCGGGGCGCCCACGCTGCGCCGGCGCATCTCACGGCGCTGCACTCCCGCCTTGTTGAGTGCCCACATGGTCAACCGCCCGGCGGGGTCGCGGACGTATTCGCGCTCCTGGTATTCGAAAACTGGCAGGGAAATGCGGTAGAAGATCGCCAGCAGGCGCAGTCCGAAGGCGAAGATCAGACAAATGACGATGACCAGCTGGCTGCCGATGGTCTCGTCCATGTTGAAGTGCAGCATGCCCATGTACATCACCGCCACGAGGATGGCGATGGAGGCGTAGAGTTCCTCGCTGAACACCAGTGGCACCCGGTCGCACAAAACATCGCGCAGCACGCCGCCGAACACGCCCGTGGTCACCGCCGCCACGCACGCGATGATGAAGCCGTGGCCGTGGCTCACCGCGGTCTGGATGCCCAGCACGGCGAAGGTGGCCAGCCCGATCGCATCGGCGACGAGGAAGCTGCGCCGCAACCGCACCATCAACCAACTGATCCGCACCGTCACGGCCGCGGCGATAATCACGGTGAGCAGGTAGAGCGGCTGTTCGACCCACGTGACCGGGTAGGTCCCCAGGACGACGTCGCGGACCGTGCCGCCGCCGAGTGCGGTGAGCGCGCCCAGGGTGATCACACCGAACAGATCCATGCGCATCCGGCCCGCCGCGACTGCCGCGGTCATGGCCTCGGCAATAATGCCGATGAGGTAGAGGATGACCAGCAGATGCTCGGTGCTAAAACCGGCGAAAAAGTCAGCGATCATGCTCAGCCCTCCGCGTACTCCACCAACAGCGGCGAGTGGTCCGACCAGCGCAGCTCCACCGCCTCCGCCTTTTCCACCCAGCTGCGCTGGGCCCGCGCGAGCATGTCGGCAGTGGCCGCCTGGTAGTCGATGCGCCACCCCGCGTCGTTATTAAAAGCCTGACCGCGGTACGTCCACCACGTGTACGGCGCAGCGTCCGGCGACAAGCGACGGGCCACGTCGAACCACACCGGCTCGGTCGCAGCGGTACGCGCAGCGGGCACGGTGCCGGTCGTGCCGTACTCGACTGCGCCCGCCCAACCGGCCACGTCTTTGTCCTCTATATCTTGTATCTCCTCGTCCGGGAACGCGCCGAACACCGAGTCCATAAACGCGCGCTCCGAGGGCAGGAAGCCGGATTTCTTCCGGTTGCCCTTCCAGTTCTTCAGGTCCTCGCGGCGGTGGCAGATGTTCCAGTCGCCTCCGATCACCATCTGCGGGTACTGCACGGCCCACTCGCGAAGCAGCGGCTCGAAGCGGTCCAAGAACTCGTATTTTTCGTCCTGCTTCGCGGTCTCGGCCGCGCCCGACGGCAGGTACAGCGAGGCAACGCGCTCTCCGCCCGGCAGGGTGGCGGCGATGAGTCGGCCGGCGGTTTCGAAGCCGGGGAGGCCGATCTGGGCGTCGACAAGCGGGCGCTTCGACAAAATGCCAACCCCGGCCCGCCCCTTGGCCTCGGCGGGTGCGACGAGAAGCTCCCAGCCCTCCTCCAGCGCTGGGGCGAGCGCAGCGCGCGCCTGCTCCTCGGTCGCGCGGACCTCCTGCATCAGCACCACCTCGGCCGGGGTGTGCCGCAGCCACTCCAACATCCCGAGATTGCGCTCGTTGCGGACCTTCGTAGCGGCCCGAATCCCGTTGACATTCACAGAAGCGATAGTGAGACTCATGCCCCCGAGACTACCTATTACAGGACAAGCGGTATGCAAAAGCTGTACGCTGAAGAGTTGAATACTGCCAACCTGAGTTATGAGGAGCACAATGGCTAAGATCATCTGGACTCGCACCGACGAAGCGCCGCTGCTGGCGACATACTCCCTCAAGCCGATCGTGGAGGCTTTCGCTTCCCGCGCCGGCATCGACGTGGACACCGCCGACATCTCGCTCGCCGGCCGCATCCTCGCGCAGTTCCCGGACCGCCTCGGCGACAAGAAGGTCGACGACGCGCTCGCACAGCTCGGCCAGCTGGCGAAGACGCCCGAGGCCAACATCATTAAGCTGCCGAATATCTCCGCTTCCCTGGTGCAGCTGAAGAAGGCCATCGCTGAACTGCAGGCCGC
>QWCJ01000512.1_pt1 | contig 13220 bp, 12 predicted proteins | sample 1972501 | NCBI WGS metagenome assembly QWCJ01 (sample SAMN09866711, study PRJNA288562) | Human vaginal metagenome isolate term2_vaginal, whole genome shotgun... | isolation source: vagina | host: Homo sapiens | place: USA: California
TGAGGACCTAGTGTTGGGGCGGGTTAATCCGGCGGACGTGGACGGGGCGGTTGATACCGTCGATATTCCCCGCTGGAAAGCGCTGCGAATGCTGGGTAAAGGTATCAAAGATTCGCGTGAGGAACGCCGGCGCCAACGGGGTCAGGCAGATTCCGGTGACGACGCGGCCTGGGGCGCGGATTCAGAAGGGCGGGGGGACGCCTCATGACCGGTCCCAAAGTTGTCGTTCTGGATCACGGGTACGGCAATGTGCTTTCCGTTGCACACGCCCTCGAGCGGGCGGGAGCCCGGGTGTCGCTCTCGGCTGACGCGACGGAAGTTGCCCAAGCTGACGGTTTGGTGGTTCCGGGAGTGGGAGCGTTCGCGGCGGTGATGCGTTCTCTGCAGGCGTCGCGGGCGCCTCTGATGATTGAACGCCGACTCGCCGGAAGCCGCCCAGTGCTGGGCATTTGCGTCGGTCTGCAGGTCATGTTTGAAAGCGGCGACGAAAACGGGGAAGTCACTGCCGGACTGGATCAATGGCCCGGAATGGTGACGGCGCTGCCAGCGGCGCGTTTACCGCATATGGGCTGGTCAAAAGTGCACGTCCCGGCCCAGTCGCAGCTGTTGGCGGGGCTTGACGGACAGAGGTTCTATTTTGTGCACTCCTATGCTTGCCTCAGCGACCCCGCCGCAGCCTTGGGGACAGACGAGGAATCACGGCGGCTGTTCCGCCCCCCGCTGGTGTCCTGGGCGCATTACGGAGCCGACTTTGTGGCAGCCGTGGAAAACCGAGCCTTATGCGCCACCCAGTTCCACCCGGAAAAGTCCGGACCAGCCGGGGCGCGCGTGTTCGCAAACTGGTTAGAGATGCTCTAGAGGTAGCGGGTCGCGAAGACTCCGGAAAGGACTCTCAATGACGCAGATGGTGCTGTTACCAGCAATTGACCTGGTTGACGGAAAGGCGACCCGGCTGACCGAGGGCAAAGCCGGAACTGAAAAAGTTTATGGCGAACCCGCCCAAGTCGCCGCGGAGTTCCTCGCCGCCGGCGCGCGTTGGCTGCACCTGGTCGACCTGGACGCCGCTTTCGGGCGGGGTTCAAACGCCGACCTAGTAGAGTCGCTGGTGAGGGCCTATCCGGATCTGAAGTTTGAGGTCAGTGGGGGATTGCGTGACGACGACTCACTGTGCCGAATGCTTGATGCCGGAGCGGCGCGCGTGAACCTGGGTACCGCCGCAATCGAAAATCCCGAGTGGTGCGCCACGGTCATTGAGCGGTTTGGGCAGCGAATCGCAATCGGCTTAGATGTCCGCGGTGAGCGAGTGTACGGTCGCGGCTGGGTCAGCGAAGGGCCATTATTGGACCAGATTGTGCGGGATTTGGACGCCCTGGGTTGCGCCCGTTACGTGGTGACCGATGTGTCGAAAGACGGCACTTTGACCGGGCCGAACCTCGAGCTGCTGGCTCACGTGTGCCAATCCAGCCCGGCAAAAGTTGTGGCGAGCGGGGGAGTGTGCGCTCTGCGTGACCTGCAAGCCCTGCGTGATTTGGCGGGGGTCCACCCCAACCTGGAGGGGGTCATCGTCGGCAAAGCCATCTATGAGCGACGTTTCACGGTTGCCGAAGCTTTGGAGAGCCTGGCGGCCTGACGCTGCGGGGTTTTGTTTGAAAGCGCGGCAACATTCATGAAACATCTGGCGAGCAATCCTTTCGCATCGGATCGTGGCGATTTACTGCCCGGAACAGGGCGCGCCCTAGAACTGGCCGCGGCCAAAGATGTGGGGGCAGCGCAGGTTGAGCTGTTTTCAGCGCTGCAAACGGAACGACTCATCGTGAATGCTCCCGTGGCGATTTCGGGGCGCTGCGAATCTCCATCATTTTCGTCGGTTTATGCCCCCTACGGGGCTGCCCTGCCGGTGTATTCCAGCGCGGCACGCTTCGCGGAGTTGATGGATCCGAAACACCATCGGCCGCTGCTGGTCAACCCTGCGCGAATAGCTTTGGCGGCGTTGGCTATTGAGGGATTTCTGTGGTTGGATGCCCCGGTGGCGTTGGGTGGTGCTACTCAAGCGAAGCCTTTAGCGAAAAACCCGGAGTGGATTCACGCCTATGCGCCGAGCATCATGCTAGGACCGCCCGCTTTGAACGCCCTGGTCAGCGGCGACGATTGGCTTCCGGCTTGGCATGATGCTGAACTCGCGACACTGCTCAGCTCGCTATCAGCCCATACGGGCGCCGAAATTGAGACCATCGCAGCCGGTCCGGCGGGGGGACTGGTCGTCACAGTCCGCACCCCTGACGACCGTGACGCCGCGAAACTTGCCGTCAAACGCTTTTACAGATCCCTGTTGCGTTCGCCAGAAATCCCCCCACGCGCCACTTACGTGCAGCTTCTCCCCGTGCGCTGACGGCTTCCGTACGAGCCACACTCACACCCGGTGACGCGACGTTACCGGAAGGGTGGGCGGAACGCTTGTGAACCCGACATGGGACTCTAGTGCTACCAGCGCCCCACCACCCTTGTGAAAGACCCTAGGCGTGGGGAATATCGCCCAGCCAGTCCACGACGTGTTGAATCAGGGCTTCGTCAAAGACATCGTCCGAGTGGTGTTCGCCAATCCATTTCTGAATCGAACCGCCGGCCGACGCGTCCATTTTCTTTCGAGCCTCCGCGGGTTTAACCAGGACCTGCCACAGCATGTTCTTGGCTTCTTCCACTGACTTATAAAAGAACGGGTAGTCTGCCGGCACCAGGGCGTGAGCCCATTCGAGGTCAGGAAAGACGCCGATGACTCCCGCGCCCAAGGCTTCTACGTACTCGATGCCGTAGGATTCTTCCTCGGTGGTCGCCAGGAAAGCGGTCGTATGTGCCAGAGCCTCCCAATAGGACTGACGCGTGGCGGTCAAAGGTCCCACCCAAATCCAGTCGCGATGGGAAAACTTCATGGCGGCTTCGCTGACCAGGTGGGTTTCGTGCAAACGCATCTCGACCCGCAGCGGAATCTGGCGGTGTACCCAGTTGACCACATCCAAGAAAATATCCGGGCGCTTCTTTGCTGAAAGGTAAATCGAGGGGTAGAGCACGACGGGGACCTCTGTCTCAACCCGCGGTCGGACGTGAGCCAGGCGGAAGCCCAGGTTTACCCACCCCAGCTGCATCTGTTCATGCAGCGGTTTCACGGTCCATTTCTCGGCAATCTCCCGGACTTCCATGGCGGTGCGTTCCGAGTTTGCAAAAGTGGGGAACAGGGCGCAAGACAGGGCCATCGAGGCAATGCCCTCTACCGTAGTCATTTCGCGTGGAGACCACCACATAAAGTTCATGATGTGCGGTTTTTCCGCGCCTGCGTTGTGCATTTTTTGCCACAGTCGGGGCGAGTCAATGACGTCCATGTTGATGACGGCCGTGTCAGTCGGGTCGAGCATCTCAATCGGAGCCACGCTGAAGTTTTCGGCGCGGCGGGCGGAGCCGCCGATGAGGATGGAGTCGGGGAAGTTCCGTAAGATCCGTCGCACCAGGGTGTCTCCGGCAGAGTGTCCGGACACTCGCCCGGCTTCGTCAACTTGGGCATTTTCCCATTTAATTGCCAGTTTCATGGTTATTCCCCTTTCCGTTCCGCAGCCTGGTCGGGCGACTGCGGGTGATTGCTTGGCGATGGTTCTTCCGTGAGTTCCAGGTCGGGAACTTCGTTCAAAAGGTCGGTGCCGGCCTCTGTCGGTGAAGAGTCGAGAATCTCGTCTAGCGCGGCCGCGTCAATGGGGGCTTCGATACCGCCGGGACGCGGCATAATCTTTATTGCCGGTCGGGTGACTCGGTCTTTCACGCTGGGGATTCCGTTCAAAGCCGTGTCGACTGGAGGTTCGTGGTCGTGCATGGCGTCACGAGAGGCGCCGCGGATACGCATCTGATAGAAACTGCACCACACGAAGTACGCTGAAGCCACGAAAAAGACTCCGGCCAGGATATGCACCAGGCGTGCCTGACCCTGGTTCGTTAAACTCACCGCTAACTCCACAGCCAGCAGGCCAAACAGGGTGGTGAATTTGATGATCGGGTTCAGAGCCACCGAGGACGTGTCTTTGAACGGGTCGCCGACCGTATCCCCGACGATGGTCGCGTCGTGCAGTTCGGTGCCTTTCATGTGCAAATCAACTTCCACGACTTTCTTTGCATTGTCCCAAGCTCCGCCGGCGTTAGCCATGAATATAGCCTGGTAGAGGCCAAAAATAGCGATAGAGATCAGGTAGCCGATGAAAAAGAACGGCTCGACAAACGCGAAAGACAGTGTGGCAAAGAACACCGCCAGGAAGATGAGCAGCATCCCCTGCTGGGCGGACTGGGTACAAATCTCGACGACCGCGCGACTGTCCTTTTCGGAGGCCCGTTCATGGCTTTCATCGAGGCGGATATTGTCTTTGATAAAGGCCACAGCGCGGTTTGCCCCGGTCGTTACCGCCTGGATAGAGGCTCCAGAGAACCAGTAAATGACGGCGCCTCCGGTAATCAACCCCAGCAGGAACGGGGCGTGAAGCAGTGAAAGATTCCCCACGGCTTGTGCATCTTGCAGACGATCTGTGAGCGTCATGATGATAGAGAAAATCATGGTGGTGGCGCCTACCACGGCGGTACCAATGAGAACCGGCTTTGCCGTGGCTTTAAACGTGTTACCGGCCCCGTCGTTGTCCTCCAGCATGAGTTTCGCGGTGTCCCAAGCGGGTTTAATGGTGAAGTCAGCCATCAACTCGGCTTCGATGTTTTCTACCGATTCGATACGCGACAGTTCGTAGACGGATTGAGCGTTGTCGGTGACCGGACCGTAGGAATCAACGGCAATGGTCACCGGACCCATCCCCAAGAAACCAAAAGCTACCAGGCCAAACGCAAATACCGCCGGAGCCGCCATCAGAGATTCCGGTATCAGCAGGGAAATCAGGAAAGCGATTCCCATCAGACCCACAATCGTAATTCCCAGCCAGTATCCGGACATATTGCCGGAAACCATACCGGACAAAATATTCAGCGAAGCACCACCCTCACGAGAGGATTTCACGGTTTCCCGCACGAAACGCGCTTTTGTGGAGGTAAATACTTTCACCAGTTCGGGAATCAGGGCTCCCGCGAGAGTACCGCAGGTCACGATGGTCGCCAGTTTCAGCCACAGGTGGTTGCCTTGTTCGCCCACCACAAAGAAAGTCACCAGGAAAATCAATACGATGCACAGAATCGAAGTCAACCAGACCAGTGTCGTCAGCGGGGTTTCAAAGTTCATGCGTTTCGCGTCCCCGTAACGCCCCTTGACCCACAGGGCGTTGATGGCGTAGGCCAGTGCCGCACCGATAATCATCGCCGCGCGTACCGTAAAGATCCACACCAGCAGCAGCGCCTGAATGGAGGGGTCTGGAACTGCCAGAATGACGTAAGTCACCAGAGCCACGCCGGTGACGCCGTAGGTTTCAAAGCCGTCAGCGGAAGGGCCCACCGAGTCTCCAGCATTGTCCCCGGTGCAGTCGGCGATGACCCCGGGGTTACGCGGGTCGTCCTCATCAATTTTGAACACGATTTTCATGAGGTCCGCACCGATATCGGCAATCTTGGTAAAGATACCCCCCGCGATACGCAGGGCGGACGCCCCTAGTGACTCCCCGATGGCAAAACCGATGAAACACGAACCTGCCACGTCAGCGGGCAGGAACACCAGAATAACCAGCATCATGAACAGTTCGAGAGAAATCAGCACGGTCCCGATGGACATCCCGGCCTGCAGCGGAATCTGGTGGACGGGACAGGGCTTGCCACGCAGCGAAGCAAAAGCCGCCCGGGCGTTAGCGAAGGTGTTGACCCGAATACCGAACCAGGCTACGGCAAACGAACCGCCCATGCCCAGCAGGCTGAACAACACCACAATCCCAACTTTGCCCCAGCTAAAGCCCACTAATACCTTGTAATAGACGAGGATAATGACCGTGATGAAAGCCCACAGCAACAGCAGGAACTTACCTTGTTTCACCAAGTAGGCTTTGCAGGTGGAGTAAATGAGTTCGGCAACGTCCAACATGGATTTATGTACCGGCAGGCTGCGGAGTTTAAAGAACGTCACTATGCCAAACACCAGACCGGCGACGCACACTACCATGCCGAAAATCAGCAGGCTGGTACCGGCTATGCCGTGTATGTTGGCGAGGGATAAATCGGGAAGTATCAAGTTTGCTTCGCCACCGCCGGGTCCGTCTCCCTGCCTCGCGCCAGTCTGCGGGAGTGCCCCCGCGAATCTTGCAGCCAGAGCTTTCAGGTTAGGAATCATCGGTCAGCCTCGTTTCCCTAGGTCGATACCTCAACTGTAATTTTAGGCGGCATCTTCCGGATTTTTGGGGCTTTTAGGGGTTAGCTTGGGTTGCACCGGACAATCTCAAATGGGCAGTCACAAGCCCGGTCGTGTTCGTAGTTTTTTAGGCGACCCTTGGGTGGTCCCGTTGCTGCTTTGGTTTCGAGATGCTTTGGAAACACGAAATGTGCGAAAATCCCGCGGATAGGCTAGAATCTACTCTGTTCGGCTGTATGCCGAAGCAAGCGGAAAGTTTTCCCACCTCCACCCGGTGCAGTTTCCTATGAAGACGCACGTCTTGGGTTACGGTCTAAAGCGCTCGACTGTGCTTTTTATGCCACAGACGCGGGATAACTTTGTGTATGTTTCGGTTCGCGGCGTGGTTACAAGCAAGGAGTCCTCATTACTGACGTAAGGATTAATGACCAAATTCGGGTGCCAGAAGTGCGCCTGGTTGGTGTCAACGGCGAACAAATCGGAGTGGTGGCCACCCTAAAGGCTATCGCCTTGGCCGATGACGCCGGCCTGGACCTGGTGGAAGTCGCCCCTGAAGCGCATCCTCCGGTGTGCAAACTGATGGATTACGGCAAATACAAGTACGAAGCCGCGCAAAAGGCTCGCGATCAGCGCCGGAATCAGGCCAGTACCCAACTGAAAGAAATCCGCTTGGGGCTTAAGATTGACGACCACGACTACGAGGTGAAAAAAGGCCACATTCTGCGTTTCCTTGATGGTGGCGACAAAGTCAAAATCATGATTAAGTTCCGGGGACGGGAACAGAGCCGCCCCGAAATGGGTACCAAACTTTTGGAACGCTTGGCTGAGGATATCGCTGATGACGGTGTCGTTGAGTCTGCCCCCCGGCAGGATGGCCGTTCCATGACTATGGTGATTGGCCCGGTTAAGAAAAAGACTGACGCCATGAGCCAACAGCGCAAGCGCCGCGAGGATGAACGTCAAGCGAAACGTGATGCCAAGGCGGAACGGGCTTTGCGCAACCAACAACGTGTGGCCCAGCAGGCGAACGCCCCGGTCTTAAAGCCGTTGACTTTCGACCAGCTCGGTTCGGGCAACCTGGCCGCCGCGGCTCCCCAGGCTTCCGAGCCTCCCGCCGCGAAGCCGGCTGCCAAATCGCCGGCACGAAAGAAACCCGCCAGCCCTACCGCGGCGGAAACCCCGGCACCAGCGGCTAAACCTGCGGCTGCTACCGCCCAAAGCGCGGAAGCTGACGCAAAACCGGCCACGCGAAAGGCACCGGCTCGGAAAACAACTGCAAAGACCGCTACAAAGACCGCCACAAAGACGGCTGCGAAATCTACCACGGCGGCCGACAAGCCTGCTGCCACCAGTGCCAAGGCTCCTGCTCGGAGAACAACTGGCACCACTAAGAAAGCTGCCCCCAAGACAACCGCGGGCAAAACCGATAAACCGGCCACCAAGAAGGCCCCGCTTAAGAAAGAGGAGAAATAATATGCCAAAGAATAAAACCCATTCTGGGACTAAAAAGCGGATTCGTGTTACTGGCTCTGGCAAGCTGATGCGCGAACAGACTAACAAGCGCCACCTGCTGGAACACAAGTCGTCTCGGCGTACTCGTCGCCTCAGCCAAGACCAGGTCGTGGCTCCCGCTGACGTGAAACGCATGAAGAAACTGTTGGGTAAGTAAAGGAAAAAGGAGATCAATCATGGCACGTGTCAAGCGCGCAGTAAACGCTCACAAGAAACGCCGCACCACTCTGGAACGGGCCGAGGGCTACCGCGGCCAGCGTTCTCGCCTGTACCGTAAGGCTAAGGAACAGGTCACCCACAGTTTTGTGTATAACTACCGCGACCGCAAGGCGCGCAAGGGCGACTTCCGTCGGCTGTGGATTACCCGTATCAATGCGGCTTGCCGCGCCCAGGGCATGACCTACAACCGCTTCATGCAGGGTCTGCGTTTGGCGGGTATTGAGGTCGATCGTCGGATGCTGGCGGAACTGGCAGTTAGCGACATTGCGGCTTTCAACGAATTGGTTAAGGCTGCTCAGGCTGCTCTGCCCAAAGATGTGAACGCTCCCGCGGCTGCCTAAAGCCCAGCGTTTAGCAATCGAAAATTTTATGGTTCAACGCCGCGAAATCCTCGACAACCCCGGAAGCGAACGCATCCGGAAGGTAGCGGGGCTTTCGCGGCGTTCCGCACGCCTACGTTCGGGTCTGACCCGGGTGGAAGGTCCCCAAGCGGTCACTGAGCTGCTGCGCAGCGCCCCCCAGGCGGTCACAGATTTATTTGTGACCGAGGTGGGAGCCGAGGCCCGCCCGGAGCTGCTGAGTCTCGCGCAGTCAACCGCATCCGCAGGCGGGCTGCACGTTCATGTGATTTCCCTCCAGGTCGAGAAGGCTTTGAGTGATGCTGCACAAGGGTGGATTGCGGTGGCGCGTTTCGAGGCTTTTCCGTCTGTGCCGGCCTCACCAGAGGGGACGCTGGCTTTGATTTTGCCCGCTACTCAAGACCCGGGCAATGCGGGGACACTGATTCGACTGGCTGACGCTTGCGGGGCATCGACGGTGTTTATGGGGCAAGACTGTGCCGACGCAACCAGTCCGAAAGTTATTCGCGCTTCGGTGGGCAGTGTGTTTCATGTTCCCACGCCGCGGTTTCAGGATTTAGAAGCCGTAGTGGTGGCTCTGCGAGCCGAAGGGTGGACCATTGTGGGCACGTCCCTATCCGGCGACGTCATGCTGACCCCGGTTACGGCCGCGACCTGGAGCGACAAGAAAGTCGCTTGGGTCATGGGCAATGAAGCGCACGGACTGGACGCGACCGAAGAATCCTGGTGCGATGTGTTGGTGTCTATTCCCATGTTTGGCCGTGCCGAGTCCCTAAACGTGACGTCCGCGGCGACCTTGTGCCTGTGGCTGAGCGCGGCGGCGCAGCGGCTCTAGCCGGTGTTTTTCCCGGTTGCCGCTGAAACGCAACGAAAACGGGGGGGTCTAGCCCAGTGCTTTCAGGGCAGATTCAAAGTCAGGATCCGTGGTGATTTCGTCGACCAGCTGGGTGTATTTCACCACACCGTTCGGATCAATAATCACGATGGAACGAGCGAACAATCCGGCCATCGGGGAGTCGGCTAACTGGACACCGTAATCCTGGCCGAAACTGGAACGGAACGCCGAAGTGGTGGTGACGTGGTCAATGCCTTCTGCGGCGCAAAAACGTCCCAAAGCGAAAGGCAGGTCGCGCGAAACACAGACGACTTCTACCCCGTCGAGCTGGGCAGCTTCGGCGTTGAAACGCCGCACCGAGGCGGCACAAACCCCCGTATCAATGGAGGGGAAAATGTTGAGGAGCACAGTCTTGCCGCGGAAATCTGACAGTTTCGCTTCGGACAGGTCCTGTTTCACGGTCACGAAGTCCGGGGCGGGGGAGCCGACCGCGGGCAGCGAACCAACAGTATTTACGGGAATACCTTGCAAGTGAGTTGTAGCCATATCCCCATCCTAACAGTGTCTTTTCCCGGTCAGGTTGAAACCGCAGCGAGACTAAGCGAAACGCTCCGCTCCCGACACGCCCGGAACAGACCCCTAATTCGGGGACAGGAGTCTAAAAAGGTAGTTGCCTCGGCAGGAAACCGAGGCAACTGGTGTCGAATTTTTCAGAAAGTATTTACTTCGCCCCAAAGGGTGCCCATCCAGTGTAGAACTCTATGGAATCTTTTGCCACCCAGACGATAGCAGCCACGATGATGACCACCAGGGAACCGTAGACAGCCCAGCCCAACGCTCGCATCTGCGGCGTCGGCTCGGTGTCGGCAATGATTTCACCGGTTTCATCACGAATGGGGTCCCCGGCATGAGCGCGCATTCCCAAGGCATAGAGCATGGGAATCCCGGCTCCAAAAATGAGGGCCAAAGCGGCCACTCGAACGATTGCCCAAGCCATGTCGACAGTCATTTTTCGTCCTTTCCGAGGTTACTTATCCGGTGATTCCGAAGCAGTGGCGGCAACCGTTTTACTCGCGCCAGCGCCGGCCGCGACGGGAACACTACGTTCGCCCTTCAGATGCTCATCTGAAAAGAGCACTTCCTCGAGTTCGCGATCGAGTTCGCGCAGTTGCTCAATCAGGTCATCGCGCTGACGTCTCAGCTCGACTATTCGGTCGGCTCGCAACTGCGAGGTCACTAGGGCGGCTTCGGCGGCTTTGTCCAAGCCCTTTTGCATGATTTCGTCAATGTCCTCACGCAGGTTCGCGTCGACCTCGCGGTTTGCCGCGGTTTGCAGCGAAGAATCAATCGACTCGGCGTTCGGATCCCACTCTGCGTTCACGTTGTGAGCGCCCACCGAATTCCGGCGCGAACGCAGCACAATGAGAGCGACCATCGCCAGTAGGATAGCCAAGTCAATCAGCGCGCCGGCGATAGGATGTGCTCGACCCGCCAGAGCGGCAATCCACCAAGTTGCATAGCCGACCACACCGGCGCAGGGTAGGGTGATGACCCAAGCGGACGCCATCCGCATGGCGACTCCCCAGCGCACGGTAGCGCCCTTCTTGCCCAATCCGGTGCCCAAAATAGCACCGGTGGTCACGTGAGTGGTGGACAAAGCCATCCCCCCAGCAGCCGAGGTCAGAATGATAGCTGCGGAAGTCGCTTCTGCAGCCATGCCCTGGGGAGGCTCCAGGTCGACCAGACCCTTACCCAAAGTGCGGATAACCCGCCAGCCGCCGGAGAGCGTCCCTGCCGCAATAGCTACGGCGCACGCCAAGATGACCAGGACGGGGATACGATCCTCCGCGGTTGCGTTACCGGTCGCGATGAGAGCCAGGAAAATCACGCCCATAGTCTTCTGGGCATCGCCCGCGCCGTGCGCCAGCGAGACCAGGCACGCCGTGATGACTTGGCCGTGACGGAAGTGGGAGGCTTTCCGCTCTTTCGGAATCGTGTTCGTAATCCAGTAGACCAGGGCGGTCGCGGTGGCGGACACGCCGGCCGCGATGAGAGGTGAGGCCACGGCGGGAATCACAATTTTGCCTAAGATAGAGCCCCATTCCACGCCCCCGGCGCCCATCGCCGCGAACGCCGCGCCAATCATGCCGCCGAACAGAGCGTGAGAGGAACTGGAAGGCAACCCCAGCAGCCACGTAAACAGGTTCCAGATTATGGCTCCTATCAGGGCGCAAAACACCACCATCAACAGGTTGATACCCTCGGCTTGGTTGGTGAGGTCATAGGAACTCAAGTCGACGATGCCGCTGGCGACCGTAGCGGCGACGTTCACGGAGAGGAACGCCCCGACCATGTTCAAACCGGCAGAAATCGCCACCGCCTGAAAAGGCTTGAGGGCACCGGTCGAGATAGAAGTGGCCATAGCGTTGGCGGTGTCGTGGAAGCCGTTGGTGAAATCGAAAGATAGCGCCGTGATGATGACGATTGCAAGCACAATAGTGGCAGTAATTTCCAAAATTAGCATCCTTAGGATTGTGAGTGTGACTGTCGGAGGCTCAAGCCGTCGTATTAGGCCTGCGGCCCGCGCCCGGCAACCAGAGAAACTCTACCTTTTGACTGTTAACTGAACATTGCACGGATGTTAAATGCGTGTAAATTTTGGGCGGAATTTCTGTTAAAAATCTTTTGGGGAGGCTCGCCGTGGCGAACCTCCCCAAAAGATTATTTTCTAAGCAAATTTTTGCATACAGGCAGGCTTAGAAAACCCCCAGATTTGCTTTGGCTTTGCGGCCATCAGTCAGGGTGACACCCAAGGTGCGGGAATCCAGGTAACGGTCATTGCTGATGGAAACATCTTTCGCCAGGCGACCCAGCTGAGAAACCTCAATCCAGTTCTGCAAGCGCTTGTCTTTGCCGTTCGCGCTGCCGATGTAGCCGTCGCCGAAGTTGAAGTTAGCCAGCAGCATCTCCTGCTGGGGCTTAATCAGGTTAGAAATCGTGACGCGGAAGGTGCGCGTGGAGGAGGCGCGATCGAAGCCCAGATCCTCAACGGTAGAACCCTTGAACCGGCCGGTGGTGATGCGACGATCAACGCCCTGCGGGCCGGAAACCTGGTGAACCTTCACCAAGAAAGAGACCGTCGGGAACTCGCCATAGTAGTTTTCGGTACCCACGTTCTTGACACGCAGCGCTACAGTACCGGCGTAACCGGCAGCCTTAGCGGTTGAAACCGTGAGGAAGGGAGCCAAGTCGAGCTTGCCGTCGTTTACGGCGTACGGATCAACGGGCTTCAGCTCGGTGGAGGCCACGAATTTTTCGTTGGGTTGGGGGTATCCCGCGTCCTGAGAAGCGTTGGTGTCGCCGTTGCCGCCCAGAGCGCCGTCCGGCGTGGCGTACATCTTGACGACAACTTCGTTCTTAACCGGAGCCTTGGAAGTCCAGGCGAAAGCATGGCCCCAAGTCCCGTTAGGCTTGCAAGCCTGCTGGGTGCCGGTCATGGTGATGGTACGGAAGCCGTAGGTGGCTTCACCAGTGTTGCCGGCAGGAACCTGGTAAGGGCCAATCTGTTGACCAGCGGTGTAGGACAGGGAGTACGAGATGGAGTAGCCGATAGTCTTGGCCAGGGAAGCGGTGATGGAAGCGTTGGGGCCCTGACCTGCGGGTGTGTTTGTCGAAGCGGTGGCGCTGACGCCCGCGTTCAAGTCGCTGTGGTAAGTGAAGCTAATTGACTCGGTCTTTGACAGAGTCTGGGTCAGCGGTACCGAAGCGTTGGTGCGGTTGGTGGTGGAAATCGTACCTTTAGGCTCGAAGTTGGTCGAGACTTTGTAGATGACGGTACGCAGGTCCTCACCGGCGTTGCACACCGGGTAGGCGTTCAAAACGTTCGCCTTCAGGAAGTTGTTTGCCCGGTAGGTGTTGACCACGGGTAGCTTGTCGTTATTCTGAACTGTTTCCGGAGTGAAATCCTGGAAAGAGTCGGCATGAGCCGGAACTA
>QWCJ01000513.1_pt1 | contig 13217 bp, 13 predicted proteins | sample 1972501 | NCBI WGS metagenome assembly QWCJ01 (sample SAMN09866711, study PRJNA288562) | Human vaginal metagenome isolate term2_vaginal, whole genome shotgun... | isolation source: vagina | host: Homo sapiens | place: USA: California
GGGTGAGCCTGTGTCCCCTGATCAGTAGCGAGCACTGACCGTGGGGAGGGGGAGCACGTGAACCCCGTGTTCAGATGTACCTATGTGCCGGAACTCGGTGGAGTTTAGATTCAACGTGTGATCGACGGCCGATTACCGGGCACGCTGGACTTCAGTTCATCTGTGGTCGAGTGGCCCAGGCGTTGACATTGCATTGCTGCTCGGTGTGGTCGCCCGCAGCCACGACTGTTCCGTCGGCGCGCAGCCCGAGCGAGTGTCTCGCTCCGGCTGCGATCGCTGTGATGCCAGTCCATGACTGGACATCGCACTGGCCGAACTGGTTGTCGCCCGTTCCGAAGACCCTTCCGGTCTGGCTCAGTGCGAGCGTATGGACGGAGCCGGCCGCCACTGAGGTGATGCTTCTCCACGATGACACCTCGCACTGGCCTCTGCTGTCGTCGCTGACGGCGACGACGGTGCCGTCTTCGTGTAAGCCGACGGTGTGCAGGTAGCCGGCAGAGACCCCGGACACGTGTGTCCACGGGGCGACGTCGAACTGCGATTGTGTGCCAGTCGCCGCATCCGATCTCAGTTGACCATGATCTCGCTGTAGATTGTCCTACGTGGGGGGCATGTGGTGGAGTAAAGATTTTCGACCTGACATCTGGCCGCAAGACAGGAAGGAGCCCGGACCGGGAGCACGATGCCTAATGATCCTCTCAACCTCGACAAGGCCGGCGAGTGGGCTGGCGTGTGGTGGCTGCCGGAAGCCCCTAGCGAGAAGGTCCCGGGTGTCCTACGGTACGACCCGGAAGATGGTCTCTCTCTGTCGCTGATCGGCACCTTCGAGGATCGGATCTTGACGACGGACTCGTCTGGATGGACTGCTGTTCACGAAGGAACCCGCACCTGGGAAGTCATGCACGGTGTGGCCGAGCTCAGGGAGATCACACTGCTCGGCTGTGTTCCTAGGAGCACCAGAAGGACCATGGGTGCGCGAGTGGCGAGCCCTGACAAGCAGACGGTGACCGCGACGGTCGCCATCATCGGCGCGCATGTCAGCGGTGACGCGGATCCGGCGTTCGCTGGGGCAGAAGTCTCAGTCGAGGATCTGAGTCTCTGGGCGGCGTCTTCTGTGTTCGAAGGATCCCTCGGGGCTCCCGACGGCAAGATCGACGGGACCGGGCGTATCTCGGTGAAGCCGGCCGAGGCGCAATCGGTCGTGGTCGACGACACTGAGTATCGCCTTCAGCACACGCACACGCTTCCATTCTTCGATCAGCGCAAGGGAGGAAGCGTCGGACGTATGCGGGACACGGTGTCCATCTGCGTCGTGCCAGCCGAACCATTCTCTCTGAGTGTTGCTCTGCAGGAGGCGAGCCTGGTGCAGGACCTGATCTCCCTGGCGACGCATCGCGCGGCCGGAGTGATCTGGCTCCGACTGGAAGTTGCCGGGACCGAGTCGCACTTCCCTGATGGCCGCCCGCTGCCGCGCCGACGTGCCGATGTGCTCTACTCACCGGCCGCGCTTGGAAAACACGACGCGAAAGCCGTCGATCACCACCGAATGTTCTTCACCTGCGGCTCGATCCCATTTGAGGAGGTCATGCCCCGATGGTGCGAGGCCCATGGCCGCCTGGAGGCAGCGACAAATATGATCTTGGGCTTGCGCTACGCACCGGCCCGTTTTGTTGAGAACAATCTTCTGACGGCAGTCGGTGCTGCCGAGGTGTTGCACCGCAACCTCCGCATCGACGAGAAACCGTTCCCCAACGCGGAGTTCAGGGCGATGCGAGAGGCGATGCTGGCGCAGGTTCCCGATGAGCACCGAAACAGGTTCAAGGGGGCGATCCGCAACGACCCGACCCTCCGTGATCGGCTCCATGCCCTCGCCGCGCGACCCGATCAGGAAGCGATCGCACAGCTCTTACCGGATGTCGACCATTGGGCGAAGAGGACGACGCGCGCCCGCAATGACCTCGCGCACGAGGGCAGAACGCCCAACCATTCCATCGAGGAGCTGATCGCCGTCGTCGAGGTGACGACCGCGGTCGTAATCCTCAACGTCTTGCACGAGCTCGGGTTGCCGGCGGAGCGGCAGCGAGAGATCGTGCGGGAGCACCCGCAACTGAGGGCTACGTTCCGTACCGCTGCCGAATGGCTGGTTCCCTCACCAAACCCTTAGGTGCACTGCGATAGCCGCTACTTCGGAACCTCCGTGACGCTGCTGCCCGGTCGTTTAGTGCGAGACGCGTGTAAGCCTGCTCTATCGCTCGTTCGTTGAGTGCGTCATGGCGGGCGGGCGAGACGACCGGCTGTAAGTGGTGGCAGCGCGTCAGTGCCGCCTGGTGCGGCGGTGAGACGGGAGAATGTCGTCGGCCCTTAAGAACGCGGTGGAGTTCCGCTTCAATGTCAAAGCTCCATGTCGACGTGCTGCCGGGCCCGTTTCCCCCGGAAGCATGTCTGAGACCGTCATGACGCCTGAGACGCTTGCCCTACGCGGGATTCTCGTTGCGCGTCTTGACTAGTTCCAGGTGCTCATCGATCGGTACGGCGCGACCAACCCGAAGTTGTTCGGGTCCGTCGCGCGCGGCACCGCGTCTGCAGGATCGGACATCGACATCCTCGTCGGGATGGACCCTGCGGAGGGAAGTCTCCTGATGCGTGCGTCTGGTCTGCTCGAGGAGAGTCGCGCTCTGTTCGGGCGCGATGGCATCGACGTGTTTCCTGCCCAGTTGCTCAGGCACCCGGTATCCGCTTCGACGTTCGCCGAGGCGGTGCCGCTGTGAGTCGCAGTCCGGCGAAGCCGTGAACCATCTTCCCGATGAGATCACCGGCGCGCATCCTGAGATCGCCTGGCCTCAGATTCGGGATTTCCGCAACATCCTGGTACACCGAGCATTTCGGCGTCGACATCGACGTGGTCCGCGATGTCGTCGATACTCATCTGCCTCCTCTTGTCTAGGCGCTGCGGTGCCACATCTCTGCTGACTGACGGCGCGGCTCCAAAGGCTATTCGGCTACGGAACGTGATGAAGTTCAAGTTTAACGTGTAGCGACGCACGTCAATGCAGGTCGCATGACAACGTTTCCACTGGAGATCGTCGTGGATGAAGAAGACAGGCGCACATGAACTGCGTCGATTAGGGTTCCGTGGTAATAGAATCCGGAAACCATCCACGAGGAGAAAAGGCATGTTCGGACTGTTTGGCAAGCGTTCTGGCAAAGCCGTCAAAAGCACTCGCCCCGAGCCCACCTACGAAATGAGCGACGGCCCGGTAATTGGCTACGTGCTGTTGAGTGAGGCGGTCAGCAGGGATCAGATCGTCGAGGCCCTGAATGACCACATCAGTGACGATGAAGTCTTCGAATGGGACGGGGCTGACGGCGATACCGTGGCCTGTACGATCAACGGGCTCTGGGTGCCAATTTCGTTGACGGACGCACCGTTTCCCGGCGGCGAGGCGCAGGGTGCGCTCCACCCAGCGTTCGCCGGCGACGACCCCGAAGCCATCGAACAACACCGCGCGTTCCTAGTCGTGGCGGGCATGCCCGGCATCTCGAAGGGCGACAGCGACGACGGGGCCCGCTCAGCCATCTCGACGCCGTGATCAACCACGTGCAGATCGTGCGCGGGCTGCTGCGCCTGGAGGAAGCCGTGGGCTACTACTCCGGTGACGTGGGAACCACGTACGGCAAGGAGCCCTACCTGGAGATCACCGAGGCCGAAAACCCGTTAGCTGCGGCCTTCCTGGCGCCTGTGTGGATCGGCCAGCGTGAAGACGGCGCTTGGAACGCCTCCTCGACTGGCCTGACGAAATTGGGCATCCCGGAGATCCAAGTGGTGGGCTCGACGTGCGATCCCGACGACCTGTTCTCCTACCTCATGGACATCGTTGGGTACCTGCTCGGTGGGGCACGGATCCGAGCTGGCGAGGCCCTCGGACGTGACGAGAACGAGAAGATCATGACGTCGTGGCAGCCGAGCATCGTCGACGAGGAAGAGACCGCCCTCCAACTGGAGATGTGAACCCGACAGGCGAAGGCACCCCGCTGCGTGACATCGAACGCCACATCGCCGTCGACGATCCGGCCTGGCGCCATCTCTAGCAGGCACTGACCGATTCCGGCGCTGTCGGGCTGGGCGCTGTGTGACGCGTAGGCCGGTGCCGGGTGCAGAGCCAAGGCCCCGGAAGTCCCGTGCGACGTTCTCCTCCGACTGCATGACGAAGCCGACCTGTGGGGTTACGTTCTTTCGACACTCCGCCGAGTTCAGGTTTAACGTGTGATCCGACTTCGGTCATCGAGCGTGCGCTCCGAGACGAGAAAACCGTGTAGCGTGAGCTGAATCCCAGTTGCAACGATAAGGGGAGGATTGTTGACTACCACTGAGGTGCATGATTACTGAGAGGCTTGACGTGCCGATTCACCCTGGCGAGGTCCTGACGGAGGACTTCATTGAGGGCCTCGGCATCGCGCAATACAAGTTCGCTGAGTCTATCGGTGTTCCCCCGTGGCGGATCAACGAAATAGTGCATGGCAAGCGCGCCAACGCTGCCCTGCATCTTGGGTGCTCATCGAGAATGCATGCCAACGTTGATGACGTTGCCTTATCCGTCGCGGTAGGAGAAGCGCGTGACGCCCCACTCTTCGGTTGTGAGAGGGTGCACGATTTCACGACCTGTCTCGACAGCGCGACAGTAGGCGGCTTCGACATCATCGATGAAGATTGAAGCATCGGGATTCTCGCGGGCTGTGGCATCTCTCGTGAGGAGATTCAGCTGACAGCCTCTGGAATCGGCGAGTGTGACGATCCAGCCGTGATCCATCACCACCTCGAGACCGAGGACCGCAGCGTGTTCGTCGACGCTTCTGCGGAGATCTGCCACTGTGAGGTTGGGGACGATGCGTTCGATGTTCATGCAGTCATGCTTCCCGCTGAAGGCGCGCCAGTCAAGAGGTTATTCGACTACAGAACGTGGTCAAGCGCCCGCCCTTTTATGCGTGGTTCCTCACGAGCTTCTTGAGCGCATTGAGGGCCTCGCGGGAGGCGGTGCCGTAGCGCTCGCGAAGGAAGCGGTGGGTGGCGTCGGGGTTGTCGAGTGACACGGATGTCTCGCTGAGGTTGTGTAGTACCGATTCGCCGGCATCGGTCTTTTCCACTGACCAGAAGCTCTCCGGGCGCAGGCCCAGTTCGCTGGAGCGCTCAAGCACGCTGAAGGCGTGGGAGGCAAAGATGAGCTGTGCGCCGTTGACGTTGATGCTGGGCTCGCGGAAGGCCTGGATGATGAAGTCGAGGAGTGCTGGGCGCAGGGCGGAATCTAGTTCATCGGCCACCAGGATCCCGCCGCGGCGCAGGGTATCGAGAACCAGGGGAGCGGTGGCCATCCAGTTCTGCGTGCCGCCGGATTCATCGGTCAGCTTCAGCTCGTAGAAGGAATCATCGGCCTTGTGCTCCACGATGATGGCGTGCAGCAGGGATTCAATCTCCGCATCGGTGTAGCCGCGGAACTCGTCGGGGCGGCGGATGCTGCCGTCGCTGTGGCTAAGCGCATCGATGACCGGGCGCATCTGGCGGAAGACGTGCTCCGGGATGTGGTCCTGGTTGAGCCGCACGGAGTGGATACCGGCATCGGCCGCGCGCAGCAGCGCGGCGGCCTCATGCAGGTGCAGCTTGCCAGTGCGGATGAGGGTGGTGATGCGTGCGGACGTGCTGATGGAGGAGTGCCCGTGCGGCAGGTAGGCCACGTCGTGCACCAGGGCACGGGCCAGCGGCGCGAGGACAGGGTGGCCATCGCGCAGGCCGGCGGAGAGGATCAGCTCGGTGTCCGTAACGGGGCCGAGCTTGGCCACGTCCCCCTTGTCCATGAAGGATTTCGTCCACTGTACCTCCTCACCGCGGGTCCGCACGAAGCAGGGGCTCCACCTGGTCGAGGGCACGCGGCTGAGCCACTCGGCATGCACGCCGGTGAAACTCCACTGGAAGCCGTAGAGATAGCGCACGCCATCGAGTTCGAACTCCAGCTCAAAAGTGCTGGGCAAGCGCTGCGTGCGGGGGTTGAGGCGGTAAGGGGCGTGGGGGAGTTGGTTGGGTGGGGCGTCGGCAAGCCAGGCGGTGGCAGAGGACTCGATGGCAAGCAGTGCGAAGGCGAGGGCGTTGAGGACGCTGCTCTTTCCCGACGCCGTGGGGCCGATAAGGACGGTGATGGGGTCGCTGACCTGCTCCCAACCTTCCTTCGGCGCGGTGGAGTGCTGCCAATGGTGGTACAGCGAAAGCGTCTGCGTGGCGCGGATGCTGCGGAAGTTGGACACGCTAAAGGAAAGGAGCCTCATGGTCGCGACACTACAGGCTCACGCATGCCGGATCATAGACGGCTGTTTTAGAACCGGGTGCGTGCCCGCATCCGGATTTCGGACTCATCTTAGTGGCGGCTGGTAGCGTCTGTTTACATACCGCAACTAGCAACCACAGGAGGCCATATCCTATGGACGGGGATACCACTGGGCTGCTCGTATGCGTCGGTTTAGTGCTGGTCATGGTGGCCTACTGGACCTTTTATATACGGTACGTGCGGAGGAATCCCCAATCAGAAGAGTGGTACGACTCAGCCGATGCAACAGGCGCGGAAAGCGATGGCGTCCTCTTCATTTATCCTTATGGCACACTCATTATGGGCGCGGCCGGTGTCACAGGGTTGTTGGCAAGTGCGAACCTTCCCGAGTCCGTCGAAACGGTGCTGATTGTTCCGCTCGTGGCGGCTTTTGTCATCGGGGTTATTGGGTTTACGGGGGCGATTGGGATTCCGCTTCCGTGGCCTTTTGTTCCGCGTTGGGTCGTGGACATCCGCACAGCAAAGCGCGCGCGACGCCGCGCGCGCAGGCAAGCCAGAAGGATGAAAAAGGAGGAATAAGCCTGGCAGCTTACCCAGCGTCCTAGAACCCAGCCCGACTAAAAAGTGAGCAGAAGCGTGCCTTGGCTCCTCCCTGGCGGTGAAAGGGCGGAAGAGTGCTGTCGAAGTTCAGACAGCGATTTCAGGGGCCTAAATTGTCGTTTTCTGGGCCCGCCGATTAATGTTGCTGGGAGCGGATTCGCTGTGTGCGCAAAAGCATGCAGGGAATACGCGGGGCTATAGCTCAGTCGGTTAGAGCTACGGACTCATAATCCGTTGGTCCCGGGTTCGAGCCCCGGTGGCCCCACAATTCGAAGCTTCCATTGCTCATTCCTTTTATGCTGTCCTTTTTTGGGGTGCGTTGTACGTCGTTTCGAACGTTGGGATGGTGCCGTGTCTCGGGCCTGTTGTACTCTTGGCAGGAACTGGAAGGAGGGCAGACATGGAACAATATACGGCGCGGCAAATAGCTGAATGGTTCGTGGCGTGGGCTGATGAAACTGACGATGCAGAAATTACGCAGCTCAAGCTTCAAAAGCTTCTTTACTACGCCAAGGGGCTGCATATGCGCAATTCTGATGGTCTGCCGCTTTTTCCTGAACGAATGGAAGCATGGGCACATGGCCCAGTAGTCGTAGATGTCTACCATGACGTTAAGCACTACGGAAAGCTTCCCATCGACCCCGATGAGTTCATCTCGGATGATTTCAACTGGGATGATTACCGCGACGTTGAGCAGGATTTGATTGAAGTGTGGGACAAATATGGTCCTTATTCCGCATGGGCATTGCGGAATAAAACCCACACCGAATCTCCTTGGAAGAAGAACTTCGTCGAAGGCAAACGCGGGTTGGAAATAACGGATGCCGATCTGAAGAACTATTTCTGCTAGCTGTGAGCAAGAAAAGTAAACGACGGGGGAGTAGGCCAACCAGAGGGGTGAGGAGCGCCCCAGCCTCAAGCGTCGTGGATGCTCTTCGTAGCTCGCGGGCTGACTATCCGCTCCTGTCAACGCGATTCCTGCAGAAGGGGTGGGGATTCGAAGAACTAGATGATTCGATGCGCGCAGAGTTTCTAGAAAAATGGCACAAACGGTCAGTGCTTTCATGGAAAGAGCTGGCACAGCATCCCAAGCACGGACTCGGCTCAGAGTTTATTCCGGCAAGCGCGATTATTCCTCAGATTCCTCGGCAGTTTCAGGATGTCGAGAGATTCCGGGTTTACCGCCATAAAGGGAATCTCCCTTTTGCGGGCTGGAAAGACGGGGAAGTGTTTTACGTCATTTGGATTGAGAAAGCCTACAACGAGCTCTACGAGCATTAGCTCCTGTTCTGAGCCCTCGTAGGTCAGCATTTAGGCGGAGCATTCCAAGGAATAGCTCCTTAATGCGAGAATCCGCTCGCTACCCGTTACGATGACCACTATGAGCGTTGTCGAGATGGACCCATTGATCGAGTCGCTGTACTACTGGTCCGACATCATTGGTGTCCTCCTCATGGGCATGATTGGCGGCACCATGGCCCGCCAGCGTGGCTATGACATCGTGGGCTTCTTCTTCATCGCGATGTTCTCTTCCCTCGGCGGCGGCATGATCCGTGACGTGCTCATCAACCGCGGAACCGTCGCCGCGATGAGCCAGCCGGAGTACCTCTACCTGGCGTTTACCGGAGCCATCATCGCCCGCTTCGTCTACTTCAAAGGCAAGACGTGGGACTATGTGCAGTCGCATGGTGATGCGGTGGTCTCGGCGCTATGGGCGTCGACAGGCGCGCTCAAGGCTATTGCCTATGGCCTGCCGCTGATTCCCTGCATCATGATGGGTGTGTTCACGGCCACGGGCGGATCCATGATTCGTGATATCGCCATGGGCCGCGAGCCGGCCGTCTTCGGGGATAACACCCCCACCGTGATTCCCGCGGTGGCTTGTGCCCTGGTGGTGCTGGGCGCGGATTCGGCTGGATACCTGGCCTGGGGAATCATCCTGGGCCCCATTGTCTCCTTCGTGATGACGATGCTGGGTATTTGGGCCGGGTGGCGCGTACCTGCCCGCCAAGAGTGGGCGCCGGTTAATGACACCGCAGCCTACGTCATGGTGATGGCGCGTAAGGCGGAGAGTAAGGGTAGGGCCGTGGGGCGTCGCCTAGAGCCCACGAAGCTGCGCTCCTGGCGCCACAACCAAATGGAAAAGGCACTGCAACGCCGTATTGAGCGCGAGGTACGAGCCGGCAAGCGGCGTGCGGAAGCGGCTATCGACGCCAACGAGTTCCTCGACTCCTTCAACGAGGAAGTAGCAGAGATGTCAGAGATGATGGAGCCCGCCACCGCGGAAGTAGAAACCTCCGACTTCGGTGTGGATCTAAGCGGTGACTCCTATGAGACCCCGAGCGCCGATGAGCCCTCACCGCGCGAGCTTCTGGACCGCATTTTGGCTGATGATCAGCTCACCGATGAACTGGTGGAAAGGCTCATGCGTCGCTATGAAAAGAGGGATGATTAGATGCTTTAAAGTATGGGTGAAAGTGAGGTGATGAGCGCGTGACGTCGAGGCGTTCTTTTCTGGGCCTGCTGGGGGTGCTGGCAGTGTCGGGGGCAGTGGCACCTGCGGTGGTGAGCTGCGCTTCGGAACCGGACCGCATTGATACCTCAGGCTTAGACCTCATCACCACTGATATTTCAGAGCCGCAGCGCACCCTCATCCCGGCTGATTCCAACGATGTGCCGGGGCAGACCATCATCAACTTGGTGTATTCCGGATTGATGTATCTGGATGAAGACGGTGGCACCCACTATGACATGGCGGAATCCATCACACAGGTCGATGACACGACCTATGACGTGGTGATTCGTGAGGACGCAGAGTTCTCCGATGGCTCGAACGTTACTGCTGAGGACTTCGTCGATACGTGGAATACCGCGGTAAACCAGTCGCTGCTGTCTGCGCACCATTTTGAACCGATCCTAGGTTTCCACGAGGGCGGCAAGACTATGCGTGGCCTGACGGTCACGGGGCAGAAGTCCTTCCGCATTCAGCTCTCACGTCCCACGGCGGGATTCCTGGAGAGGCTGGGCTATTCGGTCTTTTTCCCCATGCGTTCCGAAGACCAAGACAAGTTGAGCGAGCGCGGAATGGAACCCATCGGCAGCGGACCGTACATGCTGGCCTCTTGGGAGCGTGAGAAGGCAATAACCCTCGTGCCGAACCCGCGCTATTCAGGCCCGCGCAAACCGCACAATGAGGGAATCACGTTCGTGGTCTACTCCTCGGAAGAGAAGGCTTACCAGGATCTCGTCGAAGGCCGGTTGGACGTGCTCACGCGCATCCCGTCGGAGAGACTCGGCAGCTTCGAAAAAGACCTGGGTGAGCGTGCGCTGACCAAGCCAGGTGGCTCCATCATGGAAATCACCATCCCCGCCAATGACGCGAATTTCCGCGGTGAGGCTGGGCGCCTGCGACGCCGCGCTATGTCCATGGCGGTGGACCGCGAAAAAATTGCTCAAGAAGTCTTCCACGACATGGTGGTTCCGGCCACCAGTTTCGTCGCGCCCCTCTTTGGCTCCACCCCGCCCGCCCCGGAAGGAGCCGACGTGCTGACCTACCAGCCGGACAAGGCCCGCGAGCTGTGGGCGCAGGCGGAAGAGCTAAAACCCTTCGAGGGCCCGTTCAGCATTGGCTATAACGTCGATGGCGGCCACAAGACGTGGATTGACGCGGTGGCGAAACAGCTGACGGATACCCTCGGCGTTCCCGCGGAAGGCCAAGAGTTCGGGACCTTGAAGGACCTGCGCAAAGAGGTTACTGCCCGCCACATCACCGGGGCCTTCCGCACGATCTGGCAGGCGGAGTTTCCAGAGGAATCGACCTTCTTGGTTCCCTTGTATGCTTCCTACTCCTCAGAGAATGAGTCAGGCTTTAGCAGCCGTGAATACGATAAGTTGCTGGAAAAGGCAGGTAAGGCACAAGACCACGAGGAAGCCCAGAAGTACTACACCGAAGCGCAGAGCTTGCTGCTGGAAAAGATGCCGGCCATCCCGCTGTGGACGACAAAGTCCTATACCGCTTACGGCGCAGATATCGTCCCCGCCGGCTTCACGTGGAAGCCCACCCCGAATTACTATCTCATCCACCGCGCTTAAAGTTCCAAGGGTTCTGTCAGGCTGAAAGAGTAATCTCGGCGAAATGCTGAAGTACTACATGTTCGCCATCTGGCAGGCCATCGTGGACCATGGTTTGCCGCTGTTGGGAATGCTTCTGTTGGGCATTCTCATCCCGCGTATCGGCCGGCTGGCCGTGCGGGTGATTGAGTCCCGTTTGGATGAGAACCAAGAATCCACCAAAGCGCGCCTAGCACTCGCCGGGGCGCTGGTCTACGTGGCGCAGGCGGTGGCGTATTTCCTGCTTGTGCTGGCGGCGCTGTCCAATCTGGGTGTGCCGCCCCTCGGTGCGGCCATCCCGGCGACGGTCGTCTCGGCCGCCGTCGGTTTCGGCGCGCAGTCCATCATTGGTGATTTCCTCGCCGGCTTCTTCATCCTTTCGGAAAAGCAGTTCGGCGTGGGTGACTACGTCAGCTTCGATGGCGTGACGGGTGTGGAAGGCACCGTGGTATCGCTGACTCTGCGTACGACGACGGTGCGCACGCCCACCGGCGAAGTCGTCATGGTGCCCAATGGTTCTGCGGGCGTGGTCACGAACTTCTCCCAAGAGTGGTCCCGTGCGGTGGTGGATATTGCCATCCCGGTTCATGAGGGCGATTCTTTGCCGGAGATCACCGAGCAGGTGGAGAAGATTTCTCAGCACGCCCTCGATGCCCCGGAAATCCGCGGGGATGTGGCTGGCGAGCTCGACGTCCTGCCTGCCACTGGGCTCACAGCACCCACTGCGGCTGGCCAGCCCTGGCAGGTACAGTATCGCGTCTTGGTGCAGGTAAACCCCGCCCGCCAGTGGGCGGTGGAGCGCGCTATTCGCTCAGCCCTGCTGTCCTCCTTCTGGGATCTCTACAAGCTGCCCACGGCGGAGGGCTTGCCGGGCGATGTCCCGCAGGTGCTTGACGACGCCTCCGATACCACCACCCCCACCACCGTCATGCCGGCGGCAGATACTGCTGAGCTTTCGCAGCACAGCGCGACGTCGGATAGCACGGCTGAGGCGCAGACGGAGGTCATCGCGACGGACGCTGTGGCGGATGCCGCCGAGGAGCCTCAGGAGAACATGGATGACGGCCCAGGCCGTCCGGCGTTCTCCGATGAATCCAACGACGAGGAAGAGGACGACTACAAGGGCGGCATCTGGCGCGCCGATAAGCCGGAGACTAAGTGGCAGTATTTCTGGACGCTGGGCGGGCGCGTGCGCGCCTCCACTATGGGACTCTTCGCCTCGCTCGGCGTGGTGGGCCTGCTGCTCCTTTTCTCCGCCAACCCGGATGGGGTGGATGCCGGATGGCTATCGCCTTCGCGATGGATGGGGGACTCAGAAGCAGCTTCTGAGTCCGCGGAACCGTCTGAGCCTTCGGCCGCACCGAATAGCACGCCGCAGGATGCGCCGGTTACTGATTCCACGGGCCAAGAACCGACGGATGCAGGCCAGCCGGCGACGCCGACTGATGGCGCCCCGGACAGCGAGGCCACGTATGTCCCGGCGGATCCGCAGGCCCCTGCAACGCAGACCCCAGCGGAGCAATACTCCGAAACAGCTGCACCAACAGCTAATGAGCAGCCCACCGTGAACGCCACGGAGCCTTCCAGCGCGATGTAGGTCCTGTAGAAAGCCCAACAGGGTTGGAAGAGCGTCGCCGAGAGACAGCAACACCGTACAGCACTCAGGGGGCAGCACCGAGAGGTGCTGCCGGGAAACGCTTGGAGAGGGCGCACCAGAGATATGAGTGATAGGGAAGTGCAGCGGCGCAATGCGCTACACCTTATGTATCGCCAAGGCGGGGTCATTCGTTAACGAAGCGTGTGTCGGGGGGCAATCCAGCCCCAGCTCATTGCGTAATTTCCTGTGGGGAAGAACCACGGGCTATAACTTATCTTTATGACTAAGTTCTCTCGTGCGGTTCTCGCCGCCTCTGTCTCTGTTTCTCTTTGTTTATCCGCTGTTGTTCCTGCTCAGGCGGAGACTGCTGGTCAGGGAGTCGAGGCTCCTGCCGCTGACTCCTCCGCCGCTGATACTGGTGCAGATTTGTCCTCTGATCAGAGCTCTGATTCTTCCAGCGAGGAAGATGATGCTGAGTTCCAGCAGTCCTCCCAGGGGGAGAAAATTGCTCTTGGCGTGGGCATTTCCGCAGCCATTCTCGTGGCAATTGCTGGCGGTGTCTACTGGGCCGTGCAGCAGCGCATCATCCCGAATCCGCT
>QWCJ01000935.1_pt1 | contig 13181 bp, 11 predicted proteins | sample 1972501 | NCBI WGS metagenome assembly QWCJ01 (sample SAMN09866711, study PRJNA288562) | Human vaginal metagenome isolate term2_vaginal, whole genome shotgun... | isolation source: vagina | host: Homo sapiens | place: USA: California
ATCGATGCCGGACGGTATCGTCCGTGCGGATCCTTCATCGCCACCACGTCGCCGGAATCCAGGTCAGCCACCAGCCACGCGGATGCGAGCACGTCCTGCGGAACCTCGTAACCGTCGGCGACGCTGACCCCACACGGCCCGTCGTAGGTCACCGGCAACGCGTCCGGCGTGCTTGTGGCCCGTTCTGAGGTGGAGACAGGCTCCGGCGGCCAGGTTGCCTGCGGGCAGTTATCGGTATCGGGTGCTTTGTCGCGCTTGGGTGGGACCCAGTTGCCGGTGTCGTCGTAGTAGCCGGTGGTGGGGGCGGCCGGCTCGATGGCATCGGTTGGGGCGGGGGTTTCGGCGTCTTGCGCGTTCGCTGTCAAGCACAGCCCCATGCTCAAACACACCACCGGAACTGCTGCCAACGTGCGCTTGATCATTTAGGACCCCTTCTGTTTGTAGCGGGTGACGAGGCGGTCGATGAGCTCGTCGGTAAGTTTCTCATCGGAAAGAATGATATCGAGCATGTCAGCATGCATCGCCTCAGTTTCCTCCGGATCTGGTTCTACCTGGTCATCGTAGGAATCGCCGGAGAGATCCATGCCGATGCCGTCGAGGAGCCCCTCGTCTTCAACAGGGGTGTCAATTCCCGTGGCTTCTGCGAGCATCTCCGCATCAATAGCGGGGAACTGGGTGGTGAACTCGGTGAGGAAATCATCCGCATCGCTCATCGCCTGCGCCGGGCGCTTGCCCTTGCGGATCTCCGCATCGATGCGACGCTGCAACGCCTTCTCCATCTGGCGGTGGCGCCAGGAGCGCACACGGGTTGGCTCCAACTCGCGGGCCACCGCGCGTGATTTGTTCTCAGCCTTGCGCGCAAGCGTGGCTACCTGCGTCGCCGTCGCGTTCACAGTGGTATTTACCGGAGCGAACTCCGAGTCGGTGGAAATGCGCCAGTTGCCGTAGTAGCCGAACAGGAACAGGGCGAAACTGGCAACAGGTCCGAGAATCATGCCCCAGGCGAGGTAGCCAGTGGCGTTGCCGATCAGCGTGATCACTGCACACGCCACTGCCGGCAGCACGGTGGGTTGGTTACCGCCAAACACTGACGGTTCTTGGCCGGTGACCACGTCGCGGATCATGCCGCCGCCGGTCGCGGTGAAGACACCCATCATGATGGTGGGCACAACCGGAAGCCCGTACTGGATTGCTTTCGACGCACCCGTGGACGCCCACAATGCGGAGACCAACGCGTCGCCATGCGATTGCAAAAATTCCCATGCGCGGCCCTTGAAGTAGGTGAACCTGGCGATCAACGCGCCGGTAAACGCAAGGATCAGGTACTCAGGCTGGCTCATTGCTGCGACGGTGCCCTCGTTGATCAGCACGTCGCGCAACATGCCTCCGCCGAGTGCGGAAAGCATCGCGATGAAGAAAAACCCCACGATGTCGTAGCCGAGTTGGCGTGCCAGGGTGCCGCCAATGACACCCATGAGGAGCACGCCGGAGATGTCCATCCAGTGATAGATAGCGTTGATGAGGGGGTCGACCTGGTCCACTGCCATAGCCGACCATTCTAAACCTCAGGTCTTAGAACTTGGAGAAGCGCTTGATCAGCTGGTTTTCCATCTCGGTCCACGCTTCTGCCTTATCGGTGAACGGTGCGGACGGAACGTAACCGGCGGCGCGGGTGGAGCCAAGCATGTACGCCAGGTAATCCTGCATGCGCGGGTTGGCCAGCAGCAGGGAGTTCAGCGAATCGTCCTTCGCCCAGTCGGCGGCGTCCGCGAGCAGTTCGTAGGCCTTGGCCATCTGCTTGGTGTCTACCGCGTCGGTGCCCTTGGCAATGTCGGCGGCGATGCCGTTAAACGAGTAGGAGTTGTCCGGGTGAACCTCCACCTTGAGATCACCAGCGTTTGCCGCGTTGAGGATGTCCTGCCAAGTGGACACGCCTGCGAGGTCGTGGTCGTCGTTTTCCAAAATCCAGCGGCCGAGGTGCTTCGTGGACGGGAAGGTGATGATCTCGCCGTACTTACCCAAGAACACCGGCGCGCCGTTCAGGTACGTGCGCAGCGTGTACACGCTCTGGCCCTGGATGGAAACCTTCACCGGGTCGATGCCAGCAAGGCCCCAGACGGAGGAATCGTACGGGTCCTGCGCGGCGGCCTGTGCCTGCTCGTCGGCGCGGCGCTGCTCCTCAGCCGCTGCGCGTGCTTCCTGTGCTTCAGCAATAGCGGTGGTTGCTGCGGCAACCTCGTTCGCATCGAGATCTTGCGTATCGACGACACGCACCACCTCATCCAGCGACTCCACAACCTGCTTCCAATTGGTCAGCACAACGCGGCCCACACCCGACCATTCAGACATGCCGTTCTCGCCCGCGTAGTGGTCCGCGCCACGGTTGACGTTGCCCAAAATGGAGTGGGAGGCGAAGAAGATCTGCGCATGCTCAGCGCTGGCCACCTCGGCCAGCGAACGCGACACCTGGAAGACGCGTGCCAGCGACGAGACGTTCTCGTGGCTCGGACGACCCGCTAGGAAGTTCGGGGCGCCAATGATGTCGTAGTACTGCTTGTCACCCGGCACGACGCGGTCGTCGCCCTGAGTGTTAAACGCCTCCCACTTCGGGTGATCACTCAGGTCATGCGACGGGTTGGTGTTGAGGTAGGCCAGAAGCTCCTCGGGGGAGTTGAAGGCGAGGACCGATCGGTCGTCGCCAAGAAAGGCCTGCCACTGCGTGCCCTTCTCTTTCCAGGTTGGGGCCCACAGGGTGTAAAAATCGCCCTCGGTCAGGGACAGTTTCACGGGAAGGATCGCGCGGGTACTCATGGGGTGAGAGTCTACTCAACTCACAGCCAGCAGATTAACCGGTTGGCCGCCAGAACCCGTAGAACGGCATTCCGATGTTCTCGGTGCGCACCGGGTTCATCTGTACCGGGTCGCCGGCCTCAATCATCATGCCGTCGCCTGCGTACATTGCGGCGTGGCCCGACCAGAGCACAAGATCGCCCGGCTGCAGTTCCTCGTAGGACACCTGCCTGCCAACCGTCTGGTCGGCGGCGACGCGCGGGATGTCCATCCCCGCCTGGCTGTATGCCCAAGATGTCAGCCCGGAGCAGTCGAAGCCACCAGGGCTCGACCCTCCCCAGACATATGGCGTGCCCAGTTGGCTTTTCGCTGCGGCCACTGCGGCTGCGCCGACTGGTGAACCACCCTGTGCCGGTGCTGGCGTGGGCTCCGGTGGAGGAGCAGACATTGGCGTGACCTCAGGCGGAGCAGGCGCGGGGACCGTGGCTGCGGGTTTCGGTGCAGTCGGCAGCGCCGCGGCCACAAGCTGGCGCGGGGATGATGGCACCGAGGCCGATAGGCGCTGCAACTCTGCGTTCGCTGCCTCACCGAGCGCGCCCGGACCCGGCATGACGCGGGCGGCCGCCGCAGCGGTCGACGCACCCAGTTTCGTAGCAAGGGCGCCCAGGTCCTTCTCCAAGCTCTGCAAAGCCGCCATCGCAGCATCGAGCGCCTGACAGACTTGAGCCGCTACAAACGCCGCTGCACCAATTGGGCCGATTGGTGTCGCCGCAAGCGCGGGCGCTGCCGCGGCGTTGCGCATGAGACCGATTGCAATAGAGACAAGCTCGGCGACCGCGGCCGAAGCGCGGACTGACCCGCGCAGGACTGCGTCACTGATATCTGCACGGTAGGCCGCCAGGTCGGATGCAGCCTGCAGCCTGGTTTCTCCGCTCGCGTTAGCAACCTGTGCGAGCGGGCCGAAGTCCTTGAAGTCCGGCATGCGATAGCCCGGAAGGGTCGGAAAATCGATGATGTCTGCCATGGACAAAATCTGTGCCGCAGCAGTACCGATATCTAACGAGAAGTTCAGGTGGCGGTTGTTTGTCACTGACGGCGGCCCGCCTAGCGAGGAAAGCGCGTCGAGCATGGTGCTAAGGGTGGGGTTCATAGTGTCGCTCCAAACTTGTGGCAGGTGGCGGTATCGACGGCGCACGCAGCGTCAACGGTGAGGTCCATGGTTGCGGCGATGCGCCGGGCTTCGTCGCGAAGCAAAGTGGCGTCACTGTTCGCTTGCTCGATAGCGGTGGACACTGCGTTGTGGAATTCGCTCAATGGCCACACATCGGGCACTGGCACATGGTTGAGGGCGCGCAGCGAGGCTGCGTCGTTGCGTAGAGAATCGGTCATGGAAAACACGGATGCGGAATCAAATTGAAAGACAGTCATGCACATTGGACGGCGAAAACCCCACGCCGGTTCCCTCGTAGGAGAAAAAACTTCGGTGAATTAGCATGGGCGGCATGGACATCACGGTTATTAACCACCCGCTGGCTGCTTCGCGGCTGACCATTATGCGCGACAAGCGCAGCGACAACGCAGCTTTTCGTGCGGCGTTGGCCGACCTCGGCGCAATGCTGATCTACGAGGCGGCGCGTGATTTGAAAGTCGAGCAGTTCGACACCGAAACCCCAGTTGCGGTCGCTCAAGGCACGCGGCTGGCCACCCCGCCGATCATCGTTCCGATCATCCGAGCCGGTCTGGGCATGATCGACCCAGCACTGTCGATGATCCCGGACGCCCAGGTGGGCTTCATCGGCTTGGCTCGCGACGAGAAGACCCACGAACCGGTGCCGTACCTCGAAGCACTGCCCGACGATCTGTCTGGACAGCCGGTGTTCCTGGTGGACCCGATGCTGGCAACCGGCGGCTCGCTCATCCACGCCATCGATCTGCTTGTTGGCCGCGGTGCGGACGACATCACGTGCATCTGCATGGTCAGTGCACAGCCGGGCGTGGATGCGCTCAAGGCTCACGGCGGGCCTGTCCGCCTGGTTACTGCGACGATCGATCCGTCGCTGAACGAGGACGCCTACATCGTGCCTGGCTTGGGCGATGCCGGTGATCGTCTCTACGGTCCGCGCAACATCGACCTCTAACGCGCATAACGCGCGCACAGTACAAGCGCAGCGCAAGGTCTACGCGCCACGGAACCGAAAATAACCGTGGCGTGCACACTTGCGCTGCGCTACATTGTGAGCACAACGCGCGCTGCGCATCATGCGGGGGTTGAGCCAAACGCGCCTTGCGGAACTCGCTGGAGTGTCGCGCTCGCTTGTGTCCAACATTGAGCGCAACGACTACAACGAGCGGGCTGCCGACCCAACCTTAAGCACTCTCTACCGCATCGCTCGTGCGCTGCACGTGCCACCTGCGATGCTGTTGCCGGGCAGTCTTGATGATGTCGACGATGCCTACGTGCTCCAAGGCCCTGACGCCAAAGTGGAGGCGATCATGTTCCAGTGGCCCCGCAGTCCGTACGACACTGCCCGGTTTTCCACCGCCTATCTTCAACCCGGCGCACCGAGGGGAACACCAGTGTTTAGCGTTGCTGAACAGATTCAGCACTGCACTGAAAACGCAGTACCGAAAAAGCAGTGCGCTTCTAGCGTGGCGACGACCCCGGCGTAGACTCTGTGCAACATATGCACTTGCTTGTACCCGCTGTACAGGACGACCTTAAGGGAGGACGCGTGAGTAACGCCGGAATCGCTACAGCCGTGGCGGCTTGGTTTGATCAAAACCAGGACAAGGTCGTGGGGTGGCGTCGGCACATTCACTCACACCCGGAGCTATCCAACGAGGAAGTGGAAACTACCGAGTTTTTGGTCAACGTACTGGAGGAACATGGTCTGAAGCCGGTGCGCTTCCCGGGCACCGGGTTGTATGTGGACCTTGGTCCTACCGAAGGCAAGCGCTTGGCATTTCGCGCAGACATCGATGCGCTGCGTGTGCCGGAGCAAACCGGTTTGCCGTTCGCGTCGGTGAACCCGGGCGTGTCGCACTCGTGTGGCCATGATGTGCATACGACGGTTGCTCTGGGCCTTGCGTGTGCGTTGTCCACGATCGAGCTTGAGCAGGGTGTTCGCGTGATCTTCCAGCCTGCGGAAGAAGTTATGGGTGGCGGCGCGCTGGACGTAGTCAAGTGGGGCGGGTTGGAAAATGTTTCCGCGATTTATGCGGTGCATGCCGAGCCGCATATCCGTGTTGGGGAGATCGGCGTGCGCACCGGTGCGATCACCTCGGCGTCTGACGTGATTCGTATCGAGGTCCAGGGCCCCGGCGGACATACGTCGCGCCCGCAGTTGACCGCCGATGTGGTGTACGCAATCGGCGCGCTGATTACCCAGTTGCCGGCGTTATTGTCGCGCCGGGTGGATCCGCGCACAGGCACTGTGCTGGTGTTTGGCCACGTCAATGCGGGTGATGCGGCGAATGCGATTCCAAAGGTGGGAGTCTTGGAAGGCACGTTGCGCACGGCGGATATTACGACGTGGCGTGAGATCGAGGACTTGATTACGGACCTCATTGACCTTGTCGTTGCGCCGACCGGTTGCACGTACCACCTGGATTACATCCGCGGTGTGCCGCCCGTGCTTAACGACGACGCCGCCACCGCCCTGGCCGTCCAAGCCGCCCGGTCCGTGGACCCGCACAGCGTTGTCTCCGCCCCGCAATCCAGCGGTGGGGAGGACTTTTCGTGGTACCTCGAGCACGTGCCCGGCGCGATGATGCGCTTGGGTGCGTGGAACGGTGAGGGTGAGCCACAGGATCTGCACCAGGGGAACCTGAATGTTGATGAGCGGGCGATTGGGGTTGGGGTTCGTTTGTTCGGTGCGATTGTGGAGCAGTACTTCCGGGTGGGTGAGGTTTCTTCGGCTCCGGGTAGACTGTGACGTTGTTTAACCTGTCACGTCAAGTCTGAAACTTTGAGGAGAGCCGTTTTGTCCAAGAAGATTGTCATCATGGGTGGAGGCCCCGGCGGATACGAGGCCGCGTTGCTCGCGTCGAAACGCGGCGCAGACATCACGTTGGTGGAAGATTCTGGGGCTGGCGGCTCGGCGATCCGTAAGGACGTTGTGCCGTCGAAAAGCTTCATTGCGGGCGCGAACATTAAGACGGACTTGCGCCGCGCGGACGATATGGGGCTCAACCACACGTTGGGTGACGCGAAGCTGTCGCTGCTGGCGCTGAATGAGCGTGTGAAGCAGTTGGCGGCGGAGCAGTCCAGTGACATCCGCGAGCAGCTTGAGCGCAAGGGCGTGCGCCTGGTCAAGGGGCGTGCGCGCTTCTCTGATAAGCAGGTCGGTCACACTACGCATGACATTGAGATTGTCACCGAGTCTGGTGAGACTGAGCACGTCAGCTGCGACATGGTGCTTGTGTGCACGGGTGCGAGCCCGCGTGTGCTCAAGGGGGCGGAGCCGGACGGCGAGCGCATCCTGAACTGGCGTCAGATGTATGACCTGCAGGAGCTGCCGACCCACCTCATTGTGGTTGGTTCTGGCGTGACTGGTGCGGAGTTTGTCTCTGCGTTTGCGGAGCTGGGCGTGAAGGTGACCATGGTTGCTTCCCGCGATCGCATTTTGCCTCACGACGACGCCGACGCCGCCGATGTCTTGGAGAAGGTCCTGGCGGATCGCGGCGTGCAGTTGGAGAAGGACGCGCGTGTGGAGCGTGTGGAAAACACGGGTGACGCTGTGGTCGTGCACACCACTGATGGCCGCGCCATTGAGGGTTCGCACGTGATGATGTCCATCGGTTCTGTTCCGAATACGGCGGATCTGAACCTTGAGGCTGCAAAGGTGGAGACCACCCCGTCCGGCCACATTCATGTGGACCGCGTCTCGCGCACTAACGTCGCCGGCATTTACGCTGCGGGCGACTGCACGGACCTCATGCCGCTGGCGTCGGTTGCGGCGCAGCAGGGCCGCACTGCCGTTGACCACGCGATGGGCGACGGTGTCAGCCCGATCCGCCTGAAGACGGTTGGCAACGCCGTGTTCACCCGCCCGGAGATCGCTGCCGTGGGTGTCACGGAGCAGGAGATCCGCGACGGCAAGGTTGAGGCAGACATCTACAAGCTGCCCTTGTCGACGAACCCGCGCGCCAAGATGCGTTCCCTGCAGTACGGATTTGTGAAGATCTTCGCCCGCAAGGGCTCCGGCCAGGTCATCGGTGGCGTAATCGTGGCGCCGACGGCATCCGAGCTGATCTTGTCGCTGACCATCGCGGTAACCAACAGCCTCACCGTCACCCAGCTGGCTAACTCGATGGCGGTGTACCCGTCGCTGTCAGGTTCGATTACCGAGGCGGCTCGCCGCCTGATTACAAAGTCGGATCTGGACTAGCCGGAAACGCACGTTGGGGGCAGCGGGTGCGCGGACACGTCGCGCACCCCGGACCAATCGGGGTAGCTGACGCCGGGGCCAGATCAAGGCCGTCGGCGTACACCAGTTGGGGCGCGTATGCGGCGTCGCAGCCAAGCGCTACGGCGTGCTCGCGCCGGGGCTGACCAAAGCCCACGGCGGGACCCTGCACCATGCGCGCAACCCACATCTGTGTGCGCCCGTCCGGGGTGGTGGAGACCTGCCTGGTCACACGGTTTGGGGTTTCAAACGCACGGTGCACCACCCATAGCGGGCAGGTATCGCCGGAGACGGCGAAGCGGAACGACGTGGTGGCCTGGCGCTTGGACACATTTCCTGCGCGGTCGGTGCGCATAAATACAAACGGCACAGCCTGCGCGCCGGGGCGCTGCAGTGTGCCGAGGCGTTGGCAGGTGGATTCGAATCCGGTGCCGAAGCGGGCCGAAATAACGTCGATGTCGTAGCGCGTCTCGTGGGCAGCCTGCAGGATCTCGGAGTAGGGCATGGTCACGGCGGCCGCGAAGTACTGGGCTAAGCCGTGGGTGGTGACGTTGCGGGCCGGGGTGTCGTCGATACGCGCAATGAGCTCTGACATCACGTCGCCGTGGGCGAGATTGCTGTAGCGGTAGGACAGCTCGAAGCACTGTTGCGCTTCGCTCAAGCCGGAGCGCAGGCGGATCTCGCGGGTGGTGGTGTCGATGTCGGAGCGACCCGACTCCACAGGCTGGTTGAAGCGCACGGTGTAGCCGAAGTCGCGGTCGAGGACCGACGCAAGACGGGTCAGGCGCAACTGGCGGCCACCAAGATGCTCCGCAAGCGTTTCGGCCGCTGAATCCAGGGAGTGGAAGTAGTTGCTGTGTTCCTGGAAAAAGCTGCGTGCGTACTCGTAGGGGTTGGGGGCTTGCTCGTTGAGGCGCTCGGGGATGGTTCGGACACGCTCCGCAAGGGTAGGGAAGTGGCGGGCGAATTCCTCCAGCTCGTGCTGCGCGATGCCGGGGAGCAGTTCCGAAAGGGCGGCTGCGGTTTCGCGTTCGGCGTCGCCGGAGAAGAAGGAAGCATCCACCCCGAAGGCGGACGTTAACTGCAACAACACCGTCGCCGTGAGAGGGCGCTGATCGTTTTCCAACTGGTTGAGATAGCTCGGCGAGATACCGACGAGGACCGCCGCATCGGCTTGAGTGAGGTTGCGAGCGGTGCGCAGTGTGCGGATCTGACCCCCCGCGTACAGCTTTGCCATCGTTGATTTTGCTCCTTCTCAGCCGCTTGGCCTGGGGATTTGCAACACTTTGCAAGTCTGTCAGTTTCAGGACGCAAGAATACGCAACTTCCACTATGATGCGCAACACACTTTCGCTCCTAATATGAGGTGCATCATCATCTCGATTGCCAGAAGGAGCCGAAGAATGATCCAACACGAGGTACGTACCCATAAGTCCGCAGAAGACTTCCCGATTGAAGAGCATCTGGCCTACAAGATTGCCAAGGTCGCGGCCGACCCGGTTGAAGTGCCGGAAGATACCCGCGAAATGATCATCAACCGCATCATCGACAACGCTTCTGTCGCTGTTGCCTCCTATAACCGCCGCCCGGTCGCCGTCGCCCGCGCAATGGCCAAGGCACACCCGGCAGACAACAAGGGTGCACTCGTCTTCGGCGAAGACGGCACCTACTCCGCAGAATGGGTCGCTTTCGCAAACGGCACCGCCGTGCGCGAGCTCGACTTCCACGACACCTTCCTTGCCGCCGAGTACTCCCACCCGGGCGACAACATCCCGCCGATCCTTGCTGTTGCACAGCACAAGGGCCTCGACGGCAAGGCGCTGATCCGCGGCATCGCTACCGGCTACGAAATCCAGGTCAACCTAGTCAAGGGCATCTGCCTGCACGAGTGGAAGATCGACCACGTTGCACACCTCGGCCCCTCGGCCGCAGCTGGCATCGGCACCATGCTCAACCTGGACGTGGACACCATCTACCAGGCAATCGGCCAGGCACTGCACACCACCACGGCAACCCGCCAGTCCCGCAAGGGCCTGATCTCCTCCTGGAAGGCATCCGCCCCGGCATTCGCCGGCAAGATGGCCATCGAAGCGGTGGACCGCGCCATGCGCGGCGAGGGCGCACCGGCCCCGATCTGGGAAGGCGAAGACGGCTTCATTGCATGGATGCTGCACTCCCCGGAGCGCACCTACACCGTCCCGCTGCCGGCAGACGGCGAGCCGAAGCGCGCGATCCTGGACACCTACACCAAGGAACACTCCGCCGAGTACCAGGCACAGGCTCCGATCGACCTGGCTCGTCGCATGAAGCAGACCATCGCAGACGCAGGCAAGACCACCGCCGAGATCGAGTCCATCGTGCTGCACACCTCGCACCACACCCACTACGTCATCGGCACCGGCGCGAACGACCCGCAGAAGATGGATCCGAAGGCATCCCGCGAGACTCTGGACCACTCGATCATGTACATGTTCGCTGTCGCCCTTGAGGACGGCGGCTGGCACCACGTCGACTCCTACACCCCGGAGCGTGCAAACCGTCCGGAGACCGTCGAGCTGTGGCACAAGGTGTCCACGGTGGAGGACCCGGAGTGGACCCGTCGCTACCACTCGCAGGATCCAGACGAGAAGGCATTCGGTGCCAAGGCTGTCATCACCTTCAACGACGGCACCGTCATCGAGGATGAGATGGCTGTCGCCGACGCCCACCCGTACGGTGCTCGTCCGTTCGAGCGTGAGAACTACATCCAGAAGTTCCGCACCCTGGCTGAGGGCATCGTCGATAAGGACGAGCAGGACCGCTTCCTCGCCGCCGTGCAGGATCTGGAAAACCTCACTGACCTGACCGAACTTAACATCCGCGTCAACGACGCAACCCGCGCCGCTGCAGAGGAGATCCCGGGAGGCATCTTCTAATGTTCAAGCCTGACACAACCCCGAACGAGCGTCGCAAAGCACTGCGAGCATCGCTTGTCGACGAAAAAATCACCACCCTGCCCGGCGCCTTCAACCCGCTGACCGCGCGCCTGATCGAGGACATCGGATCCTTCTCCGGCGTGTACGTCTCCGGCGCCGTGGTAGCCAACGACCTGGGCCTGCCGGACATCGGCCTGACCACGCTTTCCGAGGTTGCAAACCGCGGCGGCCAGATCGCCCGCGCCACCAACCTGCCGGTGCTCATCGACGCCGACACCGGCTTCGGCGAGCCGATGTCCGCAGCCCGCACCGTCGCCGAGTTTGAAGCGGCAGGCCTGGCTGGCCTCCACCTGGAAGACCAGGTCAACCCGAAGCGCTGCGGTCACCTCGACGGCAAGGAAGTTGTGCCGCGTGACCTGATGATCCGCCGCATCACCGCAGCGGTGCGCGAGCGCCAGGACGACGACTTTGTCATCTGTGCCCGCACCGACGCCGCCGGCATCGAAGGCATCGACGAGGCCATCGAGCGTGCGAAGGCATACGCCGACGCAGGTGCGGACCTCATCTTCACCGAAGCGCTGTACTCGGAGGAAGACTTTGCCAAGTTCCGCGCCGCCGTGGATACGCCGCTTCTGGCCAACATGACCGAGTTTGGCAAGACCGACCTGCTCAGCGCCCAGCAGCTGGAAAACCTCGGCTACAACGCCGTGATCTGGCCGGTGACCACCTTCCGCATCGCCATGGGCCAGACCGAAGCAATGCTGCGCGACATCGCAGAAACCGGCACCCAGGTGCCGTGGCTGGACAAGATGCAGCACCGCGCCCGCCTCTACGAACTGGTGCGTTACGACGAATACAACCAGTTCGACCAATCCGTCTTCACCTACTCGAAAGACACCTACAGCTCCACCTTTGAGCAGTAGACCGCCACCACCAACACCACCACCAAGAAGGAGTGAATCATCATGACTGAGCAGGAAATTCGTAAGGGCCTCAACGGCGTTGTCGCTGACTACACCGCAGTGTCCAAGGTCAACCCGGAGACCAACTCGCTGCTGTACCGCGGCTACCCGGTCCAGGAACTGGCAGAGCATTGCACCTTCGAGGAAGTGGCATACCTGCTGTGGAACGGCGAACTGCCGACCGAGGAGCAGTTTGCAGAGTTCCGCGGTGGCTGCATGGAAAACCGCGACATCGATGAAGAACTGATCCAGATCATCAACTTCATGCCGAAGGACTGCCACCCGATGGACGTGCTGCGTACCGCAGTGTCCTACCTGGGTGCAGAGGATCCGGAGAAGTTCACCCCGGATTCCGATCACCTGCGTGGCATCGGCCGCAAGCTGCTGGCCAAGCTGCCGACGATTGTCGCAACCGACATCCGTCGCCGCCAGGGCAAGGAGTACATCGCCCCGAGCAAGGAGAAGGGCTTCTCCGAAAACTTCCTCTGGATGGTTTTCGGTGACGATGAGAAGTCCCCGGCCAACATCCCGTCCGACATCGAGGCGTTTGAGAAGACGATGATCCTCTACGCCGAGCACTCCTTCAACGCCTCCACTTTCACGGCCCGCACGATTGCCTCGACGATGTCCGACGGCTGGTCCGCAATCACCGGCGCAATCGGTGCCCTGAAGGGCCCGCTGCACGGTGGCGCCAACGAGTTCGTCATGCACCACATGACCGAAATCGGCGACCCGGCCAAGGCAGAGCAGTGGTGCCTGGACAAGCTCAAGAACAAGGAGCTCGTCATGGGCTTCGGCCACCGCGTGTACAAGAAGGGCGACTCGCGCGTGCCGACGATGGAAGCCGCCTTCAAGAAGCTCGCTGCCGAGCACCCGGAGAAGGACGCTCAGAAGTGGGTCGAGATGTACGACATCATGGCCAAAACCATGCACGACAACACCTCGATCAAGATCCGTCCGAACCTGGACTTCCCGTCCGGCCCGGCCTACTACATCCTGGGCTTCGGCATCGAGTTCTTCACCCCGCTGTTCGTGATGTCCCGCATTACCGGCTGGACCGCTCACATCATCGAGCAGTTTGAGAACAACTCCCTGATCCGTCCACT
>QWCJ01000634.1_pt1 | contig 13109 bp, 14 predicted proteins | sample 1972501 | NCBI WGS metagenome assembly QWCJ01 (sample SAMN09866711, study PRJNA288562) | Human vaginal metagenome isolate term2_vaginal, whole genome shotgun... | isolation source: vagina | host: Homo sapiens | place: USA: California
AAGCCACCATCGTGCTGCGTCATCGCGGCGGCGGCTCCCTGAACGAGACTTTGGAAGTGAAAGCGGAGCCGGACGCGAAACTGAACGTGGTCAGCCTGCAGGCCTGGGACGACACCGCGGTGCATATGGCGACCCAACAGATGACTTTGGGGCAAAACTCCAGCGTGAAACACGCCAACGTCACCTTGGGAGGGGACTCAGTGCGCATCGCGATGGGAGTGAATCTGCCCGCAGAACGCAGCGATCTAAACCTGCTGGGGCTGTACTTTACCAACGCAGGAAAGCATCAGGAACACCGGCTGTTTATCGAGCACACGGGGCAAAAATCGAAGTCCCGTGTGACTTACAAGGGTGCTTTGCAAGGCCAGGAGGCGCGCGCCGTGTGGGTTGGTGACGTCGGTATCGGGCCGCAGGCTTTCGGTACGGATTCCTATGAACTGAACCGAAACCTGGTGCTGGGCAAGGGACCTCGCGTGGATTCCGTGCCGAACCTAGAGATTCACAACGGTGAAATCGAAGGTGCCGGACACGCTTCTGCCACCGGCAGATTTGACGATGAACAGCTGTTCTACCTGCAAAGCCGCGGCATCGACGCGGTTAACGCGAAACGACTGGTGGTGTGCGCGTTCTATGCGGAACTATTGAATATGTTAGAAATACCGGAACTGACTGACTACGTATTGGAAACCGTAGATAGTCACCTGAGTGTAGGGAGTTTGCAATGAGTTTTATCAAAGTTGGCCGTATCGATGAAATCGAGCCGGGAACCGGCAAAGAAGTTAATGTGGGAGACACCGAAATCGTGGTTTTGCGCAGCGATGAGGGAGATTTCCATGCCATGGCAAAGGCGTGTCCGCACGCCGGATTCTCCATGGTAGACGGCATTATCGAGGATGGCTGCGTGGAATGTGTCGCGCACGGGGCGCAGTTCGATTTGGAAACCGGTGAGCCGCAGTCGCCGGCACACGACCCCCTCAAGATTTACCCAGTCCAAATTGCAGACGGTTTCGTAGCGGTGGATTTGAAAGCATAACAAAGCCCGTCTGAGCACGAAGCGTGCCGAACGGCTTGGAATATGGAATAAGGAAACAGGAGAAAACAGTGTCAGTGTTGGAAGTAAAGGACCTCAAAGCCCAGGTGGAGACCCCGGAGGGACCGAAAAAGATTTTGAAAGGCGTAAACCTGACCATCAACTCCGGCGAAGTACACGCCATTATGGGGCCTAACGGTTCGGGCAAATCGACTTTGAGCTATGTCTTGGCGGGGCACCCGAAATATGAGGTCACCGGTGGCGAAGCCCGGCTGGACGGCAAGAACATCCTGGAGATGAGTGTGGACGAGCGCGCTCGGGCGGGACTCTTCCTGGCGATGCAGTACCCGGTCGAGGTCCCCGGGGTGAGCGTGTCGAACTTCTTGCGCACCGCCAAAACCGCGGTGGCGGGGCAAGCTCCGGCGCTGCGCAAATGGATGAAAGAAGTCAACGGAGCTTTTGACGACTTTAAGATGGAGAAAGAATTTGCCAGCCGGGATCTGAACGCGGGCTTTTCCGGCGGGGAAAAGAAACGCCTGGAAATCCTGCAGATGCAGCTGCTATCGCCGCAGTTCGCGATCTTGGACGAAACGGATTCCGGCTTGGATATTGACGCTCTCAAGGTGGTTTCCGAAGGCATCAACCGGGTTCATGAGGCTGCCAATACCGGAATCCTGCTGATTACCCACTATTCCCGGATTTTGCGTTACGTCCACCCTGATTTCGTTCATGTTTTCGTGGATGGGCGCATCAGCAAAGAAGGCGGACCCGAACTGGCCGACGAACTCGAAGCTGAGGGCTACGACAAGTACCTGGGGGCTACAACGGCTGCCTAAAGGCGGCGTGAGCGGTGAAGGGAAGGAGTTGTCATGGTAACAGGCCCGACGGCGACAGATTTCAGCGCGGCGGAGCTAACCCGGATTCGCGCGGATTTCCCGATTCTCAATGTTTTGGGACGCGACGGTCAGCCCATCGACTACCTGGACTCGGGGGCAACCTCGCAAAAGCCGGCGGTCGTGTTGGATGCCATTGACGACTTTTACCGCCGCCACAACGGGGCAGTACACCGGGGCACTCACCAGCTCGGCGACGAAGCCACGGCCTTGTTCGAAGATGCCCGCCAGGACGTGGCGGACTTCTTGGGCGTGAGCGACCCCGAAGAAATCGTGTGGACCTCGGGAGCGACCGAGGCGCTGAACCTGGTGGCTTACGGGTTTGCCGCCGCCACTTGGGAACGCGCGGGCGGACCTTTTGCCTTGCAACCGGGGGATGAAATCGTGTTCACCAGGGCGGAGCACCACGCTAACCTGGTGCCGTGGCAGCTGGTGGCCAAACGCACCGGAGCCGTCACGAAAGTCATCGAGCTGACCCCCGACGGGCGCTTGGACGTGAGTCGCCTGGAGGACGTCATTACGCCGCGCACGCGGGTCGTTGCGTTCACACACCTGTCCAACGTGACGGGGGCAGTGACGGATATTGCGCCAATCATTGCCGCCGCCCGAGCGGTCGGGGCCATCGTCGTCATGGATACCTGCCAATCTAGTGCCCACCTGCCGTTGGATGTTGATGGGCTCGGGGTCGATTTCGCGTGTTTTTCCGCGCACAAGATGCTCGGCCCCACCGGGGTGGGAGCCTTGTGGGGGCGCCGTGAACTGCTCGAACAGCTGCCGGTATTCCTCAGCGGCGGTTCCATGATTGAAAACGTAACGGTGGAGGAAACGACCTTCATGCCGGCCCCCTACCGCTTTGAAGCCGGCACGCAACCGGTCGCCCAGATTGTGGGGTGGGCAGCCGCGTGCCAATACTTGCAGGAACTGGGAATGGAACGGGTCGCCGCCCACGAACAGGCCCTCACCGCTTATGCCTTGCCGAGGCTGGTGGAGATTCCCGGCGTGAAACTGCTCGGTCCCACCGACATGACGCACCGCGCCGGGGTGTTGTCCTTTGAGATGAAGGGGATTCACCCTCATGACCTGGGACAATACTTGGATTCTCAAGGGGTGGCGGTACGGGTCGGCCATCACTGCGCCATTCCGCTGCATCGGTTTTTTGGGGTGAGCGCTTCCACGCGGGCCACGTTTAGCCCCACCACGACTATTGACGAGATTGACCGTTGGCTGCAAGCGCTTCCGCAGGCCGCGAAGTTCTTTGGCGTCACGCCGGCGGATAGTTGAATAGACAGAAGGAACACAAGTGAACGAACTGGAAAACCTGTATCAACAGCTCATCTTGGAGCAGTCTAAGGCTCGGCACGGCGCTGGCACCCTGCCCGGCTGGGCTGCCAGTTCTCACCAAGTTAATCCGACCTGCGGTGATGAGGTTACGCTGCAGGTGGAAGTGGCGGACGGAAAGTTACGCAACCTAGTGTGGGACGGGCACGGCTGCTCGATTTCCCAGGCTTCCCTGTCGATGATGTGGAAGCTGGTGCAGGGCCAAGACCTGGAAACCGTGCGCGGGCTGGAACAGGATTTCAACGAAATGATGCATTCGCGAGGCCGGGGAGTGGACGAAGACTTGCTCGATCGCCTGGGTGATGCCTCCAGCCTGGAAGGGGTGTCCCGCTACGTCAATCGCGTGAAATGCGCCCTGCTGGGGTGGATGGCCTTGAAAGACGCGCTGGCTCAAGCGGCGGCGACTGATGGAACCGGCGGCGGTACCCTGGCGGCTCCGCACTGTGACCCGAAAGTGATGAACCGGACTTGTGACCCAGAAAATACCCAAAACAACAAAGGAACGAACCCATGAGTGAAGAACCCTTGAGTAAAGAGCTATTGGACGAGTTGGGTACACCGAAGACCAGTGCGGCGGTGGAGTCAGAGGTCAGCACCGCACCCGCAGGGTCGGCAACCGTGGTTGACGGGATAGCGGCAGATGCCGTGGCGGAACCGGGAGCGGAACTTTCCGAAGAGCAGCGTGCCTTGGTGGAAGAAATCGTGGAACTGCTGAAGGACGTGATTGATCCGGAACTGGGCATCAACATCGTGGATTTGGGGTTGCTTTACGGGCTGCACTTGGACGGAGACGACCTGGTTATTGATATGACCCTGACCTCCGCCGGCTGCCCATTGACGGATATGATTGAGCGCCAGTGCCGTTTCGTGCTGGAAGATTTGGTGAAAACCGTGTCTATCAACTGGGTGTGGCTGCCGCCGTGGGGTCCGGACAAAATCACCCAGGACGGCCGCGAGCAGCTGCGGGCCCTCGGTTTCAACGTGTGAGGTCACCAGGTTCTCCGCCCGCGTTTCTGGGCGAAGCTGCGTTTCCGAGGGGCGCTTGGGTGTTGCCCTCAGAGGGGATACACGGAGATTAGCTCGCTTAAGCCGAAAAAGTCGTCCGGGTTCCTGGTGAACAGGGGCAAATTGTGTGCCAGAGCGGTGGCGGCAATCTGGAGGTCGGCGAAGCGACGCCGTGGTTTTCGGCCCAGAGCAACAACCGCCGCATAGATTCGGCCATAAGCACGGGCGGCGGAGGCATCAAAAGGAATGGGTGAGAACGCTGCCTCGGTGCGCTGCAAGCGATCCAGGCGGGCGGAGCGTTCTATCTCAGATTTGGCGGCGTAAATCCCGGCCTCCAGTTCAGCCAGGGTGATGGCGCTGATAGCGCTGTGCAAGGGCAGGGAGTCAGCAGGAAGCTCGGTAATATCAATGATTATCGAGGTGTCCAGTAATCCATATTCGAGTCGGGACATCAAACACCCATGTCTACGAAATCGTCGATATCAGTTTTGAAAGTGTCGCCATCCACCGCGGGAGCTCCGCTGAACAGGGACAAAACCGCGGCAGTGTTGGAAAACCAGGTGTCCTGTATGGGGCTGAGCTCGGCGACCGGCCGGCCGTTGGAAGTGACAATAAATGTTGCTCCGGATGCGACTTCTCGCATCACGCGCCCGGATTCGTTGCGCAGCTCCCGCTGGGATAATGTGGCTTGCATAACTCCATTGTAGCGCAGCGTGCTACGCGGGTTCAATAGCCACGTGAGGCGCTATTTTCAGTTCGGTGCCGGTTTGGTTCGCGGCTCAGACCTGGTGAAACAGCGGTTTACCGCCGGTGCTGCCCGAGTTAGGGAGTCGCTGAAACACCGCCAAACGGTCACCTGGCGACTATTGAACGGTGGAAAGATAGGCAACAGGCCTGCGTAACGCTTAGAATTACCCCATGTCCCACCTTTTTACGCCGTTTCGGCTGAAAAACCTCGAGACCCGGAACCGTTTGTGGATGCCGCCGATGTGTCAATTTACGGCCTCTTCCGAGGGGCCATCCGCGGGTTGGCCTAATGATTGGCACGAAGTTCACTACGGGGCCAGGGCATCAGGCGGGGTGGGTGCCGTCATCGTGGAAGCGACCGCGGTCAGCCCGGAGGGACGCATCAGCCCTTTTGACTTAATGCTGGATCGGGACGAAAAAATCCCGGCTTTTGCCCGGTTGGCCACCCTCATCAAGGAAGGCGGTGCGGCTGCGGGCATCCAGATTTCCCACGCTGGCAGGAAAGCCTCCACGTCTCCTTCTGGCACGCCCCTGGCTCCCGAAGACTCCGACCTGGGAGGCATCGGCTGGCATACGATTGCTCCTAGCCCGATTCCGTTTACCTCCCGCCATGAGATTCCCCGCGAAATGAGTGTCGCGGATATTCACAAGACGCAAGCGGACTTCGTTTCCGCCATTCGCCGCGCGTTGGCGGCCGGTTTCGATTTTGTGGAACTTCACGGCGCCCACGGTTACCTGTTGAGCCAGTTCATTTCCCCGCTGACTAACCAACGCACCGATGAATACGGCGGGGATTTGCAGGGGCGTTTCCGTTTTTGGCGTGAACTGGTCATGGCGATTCGCGGGGAGCTGGGGGGAAACTTTCCCCTCTTGATGCGGATTTCGGCGACGAACTGGGTGCCCAGCGGAGCTTTCGGGCTGCAACGTGACGTCACTATCGAGGACTGGGGTCGGATCGTCCAGGATCTGGCGGCTTTCGGGGTTGACTTTATTGACGTGTCCACCGGTGGGCTGATTGACGGGGTAGCGATTCCGCAAGCGCCGGGTTATCAGGTCAAATATGCCACCGAGATTCAAGACCGGGGGCCCCTGCCCGTTTCGGCTGTCGGCATGATTACCGAACCGGCACAAGCTGAACAGATTTTGGTCAACGGTCAAGCCTCCGTGGTTCAGGTCGGCCGGCCGTTGCTGACTGACCCCTCGCTGCCCCTAGCCTGGGCGGCGCGCTTGGGCGACGAAGCCCCCATTCCCGAGCCTTACATCAACGGCACTCCGCGCAGCTAAGGCCGGCTTTGGGCAGGCCGCCACCAAATTCTTTTGGCATTTCCTGGGGAGTTACTTTGCTTTCGCAATCAGAGCTTGACCCAGGTACGTCACAAATTCCTGCAATTCGGCGCGAGCCTCGTTGGCGTCCTTGACGGGGTTTTTGCCGTCAAAATATACCCGAATCTCCAAGTTACCGACCCGCTGGAACACCCCGACTTCGGTAGGGGCAATCTGGCCTTCACCGCGGTCCGTTCCGTAAGTCATCATCAAGCCATCTCGGGCTCCGTCAAGAGGATAATCCGCCGCCGCGGTGGTTTGATTCGAGCTGGCGCCTCCGGGAGTCGTCACCGCATAGGTGGGGCAGGCTTGAGCCAAATCCCGCTGGACTTTAATGGCTTTCTGGGCCTGCGCCACGGACGGGTAGGCCCGCAGTTGAGACCGCACTACCGTAGCGTGATTGTTGAGGTTGGCTTGGGAAAAAGCCGCGGGGATTTCCGGTTTGTCAGTATAGGAGGCGATGAGTTTTTGCTGGCACATCTCGGGTTTGAACGTGGTCTCCCGCAGCAAATCCAACGCTTGATGATCCGCGGAGCGCATCGAAGCGGTCGTTTCTTCGTCATAGACTTTCAGGCTGTCGCCCTTAATCTTTAGCCCACCCAAAATAATGGCCAGGTTCGGGCCAGAAAACTGTTTCACCATCGTCGGAAGGGAATCTTTTTGCTTGAGGTAAGCACTGTCGGGGTTGTCCAGAGTCTGTTTCGTGCCAGCACATCCGCTCAACGCCGCGACAAGCAGCGCCGCCCCCAGAACGCTGGCGACTGTCTTTTGGTAACGCATCAGTTTTCCTCTCTAAGTTGTCTCAAACAGTTTACCGTTTCGTGTGGCGTTGAGAGACCAAGGCTCAATCCACCTCAACGAGTTCCAAATAAGTTTCGTCCCACAGGTCCTCATCGCCATCGGGCAGCAGCAGGACCCGTTGCGGATCCAGGGCTTTCACCGCGCCCGGATCGTGGGTGACCAGGATAACCGCGCCCTCATAGGTGGCCAAGGAATTCAGGATTTCCTCCCGTGAAGCGGGGTCCAGGTTATTGGTCGGTTCGTCCAGCAGCAGCACGTTCGCCCCGCTCACCACCAACGTCGCCAAAGCTAGGCGCGTCTTTTCCCCGCCGGAAAGCACCGCGGTGGGTTTGTCGGCGTCCGCCCCTGAAAACAGGAACTGTCCCAGCAAGGAACGCACCTGAGTATCGTCAAGTTCCGGAGCGGCCTGGCGCAGATTCTCAACCACGGACAGGGAATCGTCCAGGGTCTCGTGTTCCTGGGCGTAATAGCCGAGCTTCAGTCCGTGACCGGCAACCACCCGCCCGGTGTCGCTGGTCTCCAGACCAGCCAAGATACGCAACATGGTCGTTTTCCCCGCGCCATTGAACCCTAACACCACCACTTTTGAGCCGCGGTCGATAGCCAACGTCAGGTCGGTAAAGACTTCCAGGGAACCGTAGGTTTTGGAAATCCCCTCAGCAGCTAAGGGAACTTTCCCACAAGGCTGGGGCTGCGGGAAATCGAGTTTGGCGACTTTTTCTTTCGGGCCCTCCGCCTGGGTATTTTCCAGCAGCTGCGCGGCGCGGCGCAGCATCTGTTGGGCCGCTACGGCCTTGGTGTCTTTCGCGTGCAGGCGTTCGCCTTGGGCTTGCAGGGCCGCGGCTTTCTTTTCCGCTACCGCCCGTTCCCGTTTCCGCCGCGCCTCGTCGTCCGCGCGAGCTTGCAGATAGGCTTTCCAGCCCATGTGGTACACGTCCAACACGCCGCGCATGGCATCGAGGTACAGAACCTGATTCAGGGTTTCGTCCAAAAGTTTCACGTTGTGCGAGATAATCAGTACCCCGCCGGGAAACGAACGCAGGTAACTGCGCAGCCACACTATGGAGTCGTGGTCTAAGTGGTTGGTGGGCTCGTCCAGCAGCAGGGTGTCCGCCCCGGAAAACAGCACGCGCGCCAGCTCGACCCGACGGCGTTGCCCCCCGGAGAGCGTCCCCAAAGACTGACGTAACGTTTCGTTGGAAATCCCTAAGTTAGCGGCGATTTGTGCGGCCTCGGAAGCTGCCGCGTAGCCGCCCGACATATGAAACTCCTGATCCAGGCGCACATATTTTTCCATGGCCTTTTGCTGTTTTTCGCCGGTCTCACGGCTCATCGCCTCTTCCGCCTTGCGGATTCGGGCTTCGATGACATCGAGTCCGCGCACGCTCAAGATGTGGTCGCGCACTATCTGGTCAGGATCGACTTCCCGAGGATCTTGGGGAAGGTAACCCGGGGTGCTCGACCGGGACACGGTTCCCTCAACCTGAATCGCGTCGGGCAGCCCGGTACCGCTCAGCAGTCTCATCAGGGTGGTTTTGCCGGCGCCGTTACGTCCCACCAAGCCGACCCGCATACCCTTGTTGACCTGGAACGAAGCGTGTTCCATGAGGACGCGATCCGCAATCCGCAAGGTGAGGTCAGTGGCAGTAATCACCCCAAGAGTTTAGTCGGAAAACTGCCAGAACCGAAAACCTGCCCACTCGGCCTTGTGACATGAGGTGCAACCCCCAAAATCCGTCTGGTGAACGATTCTGGGGACGAAAAATCACCCCAAAGGGTGAGTGCTGATGTCGGCTGGTGCGATAGCGTTAAAACGCACAAGCCGCTCGACTGGAAGGACAGAAAATGGCTGAAAAGCAATCTATTTTGGGGCGTATTGCCCAAATTACCAAGGCGAATATCAACGCGCTGCTGGACAAGGCAGAGGACCCCGAAAAGCTGCTTGACCAGCTGGTACGTGATTACACCAATGAAATCGCGGAGGCTGAACAGGCGGTGGCGCAAACGATTGGGAATCTGCGTTTAGCGGAACGCGACCGCGATGAGGATCAGCAGGCTGCCACCGAGTGGGGGGCGAAAGCCGCGGCGGCTTCCAAAAAAGCCGATGAACTGCGAGCTGCCGGCAACGCGGCCGAAGCTGACAAGATGGACAACCTGGCGAAGGTTGCCATCGCGAAACAGATTAGCTTTGAAAAGGAGGTCGAGGAAGCAGCTCCGATTATTGCTTCCCAGACTGCCACGGTGGATAAGCTCAAGTCCGGGCTGAACACGATGAAGATGCAGCTGGAGGACTTGAAGTCGAAGCGGGACTCGTTGGTGGCTCGCTCTAAGACCGCGGCCACGCAAACCCAGGTGCAGCAGGCCGTGTCCAAGATTAACATTATGGATCCGACTTCCGAGCTGGGGCGTTTTGAGGAAAAGGTCCGCCGGGCCGAGGCTATGGCGGCCGGTCAGGCCGAGCTGGCAGGAGAGGGCGAATCCCTGGAGGAACAGTTCGCCGCCCTGGATGTGTCCGCGGCAGACGCGGAAGTGGCAGCGCGGCTCAACGCTTTAAAGAATAACGGCTAGGGAGCTGACAAAGTTGTGGGGCTGGTTGATTGTCAACCAGCCCCACGCTGCTGTTACGTCCTGTTAAGCCGCATCATTACGAGTGCTTAATCCAGGTTTCGTTTGTGGGTAAGGTATTGTGCGGCATTTTTTTCACATTTACGATGTTGCATGGAGCAACTACATCATAGGATTCGTAATCAAAGGTGTATCCTCTGGCGCCAAGCTGAACCCACTGTGTACTGTTCGTGTTGTTTTTCCAGGTCCAAGTTTGCGTGACAGTAGCGGTATTTGATTTGGCCAGTGACGCGTTAATCGAAGCGTGAACTACTCCCCAGAATGTAGCATCTACACCACCGCTCACGGTACCTGTAACTGTTGTACTTCTTCCACTATAATAGGTGTAAGAGGCCCCGGGATCTAACCATGACTTTGGGACAGTCCCTGGCATGAATACGGCATGTACGTTACTCACTTTACCGTGATGTCCGATTTCAGGACAAGCTCTAGCTAAATGAGTCGCTGTCGGAATAGAGCTATCTGAATCCTGATTGAATGAGGTCGCCTGGGCGAGTGGTGTAATGGATAATAAAAATGCGGCTAAAAGCCTTAAAAATAACGAAGTAATTTCATGGCTGTATCTCCTGTTGAGAATTGGTAATTACCATATTAAATTGTGTGTCATCATTAGCAATGATGATTGCTTGCTCAGGTTCCGGAAAATCTGAGACGGCGAGTCCTACTACGCTAATGCTTTTTGGGGAGTTACACTCTCCTAGTTCTATAAGTCTTCTCATTGCATTATTTCGCCTTAACCAAATTGATGCAGAACTAGTTGACTCTTGTTTACAGACAAAAATCAGTTGTATCTTTGAATTTGTATCCGAAATTTCCTTTAAATTAATGTGTTTATCTCCGTTAAAAGAACTGCTGTTAAGAATAGATATTAAATCTGGAGATTTTTTCGCATCGCGGAGAACTTCTTCGAGTGGCATCATGCCATCATTTGTAGCTGCGTGACTTGAATGAACTTTATCGGAATCGGAATCTTCTTGATCTGTGGCTTGATGTGAAGCGCATCCTGATAAAACGAAAATGCAGACAAGGCTGGACAGAAAAGCAAAATGTATTACGGAACGGATTTTCATGTTATAATCCTCTCAAATATCACTGTAAGATATATGAAACTCGGAGCGAACGGTTAGTAATTATTTATTTCTGGCGTACGTAAAAATGAACGCGCTGAAAAATATGCTGCGGGGGTGACGAGGGTCAGTGCTGCCATAATCAGGCCCACGGTTCCGGTCGCCACAATGCAAAGCGTGGAAAGGATCAGCGCCGGGAGGAGCCACCCTACAGAAAAACTGTGCTTAATGGAAACCGCTACGAAACCAAACGAAGCCAGCGCCAGGACTATAACGGCCAGCTGAGAGGGAAGGGGCACCGACGGATAGTAAATAGTGGTGTGTTCAGAGGGGTAAAATGTTTTGCCGCTCAGGTACATCTGCCACAGCGCGAACCCGGAGTGAGACACGACCGCGAGAATATTACGGTTTGTGTCAAACAAAGGTGGTAGCCGTTTTTCCGGGGGCACAAACCACGCCTGTCATTGGCTTGCAGGGCAGGCGAGCTATTTCCGGGTGCGTATCCACAGGCGGTCGAATTCCCAAGCGGAGAGTTCCGCGGCGACTTCGCTGTTGCGTTCCATGCCGTGTAGCAAATCCCCGGCTTCGCGCAGCAGCGAAAGCGCCCAGCGGATAGTGGTTTCCCGGTCCGATCCGGCGGAATAAACCAGTTGCACCGCGCATTTTCGCAGGTAGCGAGCCCGCAAGAGCGGTTGTTCGCTGTACAAATCCGCGGCGCAGCCATAGAGCCCGGCGGCGCGGATACCCTGCAGGTCTCGCGCCGCCAAGTCCGCGGCGATGACCGTAAATTCTTGCTCCAGTTCCAGGTTTTCGTGGGTTTGCGCCCAAGCCGACACTTCCTCGGCGTATTCGATGCCTTTCTTGGCGCGTCCCATCCGCGCCAGCGAACGAGCCAGTATCGCTTTGATGCCGATGCGGCGGGTTTCTCCCAGATTCAGCTGGTCAAAGAGTTGGAGGGTTTCGATGCCGTAGGCGATGACGTCCTGGTCCAGGTGCATTTCGGCGCTGAGCTCGGTACGAGTGGCGCTCAGCAGGGCTCGTTGGAGCAACAGACCCTCCGATTTGGCCTGCTGGTATAGCTTTTTCACCCGCTCCAGAGCCGCGGCGAGGTTTCCACTGTCCTGATCTAGGTTCAGGCGAAACATTCCGATGGTCATGCGGGCGCCTTGCACATCAGAAAATATCCCTAGGTTGCTTTCCAAATCGTCAAGGAAAAACTGCGCCTGTTCCTCGTGTCCCTGAGCCAGGAAGATTTTTGCTTGTAACAGCGCGGAATCCATGCGAATGCGAGCGGTGCTGCCGGCCGCTTCGCTGCGAAGGATTTGGGCAGCTCGCAAATCCCCCAGTTCCAGCAGGCTGGCTGCCAAAACAATCATCGATTCAGATTTTTCCAACGAATCGGGGACCCTGGTGAGGAATTTAATCAGCTGCGCCGCGGTCTCGGAAGCTTCCACCGGGGGAATCTGAGGCAACAGCAGGGCATGGGCTTGTACCAGGGCATAGGTGGCGCCCTGTAAGTCGTCCAGGTGGTGGCACCACACCGCGACTTGCTTCCAAGTGGAGGCCGCCGCGCCGTTTTCACCGCGGGCCACCAGCATGTCTGCCCACAGACGCAAAATATTCAGATTTTCTGTCTCGCTGCGATTGGGGTTGGGGGCGAAAGGTTCGGCTAAGGGGAAAGACTGCAGGGCGTAAGCCAACAGGCGCAAACTGACGGAATGGGACGCGGTGGCGTACTGGCTGGCCAAATCCGGCAGCAACAGTGTGGAATCCATCCGATTGACCATTACGCATCGTCCTCCTGGGGCAAATCCGACGGCGGTGCACTTTCGTCAGGCGTGGCTGACGGTTGGGTGCTGTCCTCGACTCCGGCCATCCAAGTGCGCAGCTCATTCCACTTGGCGAGTTCCTGGGCAGCGAGGCCGCGTTCCCCCTCCGGGGTGGACATCAGCAGCGAGAGGGCCTCATCCATCAGGTCTTTCGCTAAGGATAGCGCGGTACGCACTTCGATGGAATTAGCATCCGGGGCCATCTCTAAGTGTTTCAGGGTTTCAGCTTCCAGTTTTGCGGCGGGGGTGTCTGTCGCGGGGGGGACTGCACAAGGTTCCTCGGGGAGCTTTTCGCGGGGAGGTTTCAGTCCGACGGTGGCCAAAATGGCTGCGGACTCTTTGCGGAGGAAGCGGGCTTGCAACGATATTTCGCCACCGGTCAGCTCGGCGCAAAAACCGTAAAGGTTCGCGGCGCGAGCTTGGTCCCCGCTGATTCTGGCGGATTTCGCTC
>QWCJ01000730.1_pt1 | contig 13104 bp, 12 predicted proteins | sample 1972501 | NCBI WGS metagenome assembly QWCJ01 (sample SAMN09866711, study PRJNA288562) | Human vaginal metagenome isolate term2_vaginal, whole genome shotgun... | isolation source: vagina | host: Homo sapiens | place: USA: California
CAGATTTTTTGTCAGCATGTTTCCATAACCGGTTGATTTTGTGAGTGGTAAAAGCGTGATGAGGGCAAACAGGCTTGTTCTTTCCAATACTGATAAGACGGGAGAACGAGCGGGAGCAGTATTCCATTTGATTAGCATAGGTGAATAGCAGGGAGATAAGCGAGCGGACTTTCTTTTTTGATGAATAGGAAAGACCGCTCATATCATCTATGACGGCTTGCACGTGCTTATATTTGATTTTGGTAATGTCCATATCAAATAATTTCTTGCAGTGAGAATAAGCCGAGTGGTAACCGTCAATGGTAGATTTTGAGGGTTCTGTATGGGCAACATGCGACGGCAGCCATCTATGGTACAGTTCAGAGAATGTCATTTTATTATCGGTTAATCGAGGTTTATTATGAGTTTTATTGTAATCAGTCTGAAATATCAGAGCCTCTACTTGAGTAGAGAAATAACCGATGACCTTTCGTGTTCCATTCTCTGTAATTACGAAAGCATACGGGCGTCTCCTATTGCCGGATAATTTTTTAATACAGCCATATCCATTTGGGTTTTTCATTTTACACCTCCTATGGAGGTTATTTTAATATAAAGGAGAAAACATGCAGTACTTGTCGATTTATTCAAGTAAAGGAGAACGAATCACGTCTTTTGTGACAGGCGTTCACGGCGAAACGGCAGAAGAGCTAAAAGAACGGGCAAAAAAAGAATATCCCGATGATGTCAGCGTGCTACAGACAGAATCGGAATATAACGAAGCGATGAAAGGCGACTTGCTATACATTGGCGGGAAATACAGCAAGCGTCCCGAACCGACAGAAGAAGAGAAGAGAGAATCGGAACTGGCAGCACTTGACAGCAAATACGCAGAAAAAATCAGTGCTATCGAGGGAGATTTCAATCCACGCACCTCGTGTGAGGTGCGACATCTTCTTTTTCGATGCTTCCGTTGCCTCTTGTTATTTCAATCCACGCACCTCGTGTGAGGTGCGACTGCAAAAGTATATATTTTTCATTAATACTCTTGCGCATAATAGTATCTTTTTCTTTTCATATAGTACTATTATTTTTTTCTTTTTTATAATATATCTTACTTTTTTATAATAAATCTGTATTTTTACGGTGCGAAAACATCTGTGTTTTTATGATTCCATCCTGTTCGCACTAAATAACTAAAATATCATCTTGCAAAAATTCCGGTTGTTTTCCTAAATGCTCTACTTTGGTTTTATAATGATTTCCCAGCCTGTAAAATCGAATGCTGTCTGCATTTTTATCTATTAATTTTTCTAATTCATGTTTAAAAAGTACATATTGATCTTCTTGGAGTAAGCACTCAAAAACGGAATTTTGCACTCTTTGCCCATGATTGACACAAGCCTTTGCTACCTTTCTTAATCTTCTCTGACCCTCCTTGGATTCGGTATTTACATCATAGGTAATAAGAATAAGCATGTTTTTCTCCCTACTTCCAAAAGAATGGCGGATACTCTGATAAATCGCCTCGTATGGTTCTTGCCAAAAGTAATGATTGTATATAAGGAACCAGCCCCCAGGGGATTTTTTCTCCTAAAAACGGATGCTTGATTTCTTCCTGTTTTTTCTTTTGCCATTGAGTAAGAAATATTCTGCGCCCCTGTTCTGAAAACTCTACTGCTCCATTAGGTCGTTTGCTGAAAAATGATGAAGTTATTACATTTTGGTTGATACAAGAAATAACAAACCGATCGACAATAACAGATCTTAATTCTTCCATCAAATCAAGGGCAAGACTCCTTCTTCCCGGTCTGCTCCTGTGCATAAATCCTACATAAGGGTCAAGTCCCACACTCTGTAATGCAGATGCACAGTCTAAAGAAAGCAGCACATATGCATAGGAGAGCATAGCATTTACATTATCTAAAGGTGGACGGCGGGATCTTTGATGAAAGAAAAATTCTTCTTTATTTCTAAGTATCAGACTGTCAAATCCCGCAAAATACGTTTGCGCCGCCGCCCCTTCTATCCCCAAAAGGCTTTCCGGATCACTACAATTCTGTATATCCTGCAATGCACTTGCTAATTGACTTGACAGATTCTTCAGGTTTTTCACAGGCACACGCTGGGGATGGTCTCTTGTGGCACGTTCCAATATCCAACGGCTGTTATATACTTTTCCTAAAAGGAAATTTCTTGCATAGGATGCACTTTTGACTTTGTCATCAGAAATTCTATACTGTTCCTGCCTCAACCATACATTTCCTGTTTCTTCTCCGATAACTCTTGCCAAGAATTTACCCCACGGGGTAAAAAAGGATAATCCGACTCCTCTTTTTGCACAAGCTCCCATCAATGCCGGGCTGGCCCCGGAATAGGAAAAGCAGAGAATATTTTCAAATATATGCAAGGGGAATCTTTTGTCTTCTCCCTCTTTATTTTTGATAATGATATTCTCTCCATCCAGTCCCAAATAGCTTTCAGGAGTCAAGACGAATAGAGTATTCAGCAGGTGTCTCATGCTTTGTCTCCTATGTAGTTTCGGATATAATCTTCTACACTCAGTGCCTTGCAAAGCTTTGGAAGGCATAGCGGTTTAAGGGAACAGGCATTACAAAAAGTTCCTGTCTTAACCTTTGGCGTATGATGGCGATGAAAATAATCATTCATTTCTTTTGCCATTAAAGTAGTTTTTTCTCTGATTTCTTCTGTGAAAAACACCTCTTCTCTTCTTTTAGTTTCCATGTAATACAGATATCCTGACGGAATATCACAAACCAGCATTTCCTCTAAAGCCATGGCCTCTGCCATCAGTTGCAAGCGGTCTGCATCGTTTGATTTACTGTGTCCATGTTTGTATTCAATAGGCACAGCCTTCCATGTCCCTTCATAACCGTCCAACACAACCCCATTTGGATCTTGATGAAACTCCACCACATCACAATTACCAGCCATGTGCAAACGTCTTGAAGAAACATGCAGACCGCGGAGGATAAGAAGGTTTCCTCTTTTTTCTACCGCCTTTTCATCGTGACAACGTGAGTGCTCTACCCTCCCTTTCGCCGTCCTTACATTTTCATGCCATTCCATCTCCATATATGCTAATGCCCACTGACGACGGCAAAAAGAAAAGTGCTGGATTCCGGACATGAGAAGATAGTCATCTTCCTCAGTATTCATCATAAATTTCAGGTGTCAATCCCGGAAGTTCATCATGATATATTTTATAGTCTTCTATATTTTTGGGAACTTCTTTTTCAGGAACTACATGAAGTGTTCTATGTACTTTCGCTGATGAATATTGTCCCGTTTTTGAATTATGTTTCCACCAGTACAGTTTTACGACCGCCATGCTTCCTTCCGGTCTTGCTGATGAAGCATCGTTTTCAAAGAGAGTTTTCAGAGATTCTTTTATTACTTCTGCATCTTCTACGGTAAATCCTGTTTTTTCTGCCAACTGACAATTGATGCTTCCATAAGTTACATACACACCGAAATCTACTCTGTGTTTCATTCCCATAGTATCGCTCGATTTTTTTGCTCCGGGAACGCTATTTACACTTTTAGTTATTTGCAAACTTGTCAACTCTACGGGACTGACGCTAAACGCCGGATGAATGGAAACCGGTCCCCGCACTCCAACTGAAACATCAACTCCTTTAAATGCAAATACCTGACCGAAACTCCTTACATCAATCCATGTCCGGCACGCTGTTTCTGCAAATTTTTGATCATCTTTTTTCTTTTCTGCCTCTTTAATTTCCTCAATTGATTCCACACGTTCTTTCAAGCTGGCAAAGCCATCTGTATTTTTATCATCGGACTGTACAAAAACCGCCTTCCCCATATCCATCATGCGATTTCGGATTTTTCTCTTCAGACATACGTCCGATATCTCTCCATAACCATCATAAGTTTCTCTCGGCCGGTTACCATTTAACGGATCCCCGTTGGGGTTTGCATGTTTTACCGCAATAACTACTGCAAAATCGATTTTATTTTGTAAAGTTTCCATGATTATTCTCCTTTTCAATTAACCATTTATCGCAGATTCATCACGTTTACTATTTTTGTTATCTTCTATAAATTGTATCTTTTGACTGGCATATCCGAGCAAAAATTTATCTCCAAGTTTATCATTTGTATAATTTTGTACACCCAATTCACTGATAAGGCGTAACATTTCAACATATCGTTGCGGATCACTTCCCGTATTTGTCTTAATACGGTCAATATAGGGACGTAACTTCTCCTGTAACACAGTAAGTGTATTTACCGGATGAAGTGCATAGGCAAACATCAATCTTTCCGCATTGGTAGGACGTTTGTTCCCGAAATCTTCCGCACCATGACTTGCCAGATTTTGGGCATATCTTTCGACCTGCTCCGCACAAGCCAGGATTCTACCGAACACATAGCTTCTGTCTTTAATAGATTCATCGACTGCCATTGAAAATACCTCCTTATATCGTTTTTCATAATAACCGCGAATAAGTGCACATACGATTTGCTGTGTCTTATTAGCCTCCCACCGCTCAAGACCTATAGAATGTACCGCCCTGTTTACCGCCGCTCTCAAAATATCTCTTGGTAGTAATTTTCCGTCAATAATACAGGGCATAATTCGTTCTACTGTTTGCTGTTTCAGCTTATCATCAACAAGTTCTCCATAGGCAGCTTTTGCAATATCTTCCGGAGACGGTGCCCCGATAAAAGTAATCCTTATATCATCTTTACCGTTCTTATTCTTTCCTTTTATTTTCCGATATGACATCTGCCACTTATATGTATGATGCCAATTTTCCAGATTTTCCATCAGCCGGGATCCGGAGAGTTCTTTATAATATCGAATTCCCATACGTCCCGGAACGGCAGCATCTAAAACGATAACAGAGATTTGTGCGGTTGGAGTTAGTTCTGTCCTATATCCTGCTAATGCTTTGTTAAAAGCCTTGGCAAAAACCTCTTTTGTATCTGAAGTTTTTTCCTCGTCATCTTCTATCAATTCATCGTATATTCCAGCATCCCATTTTTGGAGTATATCAAGGCTGTCACCCAAAACTTGTGGGACTTTTTCCCCTTTTGTCCCCCAAGCTAAAAATGCAGCTCCTGATATAATTTTCCCCTGCTTTGCAATCATCCATCGCAATGCACTATGCGCTTTCTGATTAACTTCAAAACCGATACCAACTGCTTCTTTCGGATGTAAAAAACGACCACGATATGTGAAATTTGTGCTGTCATTACTGGATATCAATTTTGCCCGATCACCGGCATGCCGTATTTTATACGGGCTCAATGTTGTCAATTCTGTTTCTTTCCCACTGGCATAGCAATATCCCTTTGCTTTTCCCCTGGTATAAGAATAGGCAATAAATGATTCCCATAACTTATGATCTTTGCTTATATCCCGGCCATCTACTATAAATTTTACAAATGACTCAAAGGGGCCATCCTTCCCCTTTACACTTTTAAATATGGACGGTGTTTCGTCTTTATCTCCTTCCCATTTTTTTATTAATTGATTTTTCTCATCAGTAAAAAGTATTCTTTCATTCACTAAATCTGCTATCAAAATACCTTTTGTCAAATAAGACAGTACAGCTTTAATTTCAGGAGTTCCATAAGGCGAGTCGCACCATGCCTTTAAACCTTCTATATACGGTTTCCAGCAACTTTCTTTTTCTCCACCAAACGACTTATAGTCACCGGCCAAATATTGTAATTTATCCACTAAAGGATGGGGAACCGCTCCTGATGTTCTTGCCGACGATTCTTCCGTACAGGGAATAATAGTCGTAATTTCTTCGGGGCCGAGAACTCTGGCACCTCTAAATTCTCCATTTCCGCTAATCCGTACTTCTATATGAACTTGCTGAGTTGTATGTGCCACAGGTACAAGAGGCGTATTTCCACTATCCATATCCCCTATAAAACGAGAATTTTTGTCATAGACTTCATAGCATCGCTCTATCCAACTCACCTATTTCACCTCTCTTTCCAGCTCCTCTACACCTTGCATATTTTCTCCTATATTAAATACTTTATAATCATAAGACTTGATTTCCTTGACCATCGTGCAGTCTTCCGGACGGATAAATTCTATAATTCCTTTTTCTTTCATCACCGGTCGCCAAAGACGGACGCTCATTTTTCTGTCTTTACTTTCGTCGGGATAGGTAATTCCATGAACCATGACTCCCAGAGGTAATGACGGAAGATTATCATAAGCTCCCTTGCCCTCTCCGAACACACATGGCTCTATGTACCCCTGGCATTCTCTTGTCCCCAAGAAAATATCTCTTCTTCCTCCCCGCTCCAGCATTCGTTTCGCCATAAAGAAATGTTTGTTTTCATTTCTGTCTTTAGCTAAATCACTTCTGTTTTCATTCCACTCAAAGTGAGCTTTTACCTGGTATTCCACATCAGTAAGATACATATAAATCGATAAATCATTTTTCCCGTTGCTGTAATTAATAGGTCTGATTCCCTTCGATTCCGTTTCAATGGGTTTCATAATTCTTACAGCATCGATATACCAGATAAATGTCGGTTTCCAATAACAACTTTCCACAATTCCTTTCAATGCCTGATATGTCGGAACAGGATAGCTGCTTTTTTCTCCTCCCACTCTCGTAATCGGGTCACTGAATAATGCATATCTCCCCCATAGCCGGAAAGAAATTTCATTTGAAAATCTCAAGTTTTACACCTCCTGTCAAACAAAAATAATGTCGCCTTCTTTTCCTTTGACCTGCACCCCCTTATTCTCATCATAGAAACCGTCTTGTAACACCAATAGTCTGCCATCAAAATAAGGCCGGATCCCTTCCTGTTTCTCTAAGGATTTACATTGTCCGTGTCCGAGAGCAACCGTATAGGATTGACTTTTGCGAATCAGGTCATAAGGCACCTGTTTTCCCTTTTCTGCCAAGATATCAGCTATTATTCTTTTGCCGGATTCTCCATAAGGGACAAGAACGGGAACAGTCTCATCGGGAATTGCTTCAAATGCGTTTTCCGCTGTGCCGAAAGCCTGATTAAAACACCAATCTGTTTTGGGAATTTCTTTACCTCTCAGTTCAGTAAAAGCATTTTTGCCTGCTGCATTGGTACTCAGCAAATCAAATATCGTATAATACTCCCTTTTATTTTTAACTAATCTGCACCTCATCTCTTTTTTATTATCATAATATCTTTCGTAATAGTTTTCCATAGCATGAGGTGATAATAAATCATCTTCTATTTCCGGATTGTTTTCAAGTACAAGGAGTGTGGCTTGTTTTGCTTTTTCAATAGATGGAAGGTATCGTAAATCTTCCAGGGTAGTATCACATTCGATCAAATAGACATCTTTACATTCACTCTCCCCATGCCGGTTACATCTTCCTGCCGCTTGTGCCACGCTGGTCAATCCTGCCATACTTCGTATTACGCAGTCAAAGCTTAAGTCGACACCCGCTTCAATAAGCTGTGTACTCACACAAATCAACTTTTTGTTTGTTTTTTCTTTTTTTATTTCATACCGGTGAATTTTTTCTATAATATCTCTTCTGTGAGCTACGCATAAATTTGTAGTCAGACAGTATATTTCGTCCTGTTCTCGCTTTTGTGCCTTTAGGGCATCATAAATCTTTTCGGCTGCCGACTTTGTATTTAAGACAACTAAGACAGATTTGTTTCCCTCGAGTTTCTCTTTAATGAACAAGGCCAATTCTTCTTTTGAGTACCCGCCCTGCCTTTTTTGCCAAACAATCCGGGTTCTTTTAAATTGTTCGAATTTTTCCTCATAATTCTCAACGATGTCCTTTTTTTCATTAAACAAAAGAGGATATTCGACTTGGTCTAAAGCGGGCTGTGTCGCTGTGCAAAGTACAATGGTGCAACCTAATACTTTGGCAAGAAAATTAATTGATAAATTAAATATATATGTATCTTCCAGCGGCAAGCACTGTATTTCATCAAAAAACAATATAGACCGGGCAAGTCCGGGCAAACGTCTGACATTTTGCCTGGGTGCTGCAAACAGCGTATTCAGAAACTGAACCATCGTCGTTGTAATAATAGGAACTCCCTGCCACCGTTCTCTGGCTCCCGCCCAATTTTCTTCCTCTCCTTCTTTTTCTATCACAACATCAGAATGATGCTCCAGTACATAAGCGTCCTCTCCCACGACTTTCCTGAAGCTTTCTGCATTTTGAGTCAAAATTGATTTATAAGGAGCAAAATAAACGACCTTTGATGCATTTTGCTTTTTTGCAGTTTCTATGGAAAAACGTAATCCCGAGTAGGTTTTACCTCCACCGGTAGGGACAAAAAGCCGATAAATGCCCGGATTATCTGCAGATGCAAGAAAACATTCTTTTGATATCTCTTCCCTAAGATAATCTATAGGTTTATCAGGTGTCAGACTTGTCAGAAATTTTTCTGTTCTGCCGGATATTTCATTCCACATTTCTTGACGCCTTTCATCTGTCATTTCCTGTGGCAACGGTTTGCCTTCCATAAAACACGATGTGTCTGTCCAATCTGCATCCACAAGTGCTCCGAAAATAACCCGGTGAAGCAGTCCCACCATAAAAGATATCGGTGTTGTCGTAGAAACAAGTTTCCCCTCATTATTCTTACGTTTTCCTATTTCCCGGATTGTAAGAAACAAAGAAACGAATTCTTTTGCTGCTCTTTCCATTAAATCTTCGATTTCTTTTTCTGTTGCACATTCATCAAAAAAAGCTTGTTTGATTTGGTCATAGTATGGGTCTATTTGAGCTGTCATTATCCGTTCCAACCATTCTTCATTTCCCTCCGGCGAATATATATCACACCGGCCGGAATGGTGACACACAATGGATAAAGCTATCATTTTAGCTGTCAATCGTACCGCGGGATCAGAATTATTTCCATACATTTCCCAGATGTAACGGGCGCCTGCAGAGGAATGATTTCCTCCTTTTTGTTTTTCACCGTAAAGCATCGCTTGTACGTTCGCATTTGCTTTTCCCATATCATGTAAAAGACCTTCCAGATATCCGATACAAGGAGCATTGATATAGTTACAAATATTCCTGCATAGTTCCGCAACACGTGTAGAATGTTCTTTTAAAGACTGAAAAGTATGGTTTCCACTTGCATCCGTTCTGCTGTGTCCGATTAGCATAAATTTTCTCCTCGCCCAAACTTTTACAATGCTTTCTGTTTTCTCTAATAATCTCTATTATTTATTGTATTATATCTTTTCAATATTTTTATACTTGAGAATTCTTAAATATTCCCGTAAATCCGGGAAGTAAAAAAGCCAACATCTTTTTACAGATGTTGACTTTTTATTTTTTCAGGCTCCAAGCTCGTCCAGGAGTTCGGAAGCAGCTCCGAGAGCCTCTTTGATTTCATCTCTTAAATCTGCCTCGTCAGTGAGGAAACGGACTTCCGAAAGAATACTGATTAGGTGGGCTACCTGGGCCGTGCGGCCTATGAGAATCTTTTGGGATTCCGTATATTTTTTCCAGTTATTTCCTGCTTTAGAACGGATATTTTTGATATCTGCAATTCCGTCTTCCAGGTAATCGGAAAGGTCAAGGAGTGCGTCTTCCGCCTGACGGGCTTCTCTTCTGATTTCCTGCATGCGGCGGCACATTTTCTTTACTTTTTTCTGGAATTCATCAAGGCGGACGCCTATTTCTTTTAAGGCTTCGACATCTTCTTTTGAGACATCTTCTAATCCGTTAATGTCGGGGACAATCGCATACTGGTCGAGTACACCGGCACCGAATCCTATCGCATCCATCGCTCCGGATATGGTGATAAGTCCCATCGCTTTTGTGGACAGTTCTTGCAGTTCTTTCCAACTTTTTCTTTCTTTATTGAATTGTTCCAGCCCCGTTAAAGTATCACAGTCATGAAAATCTACATTTTTGATTTGAGCAAATTCATTGGTGAATTTTTTCATATCTCCCGACATCAGGGTGATTCTTACGCGGTCAAGCTCTCCCAATTCTTCCTGGGCACGCATTTTTGCCCGGAAAATCCTTTTGGTCGCTCTTCCTTTGGCCCGCTCAATTTCGTCATTGATGTTTTGGGAAGGGGTATTTCCTCCATTTCCGCTCACTATTTTTGATATCATGCGAAGTAAAAATGAAATAGACATCCGACGCCTCCTTATTTTTATGGTTATCTTTCTTTAAATTATAGCATACTTTATATTCTTTTCTATTTGTCCGCCCGCTTCTGTTTATACCTTTTGTGTATTTCTCCTATTCTTTCCGGTTATGCAAAAACCGACCCCCATAAGTTGAAACTTTCCCGGGGATCGGTTGATATGTCATAATTCGGCGGTTTTATGCATCACGTTTTAATAATTCGTCTTGTGCTTTTTTTATAGCAGCCCGACTGCTTTCGTATATTTGTCCGTCAGAGTCAAGAAGTCTTTGGAAGAGAAGTGTAATCAGCTGTGCCACCTGTATGGCTCTTCCGATTTGCATTTTCTGTACCAAAGTATACATTGCCCAATCGCCGCCCGCCTGCATTTGTATCCGTTCCGCACTTTCCACTCCGTCGGCAAAGTAGTCGGCAAGGTCATTGATGGCATCGGCCTTTTCTTTAACATGTTCCCGGAATGCCTGTATTTCTTCTTTGATTGTCTTTGCATAGACGGGATCCATCGTTTTAAATTTCGCATTGTCTATTTCTATATCATCCAGCGAGGTATGGGTTTCAAGCAGTCCGAAACCGAGTGCCATCGGCGTATAAGCAGAGGAGCTTATGACAGAGAGCTGTCCTATTTTTTGTGCCATTTCGACAACTTCATGTACACGGTTTTCATCATCGAGAAAGTCTTCTATTCCCTGCAGTCCGCGGCAGTCTTCCAAATTTAAATTGCGAATCTTATCAAGTACTCTGATGAAGCGGGGCATATGATCGTTGGCTGCCGCAACCTTGGCTTTATCCATTTCTCCCAATTCATACTGGGCACGGAAGCGGAGACGGGTAATACGCCGTCTGGCACGCCGCACTGCTTTTTGCAATTCGCCGTTCATATCCGTAATGACACCGTATTTCTTGGAATCTCCTTTTTCAATATCATCTAAAATTTGGAGTATATAAGTAATTGTCATAATGCGCCTCACTTTCCGGTTGTATTTTTTTATATTATAGCATGATTTCTCAGATGAAACATATAAATTATCTATGAATGATTCAGTTTTTCATAATGAAATTAATATATGAACTGCACGGGAAAAATTTAAGTTTCTTGCAGTTTACGAAAGTCATGCATAAAAAAAGCAAAGCCTCCGCAAAGAAGCTCTGCTTTTTTCGTCTTATTCGATATCTACCGTATCGGGACGTCCGGCATCATCAAGTCCGAGGTAGTCAACAGACTTTACGTGCCCGTCATAGGTCAGCGTGATGCAATACTGAAGAGTTTTACCATCAAAAATCTCGTCGTCAAGCATAACGGCCATGACATAGCTTTCCGGGCGGTATGCACGAGTCGTATCTTCTGATTCCGGTTCATAGAGGAATACAAATTCTTCTCCGTCGTATACGACACTGCCATATACACGTTTTAATTCGGAAATACGATATTTGTCCACACCGTCTACAACCATTCTGTCTACTGTTAAATATTCCATATTCATCACCTCTGTGCCCATTATAGCAAAAAGCGGTCCGTCTTTTCTATACCGTCCGGCTTATAAGAGCCTACAGATTTCCTTTATAACCTAAACAGAAAGGTTACGGCCGGCAAGTATATAAATTGTATAAAAATATATAAAACAGCACCTGCCGCAAGACCTACGGCTGCTCCGTTGATGCGTATTCCTTCAAGTTCTTTATGTACCTTTGATTCGATAAATTCATTAAGCTCTTCGGTCCGGTAACTTTCCAGTATACGGACAATCGCTTCCGATATATGATTACGCTCAAAGCGGAGAATTTCCATCAGCAGGTTTTTGGCTCCCCAATCCATCTGTCTCCGTATTTTTTCATTATCTGCCACACTGCGGAGTGCCCGGTGAAAAGCCTGCTCTATACGGGGAAGCAGATGATTTTCGAAAGCATCGCCGTCTGCCCACTCTTCCCATAACCGTTCAAAGACCGCATCCGCTTTTTCTTTCACGGGAAAGGATTCGTATAAATAAAAGGCAAAATCACGAAGTGCTTTTTTTACCGCCGGAGTTTCCATAAACGTCTCTACCGCATGACTCCATTCTGCAAGCAGTGTCTGTCCGAAAGGATTATCCTTTTCTTTCCAGCTTTGTATTTTTTCTTCCGCCGCTTTGAGAACCGCTGCCGCCATATCTTCATAATCGATGATGCCCATGTAGCCGGCAAGCGGATACAGCATATTTCCCCAAAAACCTTTATCCTGCTTGTCTCCCCATGTTCTCAAATAGCGGGCAAGCTTAGTTTGCAGGGACGGATTTTTATTTTTTTCTTCCGCTGCTCCGAGTATCTGAAAAAGAATCTGCTCTTTTTTATCATCACTCAGTGCCTTATCTTCCAAATAACGGACAAAGCGGTTTACAAAGGTGCGTCCCCCCTGTCTTGCCCAAAGTCCCATCTCTTTTCGGTGATCTGCTGCAAAATCGACAAGGAACCGGCCCGTATAAAAAGCAGCAGTTTTCTCAAATTGCCTTATCTCTCCGTTTCCGCTGCGGTATTCGTTTTCTATAAATTCGGTCAGCGAGAATTTCTGAATCATAGCCGCAAACATTTCGCTTTTAATTAAATTCCTGTTCACTGTTTCATGAATTTGACGGACAATTCTCTCTTTATTTTTCGGAATTAAAGGTCTGAAGCGGGGAAGATGCAGACTGTTTCTGAAAATGGCTTCCACGGCAAACCAATCGGCCACGCAGCCGATAAAGCAGGACTGAGCAAGGAAATAAAATAATGCTGTCCCCTCATTTTTCCGGCAAACATGCAAAACGGCAGCAAAACAGAAAAGAAAAAAAGCGCCTGCAAAAATAAGATTGGCCATTCTGTATCGTTTCATTAAAACAGCCCTCCCAGAATAGAAATCAGATAAAACAGTCCCCCCAGCACCCCGCCGCAAAGTGAACCGTTAATCCGTATCGTTTGTATATCCTGATAAACTCCGTCTTTTGCAATTTTTGCCATTTT
>QWCJ01000518.1_pt1 | contig 13099 bp, 9 predicted proteins | sample 1972501 | NCBI WGS metagenome assembly QWCJ01 (sample SAMN09866711, study PRJNA288562) | Human vaginal metagenome isolate term2_vaginal, whole genome shotgun... | isolation source: vagina | host: Homo sapiens | place: USA: California
TTGGAAACAAAAGCAAAGATAACAAAAAGGGCTGATACCTCGTGAGAAGTGTCAGCCCTAATTCATAAAAAATGTGGGATGTTTAGCGGACAGTAATAGAAAAAGATAAAAGATTTCTCACTGCCATGCAACATTGAAAAATTCTAAAAAGCGATTTGGGTTGAAAGAAAACAGCGTACAATCCAATAAGAATCGTACGCTGACACTGTGTAGGCTTTGAAGTGTGGCGGAAGCAATGCCGCTTTTTCAAGTCACCATGTCAGTAGTTTACGGATTATCGCGACACAGTGCTCCGCCAACAACACAGTTAGGTAAAAATCGTCAGTCAGTATCTGCCCCCCTCGCCTGCCACTACGAGAGTTCCGACAGATGAGTCATCTCGTTGTGCTTCGTGCGACGTGCCTGAACGAGTTTGAGCAGGCGCAGCATCGACTTCGGTTCAATCATCCGCCTGACGAAAATATTGGGTATAGCCACTCCCAGCGCTATGAACAGGATGACGAGACTGGCCTTGATGCCGTAGTTGAAGGCCACCGTCAGCTCGCCGACAACGCCCGTCATCTCAATGAAACCGAAGAGCGAGCGATACATGAGCACACCGGGAATCATGGGAATGACCGCCGGAATGGCTATGACCTGATGGGGAATGTTGTGCCACACCATCTGCCGGGTGGCAATAAGGCTGATGAGTGCCGATCCGACGAACGAGCCGATGATGATGCCCTGGTCGAGTCCCACGTTGCCGTTGCTCTCCCCAAGGTTGACGAAGTTGCGCGTGCAGACGGCAATGATGCCTGAAATGGCCAGCACAGGGAGTATGCGCCGCGGCGTGTTGTAGATGGTCGAGAAGCCCATCGCCGAGATGGCCGCCGCCAAAGCATAGTCGAAATAAGTGTTGTGGGGCGTCATGCTGAGGTCCTTCACAAAGTTGTCGATGCCGCAAATCTGAATGGCCAGCACAATTCCGAACGACATGGCGAGCAGCATCATCAACGTAGTGTAGGCCCTTGTCGCACCCACCGACACATGGTTGCTCACCATGTCGCTGACAAAGTTGATGAGCGGCACACCGGGGACGATGAACAGCGTGCAGGCCATCAACGGATGGTAGGGCGTGGCACTATGCATGAATGCCGGAACGCTCGCTGCAATCTCCGGGTCGAGCGACAGAAAGGAAGTGAGCCAGGCCAGTATGGTGGCTAAAAAGGCACTGACAGCTATTGCCACATAGGTGTTAATGTCGTGCCGTGCCAGCCACATCTTCAGTCTGAAGCCCAGTATAGCGGGCAGCGAAGCATAGAAGAAGGCCGTCCAGTCGCACCCGAACTGCACACAGAAGCCACCACACGCAAAGCCAGCGGCCACGGATATCATCCAAGGGGTGTAGTTCTTCGGCACGTGACTCAGCGCATCGAGTTCCTCTTCGTACCTATCGAGACTCCAGTCCTCACGCAGCGCCTGCCAAAGCATCTTGCTGACGCGCGAAATGACAGTGAACTCGATGACGTGGTGGTCGCACCGCTGGTATTTGGAGAACGAGTGTCGCTCGTCGCTGATGTTCACCATGATGATGTCGTAGTCAAGGTGAATGTGAACATACTCCTCAGGCAGTCCGAGGAAAGCCTCGCAGCGTCGTAGGTTACGCATGATTCTGTTACAGTCGGCATTGCTCGACATGAGGATGGCACCTGTGCGCACAAGTAGGTTGAGTTTGCGGCGCAGTTCGTGCTCGGTCATGTTTCGTTCGTCATCAATGGCCTGTCGTCGCAGCGCCGCTTCCTCGTGAAGCAGCAGCTCGTCGAGTTCCATCGATCTTTCGGGCTTTGAGGATTTGTCTCCTTGCATGTTGTAAACGTTTTATTTAGACGATAGACATGATGAGCACCTGAATGATGATGATGCGCAGAATCATGGCCAAGGGGTAAACAATCGTGTAGCCGATAGACGGTACATCGGTGGAAGTCAGTTCGTTAGCATAGGCCAGTGCCGGAGGGTTCGTGTTGCCACCCGACAGCACTCCCATCAGCGTGAAGAAGTTGAGGTGCATGAAATAGCGACCGATGATGCCCCCGATGAGTATCGGCAGCATGGTGATAGCCAGTCCATAGCCTGCCCACTGCAGCCCTTCGGCAGTGACAACGGTTGAGATGAAATCGCGACCGGCCTGCAATCCCACACAGGCGAGGAACATTGTGATGCCGATTTCACGCAGCATGTTGCCCGATGAGAAAGTGGCGATGTTCAGCAGATGATGCTTCGTTCCGAAATAGCCCATCAGTATGGCGATAATCATTGGTCCGCCAGCCAGTCCGAACTTAATAGGCTGCGGCAGTCCTGGAATGATGAAAGGAATATGGGCGAGCACACAGCCGAAGGCTATGCCTATAAAGATAGGAATAAGGTCACCGTAGGAAGTGCGATTGTTGCGCTTCGACACTTCAGAGTCGGTGTGTGCCAGTGCGTTTTCTGTGCCAACGACGGTCAGCACGTCACCAGTCTGCAACACGAAGTCAGGAACGGCAACATAGTCGATACCGTTGCGGGTTACTTTCGCCACGTTTGCCCCGAAGCGCGACCTGATATTGAGTTCCTTAATGGCCTTGCCGTTTAGTAAAGTATTGGAAACCAAGAATCGGTTTACATTCATGATGCTGTCGAACTTCGTCCAGTCGAAGTCAATTACTTGTCCGAAGAGTGCCTTCATGATGGCAACGTCCTTCGGAGCGATAGCCACGCCGATACGATCGCCCTCGTGTAGCATGGTGTTTCCTGAAACAATGTGGCATGTTGAGTCATCGTCCTTGAACACAATGCGTGTGACCATGAAGTCGCACTTGGCAAACTGGCTGATTTCGCCTATCGTCTTGCCGATGATTCGCTCATTGTCCACCTCGACGGTGATGTGGCGAATGCTCAACCTCTCTGTGCTGCCGAGTCCGCGAAAGGCATTTTCCTCTTCCTTTCGGAGATTGATGCGCAGCACGTAGCGAAGGATAATGAATGAGAGAACAACGCCCAGCACACCCATGGGATAAGTGACGGCATAGCCGATGGCAATCTTTGGTGCGTCAACGCCGAAGATGTCGGTCGTCGCCTGTTGTGCCGCACCGAGCGCCGGGGTATTGGTGACCGCACCGGAGAGGATGCCTGCCATGGTGGGCATGGGGATATTGGCGACATACTTGATAATGAGCGTTATCAGAATGCTCATGGCAAGGACCATCAGCATCAGTCCGTTGAGTGCAAGACCTCCGCGACGGAACGACGAGAAGAAACCGGGGCCTACCTGAAGGCCGATGGCAAAGACGAAGATGATCAACCCAAGTTCCTTCACAAAGTGGAGTAAGTTGGGCTCAAGGGTCATGTTGAACTGCCCGAAGAGTATGCCGACGAGCAACACCCAGGCAAGTCCCAGCGACACTTGCTTTACTTTGATCTTGCCCAAGAGCAGCCCAAGAGCCATCACGATTGACACAATCAGGACAGAATGAGCCACTCCGCCGCCCCAGAAATCAGGGAATCCACAAAAAAGATTCTGCAATAAATCCATATCCTTTTATATTTCAAAATTAAATTGATAATTGTAAATCTGTGGCAAAGGTATGGATTTACGACAATCGGCAGAACCGTTGTTTACTGATTCTACCGATTGCTGGTATCATTGAAACTAATAGCAGGTGGCAACGATGGTCTCAGGCGACTCAATCTAAGGCCCGCTGCACCATGACCGCTGTGGTCTGGGTAATCATTTTGATGAACTCCTGTGTCGAACACTTCACGTATGCGCCCTTGAGCAGGTGGATGCATCCGCTGATTTCATTGCCCTCAGCGATGATGGGGATTGCTCTGAGGTCGTGGCTCTTGATGATAGTCGATTCCGCCAGTATGGTGGCGTATTTGGCATGACTGATAAGGTCGAGCAAAAGGCTGACGTTGTTGACTTCCACCTTCACTTTGTAGCTGTAGTCGGTGCGATCAATGAGTTTCTCGAATGTGTTGCGGGCCTGCAATCCACGGCAAGGGAGCACAAGGTCGTAGTGCTGAAGCTCGTCGAGGGTGATGCCATCGGCATGGTAGAGGGGATGGTTGCGACTGACGATGACAGCCAGCCGGTTGGCGAAAAGTGGGCGGCGGTCGATGGCTGCGTCGCCTTTCGGTGAGCTGAGAGCCAGCATAATGTCTATCTCTCGTTGCTTGAGCATCTCCATCAGTTCCTCCATCGAGTCGTAACGGATGTTGAGTTTCACCTTGGGGTATTGCCTGAGAAAGGCGATAACGGCTTTGGTGACGATGGAAGCGAAAGAGAAGGTCACACCGATGTTCAGCTCTCCCGTCCGAAGGCTCTGCAAATCGGTCATGTGCTCCATGCATTCGGTCACGGAGTCTATGGCTTTGCGCGCCACTGGTGCAAATTCACGTCCCGCCTCTGTGAGATGAACCTCATGACTGTTACGCTCGAAGAGGGGTTGACCGACTTCCTGTTCGAGTTGGCTGATCTGCTGCGACAGATTGCTTTGCGAAATGAACAGTCGGCGACTTGCTGTCGAGAAGTTCAACGTCTCTGTTACCATCAAAAAATATTTGAGTTGTCTGATTTCCATAATCCTATTCTGACTCTTTCAGTTTTCCGTTATTTTGTCATACCTTACCTTTCGCCTTGTCATAGCTTACCTTTCACTTTGTCATAGCTCACCTTTCACTTTGTCATAGCTCATCTATTGTTTTGACGGTGCTTGAAGACGGGGTTATTTTGCTTCCAACTGCACGTGGTAAAGCCCTGCATACGCACCATCGACGTGGGTGAAAATGACGATGACGGCATAGGGATCGCCTGCCTTGTTGTGAGCGGGATGCTGCAAAACGAAGTTGCCGTCCATGTCACGGAAGTCCCCTCCGCCCAGCACCGTGAACCCTTGCGCCAGTGCATCCTCTGCCAAATGCGTCATTTCGTCGGCCGAACTCGTATAGAGATTGATGCGCTGGATGGTGAAACGGTTACCCATGCCGACGCCGAAGAATCCCATCTGACGTGGGTTCTCGCCCGAAACGATGTCCTTTCCCGACTCATCGTCGTAGTACATGTTATGATTGTAGGCGAGTTCCTTCTGCGCCCCGTGGCCCTTGATGGTCTGCGACAGTGTGAGACCGTGACTGGCGGCCAACGAATCGAAGAAGGTCAGTTCGTTGGTGCGGTTCTCTCCGCCTGCCAAAAGCTGGTAAAGGGCAGCAAAGGAGAACTCTCCCTTGGCACGGGGGATGGCAGGATGTGATGGCTTGGCTGGTTTTTCGGCTTCTTGTCGTACAGGTTTCGGCACTTGGGTGGTGGCGATACGGGCGGCGGTGGCGGCGCCGACAGCGGCAGCATCGGTGACTTTTCCCCGCTTCAGCTTGGCTCTTGCTCCTTTTTTGGTGGTTGGTTTCGACTGGATGTCTGCAACTGGCGGAACCGTCGCTGACGTCTCGTGTGCCGGCGGCTCAGCAATCTCTGGCTCTGGATAGCGAACGGTCTCGGCAAGTCTTTCCGACTCGGTCTTCTCCCGTTCAAATCCACTCGGCGAAACATTGCCGTTGTCAGCCACGGGGGTCTCGCTCCGCGCAACGTCGGCAATGGTCTTGTGCGACGGCAGCTCACGCTCCCCTGACCGGGCGACGGGCTTTTGCTGGTCCATTCCCGACGCAACGGCTTGTGCCTGCGCCATGATGAGGGGCTCGTCCTTCCGATACTCTTCGCAGAAGCTGTCGGTGTGTGTCTGTTGGCTGATGTATTTGTCGTGGCCTCCTCGCTGTTCGCTCACCTTTGAGCCGTTACGCCAGACGGTGGTGTATTCAAGTTTCCCCGATTCGTTGTAGGTGTAGGTGGTTCCGTTGAGCAATCCGTTGTTGTAGTTGAGCTTCATGCCCACCATGCCACTGGGATAGAACGAGACGGCTCGCCCATGGGCCTTCCCACCCTTATAACGCATGATCGACTCCACACGTCCCGACCGGTGGAAGGTGCGCGCCACTCCCGTGAGCACCGTGCGACGGTCGTCCTTCCGGTTGATGCTAACGTAGTGTTTCTCGGCGCGCAGTCGCCCATCGAGTGTGTATTCGCGGAACATTTTCCTGCCTTTGGCGTCTCGTGTCGTGATTCGGTAGAATGCCGCTCCTTTGGCATTTCCTACGCCGTATCCGTTCTTGTTGTAGAAGATGGCACTTTTAGGGTAGTGGTGTGGTGTGGGCTGTGCTGCCGTTGGATGAAGTGCGAGCGTGAGCATGAGTAGGTTCAGTAGTAGCTTTCTCATTCTTTCAGTTCCTCCACTTCTGTGTTGGGTACTTCGCGATCCTTGAGCATCTGATCAAGACTTTTGAAAGTGTAGGCTGCTTTGTCATTAATATAAGTGGTGGCGAACCGTTGCCTGAGATCGATGAGCTTTTGCATTGCCTCGGGATAGGTTTCCGCCGTGATACGGTTTGCCATTTGCTTGGCGTTCATTGGCGTGAAGCCGAAGTATTGCACGAGCATTTGTTGGAACTGGCGGCGTTGCAATTCGGTCATCTCCTCCAATTGGGCGTTCATCTTGTCTTTTGCTCTGTAGATGACGAACACCAATTCGTCGGGTTCTCCGCCACGTTGTCCATGGTCGTATTTTTTCTTGTAGTCGAAGTAGCAATCACAAAATCCCTTGTCAGCCAAATCCTTGAGTTCCTGTTTTGCCGGTTCGAGAACGCGTCGACAGAAGTCTGAGAATTTCTTGTAGTTATTTTCCAATCGCAGCATCTTTCTGAACTCGTAGGTTTTTATCACTGTTCGTCCCTTATCTATCCATGACTCTATGAACATGTAAATGCGTTGTGTGTATCGGTTCTTGCAGGCGAAGACGATTTGTTTTCCGAGTCGGTGGTAGCCAAAGTCGAGCGATACGAGGCGTTCTGCCACCGAACGGTCGAGTTTCAGTATGGCGTATTTGTTATAGGAGCGGTCTTCCGGGATATATACGTCGCAGAGGTTGGTCGCCTTGGTGTATTTTCGTCCCTCTGAGGTTTTGTAAGGTATTTCCACCGGTATGGATGCCAGCATTTTCAGCGAGTTGCGCAGTTGCGGATAATGGTTGGGATCTACTCCCAACTCCTTGAATGGCAGTTTGATGGGCATTCTTCCGTCCTCATCGAGCTCGTTGGTTTGAAAGAGATCCAACTGTGGCGACCTTTTATTGTTAAGTATGCCGTGCAAAATGTTTTGGAGGCTCTCCACTATCGACACGAGTATGCGCACCTGTATGAGCGAGTAGTCGTGTCGCATCATTGTTACGGCGATGGGTTGTAGTAGCCATGTCTCCTCCTCAATGGGAATGAGCTCGTCTGATATGCTTCGTTTCACGGGTGCTTTCTTTGCTTTTGCTCCCCATTTCCGTGTTGTCTTTTCAGCTGTTTGTGCCGTTTTCTTTTCTTTGTCTTGCGTGGTTGCCATATAAGTTTACCGATTTTGTCTATCCGGGTTTGCGCTTGTTTTACCTTTCGCTTTCCCATACCTTTTGTTTGTTGGGGGAATGCTCGTGAAATTGCCGAGCGCAGCCCACATTCTGCAAAGATAAGTAAAGTTTTTCATTTATGCGTGTTTGTGGCGACAAAAAAATAAAATTGTGTCGTTCTAGATAAAATGAAGAGCTTTTCGTTGCAATGTGAATATGAAAAGGAATGTCAATGAGCGTTTCTGATGTATCTTGTTGCAAGGGCTAACACACTGAATGATTACATGAGATGTATTATCTATCAACCATTGATAATAATGTATTTACAAGAATCTGTTAAATCTAATATTTTGCCATTATCAGGCAATCTTTGTTTGTAAAGGCGCGAGCTATTCTGTGGCAAGATATGAGAAATAGAGTCGGGAGGGAGATGCACTCACATCTTTATAGATGGTTTCCCTATTCGCATAGTTCTACCTTATCTATATATTGCTCCTTGTCGCAATAATGGCATTTCAGAATGCCGTGCTCCTTGTCCACAACATTGAAGATGGTAGGCATGGGTTCGTTGTTGGTGATGCACTTGGGGTTGTTGCATTTTACGATGCCGTGTAACTCGTCTGGGGTTACCACTTTTTTCTTTTCCACCACTTCGTAGCCTCTGATGATGTTCAGCACGATGTTCGGAGCCACCACTGAGAGACGCGAGATTTCATCGTCGGAGAAGAACTTATTGCTGATTTTGATGATGCCTTTTCGTCCTATCTTGTCGGATGAGAAGTTGCATCCTATGGTAACAGGTGTAGCAAGTTTTTGGAGTTCCAGCAGATTAACCACCTGAAAGGTCTTCCCTGCCGGTATATGGTCTATGACGGTGCCGTTCTCGATGGCGGCTACAAGTCTTTCTTTCTTTGACATTTTCTTTCTTTGTTGTTGGTGTTGATAATAGGGTAGGGATGGCTTTGTCCTATTCCTTCTTCTGTACTATATTTATGGTGTCGAAGATGTCGCCTGCCGTTACTTGTACGTCGAGGGTGCGTTCCCTGCCCGTCGTGTTGGGTTCGATGGTGAGCCAGTAGGTGTTGCCTTTCACCTCAATCTCGTACCAGTCTTTTTTAATATGGCGGTAGTCCCATTCTTTGCCTTCCTCGACGGCGAGAATTTTCTTGCCATCAACGATGACATATGGTTCGAGCCATGGTCGGCTGTAGTTCGTGCAGGTGACGGCGAACGTTCCTCCTTTCGCCTCGGCAGTAATCTTGGTGGGATTGCCTGGGTGATCAGCTACCCATTCCATTGGATCCCACAATCCGTCTGGGTCGGTCTTGTCGCCACAGGAGGCGAAGCCAAGCAATGCGCTTGCCATAAGCAGGCAGCATGCGATGTGTTTTGTTTTTCTCATATTTGTAGTTATTATCGTTGAATTGCGATAGCGAGTCGCGACATTGCGACATCCGCACCGCCCCACGTTGGTTATAGTATCGTCTTGTCCGCTCTCACTGCTTCGAGTGTAATGCCGAGCGAATAGCAGTAGATTGCCTCGCGCGCGAAGAGTCCGTTCTTTGCCTGTTGTATGTAGTAGGCGTGTGGATTTTCGTCCACGTCGTAGGCAATCTCGTTCACTCGTGGCAGCGGATGCAGGATTTTCATGTTGGATTTCACACCTTCGAGCATGCTGTTGCGCAGTATATAGACGTTCTTCACGCGTTCGTATTCCATGAGGTCGGAGAAGCGTTCCTTCTGTACGCGAGTCATGTAGAGGATGTCGGCGTTGGCAATCTCTTCTGATGTAAACCGGCTGCTTTCGGTGAACTTTATGTTGTGATTCTTGCAGTACAGCTTATATTCATCAGGCATCGCAAGTTCTTCAGGAGCAATGAAGTGGAATGTTGGATTAAAGTGTCTCATTGCCATTATGAGCGAGTGTACGGTGCGTCCGTATTTCAAGTCGCCCACGAGATAGATGTTCAGATTTTCGAGCGTTCCCTGCGTCTGATGAATGGTATAGAGGTCGAGCAGGCACTGTGAGGGGTGTTGGTGCGCTCCGTCTCCGGCGTTGATGATGGGGACGGGAGCCACCTCGGAAGCATATTGCGACGCTCCCTCAATGTAATGCCGCATGACGATGGCATCGGCGTAGTTGCTCACCATGAGGATAGTGTCCTTCAGCGTTTCGCCCTTGCTCACACTCGAGACTTTCGCATCGGTGAAACCGATGACGCGCGCTCCGAGCCGGTTGGCAGCTGTCTCGAAACTGAGTCGTGTGCGGGTGGACGGTTCGTAGAAGAGGGTAGCGATGACCTTTCCCTTGAGCAATTCCCGGTTGGGATGTTTCTCGAACTCCTTCGCCATTGTGACAAGGTAGAGTATCTGTTCCTTGGACAGGTTTCGGATGTTTACGAAGTTATGTCTTTCCATAAAAAATACGAGTTAGTCTGTTTCGAGTGTAAAGGTACGGAATTATTTTTGTCATTGCCAAAAAACGAGACAATAATTTTGCACTTTCCTCAAATTCAATTATCTTTGCAAAGATTTACAACGTTTTGGCAATAGCCATTGTCGGCGGATAAGATAAGTATAGACACGCGCATGAGACGACACATCGTACATTTTCTTTGGGCAACGCTGCTCATCCTCCTTACGCTCACGGCGGTTTTCTTCGTGGCGGTGTGGCACGGATGGGTGGGTTATATGCCTGATATGGAGGAGCTTTCCAACCCTGTCGATAAGTTCGCTTCACAGGTTTATTCCTCTGATGGTCAGCTCATCGGAACGTGGAATCAGGATAATGCCAACCGTGTGGCAGTGGATTACAACAGTCTGTCGCCCCATCTCGTCCACGCCCTTGTCGCGACAGAGGATGAACGATTTTACGAACATTCCGGCATTGATTTCATCGCGCTCGGACGTGCCATCATCAAACGTGGTGTGATGCGACAACAAAGTGCCGGAGGCGGTTCTACCATCACTCAGCAATTGGCAAAACAAGTCTTTTCAGAGAAAGCACACAGTACGCTGGAACGCTTGCTACAGAAGCCAATAGAATGGATTATTGCTGTGAAACTCGAACGCTACTTCACCAAGGAAGAGATAGTGGCAATGTATTTGAACTATTTCGATTTCCTGCACAATGCAGTGGGTATCAAGCGCGCCGCCAATGTCTATTTCAACAAGGAACCGCAACAACTCAGCGTTACACAGGCAGCTACTCTCGTGGGACTCTGCAAGAATCCTTCGCTTTTCAATCCCCTGCGCTACCCACAACGCTGTCGGCAGAGACGTAACGTGGTGCTTATGCAAATGAAAAAGTGCGGATACATCACTCATGAGGAATACAACGAACTCATACAGCGCCCCCTTGACATTGCCTATACACGCTACAAGCCCGTGGACGGCTCGGCGGATTATTTCCAGGCATTTTTGCATCAGTACATGATGGCGAAGAAACCCGAACGCGAGAATTATCCTGAATGGAAAACACGCGAGTTCACACTCGACTCCATTGCGTGGGAACAAGATCCGCTCTACGGCTGGTGCAACAAGAACCAGAAGCGAAATGGTGAGAACTATGACGTGAATACCGATGGATTGCGCATTTTCACCACCATCGACACTCGTATGCAGCAATATGCCGAGAAAGCTGTACGAAAACATGTGGGCGGATACCTGCAGGCGGAATTCAACAAGGCGAACCGTTATAAACGCAACGCGCCATTCTCTGACAACATTTCTCGGACGAACATTAAGGCCATCCTGAACAGGGCTTGCAAACAGAGCGTGAGATACAGGCAGATGAAGGAGATGGGAGCATCTGACGAGGAAATCGTGCGCAGCTTCCGCACACCCCACGAAATGACACTCTTCACCTACCACGGTAATGTTGACACGCTCATGACGCCCATCGACTCCATACGCTACTACAAGTCGTTCTTGAGAGCAGCTTTCATGAGCATGGACGTCCACACGGGAGCGGTGAAAGCCTACGTCGGGGGCATCGACTACGAACACTTCAAGTACGACATGGTGATGGTCGGACGCCGACAGGTGGGTTCCGCCATCAAACCTTATCTTTATGCGCTCGCCATGCAAAACGGAATGACACCTTGCAGTACTGCTCCCAACGTGCAACGTACCTACGGCGGATGGACGCCGCGCAACACCTCGCGAGCACGCTACGGACAACAGGTAACGTTGAGATGGGGATTGCAGCAATCGAACAACTGGATTTCGGCCTATCTCATCAATCTCCTTGGTCCGTCGCAGTTCGTCAACATCCTACACGACTTTGGATTCTACAATCCCGACATCGACCGCTTCACGTCGCCTGTGCTCTGCCTCGGCTCGTCCGAGCTTTCAGTGGGCGAGATGTGCAGTGCCTATACCACTTTCGCCAACCGTGGTGTGAGGTGCGCGCCACTCTTCGTTACGAAGATAGAAGACAGTCATGGCAATGTCATCGCCAAGTTCCAGCCACTCATGAACGAGGTCATATCAGAGGAGAGTGCCTTCAAGATGCTCGATATGCTGCAGGCAGTCATCAACGGAGGAACGGGCGGACGACTGCGTTCTCGCTTCAACATCGACGGACAGATAGGCGGCAAGACCGGTACAACCAACGACAACTCCGACGGTTGGTTCATGGGCTTCACGCCACAGCTTGTAAGTGGCTGCTGGGTAGGTGGCGAGGACCGCGACATTCACTTCGACCACAATTCAATGGGGCAGGGTGCCACCATGGCATTGCCCATTTGGGCTTATTACATGCAGCAGGTTTATGCCGACCCCCGATTAGGTTATACCCCCGAGTCCCATTTCGAGATTCCGTCATCGTTCAATCCCTGCGAGTCGGTCGATTCCGTATTCGTGAACGGCATTCAGGAAATCTATTTCTAACCGGTTTTAACCCCGTTCGCTATAGCTCATAGCAATACTTGCTTGTCCGGACAAGACAACAGACAAATATGTTCTTTATTTAGTCGGGGCGTTGAAGACGCGAAAATCTTTCCCGGCGATATGGGAGTAGTTCAATATTGTCTTGTTTTTTCATTCTATCCATGCAAAGCTTACCTTTTGCATGCCGAAAGCTAAGCTTTTGTACTGCAAAAGGTCATGAATCGGGGCTCAAAAGCTAAGCTTTTAAATCTAGACTAATATTCCACTGAATATCAATAGGTTACAAATCGCATCCCGAGTACTGTTTTTGTCATGTTATTTCATGGCGATGACAGGGGCAAAATGGGCTCAATAGAAATTTCCTGGGGAATAATTTGTTATTTATCTTAATAATTCCGGCTTTCGCATCATGGAAGAACATATGTTACGCTGTCATCCCTCAAAAGCTCGACTTACAACCAACAGATGATTGAATACCCCTTTGTTTCATTAAAGTTGGAACCCACTCCTTGAATACTCCATTTTATCATAGTTCGAATAAGGCACAAAAGAAACCGCATGGCTCTTTTGAAGTTGAAGGCAGCCACAGCGAGCATCACGTTGATGGCATCACCCAAGAGACCCTTGTAGAAGTTCCTCCCCAATCGATGATCTGTCTTGCAGTGCCCTATGACAGGCTCTATTCCTGCTCTCTTGCGGAAGAACCTTTGTTTTTTCTTTTTCTTGTGTGGCGAGTCGCTTGCCTTGGGAACGCC
>QWCJ01000519.1_pt1 | contig 13099 bp, 15 predicted proteins | sample 1972501 | NCBI WGS metagenome assembly QWCJ01 (sample SAMN09866711, study PRJNA288562) | Human vaginal metagenome isolate term2_vaginal, whole genome shotgun... | isolation source: vagina | host: Homo sapiens | place: USA: California
GCGCGAGGCCATTTTCAAGGCAGACGCACTACGGTCGTTTGCCATCGTGGCGGTGGGCACGCTGCTGTTGCTACTCTTCAAGGCGAAAAAGCTGAATGCCAAGTTATTGGTGAGCTGCATCGCCCTATTGTGCCTTGTGGACATGTGGCAGGTAAACAAACGCTATCTATACGACGACATGTTCGTGGAAAAGAGCGTACGCGACACGCCACAACCCATGACGGCCACCGACAGGCAAATTTTACGTGACAAGGCGTTGGACTATCGCGTGCTGAACCTTGCGTCGAATACTTTCAACGAGAACGAGACGTCTTATTATCACAAAAGCATCGGCGGTTACCACCCGGCCAAACTGCGCAGATACCAAGAAATGATAGAGGCCTACATCGCGCCGGAAATGCAAAAGATAGCGCCCGCCATCACCAACGCGGATGGCGACATGACCAAAGTGGACGGAGACTCCATCTATCCTGTAATCAACATGCTCAACGCCAAATACTTTATTCTCGGCCTTCAGAACGGACAGACGGTACCAATACAGAACCCATACGCGGCAGGAAACGCATGGTTCGTGGACAAACTGACCTACGTGGACAACGCAAACGAGGAAATTGAGACCGTGGGCAAAATCAACCTGAAACGCGAGGCCGTGGCCGACAAGGCATTTGAGAGCCAACTCGGGCGAGCCAAACCGCAGCAAGGCACCTCCATTGTCACGCTCAAGGCCTACGAGCCCAACGCCCTTACTTACGAGGTGAACTCCGAAAAAGGAGGCGTGATAGTATTCTCAGAGATATATTATCCCGGCTGGACCGTCACCGTGGACAACCAACCCGCGGAATTGGGACGGGTGAACTACGTGCTGAGAGCCATGAGCGTTAAGCCCGGCAAGCACGAAGTGACAATGAGTTTCCACCCAGCCTCCATACGAAAGACGGAGGCCGTGGCCTACACTTCGTACGGCATATTGTTGCTTCTCATCGCCATTGGGTTGTTCGTGGAATGGGAAAAACGCAAGAAAGGGGCAAAAGCATAGGACCGACAAGGTGGCTCATACGACACAAGAAACCATAACGCGCGTGGAAACACGAAAGAAATGGAGTTTAGGACAAAAGTAGAAATAACGCCAAACGAGTGGAAAATAGAGCCACGAGAGCGAATGTTGTTCGTAGGTTCGTGTTTTGCCGACAACATGGGCAAGCGTTTTCAGGAGAACAAATTTCGCGCCACGGTGAACCCATACGGCGTGATGTATAATCCAGCGAGCGTTCTACATACCGTGGAGAGACTTTGCGACGAGCGCTTTATGCCCTTTGACCCTGACAAAACAGGCACGGCCGTGTTTACCCTCGGCACCAACCACGTGTACATACTCAAAGAAACGGGAGAAATTGTGGACAATTGTCGCAAGAGGCCTCAATGCCTTTTCGAGGAGCGAACGCTTGGTGTTGGAGAGTGCGAAGACTATCTGCGAAAAGCCATTCGACGCATCCACCAACGGTTTCCGCTTGTGAGATTTGTGTTGACAGTAAGTCCCATACGCTACAAGAAATATGGATACCACGGCAGTAGGGTGTCAAAAGCCACGCTTCTGCTCGCCATAGACAAGCTCTTGGATAGTCATGCCACCCCCAACCATGACGCGGAACCATGGCGCGCGACCTACTTTCCCGCCTACGAAATAGTAGACGACGAATTGCGCGACTACCGTTTCTACGCCCCTGACATGCTCCATCCCACCGAGCAAGCGGTCGACTACATCTATGAGCGCATGACGGAAACTTTTTTTTCAGAAGCCACTATCAATTTCATAAAAGCATGGAGACCCATCAAAGAAGCGTTGGCGCACAAGCCCTTCAATCCAGATAGCGAAGAGTACCAAGCCTTTTTAAAAGATGCCAAACGGCGGGAGCAAGAATTGATGAGCCATTACGAATAACCAAACGGGCTTGCCCAGCATGCGCCAGACAAGCCCGAATTAACTAAATTCAAAATAATGGGAAAAAAGAGTCCATGCTTAAACTTACGAGACGTAAGTGTGAAATCATGGATTTAAATTTTCCCTCATTCCTTGTTTGAGCGTTTACGCTCCAAGTGATCAAGTATGATTTTTCGCATACGCATGCTCTTAGGCGTCACCTCCACATACTCATCTTCCTTGATATATTCCAAACATTCCTCCAAACTCATCACCACTTTTGGAATGATACGCGCCTTGTCATCCGAACCTGAAGCGCGAACGTTGGTGAGCTGCTTGGCTTTTGTGACATTTACCACAAGGTCGTTGTCGTGCACATGCTCTCCAACCACCTGGCCTCCGTAAACCTCCTCGCCCGGGTCTATGAAGAATTTGCCACGATCTTGCAATTTGTCTATGGAATAAGCGAACGCCGTTCCTGTCTCCATGGCTACCATAGAACCATTAATACGACGCACGATGTCGCCCTTGTACGGCTGATACTCCTTAAACCGATGGGCCATAATGGCCTCGCCCTGACTGGCTGTAAGCACATTGGTGCGCAAGCCAATGATGCCACGCGAGGGTATGTCAAACGTGATATTGACACGGTCACCCTCTGGATCCATGCTCGTAAGCTCTCCCTTGCGACGTGTCACCATGTCGACCATTTTACTGGAATAGTCTTGCGGCACATTGATATCAAGCTCTTCCACAGGCTCACACCTCACGCCATCTATCTCCTTGTAAATCACTTGCGGTTGCCCAACTTGCAACTCAAAGCCCTCGCGGCGCATGGTTTCGACCAATACAGAGAGGTGCAACACGCCTCGACCACTCACTATCCACTTGTCTGTAGAGTCCTCCATCTGGCTCACTCGCAAGGCCAAGTTTTTCTCCAACTCGTTTTTTAAACGGTCTCCGATTTGACGAGAGGTGCAGTATTTGCCTTCCTTCCCAAAGAAAGGAGAGTCGTTAATCGTAAACAACATACTCATCGTTGGCTCGTCCACGGCTATCGGAGGCAACGCCTCGGGATTTTCATAATCAGCGATAGTGTCACCAATCTCAAAACGTTCCAACCCTACCACGGCGCAAATGTCTCCACTTTCAACCTCTTTCGTGCGTTTGTGTCCTATACCCTCAAAAGTATGAAGCTCCTTTATCTTGGTCTTTTCGGTTGTCCCATCGCGATGGCAAATAGTAATGTTCATCCCATCTTTAAGCACGCCACGATGCACGCGGCCCACCGCGATACGGCCCGTATAGTTGCTATAGTCAAGAGAAGTGATAAGCATTTGTGGCGTGCCATCAATATGTTTAGGAGCTGGAATAGACTCCACGATTTTGTCCAAGAGATATTCTATGTTATCAGTTGGTTTCTTCCAATCGTCACTCATCCAGCCATTCTTGGCAGATCCATAAACCACTGGGAAGTCAAGTTGATCTTCAGTAGCGTTCAAATCGCACATTAAATCAAAGACCATCTCGTATACTTGTTCCGGCCTGCAATTGGGTTTATCCACCTTGTTGACCACCACGATGGGCTTAAGACCTATCTGAAGAGCTTTTTGAAGTACGAAACGCGTCTGCGGCATAGGCCCTTCGAAAGCGTCCACAAGAAGCAGACAACCATCAGCCATGTTGAGTACGCGCTCCACTTCACCACCAAAATCAGAGTGGCCCGGCGTATCGAGTATGTTTATTTTTGTCCCTTTCCAACTGATTGACACATTCTTCGACAGAATGGTTATCCCTCTCTCACGTTCCAAGTCATTGGAATCCAATACCGTGCTACTGTTATCCTGACCCTCACGGAACAGTTTTCCAGCAAGCATCATTTTATCCACCAAGGTTGTTTTACCATGGTCCACGTGTGCGATAACTGCAATATTACGAATGTCCTGCATTGATTAACCTTAAAAGTATGCTAAATTTACTGCTTGCAAAATTACAAAAAATAAAGGAGAAAGGTATTGAATACAGATTATTTTTAGTAACTTTGCAACGCATTTTCGGACAATCCGATGCATTCAACGTCGTTAATCGTTGTGATTAAGGCGATTGCTCGACAGAAGAATGTAATGATGCGACAACAATTAATCAATTTATAACATGTATTTAAACAAAGAGAAGAAGACAGAGCTCTTCACCCAATTCGGCAAGTCGGCAACCGACACAGGATCTGCCGAAAGCCAAATTGCGCTTTTCACCTATCGCATCGCTCACCTCACTGAGCATGTCAAGAAGAACCACAAGGATTTTGTCACCACTCGTTCCATCACCAAATTGGTAGGAAAACGTCGTGCTTTGCTCGACTACCTTAAGGATCGTGACATTGAACGCTATCGCGCTATCATCAAGGCGTTGGGTCTTCGCAAGTAAAAGGGCTAAGAGCCAAGCCTGCGTTAGGCGGCAAGCCACTATATGGCAAGAAATATTAATGCCACGTGCTAAGTTTCAGCGCGTGGCATTTTTCATATCCAAAACAAAAGGATAATATTCCAAGCTCTAATATATTAATCCTTGTATCAATACCAAGATAAATCAGGGCAGATTTCTCTTAAAGGTATCATCACGAAATTCCGGTCTTTCATTTTAGGGTGAGGGACAACAAGGTCAGTGTCATTTATTTGCCAATCGTCATAGAGCAATATATCTATGTCTATTGGCCGATCATGGTACACGCCATCATGACTTTTGGTGGAACGCCCCATCTCACGCTCTATCTCTTGCGTCTCACGCAGCGCCTCGCGTGGCGAGAGTTGGGTTTGGCAGGCCACACACCCATTGAGGAACTTGTTTGGCGAGCTAAATCCCCACGGCTCGGTTTCTATCAGAGAAGATTTTCTTGTCACGCGCCCCACCCGATCGTTTAGCAAGCAGACAGCTTCTTCTATGAGACGCCGCTTGTCGCCAAGGTTAGAGCCTAACCCTAAATACAGAGTGTGCGATGATTTCTCACTCATAACGTACAGCCTTAACAAACGTTATTACACGATAAGCAAGCTATCGCCAAAACATCCGAACTTGTAACCGTGCTCCACGGCCAACCTGTAGCATTCCATCACCTGCTCATAGCCACCAAAAGCTGCAGTTGACATCAGCAAGATTGACTCTGGATGGTAGAAGTTAGCAACCATAGAATCGGCCAAACCAAAGTCGTATGACGGGAATATGAACTTGCTTGTCCAACCATCATACTCCTTCAACAAGCCATCCGTCCCAACCGCAGTCTCAGTCGCTTTTACCACACTGGTACCAACTGCGCACACGCGATGTCCTGCCATCTTGGTCTTGTTGACAATATCGCAAGCCTTCTTGTCAATAATCATTTGCTCAGAATCCATCTTGTGCTTGGTCAAATCTTCCACCTCTATGGGAGTAAAATTACCCAATCCGCAATGCAAAGTGATGTATGCGACATTGATACCCTTTATCTCCATGCGCTTCATCAGCTCTCTGCTGAAGTGCAATCCTGTGGCCGGCGCCGTGACGGCACCCACGTTTTTAGCAAAGACACATTGGAAATTCTCCGCGTCTTCAGGCAGGGCATGCGAGCGAACGTGCATGTCTTTCATAGCAGGATCAGCTGGACGCCCATTCAATATATACGCCGGCAGGGGCGGCTCGCCCAACGCAAAGAGATCTTTTTTGAACTGCTCATGCGAGCAATCATAAAGAAAACGAAGCGAACGGCCACGGCTGGTGGTGTTGTCATACACCTCCGCCACCATAGTTCCCACCTCGTCGAAGAAGAGTTTGTTGCCAATACGTATCTTGCGAGCAGGCTCCACAAGCACGTCCCAAAGGTGCGTCTCCTCATTCAGCTCGCGCAAGACGAACACTTCTATCTTGGCGTCGGTCTTTTCTTTGGTGCCGTATAGACGCGCGGGGAACACCTTGGTGTCATTTAATATGAAAGTATCATGCTCATCAAAGTAGTCGAGTATATTGCGAAAATCAAGATAGTCACCCTCAATGGGTTTGCCCTTGGCGTCCTTACGATACATTTCTATTTCCCCAGTGGAGCGATGCAACACCATCAACCTCGACTCGTCGCGCCGTGTAACACGAAAGGAACCTTTCGTTCCATCGTCGTTCGTATACTCACGCTCAAAGCTATGAGGGTAGAGAGCCACCAACTCTTGGGGCAATTTAAATTTGAATTGTGACAGTTTCATATCTATTTTTTCTTTTTGTTTCTACAAGCCTATCAGCCTCACGAGGAGTCGTCAGGGTTTCATCACGCTATCAAGCCATTCGTCAAGACAATCAAAATCTATACAATTTTGCTCGTCGAACTGACCCACGCGCGTCCTTCTAAGCGCCGTGAGATATGCGCCGCTATCCAATGCGCGCCCCACGTCACGCGCCAAAGCTCTGATATAGGTACCTTTACCACATACCACCTTGATAGACAAACACGCAGTCGAAGCGTCAAAATCAGTCAGTTCTATGCTGTCTATATGCACCTTTTTAGGCGAGAGCACCACTTTTTCGCCTTGCCGTCTGAAGTCATAGGCACGCTTGCCGCCCACCTTTACCGCGCTATACGTGGGAGGTGTCTGCTCAATGTCGCCCACGAAACGCCCCAACACGTCCTCTACCATATCCCGAGTGATGTGCGAGGTGGAAAAAGTTTGATTCACGGGATGCTCCATATCGTAACTCTCGGTAGTGGCCCCGAGTTGCAAGGTGGCAGTATACTCTTTGGTGTGATTTTGCAATTCTTCTATTCGCTTAGTGCATTTTCCAGTGCAAAGCACCAATATGCCTGTCGCCAAAGGGTCGAGCGTGCCAGCGTGTCCTATTTTGAGTCTACGCTCCAACCTATGCGAAATGAGGTATCTCACATGTGCGAGCGCACCAAAACTTGTCATGCGGTAGGGCTTGTCAATAGCAAAAATCTCACCCTCTATAAAGTTCATGCCCATCAATCCACCATCGCTAACGACTGTCCACAAAAAAGCAGCACCAAAATGACTCCTCCCACGACTATACGATACCAGCCGAAAGCTTTGAAACCATATTTCGCAAGGAAATTAACAAACCATTTCATAGCTACCATAGCTACCAAGAACGCCACCACACAACCCACCACCAGCATGGTGATATTGTGCGACGTGGCCCACGTGGTATCCTCGCCGAACATCTCCAAAAGGTCAAGCAGTGTGGCGCCGGCCATAGTAGGCACGGCCAAGAAAAAAGAGAACTCGGCCGCATTTTTTCTGGTTAGCTTTTGTTGCATGCCGCCCACGATGGTCGCCATGCTACGACTCACGCCCGGTATGACCGATATACATTGAAAAAGGCCGATTAAAAAAGCGCGACGCGCGGTAACCTCGTGTTCGTCTCTGCCTTGATTAAAGATCTTGTCGCAGAACAACATGAACACGCCTCCCAACACTAACATGACAGCCACTACCTGCACAGAGTCTAAAAGCCAGTCCAACAAGCCACTCTTTTTGGCCGCCAAACCAATAAACACAGCAGGCAAAACACCCACGATGAGCAAGCCATAAAACCGCAATTTTGCAGATACCTCATCAGCATTGCGCATCTGGAAAAAACGTTTCCAGTATAGACACACCACCGACAAGATGGCGCCAAACTGTATAATAAAGGTGAAAGCATGCACGAAGGGGTCGCCGGGTTCCACTCCCAACAGATTTTGGGTGATGATCATGTGCCCCGTAGACGACACAGGGAGGAATTCCGTGAGTCCCTCCACGATAGCGATAACAATGGTTTGAAACAGATCCATGCCCCTGGCTTGTTAGTTTTGTATGGCTTTATTTTTCTCCTTCGCTTCGACATCGCCATCCAAGCCAACCTCAACCTCGGCGTCAACGGTGTGCCCGGGCTTGCGGATGACAGCATAGATCATAAAGATAAAACCTATGAAGCACACCACTGGAGCCACCTTGATACGTCTCACGCTGAAGATATCAGGATTGAAAGCCGTCTCCGTAGAGGAACCTCCACTCATAAGAACAAAGCCGATAACGACAATGGCAAAGCCGATACCCAACAAGACAAAATTGGTACGGCCCAAGGCTAAATTTCTTTTATCCATTATAATTTGTATTATTTCTTTATTGATGATACCGCTAAATATTGTACAGTTCGCCGGCCTTCATCTTCAAGAACTTGTTCACTGAGATATTAGCGCACAATGCCGTGATGATAATGCCAAAGAGCACTACCGCCCCCGCGGTAATGGCCATCTCACGCCAAGTGACCACATTGAGTATCTCGGGCTCGTAACGGTACAAGGCATAAATGCCTCCGCCCAAAACGACAATGGCTAACAAGGCGGCCAACAAGCCTGTAAAAACCGCTCTGCGTATGAAAGGCCCCCGTATGAAGCTCCATGAGGCACCCACCAATTTCATGGTATGAATGGAGAAGCGGCGCGCATAAATATCAAGTTTAACGGTGTTATTGATGAGCGTAAAAGACACAAAAGTGAGCAAGATGGCCAGCACAAGCATGCCCAAGCCTATTTTGGCAAGATTTCTGTTCACCGAATCGATAAGGTCTCGCTGATAGTTTATCTCCGACACTTTAGGGTATTTCTTCAGCTCTGCGGCTATCCATGTCAACGAGTCACTATTGGCATAATCGCTCTTCAATGTCAGTTCGATCAACGAAGAGAACGGGTTGACCCCATCAGTAAACTCGGCCGGGTTTATGCCCATCTCCTTGGTAGCCTCCTTGAGCGACTGCTGCTTGTTTATAAAAACCACATTTTTGATATACGGGCGCATCTCAAGCCGTTTGCACACAGCCTGTGCCTCATTGTCCATCATGTCTTGCTCAAGCATCATGGTTACCACTAAATTCTCTTTTACATAAGACGACAAATTACGCCCCGTGAGCGTTGAGAATACAACAAGTCCAAGCAGGATGAGCACCAAGGCGGTGCTGATACAAAGAGTAACGGCCTGCAAGCCTGAATGCCTGCGGGGTTTTCTACGATTTTTTACCATGTACGGATCGGCGTTAACTTACCAACTTTTGCACAAAAGTAAGAAAATAATGATAACAAAACAAGTCTTTAACGTGCATTAACCAAATATTGCTAACACAAATGGCTATTATCATGATTTTTTACTAACTTTGTTCATAATTACACTTTATCCCATTAGCACAAGCATTATGAGCACAATCATTTTTCCCAGCCCCATCTACGGCCCAGTTCGCAGCCGGCGGCTTGGCCTGAGTTTAGGCATAAACCTGCTGCCCGGCGATGGCAAGATATGCAATTTTGACTGTCTGTACTGCGAGATTGGTTTCAACAAAGATGGTTTTACACGCACTAAGCACCCATCGCGCGAACTTGTAGCCGAGAAGCTGGAGCAACAACTCATCAAAATGCACGATGCCGGAGAACATCCAGACGTGCTCACATTTGCTGGCAATGGAGAGCCAACCACCCACCCCCACTTCGCCGAGATTATCGCAGATACCGTAAAGCTACGCGACAAATGGTGCCCCAAAGCCAAAATTAGCGTGCTCAGCAATGCCACTTTGACAGGCCGACCAGCCATAAGAAAAGCTCTGATGATGGTGGACAACAACATCCAGAAACTCGACACCGTGGATAACGACTACATCAAAAAACTCGACCGCCCCACCCAACCGTCTTACGACGTAAACAAAGTGGTAGAGCACCTTAAACTATTCAATGGGCATGTCATTATCCAAACCATGTTTCTCAAAGGCGACGGCACTGACAACACGAGCGACAAATATGTGCTACCGTGGCTTGACACACTGCAAGCGATAAAACCAGAGAGCGTGATGATCTACACTATAGACCGCGAAACCCCTGACCAAGAACTCCGCAAAGCCACGCCAGCCGAACTTGACCGTATCAAAAGCATGGTAGAAGCAATAGGTATTTCATGCTCGGCGGCCTACTAAAAAATTGTACCTTATGAGAATGGGTTAATAAAGTGGATGACAGTGGAAAAGTTAAGGGAGCTAAGAGCTATCGTGATTTTGTTAAATTTAAATCACGAAAACAAGCCCATGAAAACATATCGTTCTACAGAGGAAAAAGCCAAGAATATTTCTTTAAGGAGACTTTTGTCGCCATTTTCGCATACGGCATAACGCGATGAGTGTCCATTTAATGTGTGATTACGCCTTAATCGCAACATGATTAGATGTTAGTCGGCTCGCGAATAAGGCTCAAATACGATGCGAATGGGTATTAAAGGGGAGCTTTAAAAAAGGACTTTTTATAACAAAATCACAAAAATGAGCGCAAGCGTCAGAGTTACAACCAGTTAGCAGAAACGCTCATTTTTCGCGTATTTGCGAGCGAAGTGTACGCCGTTTGCAAATACGCGAAAGACAAGACATATTTTGTCCGCTTTTTTCAAAACGTTCTTACAATGGCTATCAATACGCTCGGACACATACGATCAAGTGGTAGCACTCTAAAAGCAATCAAGACACACGCGCCTTACCATTCGTCACAAGACAGTGGCGAGAACATGGCAAACTTTCACCCACGCATAGGATGGCAAATGGTTGGAAGGTGGTTCTATTTTGGAAAAAATCGGAAGAATGAGCCACAAAGCCAAATTAAATATTTATATTTGCAAAAAGGGCATAAAGAATATGGACACGACAAGGTTTTGGGAATGCAACAGCATGTTCAAACGACAACTCAAAGATGGCAACATCGTCGAGGCGCGCCGTTTGCTCTACGCCATGACCCAATTGTATCCTAATATCGAGGATAACGATATGGCTGGCAACAAGGCTATCTTGCACAACGCATTGGGTCTGGACAAAGTCATCGCAAATTTCAACTTGGCTTACTTCGTGCCATACGCCATACGATTGGCAGACTCTGACTGGCAAGGCACACGCCGAGGCGGATATGTGGTGCCATCAATCGGTCAGCGCATCACCAACAGATTGATGAATGGTATCACCGAGAGATCAGACAATTACATTAAAGCCGTAATGCCTTTTTTTAGGAAATCGCTGCAACACAACCCGAGTAACAAAGATAACCTACGGCACTTGGCACAACTCTATGTTAGGGTACGACTCAAATCGCAGGCCATCGCCATCTACAAGCAATTGCTCCGAAAATATGACGACAGCTATCTTTACGCGGAATTGGCAGAGCTGATGCCCAACGCCGCCGACCGCGTGGCCCTACTATGCCAAGCCGTGGCACAACAGCCCAAAGAAAGCTATAACATGGCCAACCGCTATCATCTGGCCGAACTGTTGCAAATGCCATCGCCCACCCGAGCGGCCTACGAGATAAGCAAAAGCGTGGAGGCTCGCAAAAAAGCCAAACAGCCTATACCCGCCGACGTGGATCGCATGGCGCGTATTTTGTCAGCCTACACACCTGTGACAGAGGCCGAGCAAGTGCTTTTTTACCAAAAACAAAAAAATATCGCTAAACAGATTATCAACAGATAAAACACGTACCAACGACGCGAAGATCGTTTAAGAAATACAACATCATCTATGAAATCGAATTTCACTATTGTGCCTGCCAAACCCGAGCAGGCGTCAGAAATAGCCACGTTAGTCATGTTAGCCATGAACCACGAATGCTGCCAAAACTTCTGCGGAAGACAACACACACTTGACGATTTTCACCGCATGATGACAGGGCTGGTGAATATGGACGAAAGCCAGCATAGTTATCGCAACACATTGGTAGCCATGGACAATGAGGGGAAAATCGCTGGAGCCTGTGTGGTATACGATGGCAAGGACCTTAAGCATTTGCGCAAAGCTTTTTTCCAAGCCGCGCGCACGCATTTGGACCAAGATTTTGAGGGCATGCTTGACGAGACCGGACCCGAAGAATATTACATTGACTCGTTGGCCGTCAAACCAGAGTTTCAGAAACGCGGCATCGCCACCCTGTTGTTACAAGCCGTCATCAAGCGGCATGGGGGACAAAAACCGGTAGGGCTACTTGTGGACAAAGGAAATCCAAAAGCGGAGCGACTCTATAACCGAGTGGGGTTTGTGCACGTGGACGACTCCGAGTGGGGCGGTCACGCTATGAGACACTTGCAATACCCCATGAAATGTGCTTGGGCCAAGCATGACGAACTATCCGAAAAGTACCACGACGAGGAATGGGGAGTACCGGTGCACGATGAGCGAAAGCACTTCATGTGCCTGATTATGGAGACCATGTCATGCGGTCTCTCTTGGCAAATGATGTTGCAACGCAGGGAAGTGTTCGGCCAATGCTTCGCCAACTTTGACGCATCCAAGGTGGCTGAGTTTACAACAGACGACGTGGACCGCATCATGCAGACCGAGGGGATGATACGTTCGCGGAGCAAGATAGAAGCCATGATTGACAATGCCAAGGCTTTTATGAAGGTGGTAAAAAAGTTTGGCAGCTTCGACCAGTATGTTTGGTCGTTTACACAAGGGCGGTCGCTCATCTATCCATCACACCAGCGAGAGGTCCCCAAAAGCAACGACCTGTCAGACAAAGTGGCGAAAGACATGAAAAAAAGGGGCTTTAAATTTGTCGGTTCGGTTATCATATACAGCTTTTTGCAGGCCATCGGCATCATCAATGACCATGAGAGCACGTGCTGGCGTTATGACATTTTGCGCCACAACTGCACTATTGTGGACGACTGAAGCCCAGTGATGTGATCTGTTCCTAAATTTATTATCATCTATTTTAGAAGGATGAAACTTGGAGCAGGCTTGAAAGAGCATAAGAAGTCTGAGTTTATGTGGGATTTCCTGGATATAAAAATTACAGTAAAGATTTATCAGTAATCTACCCCTAACTCTATCAGGAGATCCCTATATATAAATAGGATTAGGTTTATATTTCATTTTCTTTCCGTCAACCCAAAATTCCACTTTTATTGCATAAGGACGTAAGTTATTACCTTTATATAATAGCGTTCTTGAAGATAGTACCAAATGGTTTGATTTTATCCTCAAATCCGCAACTAAACCCTTGAACGTCCTTATTGCGTGTACATATCCTCTCATTACTGATTTTGCAGATATTTTGAACTTGAAGCACCCACTTCTGCCTACAATATCCCCTTACCCCACAATGTGACTTGAGGCATTACAGATGATAATGTGGAGTCAAATTGCTCCACG
>QWCJ01000684.1_pt1 | contig 13098 bp, 10 predicted proteins | sample 1972501 | NCBI WGS metagenome assembly QWCJ01 (sample SAMN09866711, study PRJNA288562) | Human vaginal metagenome isolate term2_vaginal, whole genome shotgun... | isolation source: vagina | host: Homo sapiens | place: USA: California
TTGTGATACCGAATCGTGATTGCTTATATGCCTCTGCTGTCTTCTCGTATGGAATTGCTTCGTGCGTGAACTTCTCGAAACGCTCAGGATAACGATAAATGGGATTCGGACTGTCCTTCATCCGGTCATAGATGACCAATTCATATCCCGCGTCCAAGGCTTGATCCATAATTTGGGCCTGGGCTGCGCAGCGCTCGGGATACATACCGTACCAAGTACCCGCGAAATTCACGCCTCCCTCAGAGGAACTACCAATTGGATTGAAAAGCTTTGGTTGTACCGCAAATGGCAGCACTCCTACAAAGTTTGCCCCGACGTCCTTCTTATACCCAGGTACGCATTCCTCAGCGGTGGTGAAGACGTAATCGAACAAACCAGCTGTGCGGGCAAAGTCATTGATCCTGTCAGCGAAGTGAGTCGGATCCTCCTTATTCCAAAAGACCGTTGGAATCTTATGCGCGTGGCAATAGTCAAGGATTTCTAAAAGTACACCACGGTTCTCTTTAGGCCACCGAATGGAGGCATAAATCTTCCCCTGCCACGGATGTTCCTTGGGGCTGCCGCCTTGCCATGCCGATTCACAGAAAAACAGACGCGGCTTATGCTTTTCGAAAATCGTCCGCCAATTCGAAGGGGTAAGCCTGAACGTCTGGAATTCATGTTGGAACGAGTGGAACGTAAAGTCATCAGCAATCATTGCAACTGGAATCTCCGTTGCAAATGGTACGCCTGCCGCCCTGAACGAAAGACCTTCGTCTTGTGGAAGGTAGTCATCTCCACCTGTGCGGGAATCAATCCATTTCTTGGCAGCTTCCCCCACGATTGGTTGATTACGGCGCGCTTCTACTGTTTTATAGGGACTGTTATTGGCAGGAGCCCCGGTACGGCGAGTCTTTGGATCAGCAGCGGGATTTGGCGCCGCCTCCGCCTTCTTGATTACTGATTTCACGGCCTCACGGGGAAGCGCCTGCATCTGCTTTACCGACGCCGACAATGACCGAATCTGAGATTCAATGGCCCCAAGGTTGACCGTGCTTCCTCCCAGCTCTCGCACGACCTTTTCGGTGGCGAGCTTGCTCCGGCTAACTGCACGACCAAGGTTCAAGTCACCCGCGTAATTTGACGCCTGTGAAGCAAGAACTGCGGTTCCAGCGAAAAGAGCTGGTCCCCATTTATCAGTTATCATTCGAGTAGCCGCGATGGCGCTAGCAGAAGAAGCCATAGTAGCCGCAGCACGGAAAAGGGAACTTCTTGACGGGCTTTTCACAAGTACCTTCTAGCTCGGGGGTAATAGTCCCCTTGAGCTTACACGAGGACATTTTGATTTGCTTTCTGCACAGTGACGCACCCAATTGGTCAAGTTTTCTGTTTACCGACTCATTCCCAATGACATGTTCACGGCTCCACCGCTCTTGGCTCGAAGCGTCAATGGGGTAGATTTAGATTCTCAAGCGTTTGCAGATCGCTGCGCATCGCATCACGCTGCTCTGTTGCGAGGTGCTACTACGCCGGTGAATACGATTCGTTTCGTCAACCAGAAGGAGGGCTTCATGGCTAAAAGCGGCCAACATCGCCTTAAAAAGAAACGAAATATGGGTTCAGCACAGCAATCAATCTATGAGACCCTCGTCGTGTCTGAGCAGTCTGGCTCGACGATTCTGGTCGATGACTCGAAACTTCACGGGCTTCAACCCCGCCCCAAATTTTTGACCTACCTCAAGCAAATCTGGCGTCGCCGCTTCTTTATTTGGTCTGAGGCTAAAAGTAAGTCGCTCAAAGATGGTCAAGATATGTTTTTGGGCAATCTGTGGATCATTCTCAATCCACTCATTCAGGTTGGAATTTATGCCCTCGTTTTCGGAATGATTCTAAAGACTTCGAGGGGAATGGAAAATTTCATTGGTTTCCTGGTCATCGGAGTAATCTACTTCGGATTTCTATCCCGTGGTATAAACTCTGGTGTCGGTTTGATCAAGGCCGAGAGAGGGATGATTACGTCATTCCAATTTCCAAAGGCCTCCCTCGTAGTTTCACACACGGTCAGGCAATTCGTCGACAACGCGCCGGCAGCGATAATTGGCATTTGTATCGCGTTGCTCTTCCAACCTCATAAGCTCCCAACATGGAGCCTATTGCTGGTTCCACCTTTATATTTCTTGCTACATATCTTTAACGCTGGTGCCGCCTTTTTCATCGCTAGGAGCACCGCTTTCGTTCCAGATCTCCGAGGAATCGTGAACTTAATGATGCGAGGCCTCTTTTTTGTCTCCGGCGTATTTTTCTCCATCGATCGCTTCGACGGGAACCCCAAACTGAAGCACATCGTAGAGCTGAACCCCCTCTACCAATACCTTTCGGCATTTAGAACCTGCGTCCTTGAAGGCCAATCACCGAGCCTGCACGTATGGCTTTACCTAACGGTGTGGTCCGTGTCCCTGTTTTGTGTTGGCCTAATTTACTTCTGGAGAGCTGAGGAGCGTTATGCCAGCGTCAAGTAGCCCAACTGTTGTAGTTCAAGGATATTTCGTTTGTAACCCGTGCGGGAGAATCGATTGGTGTACTCGGACGTAATGGCTCGGGCAAGTCCACACTGATGTCCATCATTGCGGGAAATGAATCACCTACACAAGGCTCAGTACTCGTATCGGAACAACCTACGCTACTTGGTGTGTCCGCCGCGTTACAGCCCAATTTGACCGGTAGGCAGAATGTCCGTATCGGATTGCTCGCCATGGGGCTCACGCCAGATGAAGTAGCTGAAATTGAGGGGCCAGTTGCCGAATGGGCTGAAATTGGCGATGCTGTAGACCGCCCGCTCATCACCTATTCATCCGGAATGAAGGCGCGTTTGAAATTTTCGATCTCGACGGCAGTCCGGCGCGAAGTGCTTTTGGTTGACGAAGCCCTCTCGACGGGAGATGCCACATTCGCAGCTCGAGCTAAGGAACGAATGGATTCCTTCCTCGAAAATGCCGGTACCGTGTTCTTGGTTTCGCACGGGCCCCAGGCGATCAAGCAGCATTGCAATCGCGCTATATGGATTCATGATGGGGTTATGATCGCAGATGGCGACGTGGATGAAGTTGCTGACGCATACAGGGCTTGGAGCCATTTTGCTGCTCAAAAGAACCGAGAAAAGGCTGCCAAGGTTATGGACCGGTTAGCTAAGCAGTTCGATCCGCCAAGAATCATTTTGGATTCAGAAGCCGCTACGGGCCTTGAGGCAATAGGGCAACGAAGCGATAGCTAGTCACCTTGCAGCTTTAATCGTCCCCGCGGTTCACACGGAAGACTTCTGAATGGAATGTGTCAGCCCCGCTTCTAGAGCTTCGCTTTGAATTGCGGTCCATCTCCTCATTGAGCAAGCATGCTCACAGAAGGTCCGGGTACTTGGCTTGCCTCCCTCATTCCATCACGGAAAATATCCTATCCTAGACAGTCCTAGCCCTCGCCTGTCCCGCCCAATCGGGTATAGAGGTTCTTCATTCTCTCTGCGTTGTGCTCCCATGTGTGCTCCCGAAGGAAATCACGGATTGCAGGTGTCAAAATCATTTCTCTGCTCAATGCATCCGTAATCTCAGCTGCGATAGAGCTCGGGTCCTCAGGACGAGAGTAATACGCTGCCTCTGCTGTAATTTCGCGCAAAGCGGGTAGATCCGAAGCAACAATAGGGACGGAAAGACTCATTGCCATCAGGGGCTTGATTGGAGTTACATTTCTACAGACCCTCTGATCTTTGCGCGGCACGGCAAACGCATCAAGCATTGCGTACCATTCACGTACTTCAGAATGAGGCTTTCGACCGACGAAATAGACTCGTTGTTCTAGCCCTAGTTCTTCAGTCAATTCCTCAAGATATGGACGCTCGACGCCATCGCCGACGATTACCAGCACAACAGAAGAATCTAGGTATTCCAATGATTTAATGAGATCGTCGATGCCTTCATACGCCACCAGCGAAGAAATAACACCAATTACTTTTGTGTCTTCAGAAATCCCGAGTTTCTCTCTGAGGACTCCTGGGCGTAGATCATCCGTCGAGCTAAAATCATCCATCGCGTTAGGCACCACAGTAACCTTTTTCGGGTCAATTCCACGGTCAACCATTTTGTCTTTTGAGACTTGGCTCAGAGAAACGACTGCATCGGCGGACTTCATAGCCTCCAATTCCTGGCTATGCATGCCAAGATAGTATTCCGACTTCGCTCGTTTATGTCTTTCCTGCTCTGGAAAGCGACTTAACCACGTGTTTTCGGGCTCTCCCCTGACCTCATAGATCCAGGGAACCCCCAATATCTTTGCAGCTCTAGAGACGACCAGGGCATTGGTGAATGGAGTCGTAGTATGAAGAACCGTCGCCTTCTGTTCTTTGGCTGCGGCAACGAGAAGATCAACTGCAGCTTTCTGGCGGGATTGTTCCGACCATGGCAAAACGGACGGCAAACCTCGTACGTATTGATTGCCGTCAACATTTGAAGATGTAGTCTTCGTCAGTGACCCAATGACCCATGGATACCCAATTCGGGTCATGCCAATGATGTCCTGTCCACTTTGACGCAGAGAAGTCATCATCTTTTGTGTCCGGATGGTATACCCAGACTGGGTGAAGGGCAGAGAGTTGTTCAAAAAGTAGAGGACCCGGGTAGGCCTACGAATTTCAACCGGTTCTGAGCTCTGGAATTCTTGATAGAGGAGGCTCCGCTCCCCTTCAATCTTTTCGCGGAAAGCGATATAGACAATGCGTTTCCACTTCGGCAGCCGATCTAAGGCTTCTATCGCCTGGGAATATTCACCAGCATCAGCGAGTGCACGAGCCTCGCCGCGCCTAGATTTTTGTAGCCTCTTTTGCAGCGGGAAAAGAATCGCGGAGACCTTTGGAAACCTCTGCCTAACCTTCTCGATCACCTTTTGACAAAATTGGTTGGGATCTTGACAGGCCTGCCACAATAGGCCTGTAGCCCAAACAGAGATTATTTGACGAATACCTCGATCGCTAGGACACATCCGAAACAATCTTCTCCAAGAAACTTAGGAAACGGCGCGGGACATACGCAGATCGCTCATTTCGTACCCAACTCGCTGCTTTAGAAGAGACTCGTAGCCTCGTTCGGTCACGGGCAAGATCTATCCACAACTCCGACAATGCCTCCGGGTTTTCGGGTTCAACAACGTCCCCAGCTTGCAATCTACGTACCAAATCTGCTGTCTCGCCCGCGACAGCCGCAGAAATGTGCACGCCGGATTCCATAAGTTCATAGGTCTTCGACGGAACTGCCCGTTCAAGGGGCTCCCAATCCGTCAAATGCACCAATCCGGTATCAGCCCACTGGTAGTAGTCCTCTAGTCTATCCGCCGGGCGCCGATTCTCAATCGATATTGTCGCCTGTGAGTCTCGCGCCTTTTCAATGAGTGCAGCTTTAGCAGCACCTGCCCCCACCAGTCTAAGACGAAGATCAATCCCCGCCTCCGCTGCCAAGTTTGCGGCATCAATTGCATTAGCTAGATTCTGGGCACGCCCCAAAGTTCCGGCATAAAGGACATTTAGCCTCGCATCCGATTGCGCAGGTTTACCCTCGGCTTCCTTTACAAACTTTGTTTCAGAGGGAAAGACGTTGCGAATGGTCAGAATGTCCTTCGCACTCTTCTTACCCAGAATCTTGGGATCGGTCAGCAGGTTCGCCCGCAGCCATTCGGAAGTGACAACGATTCCTGCAGCGCTTTTCATAACTCGGTAAAGCGTCGTCGTCGTTATTGCCGAAGCCAACTGTAGAGGACCTCTCGACAGTAGAGCTTCCCTAATTGATTGTTTCCCTAAGCTCTTGTTCCATTTGGAGGAAACACCGAGCAAGTCCGGCCACGCGTCGCGGAGATCGATGACGAACGGAGTTCGGAACCTTTTTGCGACAAAATACGTAGCGACTGCAGTAGGGATTGCAGGAACTGTTCCTACAACTAAGTCCGGCTTCCAATCAGAAAGAAGCCTTCTCTTTGAAAAAACAAGTCCCATTGCACCGAGGGCAACTGTGGCTTGGTTTAGCGCTTTGAGGGTCAGCGAGGAGCCGTGCGGGATGTATGCACTACGAAAAATTCTCTCGCCTGAACTACCAATCTCCGGGTCCGCATTCCTGCGCTCTTCTCGGCTCCTCCACCAGTCGCCAAGCGTGAGTTCGCGTTGGTAGTGAGGAGGAGGGGCAATTACGGTGACCTCATGGTGGGCGTCTCCCAAGATGCCGGAAAGCCACCCCCAGCGGCGCTGAGGTACGCCATTCTCGGGCTTCCAGTACTGAGAAACGACCAATACCTTCATCGTTTAATGCGCTCCAATCTTAGCGATTTAGATGTTAAATCACCATGACACGGCAGAGAAAGTATTGGTAAAGATTTCTCCGCGGGATTTCAAGCTTAAACTATACGCGTAAGCTCCAAACACCTAGCCACGACTGAGGAGTAATTCATCCGCCTCACTATCCCTTTAACCATTCGGAGTACAGCTACCAATACGAATGGGCCACTGTCGGAGAGTTTCGCCGACGTAGCCATTCGGGGATCTGCCAACTTTCCACAGTGCGCCTATGCCGCATTCTTAAAGGTTGCGCCAGATGCCCTTCGTATCGATGACGGTCTTGCCCTGGAGCTTGGTGGTGTCCAGAGCAACGAACTCCTTGTGGTTCACCAGCAAGAGAACCAGATCCGCTTCTGCGATGGCCGTATCCAAATCCTGCTGCGAAACATTCGGGATAGAGGCAAGAGAATCTGGCAATGCATTTACGTTCGGTTCGACTACTCGAATATCTAGCTGCGGGTTCTCTTCTCCGAGCTGCTTCACAATGTTTAGCGACGGAGACTCTCGCAGATCATCAATATCGTTCTTAAAAGCAATGCCCAGAGCGGCAACGACGGCGTCAGGCTTTCCGTCGAGCGCTTCCTTGACCTTCTTAATCACCCACTCAGGCTTGCCGTCGTTAACATCGCGCGCCATCTTGATAATTCGTGCCTCCTCAGGCACCGAAGAAACAATGAACCAAGGATCCACCGCAATGCAGTGCCCACCGACACCTGGGCCGGGCTGAAGAATGTTGACACGCGGGTGATGATTCGCAAGCTCAATAAGCTCCCAAACATCAATTCCGAGTCGGTCGCTGATCAACGAGAGCTCGTTTGCGAAAGCGATGTTGACGTCACGGAATGAGTTTTCCGTCAGCTTTGCCATCTCAGCAGTGGTCGCATTCGTCTGCAGCAGCTCAGCAGTACAGAAGGTTCCGTACAGGTCACAGGCCATCTGCGTGCCACGGGGCGTCAAACCACCAATGACACGATCATTGTTCTCCATCTCTTCCATGATCTGCCCCGGAAGAACGCGTTCAGGACAGTGAGCAACGAAAATTGCATTCTCATCATTCTCATCCAAAGAAAGGTCGGGCCTCAGCTCAATAATGTGCTTGGCCATCGCCTCCGTCGTTCCGGGAGGAGAGGTAGATTCCAGAACTACGAGGGCGCCGGGGCGCAGATGCGGTGCCATGGCCTCGGCTGCAGCGTTGATGTACTTCGTGTCAACCTTGTAGTCCTCGCGGAAAGGAGTCGGCACACAGACAATGTAGGCATCCGCCTGAATCTGTTCGGCTTGTGCCCTCAAGTACCCCTCATCGACAACGCGCTTAAGCAATTCCTCAAAGCCGGGTTCAAAGAAGGGAACTTCGCCCCTATTAATTGACTCGACGAAAGTGGGGTTCACATCGACGCCAGTAACTTTGACACCCTTGGAAGCGATGAACGCCGCGGTGGGGAGTCCAATATAGCCAAGTCCAACCACACAAACTGAATCAAACTTGGTCATAGACTCTTTTCCGGTAGTCATTACGACCCTTTCTCACATCATGCATAGGTACAGGTTTCTTCCATACTAGGCATTTAGTGCTGACTCCGCCGCAATAGGCCCGGCGAAAATTTTCTGCCCTCGCATATCATCAACGGTTTTGGCTACCTCTACCCGAGAAACCTCCTCAGATATAGCAGGTATGCAGGCGATTTGTACCAGATCAATTCAACCCTATATAGTTAAATCTCGTTGCAGCGAGCAATACTTTTTGCTCAGCGAGCCGCACATATTCCTCCATAGCTCAGTTGGCAGAGCATTCGACTGTTAATCGAAGGGTCACTGGTTCGAGCCCAGTTGGAGGAGCAAAACTCACCGCCTGTTCGCAGGCGGTTTTTGCGTTTTGCAGTGAGTCTGCGGAGCCCTACTGTTCACGTTTTCGCAACCTCCGCGCAAAGTCCTTCTTCTACCGTGGCGTGGTCTCCTATCCACCGTTTTCTCACGAAGGACTTTTCTCATGCGCATTCGTGCTCTCGCCGTCGCTACTGCTGTTGCTTGTGCCGTCACCCCGGTACCCGCGCTGGCGGCTGACGGCGCTACCTACTACTCCACCAAGCAGCACTATGAGCCGCAGGGCTCCGAGTATGCCTCGGCACCGGAGGGCTTCCACCAGATTTATACGTCCGCTGTGGACCGCCACGGCTCCCGCGGGCTGTCCGGATTCAAGTATGACGACTTGGCGCAGCAGATGCTCACCTATGCTCAGGAGCATGGTCAGCTCACCGCGTTGGGTGAGAAACTCATCCCGCAGGTCGAGGCCATGCTCACCGTAAACAAGGAACTGACCGGTGGCACCGGTCAAGAGCCCGGTTACGGCAACTTGACGGTAGTGGGCCGTGAGGAGCTGCAGGGAGTTGGCGAGCGCAATGCCCAGCGCAACGCCGCACTGTTGGAGGATATCGACAAGGAGAACCTCAAGGTCAAGTACATCTCCTCCGGGGAGGACCGGGCCAATGACTCAGGATGGAACTTCGGCCAGGCGTGGCTGGAAAAGGAGCCAGAGCTCGCAGACAACCTAGTAGACGGCATGGAGGACGGACACGTCAGCATTGAGGCACGCACGGACCTCATGTACGCCCACAAGGACAAGAATGTGCCGTCCTATGAGAAGTACTCCGAGTGGAAGGACTCTGAAGTCCTAGAGGCCAAGGTGGATGAAGCCTACGCCAAGCCGGCCTCCCAGAACGCGTCGCGCAGCCTTCTGCGCAAAATCTTCACCGAGGACTTCATCGCGGGCCTTGAGGATGGCTCAATTAGCTTTGTGGGCCGCGAGAAGGAAGAGAAGACGGTGGAAGGCATCGTGGATGCGGCGCTGCAGTTCTACAACCTCTACATCATTGCTCCGGCCCTGGCACACGAGGATAAGACGCCGGCCGAAGGCTGGATTTTTGACCAGTACATGGATGACGCTAGCGGCCCGACCTTTGCCTACCTGCTCGACGTGGAGGACTACTACGAAAAGGGACCGGCTATTGCAGGACAGACGGTGTCCTACGACAACTACGAGCCACTGCTGAAGCACATGATCCAAGGCGTCAAGGACCGCGCAGCAGGCGGCGACGTGGCCGCCGAGTATCGCTTCGGACACGCGGAGACTATCATCCCGCTTGCAGCCCTGCTCAAGCTTCCGGGCTCTGAAAAGGGCACGCCTGCCGGCGAGTTATACTCCTGGGAAAACTCCGACTGGCGTGGAGACACGGTCGCCCCCATGGGCGCAAACATCCAGTGGGATGCCTTCCAGAACGAGCGTGGGGACACCCTGGTGCGCATGCTCTACAACGAGAAGGAGATCGCCTTCCACGACGGCTGCGAGCCCATCGAAGAGGGCTCGACCTTCTACACCCTGGACGAGTTAGAGGCCTGCCTGCCGCTGGGGGCAACTTCGGATCACTCCAAGGCGCGCCTTGAGCAGCCGAAGCACCAGCAGGCCTCCCACTCCAGCTCCCTTTCCTCTAGCGCTACCATCTGGAGCATCATCGCCGGCTTGATCGGTTCTATTGCTTTCGCCGCGGGCGCGGTAGTCACCTTTGAGCCGCAGATTCGGGCTCTGGCTAAGCAGCTCGGCATTCCCCTGCCCTTCTAGCCGGTCTAGGCAGCCGAGCCCCGTGTTGTAACGGCCTAGCGCTTGGTCACGTGCACGTCCACGCCCCCGAAGAGGCTGAAGCAGTTCACCACAATTTCGGGGGCGCTGGAGGGAAGGTCGGCGGGGTCGATTGCGCCGCCTTCAATGTGGATGTCGTGCCCGCCGAAGAGGCCGAAGCCGTTCACGCGAACGCGAAACCCTTCGGGCACCCACACGTCTACCCCGCCGAACGCAGCCACAGCCTGGATGGTGGTGACGTTCTCTTTGAAGGTGGCACCGCGCAGGTCCACGTCGGTGCCACCGAAGATACCTAGCGTGGTGTGGTGAGAGGCAATCGGGGTGCCGCGGACAGTGGTACCGCCGAAGAGACCGATAGAAAGGCCCTGCGCGCCGTGAACGGAAGGATTGACCTGTGCTAGTGAGCTCTGCACCGGTGTTGCTGCCTCCTCGCTGATTTCGGTGGGCTCCTGTGCGGCACGCAGAGCCGGTGCGGACGTACCGAAGAGAACCTTGTCAGGGTCTTCCACCAAGTCCGCAAGGAGGTCGACAAGTTCGCCGCACGTGGTGGCCGCCGCGCAGGCGGCGGAGCGTTCGTCAAACTCTGCAATCTTAAGCTGCCCCACCGAAAGGGCATCCGCCAAGACCTGTGAGGCCATCAGTCGCTGCGTATCCGTGCACTTAATATCCCGTGTTCCCATGTCCCGTATTCTACGCAGCGTGCTGGGGTTTTACCGGGGTTGTGGGCCCAGACCGAGCCCCAGACGAGCCGGGGATGTGCCTGAAACTGCTTAGGACTCCGCGGAAGGATCGAAGTCCGGCAGGCGCTCCCCTACTTCTAGAAGCTCAGCAATAGCTGCCACGGCACGCTCGGCAGCCTTGCCATCGCCATAGGGATTCACGGCGTTGGCCATGGAGTGGTACGCGGCGTCGTCATCAAGCAACAGCTTGGCTTCCGCCACGATGAGGCTGCGGTTGGTTCCTACAAGCTTCACGGTACCGGCAACAACTGCCTCTGGACGCTCGGTGTTTTGGCGCATCACCAAGACTGGTTTGCCGAGTGCCGGGGCCTCCTCCTGGACCCCGCCGGAATCCGTCAGGATGATGGTTGCACGGTCAAGAAGCTTGGTGAACTGGTCGTACGGCAGCGGGTCCGTGATGATGACGTTGGACAGGGACTCGACCTCCGGGAGCACGGCTTCGCGCACCTTGGGGTTCAGGTGCAACGGCAGTGCGAAGTTGATGTCCGGGTAGGCCTCCGCCAGGTCCTTGACGGCGCCGCCAATCTCCTTCATCGCTTCAAGGTTTTCACGGCGGTGGGTGGTGACCACCACGAGGCGCTTGCCAGATTCGGCTGCTTCCTGCAGGGCGGGATCCTCAAATTCGGTATCCCAGCTGGCGGCCTCCAGCAGTGCATCGATGACGGTATTACCGGTAACCGCGATGTCCTTCGACCGGACGTTCTCTCGGCGCAGGTTTTCCATCGAGCCTGCAGTAGGCGCGAGGTGCAGCTCTGCCACCTGGCCAATGAGCTTTCGGTTGGCTTCCTCCGGGAACGGAGAGTGAATGTCGCCGGTGCGCAAACCTGCTTCGAGATGAACAATCTTCACACCACGGTGGAAACCTGCCAGCGCTGCGGCCATTGCGGTCGAGGTATCGCCCTGGGAAATGATGACATCAGGCTTTTCGGCATCAATGATCTCATCTAGTCCCATCAGCGCACGGGAAACAATCTCATTGAGCCCCTGACCGGGCTTCATAAGGTGAAGATCCAGCTTTGGCTCAATGCCGAACATGGTATTAACCTGTTCCAGCATTTCCTTGTGCTGACCAGTGGAGACGGCAACGGATTCGAAACGCTCGTCCTTCTCCAGAGCCTTAATGACCGGTGCCACCTTGATGGCTTCAGGGCGGGTACCGTACACGGTCATAATCTTTGGCTTAGACATAGACTTCCTTTGTTGACTACTGGGAGAGAATCTCCATAAGAGTCTACAATGCCCTTGCTTCGTGCACTTGGCCCGGAGGTATCGAGGAGATGAACGTTAGTCCTCGCTCACGGTGACTTCGCGCGGCTCTTCAAGGCAATTGGTGCGGGGCTCAGCTGCCGCCACGCTGGCTGTTAGCAGCGCCGACATGGCCACGGCGGCCGATACCGCATGCGTACGCTTCGAAGTCTTCACAGGTATTAAGTTAACTGAAGCGAATGCATTATGGGAAGAGTTCCTGTCATATCTATTCGGCATCCCTGTTCGCTCCGCTGCCAGAAGGCCACCTGCCCCGGACTGGTTTGGCAGGTAGGCTATTCATGAGAATTGCACGTTGCCCGTACGTTGTACGCAAACGCCGGCTGTTGCGCTGGCTTGAAGTAAGGGGATGACTAGTTTCCAATGATCCAATTTGTTGTGGGTGCTGCCGCCGGATACGTCTTTGGAACCAAGGCGGGGCGCAAGCGCTATCACCAAATTAAGGGTGCCTACGAGAAGGCCGTCAACTCCCCCGCCACCAAGGCCGCGGTGCGCTCCGCACGCAAGGCCGTGGCCAACCGTCTAGACCCGGAACCGCGCATGCGTGAGCTTAAGGATTACAACAAGGGGCGCCGCGGCAAGCGTGGCACCGCGGATGGTGTGCAACCGGATCGGATTTACGAGCCGGACGAAGATTAGCCCGTACGCTACAACGCTTGCGCGCGGCTGCGGATTAGCGGGGGCGTCGGTTAGCGCACGCCGCGGAACGCGCGGTCGTTGAGCTCGCGGCGGGCTTGCTCAAGTGCCACGAGGTCGGCGAAGAGCGAGTTGTAGGATTCCTCGTCGTCGGAGGGGCGCATGCGGCCCAGCTGAGCCTTGAGTTGGGCTACTTGGTCGCCCACGCGGGCTTCCTGGAGGCGGGAGAGCACGGAATCGGCGTAGGCCTCAAGGTCGGTATCGGGGTTGCCGGTCTCCCCCAGCTTGATGGGTTCCACGGCTAGCTCAGAAACGAAGTTGCGGGCCATGAGGTCCGGCATTTCGCCGGCTACGGCGGCCAGCCATTCCACGCCGGGCTGTTCGGCACCGGCGGTCACACCACCGAGGATGGAGATGGCGCGGCGGATGGTGCGGTAGGCCTCGTTGGAGTAGGCATCCTCCGTAATCCCGTCGAAGTAGCT
>QWCJ01000525.1_pt1 | contig 13001 bp, 11 predicted proteins | sample 1972501 | NCBI WGS metagenome assembly QWCJ01 (sample SAMN09866711, study PRJNA288562) | Human vaginal metagenome isolate term2_vaginal, whole genome shotgun... | isolation source: vagina | host: Homo sapiens | place: USA: California
GAGATGTTGATTTTCCTCAATGGTATACAGACATTTGTCTACGTGCAGAATTAACCGATTATTCAAGTGTAAAGGGTTGTATGATTTTGTTACCCGGTGGTTTTGCAATTTGGGAAAATATTCAAAAAGGTTTAGATAAAGCATTTAAGGCAACTGGTCACCAGAATGTTGCAATGCCGATGTTTATTCCTGAGTCTTTGCTACAAAAGGAGAAAGATCACGTTGAAGGTTTTGCCCCTGAAGTAGCTTGGGTCACTCATGGTGGTGCTAATGAGCTAGAGGAAAAACTAGCCGTGCGTCCGACTTCAGAAGTTTTATTCTGTGAACTTTATTCCAAGATTGTTCGCTCTTATAGAGATTTGCCTAAGAAATATAATCAATGGGTTTCTGTAGTACGTTGGGAAAAAACAACTAGACCATTCTTAAGAACTAGAGAATTTTACTGGCAAGAAGGTCATACCGTTCATGAGACTCAATCAGATGCAATGGAAGAAACATTGTTAATGCTAGATGTTTACACCAAATTTTTGGAAGATTACTTAGCGATTCCAGTTATTAGAGGTGAAAAAACTGCCAAAGAGAAATTTGCTGGTGCTGAAAAAACCTACACAATGGAAGCACAAATGTATGATGGTAAAGCACTTCAAGCAGGTACAAGTCATTACTTCGGTACAGGGTTTGCTGAAGCATTTAATATCCAATATAGTGATAGAAATAACGAGCTACAATATGCACATCAAACTTCATGGGGTGTTAGTACTAGATTGATTGGTGGTCTAATCATGGTTCATAGTGATGATTCTGGACTGGTATTGCCACCTAGAATTGCTCCTAATCAACTTGTAGTTATCCCTATTGCCCAACACAAAGAAGGTGTCTTGGACAAAGCATATGAGCTTAAAGAACAATTAGAAAATGATTTCAGTGTAATTATTGATGACACAGATAAGTCTCCAGGATGGAAGTTCAGTGAGTACGAAATGAAAGGTATTCCTCTTAGAATTGAGATTGGTCCAAGAGATATAGAAAATAATGTTTGTGTTATTGTTCGTAGAGATACTCGCGAGAAAATTACAGTTGATTTAAATAATTTAAATAGTGAAGTAACACGTCTTCTGAATGAGATTCAAGAGAACCTTTACAACACTGCTAAAGAACGTTTAGAGTCAAGAATCTATGATGTTACAAGCTATGATGAGTTCAAAAATGTAGCAGATAATAAGCCAGGATTTATGCGTGCGATGTGGTGTGGAAAAACTGAATGTGAAGAAGCTATAAAAGAAGAAACCACTGTAACTAGTCGTTGTATCCCATTTGAAAATGAGCAAGTTAAACTTTCAGATAAATGTATTTACTGTGAAGAAGCTGCAGAGACAATGTTAATTTGGGGTAAGGCTTACTAGATTTTTGACAGAGTTATTTTGTTGAAATATCTATTGATTAGATGTAAAAAGACTTTGATTGGAAAAACAATCAAAGTCTTTTATTTTGCTTAAGTTATAAATTATTATAATTACTTTCCTAAAATTGGAGTAGTTTCTGTAATATTATCTTCTGTAGTCTGAAACCAGATGCCACCATTTGCTCTAGATAAGAAAACTATGTATGGATTTTGGTCATCTTTGTCTACTGAGAAACAAATATAGCCGATTGAAGTTTCTCCTTCTTCGATTGGAGAGAGAACAGGGGTGATGTTACGAATTAAAGTTACGTCACCATACATCCTACCATCTTTGCCATTAGCTAGTGAGAAATAATTAGGGCTAAGCCCAACAATTTCTTGATTCTTAGATGCTGTTATTTTTACTAGCACTTGAGCCACCATATATTCTTTACCTTCTTCAGGTTCAGGGTTAAAGATACTAGCATCTTTTATCATTTTTAAAGCTGATTTGCCTCTATAGATTTCTTGGATTTTAACTTCAGATTTGAATGGGTCGAAAAGCGTTTCGCTTCCATCAAAGTGTGCAGTCTCACCGATTTTGTGAGGTTTATGTATGCTTCCGTCTTTATCCTTGTTTTTATCCCTGTCTAGACCCAATATTGAGTTTATTAAACGTTCACTATAAGAATCATCTTCGGAATTTTTGTGTTTTTTTATTTCAGAAGGAGTGAGTTTTTTTGTGTTTAAAGTATTTTCTAAAGTTGAATCAGTTTTTTTAGTTTCTTGAGTTGATAAATCTGATGTATCAATTGATTTAGAAGATGTTGTAGTTTTACTATCTGGATCATCTTCGGAATCAGAGACATTAGTTTCATCTCTTTTCGATGACTGACTTGCTTTGGAATCATTTTCATTATTAGATGAGCTTGGAGTGCTCTCTGATTCTAAGTTCTCCTGCTTAGATGATTCAACAGGAGTTTGAACATTACTTCCTTGACTATTAGGTGGGAGAACACGTTGGCATGAACTACTTACACATGCTAATGCAAGTAATGATGTAGCAATATTTAATAGTTTTGATTTGCGCATAAGTTTTCCCCTAATAAATCTATTTTTAGCCTAATCATTTTATAATATAATTAAAGGTTTTGCCAATATTTAAAGTTATTTAGGGATAGATTGAGCCAGATGCTAGTTCCTTTGAGTTCATATTTGGCTAGTAATAATACATGAATTTGATATAATGTAACAAAACTATTAATGTTTGTAATAATGTATTGGAGGGAGTTAACAATGTTAAATCACGAATCTAATGATTACAATTCTGATTATAGAGGTCCTGCAAGAGACGATCGTCAGAATAATTATCAAAACAAAAATTCTCAAAGCAATGATATGGATTATCAGAGAAACTATCAATCTGAAGCATATCAAAGAGAGCCATATGAAGCGACTGCAACAGAAGCGGAAAGAATTCAAAAAGAGCAAAATCCTACTTACTTGAATCCTCAGGGTTTTGAACAAGACGAATATAACCAAGAGGGTTATTATGGTCAAACTCAAGCAGATCCTGAAGATGCTAAAGGTAAAGTGCCTTATACTTACGCAGCTTATGAAGGTGAGAAACATGTTTCTGAAGCCAAAGATAGCAAGTTTAAAATTTTAACCGAAGAGGCTTTAGTATGGTTCAAGAGTTTCGTATCAGAGAGACCAAGCTCAGCTGCTGAAGTGGCAAAAGATTCTAGAGAACCATTTGCTTGGACAGTATTCTTAGGCCTATTTGCATTGATAGGTGCTTTAAAAGGATTATTCAATTCAATTGGTGCTGGTAGAAATTCAGGTTATGTAATTGGTAGATTCTTTGCTGTTATGCTAATCTCAGCTTTGATCTATTTCGTGAATGTATTAGTTATTTACATTGCCCAAAGTTCTAATAAAACACTTAAATCATGGTATCAAGCATTTAATACGGCAGTTATACCTACTTTACCAATATTATTTGCTTATACACTTAATATTATTTTTGGAAGTTTCTTTAATGCTACAATGATGACAATTTCAGGCGTGATAACATCAGCTGCAGTTTTATTTAATGTAGTACTTCTAAATAATATTCTTAACAAAGAATTTGAAGGCAAAAAATCTCGTGAGTGGAAAGTTCTAGGATTAATAATTCTTGCAGTTTTCGTAAGCAATATTCTAGCTGGATTAGTTGAAGTCCAACCTGCTGGATTTGCTGAATTCTTAAACTCACTATTCTAGAAAGATATTACTATAAAGATAGTAAGTCTTAATTAAGTTATTAAGCCTCTTATCTATGAAGCCAAGTGCTGGCAGTTTAGGTAAGAGGTTTTTTTGCACAATAATTACACAAAAAATCCTACTCTGAAAAACTTTCAAAGTAGGATGTGTGATTTTTAACATATCTAAATATCGCCTAAACACTGTCTACGGAAAAGTCTATTGTTAAGTCCTGTTTTGAACTTTCAAATGCTCTATATTTTATACCAGCTGCGTTAAACATTAACTTAGAGGCTCTTGTACCTTCTGTGTTCGCATATTTATCTGAAATATAGATAACTTCCTTGATTCCAGCTTGAATAATTGCTTTGGTACATTCATTGCAAGGGAAGAGCGCTACATAGATTCTGCAGTTCTTAAGAGATGTTACGGGATTATTTAGAATTGCATTAAGTTCTGCATGACATACGAAAGCATACTTTGTTTCTAAAAAACCACCTTCTCTTTCCCAAGGAAAATCATCATCATCAATTCCTATAGGAAAACCATTGTAACCTGTTGATATTATCTTATTATCAGGGTTTACAATACAAGCCCCAACTTGAGTATTAGGGTCTTTTGAGCGTTTAGCTGCTAACAGTGATACTCCCATAAAGTATTCATCCCAATCTATATAATCTTCTCTTTTGCTCATACAAGTCTCCTTTTTTATAATTATTATTGGTAGCCTCCGCTAGCTGCGAAATTATTATAGTATCCAGGGATTTTATCAGTATTCAAGTAGTTAATGTCTCCGTTTGAAGGTCTATTTGGTGTGATTGGACTTCCAGCTTTGAAGTACTCTAAGAATGAATTTCCATAATTTCCGGAAACCTGATATCCATTAGAAGCACTAACATAGAATTCAACTATTCCAGCTGGTTTGTCCCATTCTGCTGCTGGCTTGTCCCTATGTATGTATTTGAATAATTCTTCAGTTGCATAGTGTTGATTCTTATAATCCAGTGTTGGTAAATATGAACGTTTTAATTTGTTATCAAATCCATACCAGTTTGAAACTGTATAGTATGGAGTCATCATAGCAATCCATTCATCCTGGAGGGCATCAGTAGTACCTGTTTTGGCAGCAGTTCTTATTATTTCGCCATTAGCATTATGGATCTGGCCGAAATCCCATAAGGTACCATAATAAGGTGCACTTTCTGATGGGCCTTTCAAAACATCTTCCATCATCCTTAGCATCATGTAGGATGTTTCAGCTGAGAAGACCTGCTCAAATTCTGGCGAAAATTCTAATATAACAACACCATTACTATCTAAGACTTGAGTATATGCTTTGCTTTCGGTATAAAGTCCACCGTTTGCTAAAGTTTGAAAACCATTTGCCATTTGCAAAGGTGAAACACCATAACTTAAAGAACCAGTGGCTAAACTTAATCCAACCGGATCATTTCTTAAATCAATGCCCATTTGAGCAAGATAGGTCTTGGCAGTATCAACTCCGACTTCATTAAGAACTTTAACTGCAGGGACGTTACTAGAAATTTTTAGGTTTCCTCGAACTGGCATTGCACCATAATATGAATCATAAGCGTTTGTAGGCCATAAGGTGTTCGGGTTATGTATATCCATATGAACAGGCTCATCTTTAACCATCGTAGCTCCAGTAACTAGATCCATTTCAACTGCAGGTGCATAAACAGCCAAAGGTTTAATAACAGAACCTGGTTGACGACGAATATCAGTAGCACGGTTGAGGACTTTATTGGCTTCTTTTTCGCCAGCGCCACCTTGCATGGCAACGATGTTATTTGTTTTACTATCAAGGACAACTGTACCTGCATCTGGTTTTTCTGGTGAGTTAACATAGAGACTTGGATCTCTTTGGAAATTCTTTTGTTGTAGGAATAATTCATCTAATTTATCTTGGACTAGAGGATCCAAAGAAGTATGAATATGCAAACCACCGTTTTGAACTAGGCTATAAGCTTCTGCAGCGGTGTATTTACCACTGTTAGCCAAATCTCTAGTAACTTGTTCGATAACGAATTCTTCAAAGTATGAATTAATCTCATTACCGGTAAAGCTAATATCTTCATTTGAATAGACAATTTCGTAGTTTATGGCATCTTCAAATTGATCACTAGTAATGAATCCTACACTCAACATTGCTTGCAAAACTATTCTTTGACGTCTTTGGATGTTTTTGCGACCTAGTTCAGTTCTTGGGTTATAGGAAGCGGGACTCTTAGGAATACCTGCAAGGAGTGCTGATTCAGCAAGATTTAAGTCTTTAGCTTCTTTACCAAAATAAGCTTTAGCAGCAGAACCTACTCCAACGTAGTTATTGCCCATTGGCACCAAGTCAAGGTATAGGTTCATGATTTTAGCTTTAGGTAATTGTTCTGTAAGACGAACAGCTCTATACCATTCTTGAACTTTTCTTTGGTAGGAAACTTCATTGTCTCCAGTAAGCATTTTAACTGTTTGTTGTGTAATAGTGGAACCACCATGAGCAGAATCCCCTAGGTTAGCCAGAGTACTAATTGCAGCACCAGCAATACGTCTAGGGTCAATACCTATGTTTGTATTGAAAGTTCTATCCTCAATTGCTATAAATGCTTCATCAATATATGTTTGAGAAACCTGGCTATAATCTATTAGCTCACGGTTAATGTTGCTATCACCAGTAAGAGCAGCGATTTGCTCACCGTTTTTATCATAAAGATATGATGTTTGTTGAGTTATTGTGAAAAGTGAGCTAGGAACCTCTTTAGCAGTTGCAATATAGCCAACTAATATTCCTATCAGAGTTGAACCTATCAAGGCCATTATTATCAGAATAATTACTATACCTATCAAAACTGACTTACCTGCAAATTTTCCTAACAGTCCTGCAGTTGTTAAATCATTACTTGCAACTTTTGGACGACCAGACATGTCTCGACGAATTGAATTCTTGAGATATGCCATTTCTTTATTTTGCAGTTTTTCTTCCTGCTCTTTTTGATACAATTTACGTCTTTCGCCTAAGCTAAGATTGTTTTTATTGTCTTTATCCATATTTTCCTCTTAATTAAATAAAACTAGTTTCCTGAATTATTTCTATTAATTATATAACTTTATTGTAATTATAATTTAATGTTGAGAAAAAGACTAATAATACTTTATTTATGAAAAAATTAAGAATAATTCTAAGAATGCATATATGCGATTCTAAGATGGAAAAGAATTGTTATAATGTTATATAGAAAGTTACATGAATGATTTTAGAAAATATAATATTTGCTTAAGTGAGAGTATAAGACAAATAAGATACTAGCTTTAATGGAGGGTTTAATGCAGAAAATAATAGGTATTTTAGAACAAGATGGTAGAGATGGTTTAGTTAGTCCAGACGGTAAACTAGTATCTATCAATGCATTAAGGATTCCTGAACCTTACCTTAATGGTGCGCCTTTTGGTATGAAAGTTGTAGTCGAGCTGATTTCTAGTCCAGACTCTCCAGATCCACTGGGTAAGGTTGTTGAAGTTTTAGGCGATCCAGCGAGACCAGATGTTGCTATGGAAGCCATTATGCTTATGCACGGATTATCCGAAACTTTTCCAGCAGAAGTTGAAGCAGAGCTAGAATTTATTCCATATGAATTAAGTGAGGAAGCACTAGAAGAAGCGCTAAAGATAGGAAGAAAAGATTTAAGAGATCTGGTAACAATTACAATTGATGGTATAGATGCCAGAGACTTGGATGATGCTATTTCTATTCAAAAAGATCAAGATGGTAGTTATAGATTATACGTACATATTGCAGATGTAGCAGAGTATGTAAAAGAAGGTTCTGCGTTAGACAAAGAAGCACTGAATCGTGGAAACAGCGTTTATCTAGCTGATAGGGTTATCCCGATGCTGCCACCAAAGTTGTCCAATGGTATATGTAGTTTGAATCCCAATACGCCTAGATTGGCTATGACATGCATGCTACAGTATGACTCAGGTGGAACATTAATAGATGGCGATATTTATGAGTCTGTTATAACGTCAGACCTTAGAGCAGATTATGATACTGTGAAAATTGCATTAGAAGAACAGCCAATCCCATCTTATGAGAAATATATGCGTGAGTTCCATTGGATGCAAGAATTAGCTGAAATACTTGAATCCAAATCTCAAAGTCGTGGAGCCTTAGAATTTGATTTCCCAGAGACTGCAATAGATGTGGACAAGGATGGAAAAGTCCTAGATATTTATCCTGAGAGTAATTCCTTTGTTAATGAAATAATAGAGCAATTCATGGTGGCGGCAAACTCTTTCGTGGCGGAGAAATTTACTGAATTAGAAATGCCATTTATTTATAGGGTGCACGATAATCCTGATGAGGAGAAATTATTAAGGTTTAGGGAAGTTCTTAAAATGGTTGGAGATAGGGATGTTAAGATTCCTAAAGATCCAAGACCTAAGGATATTAAGAAAATTTTGAATAAAATTAGAGACCTTCCTGCAGCAAAAACTCTAGAGACGCTTTTATTAAGATCTCTCGCAAAAGCAAGTTATTCTGATGAGCCTATTGGACACTTTGGTTTAGCCTTAGAAGATTATAGCCATTTTACAGCACCGATTAGAAGATACTCTGACGTATTTATACATAGAGTTATAAAAGGGTTCTTACGAGCGGATATGAATATCAAAAAGTGGAAAGCTGAAGCTCCTGATGTAGCAGAACATGTTTCTGATACTGAGAGAATTGCCGTTTTAGCAGAGAGAGCCAGTACTGATCAGAAAGTAGCAGAGTACTACGCAGATAGATTAGGTGAGGTTTATGAAGCTGAGATCACTGGATTTGTTGGAGCTGGTATGTTTGTCATGTTACCAAGTACAGCGGAGGGTATGATACCTTTCAGAACAATGGATGACTTTTATGTGTATGATGAACGCACAATGACAGCTCAAGGTAGAGATAAACACCGTTTATTTATGATGGGTGATAAAGTAAAAGTAAGAATTGCTAGAGCTGATGTAGTAAGAAGACATATAGACTTGGTTCTAGTAGATGAAAATTCTAGTGGTAGAATAGATAGAAGTCTTTCTGACAAAAAAGCTAAGAGAAAAGAAGTAGAGAAAAATAGACATAATAGAAATTCATCTAGTAATAAAAAACGTAAAAATAGAAGTAGAAATAGATATAATAAAAATAGTAAATCAAATGATTTAAATAGTGAAAGTAATTCTAATAGATCGAAAAGATCAAAGAGGAATAATAGAAAACGTAACAGAAGAAATAATAAAGGTAAAAATAGGAGGGCTTAAAGATGGATGATCAAACAACAAGATTTGAGCTAAAAATGGACAAGGCAGACACAGTTAAGAACATTATTACAGAAGTTCTACAAGCTTTAGAAGAGAGAGGATATGACCCAGTTAATCAACTGTCAGGTTATTTACTTTCAGGAGATCCTACATATATTACAAATCATAATGGTGCTAGAGGTGTAATTAGAAGAATGGAACGTGATGAAATTCTTGAGATTATACTGAAGAGCTACATTGAAGATAATATTAAATAGATTGAATTATTTATGAAAAGATATTTAGGAATTGACTTTGGGCAAGCAAGGGTAGGTATTGCTAAGAGTGATCTATTAGGGTACACAGCAGAAGGTGTAGAGACTATTAAGTGGGATGGCCAAGACGTTGAACCTGTTTTGGATCGTATAGCAGAAATCTGCAAAGAATTAGATGTTTCAGAGATAGTATTAGGGTTACCCAAACGTACAGATAATCGTTTAGGTGAAGCAGAAGAGAAGGTTAAAGTTTTTGCAGAGCAACTAGAAACTCGCCTTGGACTGCCTTTGCACTTCGAAGATGAACGCTTGACGACAGTTATGGCTACTAAATTCTTGCAACAAGGAAATAGCAAAAAGAGTTCTTATAGATCTAAAGTTGATCAAGTAGCTGCTGAAATTATTTTACAAGGGTTCTTAGAAAAACAAAGATTTCAAAAAAATTAAAAAAGGGAGTATTTTTAATGAGTGACTTTGATAAAGAAAAACAAGAAAGAGAAGAATTACTAGAGGAAGTTAAAGAGCTTTTAGGCGATGATATAGAAAGCTCTACAGTTATTCTAGAAGATTCTGAAACAGGCGAAGAATTTACTTTTTATATGCTAGATGATTTCGAGTTTGAGAATGAAATTTACGCATTCTTACTAAATATTGATGAGGAGCCTGAAGCTATTTTTGCGAAAGTTATCAATGAAGCTGATGGTAGCATGAATTTCCAATCAATAACAGGTGATGAATTTGATAGAGTTTCTTCATATTTTGAGAGTTTAGAAGAAGATATGGAAGAAGACCTGTTCGAAGAGTAGTGAACTGCATTATTCTGTGAAATTAATATTCTTTGGTTTGGTATGTATTGGATGAAATAAATTCTAAGTAAAAGGTAATAATAAATGAATCAAGAAGAATTGAATCAAGAACAATTGAATAAGCAAATTAAAAAATCCGAGAAGGTTAATAGAGAAAAAGCAAATCAACAAGCTGAAATGATTGATCCTGACCAAGAATTACTTGTTCTAGAAGATATGGATAATGGTAATGAATTTTTCTTTTACCAATTAGATGCTTTTAGCTTAAATGGCCAAGATTACATCTGTTTAGCGAGTTATGAACCAGACTTTGGTGACCATCCTGAGCCAGAACTAGTAATTATGAGAAGCCAAGTTGATAAAAAAGGCAATAGAATATTTAAATCAATACGTAAAGATGAAGAGTTAGATGAAGTTTTTGAGATCTTTTACTCCAGAATGGAAGATAGCTTAAATAGTTAGGAAGTTGGTAAGTTATGCAAAATAATCAAGAATATCGTAGAGATTTTACTAATTATCAAGAAAAAGAAACAAATCCTTATTATAGAAAACCAGGATTTGATGCTGGAACAATATTATGGCCACTATTAGGTATAGTATTTTTCTTTGGAACTATGTTTTTGGCACAAGTTGCTGGAATAGTTTTCGCAATTCTCTCAGATCCAGTTTTGAGAAGCTCCATAGAAAACGCTGATCCATTAGAAGTTGTCACTACTCTTGCTAATGTACAAGTGCAACAATTTAGTGTTGTCGCTATTGTTTATTCAATAGTACAGATAATTGCTTTAATTTTCTTCCTTAGATTCAGAGAAAAGAGGGAGAAAAGATATGTCCTTAAAGAAAAAGCTGAAGGTAAGACCTATCTGTCTACTACTGTAATTACCTTTGGTAGTCTTGGTATTGCAATGGCTTGGATGTTTTTAATCTATTTACTCGCTCAAATTTCTAAATTTTGGTTTGAACAAATGGAAATTTATGAGCAAATGTCTTCAATTACTTCTAATGAAAATGTTTTGATTACTATAATTTCTGTATGCGTGTTGGTTCCAATTGCAGAAGAACTTGTATTTAGAGGATTGGTTTTAAGTGAGCTTAGAAGAGTAATGCCAGACTGGGTAGGAGTTATAGTGACTGCAGTTATTTTTGGTATAGCTCATATGAACCCAATTCAGTCCGTATATGCAACAGTTTGTGGAATTATGTTCGGTCTAGTCTATATATGGACCGAGTCTATTTATCAATCAATATTCATGCATATTATTTTCAACTTCTTAGGAAGTGGATTAAATCAAATTTTATTGAAATTTGGATTAGAAGAGGCAGGTCAGTATCTAACATACTTCTATTTAGTAATGATAATTCCTACAATATATCTATTAATTAAATTACGTAATAAAAATAGAGGTAAGAGTACTAAACCTATTGCAATAGTTCGTCCGGAGTTTGAAGAAGCAGAGGCTCATGCAGAGGTAATAGCTTAGCTGTTAGGTGTATAAATAGAATTAATTAAAATACTAGAAGCTCTTCCATTTATTAAAATCTAAATGGAAGAGCTTTTTATATGTTCGGATTTTTAACTGTAAGTTTTGCATGAGGAAAAGATCTTTTGTGTTTTGAAAGACTTAATATAGACAAAAAAATTATTTGACTATATTTGAAATACTCTCTATAATTCATATCACTGTCTTAAGAAGAAGCTTTTGAAAAGTGCAGCTGAATGTTAGTGAACTTTTATACTGATGTAATTAAGATAAGTAAATATCAAATTGAATACACGGGTGATTAGCTCAGTTGGTCAGAGCGCTTGCTCGACACGCAAGAGGTCACTGGTTCAAGTCCTGTATCACCCACCATACTAGAATCCCGTAAACTAAAAGGTTTTCGGGATTTTTATTTGCTTGACAGTTTTTTGTTTGATTATGAAAAAGCATACAAAATACTCATAAATGCTGTAATTGCTTTTTTATTACTTTGACAGTAAACTTTGAGAAATAGGAGTTTTTATTCGGAGGGTTAATTGATGAACAAAAGAAATGTAAAAGATTTTTTGGATAGGCAATATAGGTTGAAAAGATTAGCTTTAGCATCTATTTTAATAGCTATTACTTTGATATGCTCCATTTACCTAAATGTATATATAGTAGTTTTTAAGTTTAGTGTTGCTAACGCAGTTTTGCATATTGCTGGCTATATATTGGGACCTATTTATGGCTTTGCTATCGCAATAATTACAAATACATTAGCATTTTTTATAAATTCTAATGGAGCAGCATTTCACTGGGGTTTTACTATAACTGCTGGATTACAAGGTCTTATTGCAGGACTTATGATGCTTCTTAATAAAAAGAAAGTTGACTGGAAAGTAATCTTGGCTACAAATGTTATCACTACCATACTTTGTTCGATTATATTAAGATCTTACTTCTTGGCAGAACTTCTAGGGAAGTCTATATATGTACTAATGAAACCAAGAATTTTGAACTCGGCAATAATGGGTATACTATATATAATTATTGAGATTTTATTAATTACAGCCTTAAAACCAATTGAAAATAAACTTCCAAGCGAAAGTAAATTTATTACTTTCTCTTTTGGAAAAAAAGATAAATCTAAATAGATTGATATTTATGGCAGTTATTTTGTGATGAAATAAAACTAATATTTTAAAGTCGTGTATAATATTTTGATAAGAGTTTAAGCGATTAGGAGAATGAGTATGCAGAGTTATAATTTTTCTAAAATAGAGAAAAAATGGCAAGATATTTGGGATGAAACTAAAGTTTTTGCAGCAGAGGATTTCAGCGATAAAGAGAAGTTTTATTGCTTAATAGAGTTTCCATACCCTTCAGCTAATGGATTGCATGTAGGTCACCCAAGATCATATACTGCTTTGGATTTAGTTGCACGTAAGAGACGTCTAGAAGGTTACAACGTTTTATATCCAATGGGATGGGATGCTTTTGGCTTGCCTACAGAGAATTTTGCTATAAAGAACAAGATACATCCTGCTAT
>QWCJ01000526.1_pt1 | contig 12999 bp, 8 predicted proteins | sample 1972501 | NCBI WGS metagenome assembly QWCJ01 (sample SAMN09866711, study PRJNA288562) | Human vaginal metagenome isolate term2_vaginal, whole genome shotgun... | isolation source: vagina | host: Homo sapiens | place: USA: California
CCCCGACCCTACACCCCACCCCACGGATGACCCGCTGTTACCTGCGACAGCTAGTCCGTTGTAGACCTAAGGAGTTCAACGCGCCCCAGGTGAGCGCGAGCCGGCGACTCAAAGCTCAGCAGACACTCCACCGCTAACTCACCTCAGCCTCAACCCAACAGGCTCGTAATTCCCGTACCCGCAGCAAGACATACGGGCATCCGTCGCCTTGCTCTGCAGCAGAGCCCGCAGGAACTGGGCAACTCAGAGCTAGATACAATAGGTCAACCCGGCTTCACCGCCACGGGAAAACCACCAGATATAAGTACCTTTAGTCAAAGCACACGCTTGGCCACTATGGCGTGTCTACATTCGCCGACCCTCTCGCTAGGTTCGCCCTAGCCCAGGGACGCGCTGACACGCAATGCGCCCCCACAGAACCATGGAGAAAGATGTCTAAGATGAACAACGAAGTTCCGGCCACCACACCAAACTTCACCACCGAAGCCGCGCGCAAACTTGGCAAACTATTCCCCGAAGTCGTTGCGGACGGCAAGATTAGCCTTGACGCCCTAAAGGCCCTTCTCGCCATTGACGTTGAGGACGCCCGCGAACGCTTCGGCCTGACGTGGTCGGGCAAACGAGACGCCATCCGGGCGGCGCAAACGCCAACAACAGCGACCCTCATGCCCGACAAGGAAAACTCCGTCGACTGGGAAACTACCCAGAACGTATTCATCGAGGGAGATAACCTCGAGGTTCTGAAAGTGCTCCAGAAGCACTACTACGGGCAGATCAAAATGATCTACATCGACCCCCCCTACAACACTGGAAAAGACTTCGTATACAGCGACGATTACGCGAACTCGATTGGAGCGTACCTCAAGCTCACCAAGCAAAGCGATGAGGGTGGAAAACTTTCCAGCAACTCCGAGTCGGCAGGGCGTTTCCACACCAACTGGCTCAACATGATGTACCCGCGCCTCAAGCTCGCGCGGAATCTTTTGACGGAAAATGGATCGATTGCGATTTCTATTGGCGACGCAGAGATCCAGAATTTAATACAAATTGCGGACGAGATATTCGGCGAAAAAAACAGGGTGGCTGTACTCGGTTGGAAAAAACGAGGAACGGGGGGACAGGTCGCGAGAAACGCAATTGTCAGACAAGTCGAATATATTCTACTGTACGCAAAAAATGGTGGACTGGTTGAGTTGTCTGGGCCGCCCAACGAAGATTCAGGAAAAGAGAACTGGCGTGACTTCAGGAAGTCGGGTGGTCAATGGCAACGCGAATTCCGCCCGAATCAGCACTTTGCCTTTTGGTTAGGGGAGGATGGGAACCTGTCGCTGGAAGAAACGCCAGGATCGACTCCTATTTACCCTAAGGATGCAAATGGAGTTGATGGCTTCTGGGAAAATGGTATCGAAACTACGCGGGAACGGTTGAGCAGAGGCGACTTTAGGGTTCGCGAATCTAAGCAAGGTCTTAAAATAGATCAGCGAGAATTTGCGAAAGATACTTCAAATGCGGGCAGTTTCCTTGAAGTACCATCAACTAGAGGGACTGACGAGATCAAGGCAATTTTTGGCGATAATGTGATCTTTGAGAACCCAAAACCAGTTGATCTCATCACTCAATTACTTCAGCTATCAGCGGTTTCAGGTAATGATTATGTTCTCGATTTCTTCGCCGGCTCGGGAACCACTGCTCATGCGGTGATGCAGCTGAATGCGGAGGATGGCGGGAACCGCGGGTGTATTTCGGTTCAGCTGCCTGAGCCTACGGGTGAGAAGTCTGAGGCGTGTAAGGCTGGATACGGGACGATCTCGCAGATTACTCGCGAGCGTATTCGCCGAGCCGGAGCGAAGATCCTTGAGAAAGAGTCCGGCAAAATCGATGGGTGCAAAGACCTAGATGTGGGCTTCCGGGCGTATAAGCTGGCGGATACGAACTTCACGAAGTGGAAGGCGAATTCTGGGCTATCCGAGGAAGACTTGGTCGACTTGTTTGCTGGGTTGGCTGATTCGGCTAACGATCATGCTCGTCCCGAGGCACTTCTGACTGAGGTGCTACTCAAGCTTGGATTCTCGCTGACAGAGAAGATCGAAACCACCGAGGTGGCTGGGCTGAACGTGTTTAGCATTGCAGATGGCCTCGTCATGGCATACATGGACGAGCACACTCAGCCAACCCTGGATCAGTTGCGTGCGCTCGTTGCTGAGGAGCCGGAGCGCTTGGTCGTTCTGGAAGATGCATTCCAAGGTAACGACGAGTTGAAGACGAACCTTGTCCAGGAATGCCGGGCGCGCAATGTCGACCTGTGGACGGCATAGGAAGACGAGCGACCCATGAAATTCCAGTTTGATCCGCGCCAGCCCTACCAAACCAGCGCAATCGAGGCCGTCATCGACCTGTTCGATGGCCAACCAGCCGATGCCGAACAACTGCTCACCAGCTTTGAATACGCCGCTGCATCTCAGCAGACCTACCTCGACTTCGCTGGGGCAGGCGAAGCTAGCTCTACGTTCGACGAGATCGGCGCCTACGGCAACAACCTCCTCCTCGATGAAGACACAGTCCTCGAGAATCTACAGCGCGTCCAAGACAGGAACGGCCTGGAGATCAACGATGCCCTCGTCGATGGCCTGCAGTTCGACATCGAGATGGAAACCGGTACGGGAAAAACCTATGTCTACCTGCGTACTGCCTTCGAGCTGGCCACAAAGTACAAGTTCAACAAGTTCATCATTCTCGTCCCGTCGGTTGCGATCCGTGAAGGCGTAATTACCAGCATCCAATTGATGCGGGAACACTTCCGTCACCTGTACCCGCAGATCAACATGGATGCCATCCTCTACTCCGGTGATCGGGCCGAAGATGTGCGGGATTTTGCGACTGCTACGTCGTTGCAATTCTTGGTGATGACTATTGACTCCGTGCGGGGTAATAGGAACACCCGCATCATTCATCAGCAGAGAGATAAACTCTCGGGACTTCGCCCGCTCGATTTTCTTCAGGCCACACGGCCGGTCGTCATCATGGACGAACCACAAAACATGGAGTCACGCCTGGCCCAGTCTGCTGTTTCCGAGCTGAACCCAATGTGCACGCTGCGGTATTCGGCCACGCATCGCACTACCCGCAACGTTGTGTATCGACTGGACCCACTCGACGCGCATCGGCTCGAACTCGTCAAGAAGATTGTCGTCTCCGATGCCCAAGAAATCGGCAGCGCGGCAAAACCGTACGTGAAGCTGCTCGGAGTCAAACGCGACCCGACGTTCAAGGCAAGCCTGGAGCTGATTTCCCGGAAAAAGGACGGCTCCTATGCCAAGCGCAAGGTCAACGCTAAACAGGGTGATGACCTAGAGCGACTCTCCGGCGGAAACCCCGCGTACGAGGGCAACTGGCGCATCAACGAAATCAGTGTGATTCCAGAACAAATCGAGCTCTCCAACTACGGCATGCTCCGAGTAGGCGAAGAGCTTGGCGGCAACCAAGACGCCGTTTTCCAAGCGATGATCCGGGAGACCGTACGCGAACATCTCCGTAAAGAAGAGCAGGTTCATCCTCAGGGAATCAAGGTTCTGTCACTGTTTTTCATCGACAAGGTCGCCTCCTACCTAGGTGACGGCATCAACAACCTAGATGCAAACGGCAACTTCGCTGCCTGGTTCGATACCATCTATAGGGAGGAACGGGCCAAGCGACCCGGTACGCATAGGTTCCTGCCCTCTGATCCCGTTGAGGCTCGCTCGGGATACTTCGCACAGATGAAGGCGGGCAAGGGTAAGTCCGCACCTATGAAGTTCAAGGACTCCTCGGGAAAGACGAAGGCCGATGATGATGCCTACGAGCTCATCATGAAGGACAAGGCCAGGCTGCTGCGCATGGATGAGCCAGTGCGGTTCATCTTCTCCCACTCCGCGCTCCGCGAAGGGTGGGACAACCCTAATGTGTTCCAGATCTGCACGCTCCGCGACATGTCCACCGAAACTGAGCGCCGCCAAACCATCGGGCGCGGATTGCGCCTGCCAGTCAATCAGGATGGCGCCCGCGTTAAGGATGCTGGAACCGCACAGCTCACAGTCATCGCGAACGAGTCCTATGCAGCCTTCGCAGCGGCGCTTCAGGACGAATACAAGCATGCTGGTATCGCTGTCGGTTATGTACGCAAGACAGAGTTTGCTGAGCTCCCCGTGGTGGAAGACGGTAAAGAAACCCGCCTCGGCACGCGCCGCTCGACAGAAATCTGGGATTCCCTCCACGAGCACGGTTATATCAATGCGACTGGCGAAGTCCTGGGCACCTGGGTTCCCGAGCAGGTGGGGTTCACTCTTGGACTGCCTGAGCAGTATGCGGATTACGAAGCTGAGGTTATCGATCTGGTCGAGCGCTGCAAGATCGAATCCCTGGTTAAGCCCAAGCGCAAGCGGGTCGTTCGATCACTAAATAAGCAGGTTTATGCAACACCAGAGTTTGAAGAATTTTGGGAAAAGATCACTTCCCGCACTACCTATCGGGTGAGTTTCGATCGCGCGGATTTGGTGCAACGCTGTGTCGACAGGATCAAGGATGCCCCAAGCATTGATCCTATCCGCATCCAGGTCACCCGCACTGGTGTGGAACTAACCCGCGGAGGCCCGAAGGGAACGGTCCTGGGTCTCCGGGATGAGGCGATTGACGAGCCCTACCCGCTTCCAGACGTTGTCTCGCAGTTGCAGGAGTCCACCTCCCTGACGCGAAAGACGATCATTCAGATCCTGCTGGAATCAGAGCGCTTGAGCGAGTTTCTTTCCAATCCGAATGACTACATCAAAATGGTCACCGGTTGCATTGAGACCGAACTCTCGCACACACTCATCGATGGCATCCAGTACGAGCCGATCGGCGGCAGCATCTACGAGCTTCGTGAGCTCCAGGCTGATGGTCTCGAGGAGAAGGATCGCTTCATCGATCAGCTCTACAAGGTGACCAATAAGGAGCGGACGGATTTCGACTACGTAGTCTTCGACTCCGCGGTAGAAAAGCAGTTCGCCCAGTACCTGGACGGTCGTGAGGACATCAAGCTGTTCATGAAGCTGCCAGAGAAGTTCCGCATCCCCACTCCTATCGGGGATTACAACCCGGACTGGGCGATCATTAGGGCGGAGAACAGCCTCAACCGGCTGTACTTGGTGCGTGAGACGAAATCCAGCCAGGATCCTGCAAAGAGGCGACCGAGTGAGAACGCGAAAATCGCTGCCGCGAAGAAGCACTTCGAAGCCATCGGCGTCGAATATGCCGTAAGCTCCCCCGATCGTTGGGATGTCTAGGAGAAGAATGCGTGTTGCAGCATTTGAGTGACTACCAGGCAAAGTTCTATGCGCACGAGCTCGATCGTTCCTATGCCTCTGATCACGTGGGCCGATTGGCAGGACTTCTGTTCGATGCGCAGGTGGACCCCAAGCCGCACCAGGTGGACGCGGCGCTCTTCGCGCTGCAAACACCCTTCGTCAAGGGCGCCATCCTGGCCGATGAAGTGGGGCTCGGTAAGACGATCGAGGCTGGCATCGTCATCAGCCAATACTGGGCCCAGCGGCAGCGCCGTATCCTCATCATCGCCCCATCTTCTCTACGGCAGCAGTGGAAACAGGAGCTGAGCGAGAAGTTTGCGCTTCCCTCCACCTTGCTCGATGGCAAAAACATCGACGCTCTGATGAGTCCCGGCGGGAGGGATGAGATCCTCATTTGCTCCTACGAATTCGCCAACTCCCAAACTCAAAAGCTTCTACGCACATGGGATTTGGTGGTGTGCGATGAGGCCCACCGCCTGCGCTCATACTGGACCGGGCAGGCGAAGATCGCTGGGAACGTCGCCCGCATCTGCCAGGCAGCAAGTAAAACAGTGCTGCTGACAGCAACCCCACTGCAAAACCGCCTGGAGGAACTCTACGGCCTCGTTAGCGTGTTCGCCCCCGACTACTTCCATTCTCTGGAGGCGTTCAGGGAGCGTTACCTCGACAACCCTGATGGTGTCGGCAACGATGATCTCGCTGCCCGGGTTGCTCAAATCGCGAAACGCACATTGCGCAAGGACGCGGATAAGTACATTCGCTTCACCCAGCGCACGCCACTGACCATAGCGTTCACACCGAGCCCCGCTGAAGTTGAGCTCTACGACAAGATTAATGAGTACTTGCAGCGGCAGTTCCTCTGGGCATTTGCCAAGTCTCAGCGCCACCTCTCGGCGCTCATTCTGCGTAAGCGCCTTGGCTCCTCATCCTTCGCGGTGGCAACCACCCTAGAGAGGATTGCCAACCGCCTCGAGTCGGAAGTTCGCGCAGGCCGTAAGCGTAACGATGCTGGCGGGCTCATGGATGATCCCGACCTAACCAACGAGGTTCGGGAGGCGAGCGAAGTTAACGGCAACATCCCCACCGAACATATCGACTCTCGCCAACGTGTGGACATGCTCGACGAAGTCCAGGAGCTACGCAGTTTCGCACACCTGGCACGGTCGATCACGGTCAACCAAAAGGCCGTCAAACTTATTGAGGCGCTCGAGCAAGACTTCGGGAAACTCCGTGAGGTCGGTGCACCTGAGAAGGCAATCATCTTCACGGACTCAACTGTGACCCAGGAATACCTCGCGCAGTCCCTGACCGAAGCCGGCTGGGGTGAAGGTCTAATCCTGTTTAATGGTAATAACGACAGCCCCGCAGCCACGCGAATTTATCAGAACTGGCTTCAGGAGAATGAGGGTGGAGATCTCATCACCGGGATCGCTGCCGCTGATCGGCGTAAAGCCCTTGTGGACGAGTTCCGCGACCGTGGCCGACTTATGATCGCTACCGAGGCTGCCGCGGAAGGTATCAACCTTCAGTTCTGCTCCATGCTGGTCAATTACGACCTCCCATGGAATCCGCAACGGGTCGAACAACGCATCGGACGCGTCCACAGGTTCGGGCAAAAGCACAACGTTCTTGTCGTCAACTTCTCAAACAAGGGCAATCTCGCAGAAGAACGAATCCTCGAACTACTTACCGAGAAGTTTCAGCTTTTTACCTCCGTTTTCGGGGCATCTGACGAGGTGCTTGGCCGAATCGAGGACGGCCTGGACTTCGAAAAGATGATCGCGAACATCTTGGACACCTGTAAAACTGCTGCAGAGATCGACGCCGCTTTCACCAAGCTGGAGGAAAAGTACTCCAAGCAGATCACTCGGGAGATGGAAAAGACCCGAGCGAAGGTGTTCGACAACCTCGACCCCAAAGTGCGCGACAAGCTCAAGTCCTACGATGCCCAGACCGGCGTTGTTCTCAATGCCTTCGAAAGGCTGTTGATTTGGGTCACCCATCACGAGTTGGAGGATAGAGCGACCTTCAACGGGGCAGGAACGCAGTTCACCCTGAACACGCCCCCTCGCCATGGCATTCCTGCTGGCGACTATTACTTCAAGTCAGAGCCACGTAAGGGCGCGCATCAGTACAGGTACACAAGCGACCTATGCGAGTGGGTCATTGATTCTGCAAAGAACCACGAAACGCCCCCGGCAAAGCTGGTCTTCGATGTTGCAGGCTCTGACCGCGCCACGGCAATTGCGAAACGCCTGCGAAACAAGAGTGGTCGCCTGCGAGTTGAAGAGGTCAACTTCGCCATGAAAGCAGGAACTCAAGACCTGTGCGAGTCCTACCTCCTCACCGCGGGATTCTTCGATGACGGGACTGCAATGGACCATGAGCAGATCCGTGACCTTATCGACCTTCATTGCGCTGACAGCGCGAATGGCTACGTCGAGACCAGTGGTTTTGACGAAGCCATCGAGCAGCAGCTGAAGGAGCTTAGTGATGACGTTGAGAACCGAAACGCTCGATTCTTCCTCGAGCAAGAGGCTCTTCTCGACGCCGCACGGCTCGATCTAAAAGCGAAATACGACGCGAAGATTCGCGAGTTTCAAGCCAAGGAAGCTACTGTGAACAAAGAGGCCCGCAAGGCTTCGGGTGCTGCTGAGGAGCTGAAGCTCAAGAAGGAAGCTCGGCAATGGCGCCGGAAAGCTGACGATGCTGAGGATGAATACCGCAGCGAACGAAATAGGCTGCGCAATGAGTCCGATGATCTTCTAGACAGCGCACAGGAGGCTCTCCAGGCGAAGCAATCGCGGGATGTGCTGTTCACCATCAATTGGGAGGTCAGGTGACAAGACCGCCCGGTAGCGGGCGCATAAGCTATGAGTAGACCATACGTCTCGCATATAAAACTCTGCGACAACTCCCGTGCCGCCATGCTGGCGGCGATCGAGATCTACAATAAACCACAGACTACCTATAGAGAACAAATTGTAACTGTTCTCGCTGTAAATGCCTGGGAGCTAATCCTAAAAGCCAGAATACGCAAGGAAAAAAAGAATATTTTCTACAAAAAGAAGAGAGGACAGGACTATAAGTCATACTCCCTGGATGACTGCCTATCCGTAATGGACCGAGAAAATTTATGGCCAGACTCAATCGACGGGGATGGCATACGCGCTAATCTAAAAGTCTTGACCGATTACAGAAATAAAATCATACACCTCTACGTATCCGATGATCTGAACACGATTCTCTACATGTTTCTACAGCAGAGCATCTTGAACTATCGCGACTTCGTGTTTCATACCTTCGGAAAAGACCTAGCGGATGAAATAACTTGGACATTGCTTCCATTAGCGGCAAACGCACCAAGCGAAGCAATTCGCTCGCTCCGAGTTGACGGACATAAAGGGTCGGCTAAAGTCGTGGAGGATTTCCTGCGAGACCTTCGCCATATCATCGGAGAAGCCGAAAATATTGGAGCCGACATGAGTCGCGTCGCAGTGGTCCAAGAAATTAACTTTCAGTCCGGTAAGAAGATTAGCAGAGTGGATTTCGACGTTGCTATCAACCCTGATTCAGCCACAACGATCGTTCAGCGAAAAATTGATCCGAACCAAACGCACCCGTTTTCTGCAAAGCAGCTAATTGATCGCCTAAACCAAACAAGAAAAAACGGCCGAGAACTAAATTCCCATGACCTTAAATGTATGGCGTGGAAATATGATCTACGAACAAAACCTAAATACGCATGGCGAGGACACCACAACCTTTCCTGCGTTTGGTCCGGAGATGCCTTAGCCTTTCTCAAAAGCAAAACGGACGAAGATTACGCACTAGCTCGGTCAGAGTACAATACTCACATGCAAAATAAGAGAAACAATAAGAGCTAATCAACTCAAAATATTTTTCTCATATCACCCGAGGTTCTCAGCCCGTTTTCCGCATTCTTCCCTCCAGCATTCGCAAGGCACGTAAAACGCTGCGGGCCTACATCTTCTGACGAAATCCTCCAAACCTAATCTCATTGTTCCGTACAACATGTTTTCTCGTCGACATTACGCTTACACATTTCGGCGTTGACGCGACCGAGAGACCACCTCCCGATAAAGCTGGCTTAAGCCGCTCCTCCGAACAGCGCGCCCGCGCCGTAGGTGAGTGCCAGGCCCAGGCCGCCACCGACGACCAAGCGGAGCATCGAGCGGGGGACGCTGGTGCCGGCGATCTTCGCCGAGATCAGGCCCGTCAGAGCAAGGGAGAACATCGTCACCGCGGTAACGACCCAGGCCTGCGTACCGCTTAGTGCCACGAACACCGAGATCATCGGCAGCGCCGCACCGGCCAGGAAGGAGAGCGCAGAGAAGAACGCCGCAGCCCACGCGCTCGTCAGCTCGTCCGCATCGATGCCCAGCTCCAGCTGCAGGTGGGCGCGCAGGGCATCCTCCTGGTGAATCTCGCGGGCCGCCTCCTCGGCCGTGTCCTTGCTGATCCCGTAGCCGCAGAGAATCCCCGCGAGCTCCTCCAGCTCCTCCTCCGGGGTCTCCCGCAGCTCCTTCTTCTCCTTGGCGACCAGGAACTGCTCGGAGTCGCGCTGGGCAGACACAGACACGTACTCGCCCAGCGCCATAGACACCGCTCCAGCGATGGTGGCCGCGAGACCCGCCATCAGGATGGCCTTATCCCCCCGCCCCGGTGGCGATCACGCCGATCAGCAGGGCGGCAACAGAGACGATGCCGTCGTTGGCTCCCAGCACACCGGCGCGCAGCGAGTTCATCTTCGCCGCATCACCGGAATCGTGGAGCTCCTGGTGAGCGCCGGGAACAGCGGGCTTGGTGGTTTTCCTCATAAGCGAAATCTTAGCCCACTCCTCCCTTGCGCCCTGGTGCGAAAACTTGGGCTAGCCTCGGGGCAACCCCGCCCCGCTCCCCGGCGCGCGTGCCCAGCCACATCGCAGGCCAGGCCCGGCGCACCGCACCACCGCAGCACCCCGGAGCGAGGACCCATAAGAGAAAGGAACACAACCATGGAACTGAACCGCGACAAGGGCGAGGAGTTCGTCCGCGAAACCCAGACCCCAGAATCCGCCGCCGCGTGGAAGAAGCAGCTCGACGAGTTCGCGCCCAGGGCGTCCGACTGGGTCGTCGAAGCCGTCTTCGGCGGAACCTACCAGCGCGAAGGGATCACCCTGCGCGACCGCCAGATGCTGAACATGGCCGCCCTGGCCGCGATGGGTGGCGTCGAACCGCAGCTGACCGGTCACATCAAGACCGCCGTGGACGTCGCGGGCATGAGCCCCGAGGAAGTCGCCGAGTGCTTCGTGCACCTCATGCCTTATGTCGGCGTGCCGAAGACCCTGGCCGCGATGCGCTGCATGAAGGCCGCGCTCGAGGACTAGCCCCTCCGCCTCCACAGCCCCCGCGGAATAAGGGCACCCTAAGTAGCGTTATGCTCCTTGAGAAGAATGAACCGCACAAGTGACTAGGTGGTTTTAAGGAGCGCGCACACCACGGTGGCTGAGAAGGACACGCACGCAGAAGGCACACGCCAGAACCCCCAACAACAGAGCAACCAGCAGGGCAACCAGCAAGGCACCCCGGATCAGGTCAAGCACCAGGCCCAGGCAGAGGCCGCAGACCCCCGCCCCGGCGCGACGGAGGCCACGATCCACTCCCCCGGCACCTATCCCCCGGGTGAGGACCCGCGCCGCTGGAAAGTTCTGGGCGTCATCCTCACGACGATCTTCATGTCGCTCATCAGCGTGTCCATCATCAACGTCGCCCTGCCCTCCATCCAGCAGGGGCTGGATGCTACCGAATCGGACATCCAGTGGGTACTCTCCGGCTACACGCTGACTTTCGGCGTGGTGCTCGTCGCCGCTGGCCGCGCCGGTGACCTGCTCGGCCGGGGCGGAATGTACCTCATCGGCCTGAGCGTCTACACCCTGGCCGCCGTCACCGCGGGCTTCGCCCCCACCGCGGAAGCTCTGAACGTCACCCGCTTCATCCAGGGCGTGGGCGCCGGCATGCTCAACCCGCAGGCCGTGGGCATGATCCAGCAGTTCTTCCGCGGCAAGGAGCGCGGCCGGGCCTTCGGCTGGTTCGGCACCGTAGTGGGCGTGGCAGTGGCCATCGGGCCCGTCCTGGGTGGCTTCCTCATCCGCGTCGGCGGCCCGGAGCACGGCTGGCGCTGGACATTCCTGGTCAACGTCCCCTTCGGCCTTCTTGCCTTCGTCCTCGCACTCCTGTGGTTCCCGCGCCCGCTGATGGGCCGGGTTAAGGATCCCGTCACCGGCCGTAACGTGGGCGTCATCCGCGCAGTGCGCAGCCTCGACCCTTTCGGCTCCCTTTTGCTTGGCTTGGCCGTCCTGGCCTTCCTCTTCCCGTTCGTGGAATCCTCCGGCAGCGCGCGCACCTTCCTGCTCCTGCCCGTCGCCGTCACCCTTCTGGCCGGATGGTTGGCGTGGGAGCGCCATGTCAAAAAGTCCAAGCCCTTCGACCCGATGGTGGACATGCAGATCTTCCGCTTCCCCAGCTTCCGCCTGGGCACCATGCTGGCGGGAGTGTACTTCATGGGCATAACCAGCATTTGGGTGCTCGTGGCTCTGTACTTCCAAAACGGCCTGGGTTACAGCGCGCTCGTCGCCGGTAGCGTTGGCATTCCTGCCGCGATCAGCAGCTCTTTCGCCGCCAATTGGGCTGGCAAGCGGGTCGCCGACCGGGGTCGCAGAGTTGTGATCGACGGCATCACCGTGGCGCTGACCGGCATTGTGCTGACCATCCTCGCCCTTGTGCTGCACCATGTTACGGGCCTTTCGGAGTGGTGGATGGTCCTCACCCTCTTCCTCGTCGGCACCGGCCAAGGCGCGGTTATCGGCCCGAACCAAACTCTCACGCTCGCGGACGTGCCCCTCAACTACGCGGGCAGCTCTGGCGCGGTCCTGCAGACTGCACAACGCATCGGTACTGCCATGGGGCTCGCACTGATCACCGCGATCGTCTTCGCCAGCTCGCGCGCCATCAACTGGCCCCTCGGCACCGCCATCGGCTTCGGCACCATCGGTTCGCTCATGGCCGTCGCCCTCGTCATCGCGCTCTACGACAATCGCCTGCGCGCCCGTCGTGCCGCCCGTTAATTACTGACGCCACCAGGCCTCCCCAACCCCAGCCTCACCTAATGAAAGGCATCCTGACCTGCGTAAAGGTAGCCTTTCAATGCTTGCGGAAGGTTTCAAACCCAGCGATACTTGAGTCATGAGCACTTCAGTATCTTGCCCCTGCGATCGCTACTACGACGGCAGCTGCACTGCCGTGGCTACGTGCGAACGCGGGGTTATCACCATCCCGACGGCTGAAGTGACCACTCCAGCCGAACACCCCGAGCTTGCCGCTCCCACGGTGCGCACCGAGCGCCCCGAAAGCGCCGAACACCCCGAACTCACTGACCCAGCTGAGCACGCCGAGCGCGCCGACGTCGATGAGAATCACGGCGAGAGCCTCAACCGCCTCCGCGCGGCTGTCCTCGGTGCCAACGACGGCATCGTCTCCACCGCCGCGGTCCTCGTTGGCGTGGCGGGCGCGACCAGCAACCCGCAGACGATCGCCATGTCCGGCTTGGCCGCCGTCATTGGCGGCGCCGTGTCCATGGCGCTCGGCGAGTACGTCTCCGTCTCCTCGCAGCGAGATTCCG
>QWCJ01001313.1_pt1 | contig 12964 bp, 10 predicted proteins | sample 1972501 | NCBI WGS metagenome assembly QWCJ01 (sample SAMN09866711, study PRJNA288562) | Human vaginal metagenome isolate term2_vaginal, whole genome shotgun... | isolation source: vagina | host: Homo sapiens | place: USA: California
TGAACGAAAGACCGAGAGAAAAATTAAACTTTTCTACACCTAAGTGCGAGTTCTTCAAACACGTTTTGTAATTTTGCACTTGCTGGTTGACTCTACGCTATCAGAAAATAATCTTTATATTTGTAAGGAAGAATTTTAATACTATAATAATATGTTAGACGTAAAAGAAACCCTCAAGAGTGCCGAGGAGAAGATGAAGAAAGGCGCGTCGTTTTTGGCAGAAGATTTGGCCCGCGTTCGCGCCGGTCGCGCCAATGCGGCTATCGTAGACGGTGTTCGTGTGAATGCGTATGGACAGGTGGTGCCACTTAACCAAGTGGCTACGGTCTCTGTGCCAGACGCTCGCACCATTACCATCAAGCCTTGGGATCGCAAGCAAATACAAGATGTGGAAAAAGGCATCATGGACAGTGATGTAGGCATTACGCCTGAGAACAATGGCGAGATGGTCATCTTGCACCTGCCGCAACCCACGGAGGAACGCCGCAAGGAATTGGTGAAGCAATGCAACAAGTTGGGCGAGCAGACCAAAGTGCAAATACGTGGTATACGCTCTGACTTCAAAGACAAATTGAAGAAGGCTGTCAAGGACGGTCTTTCGGAAGATGTGGGCAAGGACGCCGAGAACGAGTTGCAGAAGTTGCATGACAAGTACGTCAAACAAGTGGATGACACACTGGCTGAAAAGCAGAAGGAAATTATGACCATATAATGTGGCTCTAATGCCTAATGCCTATTCAAGAGAGCCATGCTTTCATAATGCAGGGTGGCAAATGATGATTTGCCTTTCCTGTCGTTGTGTCTTCGTCGAATAGCGAAATTTGAATCTTGAAATATGTATTTTGAATTAAAGATTGCTTATGCGTGGCTTGGTCATTAAGAATACAGGCTCTTGGTACACCGTGAAAACCGATGACGGCAAAGTGGTGGAGAGCAAGATAAAGGGAAACTTCAGGCTCAAAGGCATTCGGAGCACCAATCCTGTGGCCGTGGGAGACCATGTGCGGATAGTGATAAATGCCGAGGGTACGGCATTCATTACGGAGATAGAAGACCGTAAGAACTATATCATCCGCAAATCGTCCAACCTCTCTAAGCAGAGCCATATATTGGCGGCAAACGTAGACCAAGCGTTCTTGGTGGTCACAATCAATTACCCTGAGACCTCCACCACGTTTATAGACCGTTTTCTCGCTTCGGCCGAGGCCTATCGAGTGCCCGTGGTACTGGTGTTTAACAAGGTGGACCTGTTGAGCGATGAAGAGTTGCGCTATCAGCAAATGATGATGGAGCTTTATGCCAATATTGGTTACGAGTGTCATCAGGTCTGCGCCATCAATCAGGATGACGGTACGACCGGAGGGTTCAACTCCCTGCTTGAGCTGCTGAGAGACAAAGTGACGCTGTTCGCAGGAAACAGTGGTGTGGGCAAGTCGACGTTGCTCAACGCTTTTGTTCCACACGCCGAAGCGCGGGTCGCGGCTATAAGTGAGGCTCACAATACGGGCGTTCATACCACCACCTATTCGGAAATGCACGAACTGCCTTGCGGTGGATATATCATTGACACGCCCGGTATCAAGGGCTTTGGCACGTTTGATATGAACCCAGAGGAGATTACAGGCTATTTCAAAGAAATATTTAGATTTTCAAAGGATTGCCGTTTCAGCAATTGTACACATACGCACGAGCCAAACTGCGCCGTGCTGAAGGCCGTGGAAGAGCATTACATCGCGGCCTCAAGATACGAGAGCTATCTCAGCATGTTGGAAGATAAAGAGGAGGGCAAATACAGATAGCGGCTTAAATGGCAATTGTCTGCTTGTGGTTTGGACATTAAGTACATCAATACCAAGTGCATAAAACAACACTCCCCGTTACCTTTACAAGATGGGTAACGGGGAGTGTTGCTGTGTCATGGCTTATTGCCATTTGTAATCTTGTGTGCAGTTGATCCACGCAATCTTATCTTCTATTTGCAGCATAAACTTGCCTTTCTCCAAGTGCCACATGCCATCAGTCCCCACAAACGCAAGGTCGCGAGCCTTGATGGTTTGGCTCACAGTTTTCGTTTCGCCCGGTTTGAGATTAATCTTGGTAAAGGCACGTAGGCGCCTCACCTCTGGAACAATGCTGGCATGTTGGTCGCGCGAGAAAACAAGCACGCTCACTTTGCCCTCACAGTCACCCGTGTTGGTAACATCTACGGTGACGGTGATGTCGTCATTCAGTCCGAAGTCGGTCTTGTTGACTTTCAAGTCGCTATAACTGAATGTGGTATAGCTCTTGCCATAACCGAAAGGCCACTGTACGTCGATAAGCGCATTATAATCGTAAGCCCCTTCCATGGTACCACTCTCCTCACTGGCACGGTAGTCGTATGTGGTAAGTGCGGCACTGTATCGAGGGTAAGTATAAGGCATTCGGGCGGAGAAATTGTCATCGCCCGCAAGCAGACGGGCCAAGGCATCAGCGCCATGTTCGCCCGGAATGAGCATGTTGACAACAGCCGATGCCAATGGCTCGATGTCGGCAATGATACGTGGACGGCCCTCGTTGAGAATGAGCACAATCTTCTTACCAGTCTTCGATAGTGCTTTGACCAAGTTGCGTTGGTTGTCGCTTAAAGCCAAATCGTTGAGGTTTCCCGGTGTCTCGCAGTATGAGTTCTCACCAACACATGCTAAAATAATATCAACTTGTGCGGCAGCTTGAACCACCTTCTCTATTTCGCCTTGCCAAGTATAGGTCCATCCACCGTCAAGAGCTCTCATCGTGTTAGCGTTGGGACCCGTAACGAGTATTTTCAATCCTTTTTTTAACGGCAAGACATTGTCCGCATTCTTCAATAATACCTGCGTTTCAACGGCTGCGTCTTCTGACAATTGAGCGTGTTCTTTCGCCCCAAACTTAGGATAATTTTTCATCATCGTATTGGGAGCGTCGAACAATCCAAGTCGGAATTTCATTCTTAAAATCCTGCGCACGGCATCGTCAATGCGACTCATGGGCACTTTGCCCTCGTTCACAGCCTCCTTCAAGAGAGTGCAGAATTCGAGATCGTATGGCTCCATAGCCATGTCTATGCCTGCGTTAATGGCCTTTACGATAGCTTCTTTCTTATCTGTGGCCACCATTTCACGGGTGTAGAGATTGTTAATGTCAGCCCAGTCTGTAACAATCACCCCATCAAATCCTAACTCATTTTTTAGCACATCGGTAAGATAGTGCTTGTTAATGTGCATGGGAATGCCATTTACCGAGGCCGAATTGACCATCACACTCAACGCGCCGGCCTCAACGCCGGCCTTGAAAGGTGCGAGGTGTTTCTCTCGAAGTTCAAAGTCGGGGATATAAGCGGGTGTGCGATCCTTACCCGTTCTCGGGACGCCGTAGCCCAAGTAGTGCTTCAAAGAGACGGCAATATGCTGCCCGTCAATATGGTTTTTGTTTGTGCCTTGAAAGCCTTCAACGGCCGCCCGGCACATCTCGCTGCTGAGATAACAATCTTCTCCATAGTTCTCCCAAACTCGAGGCCAGCGTGGGTCACGGCTTAAATCCACAGTGGGAGAGTAGGTCCATGGGCAGTTGGCAGCCCGTGTCTCGTAGGCTGTCACCTTGGCAGCCTTGCGAACGAGCTCTCGGTTGAACGAGGCGGCCATGTTAATGTTTTGTGGAAAGATAGTGCCACCCAATGTATAAGTGGTTCCATGGTTTTGGTCAAGGCCGTAAACGCACGGTATGCCCATTGTCTTCATGGAGTGTTTTTGTATGGTAGAGATGACCTTGTACCAGTTTTTGGCTGTCAACCCTTTGCCTGGCGCGTTGAGAATAGATCCCACTTTGTATTGGTCAATGACTTTTTGTAATTTAGACTCGTCAACGACAAACTCGTCACCTTGCCAGCTTCCGATGATGTCGATGGCCATTTCGGCCATTTGTCCTACTTTTTCTTCAAGGCTCATCTTGGCCATGAGTGCGTCTATTTTGGTCTCCATGCTTTGGTCTTTTTGTGCGCTTGCGTTCAGTGGACATGTGGTTGCCACGACAGACAATGCTGAGATGGTCGATAAAAATTTGTTTTTCATTTTCATGTTTTATAGTTTTTTGATAATGATGATATAACATAGCTTGATGTATATCGGCAGGATAGTTTTTGTGTGCTATAAGAATGCTTTCAACAAAGATAACTATTTTTGCGGAAAAGCGATTGGCATCCTACCTTTTTAATTTTTGATAACTATTTCTTTTACGTCCCAAGCCAATTGAGAGATTTATTTATTCAACATGTGTCAAAGTGTTGTTTTGGCTGTTTCTCAGACGTTTATTGTATTCTTTCTCGATCTTGTCCCAATGAAAGTTGGCGGCAAGCATAACCCGGTAGTTAGTCTTGGTCAGTCCTGAAAGAGACTCACGGAGTTTAAATAAGTTGTAACTTCGATATTGGAAGTAGTATTTCATGTCACATCTTGCTGTTTTTTGCACAGGAAGGTAAGCGTTTTCCTTGAACTAAGTAAATAAAATGAAAATTAAATGGTTGAATATTAATGTCTTAAACATAATTAGTAAATCCAAAGTAAAATTTGTACCGAAGATGCCGAGGCCTCAGAAATGCTTACACATATAACATTGCCGACTTGTTCTTCTGAAAACAGAGAGGCTGCTATTGAAATCTCATGGCTCCATTTGGCATCCATTTTTCTTGTTCCAGAACATAGATTTTATTTCACATCTAAGTTTTCTGCGCTTGTATTTAAAAATATGAATGGGTAAATTAATAATAAGAAATCTTTTATCATTTTGGGGTTTACATTATTATTAATGGTTTTGCTTAACTCCAATTACGATAATCGTAACATTTTGATTGATCTTTTTGTTGTAGGCGTTTACTATGTTTTTGCATTACATTTAAACCACAGAAACAATGATATGCTTGTTTATTCGCTTTTCCCATCCTATTTAAAGAGTTTTCGCATGGTGGCAAATCATCGATTGTGGAGAGGTTTGTCAGAGTTGTCAAAGTGATACGTGAACATGCCTTTCTGATATGAATGGGCAACGGTGAACAACGAATTGCCCATTCAAGAAAAAAGAATTGCTCCGTGTTGACAATATATTTTTATTTTAAACTTGGCATCTCATCGCGCGTGATGACGTGTTGACTGTCCATGAGAAGGGTCATAAAATCTGCGCTGTTATATATGCCATCTGTGGTGTAATTGCCATACCACGGCATGAACCAGCTCCATAGGTCGCCATTTTGACGTGTGTTGTCTATGGAAGGAATGGCTCCGCACTCGGTGAGAGCCACTATTTTCTTGTTCGAGATAGCGAGCAATTCGTGCCATTGCTCTGTTAACGAGGCGTGGTAATGGGCTGTTTCTTGCTCGTAATAGTCACGCCCGATGATGTCAACATATTTGTCTCCGGGATAGAAGTCGGCGTCCTTGCCTTCGCTTGTCCATACCCATAGCAAATTGTTCACGCCTTTGTTTCGGAAAAAATTGAACATATATATCCACAGGTCACGATACGCTTTGGCGTGTTCTTGTGTGGTTTCGCCACCATTTCCCCACCAAAACCATGCTTTGCCGTTGTCATAATTGTAGATATTACCAGCGCCTTCGTGCATAGGTCGCCACAGCACGGGTATGCCTTTGGCTTGTAAAGAGAGCAAATAATCAGCAATAATGTTGAGGTCTCGGTCAGTGATATTTTTTTCCCAAGTGCCTTCGCGCGTGGCGTTGGCGGCGTCGAATTTGGTGTTGGGCTCTGTATCACTGTTGACCCTAAATGAGTATTTGCCAAAGTCTCCTGCCCAGAGTTTATTAATGGGCACGTTCCAGTGCCACATGAATGAGACGATGCCATTGTGGTTCCACCAATCTTCCACCAACGAAGTGTTGGTGTAGTCTATCCAAGTGGTGGGATTGAGTGGTGCAGAGTGGGTGTGATGTATAAAATCGAAGGTGTTGATGGCTGGATATTTACCAGTCATAGCGTGAATTTTCTCGGCCATCTTGGTGTTCAAACTCACGTCGGCCATAGCTCCGGAAATGGTTCGTTTACCAAAATTTTCCTTAAGAAAACGGTATAGTTTGACCGTTTGGGCGGTGGCGTTTGGATTGACGGGTGCATCGTCGAGCTTGAACAGCGCTGCATCGAAGTTGTTGTAGCTACGCGTGGAGAAATTAAACTCGTAATCTCGCGCAAAGTTCATAAGCGAGTCGCGTACGCTGGGGCTATATATTCGTATTGTGTAGTTTGTGTTACCTGTGGTTTGGTATTTGATGATGAGTTTGTTGTCTTTAGCGTAAGCAAGCGAGTCCACGTAGTCATTGTTTATTTTAATCGTTGTCTCGGGTGGTAAAAAGATGGCATCGTCGTATGTGATGACGATAGAATCGACATTGTCTATCCCCACGGCCTCGTTGGCGGGTAGGGTGGAAGCCACGTTGGGCGCCGTTGTATCTACTATGTTTTTTTCCATTTCCTCGTTGCTCGAACATGCCGATGTGGCTATGCAAGTTGCCACGAGAAGTATCAAAACGTTTGTATGTTTCTTCATGATGGGAATATGTTTTTAATATGTTTTGGGCTCAATTCGGAATTGTCCGAAACAATGATCCACTATCCATGCGTTGGCGGTGTTGGGTTGTAGCACTATCTCGAGCGACACGGTTTGGCCTGCGGAGACCTTGCCGCCTTGCAAAACATCTTCCAAGGGTACGCTCACGGTGCGCCAATGTCCATAGGTGTTTTGTAATCCGAAAGTGGTTATTGGGTCAAATTGGTTTCTGTTGCCAGTGGCTCCGGGCAGACCGTTGAACGTGAAGAGGTACCCTCCGTTCTTGGATCCATCGGCGCCGTTGTTGCCATAATTCATGAATGGGGTAGAAGAATTAGTGTAAACCTCAAATTTAAGCACATATTTTTGTGGGTTCTGGGCAGCGTCTTCGTTAGTCCACGTGTAGGAAATACCATCCGAACTCCAGCTCCAAGCGTCGTAGGTGCCTTTGATTCGAATGAATTTGTAGCCCAAGGAGATAGGATCGCCATTGCTGTTTCCATCTGTAAGACATTTCTTGAAAGCAGAGTCCCACCATGATACATCACTGCCGAATTGACCAAACATAAGGTTTTTAGACATGCGATAGGGTATGGTCTTGGTCATTGTCTTCCCTAATTGTTTCCAAGAGAAAGTTATTAGTGAATTGTCTGGGCAGTCATCGGGTATTATGATACCCATGTAGTTTTCGGTAATAGAGTCGGCTTTCACGGCTTGGGTGTAGGCCGAGTCGGCATTGCTGATAATAATCGTGGAGGTTGCGGTGTTGGTTGTGTCGCTGAAGCCATATAGATCAAAGTAGTCTCCCATCACTTGGACATGGTCTCCCTTTAACGCAAACTCGTTGGCAAGTCCCGAAACCGACATCTCTGGGATGGAGACGGGAAAATGAATAGCGGTCTTACCTTGTTGGGTTTCAAAAACAAGAGAGTCTGTAACACGCTCGGGTATTACGCGAGGAATGGTAAGCCAGCAGTCGTTGGTCTCACCATAAGCCTGCGAGCGAACGTCAACAGGTACGCCATTGAACGACACAGCCGTGATGTTTGCAAGGTTGTGCCCTTTGATATGTATCATTTGGTTGAGCATTCCACTTGTTATAGCGTTGACGCAGCCTGTGTCTTGGGCATTGTATATGGCCGTAATCTCGGGTGCTCCGCTATTGGCATACTTGTCTGGAAGAGTGTAGTCCACGACATCGCTGCATGCCGACAAGGCTGCAATAACGGCAACGCCCATGCCCACAAGTTTGATATTTATGTTATTGTTCATTGTTTCATGTTTTTGTTTTGTGTTCAATCATCAGTTCCAACCATAATTATTCTCTGAGATACTGTCGTTAACGTTGATCTCAGCGGTTGGGATGGGGTATAGAAGGTTACGTTTGGTGCGGTTCTTGCTTACGCCAGCGTCGTCGTATCCGCCTATCGCATTCATGGCTTGAAGGTATATGCCCCATCGCAACAGGTCCCAACGGCGGTCGCCTTCGCACGCAAACTCTTTAGCCCTTTCCTCGATAATGCTGCTTCGCAGGCTTTGTTTGCTGATAAAACGTGTCATCAACGTGGCGTTACTGCGTTGACGAACCATGTTCAGATAGCGCATGGCTTCCTCGCCATTACCCAATTCATTGGATGCTTCGGCATAGATAAGTAGCACGTCGGCGAACCTAAGAAATGGCCAATACGACTCAGTATTTTGTATGGCGTCGTTTGCCACGTCATCATATTTAGTTGTAAACGCCAAACATTCGTTGCTTTGGTTGTACTGGAAGTCATAACCCATGTCAGCGTATAGTTTGTCAGGTTCACGCACATAGTTGCCTTCAGTGTCGTAACCTGTAACCTTCACGCTCCAGCTCTGTGGGTAATAAAATGCGCCATTGTATTTTTTTTGGTAATAATATCGCCACACATGAGCCACGCCTTTGGTAACGCGATAGTCTTGTTCGTCAAAGAGAGAATACCAGTTGTTGGTGCATCCCACCCATTTTCCTTGCTCAATGAGATTGCTACCCTCGCTTTCTATCATGCCAGAATAGTTGGTGTGTATATTGGTCTTGTATGTGTCGTTTCCGGCGACACATTCTATGCCCCACATCATTTCTGAAGCGTGTATGTTGCTATGTTTCCATAGTGTGGCGTATGGAGATAACTGATAGATGCCATATTCGCCGTCGATGACCTTTTTTGCCCACTTGGCGGCCTCTTGGTAGAGTGTTTGCGGCCTTGGTTAGCAGAGATATGATGTGCTGGTATATCTCGGCCACTGGCCTGCGTGAATTATTAAACTCGCCAGAAGTGCTGATATCTGCGGCCATGTATGGCACAGGGCCATAGGCACGTACCAACAAGAAGTAGCAAAAAGCCTTTTGGAAATATATCTCCCCCAGTGCGTTGTTCTTAAAGGCCTCGTCCACGCCGTTCATTTGGGCAATGTTTCGTTCGGCCACATTAGCGTCGTTGATGAGGTTGTAAGGACCATTCCACATCTTGTTCAGCGAACTTTCCGCTTGGAAATTACCCGCTCCAAGATAGCTGAATAGCCATGACGGGCCAGAAATATAGTCGGCATCAAGTTCCAATACCCTTGGAAACTCGCCCCAACAAAATATGTCGTATAGCCAATTGCTGTATACGCCCGTCACCCATTGGTTTATTCCGTCTTTAGAGTTTTCCACATCCCCGGGAGAGACGAGAGCTTCTGGTTTTTCCTGAAGAAAATCATTGCACGATGACAAGGCTGTTGCACCGCCAACAATCATTGCTAATATAAAAATCTTGTATAGTTTCATTTTGTAGAACTATTGTTGAATATCTTGATAATGTTAGAAAGTAGCGTTAATACCAAAAGCGAAAGTGCGTGATGATGGGTAAGAGTAGATGTCCACGCCACGGCGACTGGAGTCGCTGCCAAAGGCGTTCACGTCTGGGTCATACCAAGTATAATTGGTAATGGTAAACACGTTTGTGGCCGTGAAGTTAAATTGCAGGCTCTCTAACCCCACACTCTTGAATGGATGGCGCCAGTTGTAAGAGAGTGTAATATTTTTTAATTTGATATAGCTTCCGTCTTCTATATATCTGTTACTCAGCAAGTATACACGGTCGTAGCCAGCCGTTGCCTTAGGCCATTTGGCCGTTTCGTAGTTGGCGGCAGTCCACCTGTCGTTGTAAATTTGCCTTGTAATGTTGCCAATATTAGATAAGGAGATGTCTTGAAGGTTGCCGTTGAAGATGTCGTTTCCTTGCGATCCCTGTATCAAGAAAGTCAGCGTGAGGCCTTTATAGCTAATGTTATTGGTCACGCCCCACACAAAATCTGCGTTTGTGTCGCCAATAATGGTACGATCGGCGGTGGTTATTCGGCCATCGTTGTTAAGGTCGGCGTATTTTATTTCGCCCACTTTGCTCAGAGCCACGGCTTCAGACGCCAAAGTGTAGAGTGGGTCGGCGCGCACTTCTGAGATATTGTCATAGTAGCCTTCCTCCACATATCCGTATATGGCACCAATGGGGCACCCGTTGCGTTGGATAAAGGCATCGTCGGCTCCGTACCACAAACGGTTGGCGTATTGGTCGCCGGCCAGGCCTCCGATGGTGTTTTTGTTGAAAGTAATGTTACCATTCAGGCCCCACGTCCAGTCGGCATTTTGCACAGGGGTGGCAGTCACGGTGATTTCCAGGCCCTCGTTTGTCACGTTGCCCGAATTGGTGAGCATGTTTGAGAAACCTGTACTTGATGGAATTTTCACCTCTTGGAGCAAATCTCTTGTCTTCTTGTGGTAATAGTCTATGGTTGCCGTGAGTCTATTGTCTATCCATCCAAAATCGACGCCAACATTCCATTGGGCTGTGGTTTCCCATTTTATGTTGGGGTCTACAGGGCCTCGCCAGTTCACCATAGCCACTCCACTTGACAGGTTTCCGTTAAACACGGCATTGGCCGTACTGAGCTGTGGAAGTGTACGATAGGAGCCGATGCCCTGATTTCCAGTTTCTCCATAACTGGCGCGTAGCTTCAAATTGGAAAACACATTGAGGTCTTTAATAAACTTTTCTTCTGACGCGCGCCATGCCACCGCCCCTGAGAGGAATGTAGCCCATTTGTTTTTGGTGGTGAATTTAGAGCTTCCGTCTGAGCGCACGCTGGTCGTGAGGAGATACCTATCGTGCAGCGAATAGTTTATACGACCGAGTAATGACACTAATCTGCTGTTGCCTTTGTCGCTCCTTATAGTAGCCTTGTCTAACGCCCTGCTCATGTCATTGTCTTTAGTCAGGTCATCCGGAAATCCTGTGGCAAGCATGCTTTCACTGCTATAATTGGCGTCTTCTACCGTGAAAGCTCCCATCACGTTGAGGCGATGTGTTTTTTTCCACTCCTTGTTAAATGTCAGTATGCTCTCGGCAGTGAGTTGGCTGTAGATGTTCGATGCTTTGCTGGCTTTGCCATTGGTTGCTCTTCCTTCTTGCGTGTGTCGATCATAATAGCTTCCTCGGTGCGAGTCGTTGTAGCTCAAACCTATATTTTGGCGAAATTTCAGCCACGGCACGAAAGTCAATTCGATAAATGAACTGCTAAACCAATTAATAGATTTCAGTTCGTCCTTGGCGCTATTCACGTAAGCCTTGGGATTGCTGGCCAACCAGTTAAGATCGTCTGCCGTGCTGGTATCGACGTCAGGGCTGTATGTTACGGGGAAAAGCAGTGCGCTTCTCACCACGCCTGTGTTGTAATTCAGCGTGTTGGCAAAGTTGGTAAGCGAGTTGGTGAAACTCGTGTTGGTGCCAATCTCCAACCAGTCGTACACCTTTCGTGCGATGTTTGTGCGCAAGGCGTAACGGTCGAAGCCTGAGTTTTTGATTGTTCCGTCTTGTTTCACGTAGTTTCCGGAGAAATTATAATACCCCCGGTCATCTCCCCCGCTCACGCTCAAGTTGTAATCTTGTTGAAAGGCATTTTGGAATATCTCATCTTGCCAGTTCGATTTTCCCACCCATGTCACGTTGCCGTATTCGTCATAGTGAGCGCCCGGGGTTATGAAATCTTCTGGTTTAGGACTGTAAGTGCCCGTAGTGCGGTTAGCATGTCCATCTGGGAAATATTGGTATCCCCACTTCCCGGGGTAAGGCAGCGATGTCACTGTGGAGTTAAGATAGTATATATCGTTGGTGCGCTGTTCGTTTTGATAGTTGGCGTAAGTCTCCGCTTCCAACATATCCAGTTTCTTTACCACCGTGGCCACGCCTAACGTGCTGCTGAACGTCACCTTGGGCTTGCCAGCTTTACCTTTCTTTGTGGTGATGAGCACCACACCGTTGGCACCGCGCGAGCCATAGATGGCAGTGGCCGAAGCGTCTTTGAGCACCTCGATGTTTTCAATGTCATGCGGATTAATCATGGCCAATGGGTTGCTTTTCTGCTCGCTTCCGGTGGCGCCGTTGGCCGGAGTTCCACCCGTGCCAAACGGTACGCCGTCTACAATATATAAAGGTTGGGAGGAGGTGTAGGTGGAATTGGTTCCGCGCACGATAATACTCATGCCTCCACCCGGCGCTCCATCGTTTTGCTGAACATTTATACCTGCTATTTTTCCCTGCATGCCGTGGGCCAGGTCTGTGGCTCCACCTTTCATCAGGTCGTTGGAGTTGATGGACGACAAAGCCCCCGATAGATCGCTTTTCTTCATTGTTCCGTAGCCCACTACTACCACTTCGTCGATTAGTGCGGCATCTTCCATCATCGTGATGGTCACGTTGGTTTTGCCCACTACGTTTGTAGTGACGGTCTTATAGCCCACCATGCTCACCGTGATGGTTTTTTGGCCGGTGGGAATGGTCAGGCTGAATTTGCCGTCTATGTCGGTCACGGTTCCTGTCGATGCCGTGCCTGCCTTCACCACTGCGCCTATCAACGGTTCGTTGTGTGTGCCGTCCATGACGGTTCCGGTGATTTTGTGCTGTGCGAAGAGTTGTATGCTGGCCAATAAGGCCATTGTTATAAATAGCAAATGCTTCTTCATGTCTTAGCTTTATTTTATGATTATTTTCTTGGTTTGGACACTGCCATCGCTCATGCGCGTCTTCACGATGATTACGCCACGGCGTGGAGTTTCTATCTGGCGGCCGTCCAAGCCATAATATGTCGTTGACACTGGTTGGGTGGCGATAGTTGAGGCCGTTGTCTCTATGCCCGTATCAATCTCCTCGGCAGTCTTGGCAGTGACGTATATGTTTTTCAGTTTTACGATGGTGGTCACGCCATTGCCCGTGGCATATATTAAAATGTTGTTCACACATTTGCTGTAAGCATTGTCAAATGGGATAGTCACGCTGCTCTCGCCTGCCTTGATGATACCCAAGTCTGCCGCTACGCCTTGGGTATAGGTGATGG
>QWCJ01000864.1_pt1 | contig 12951 bp, 12 predicted proteins | sample 1972501 | NCBI WGS metagenome assembly QWCJ01 (sample SAMN09866711, study PRJNA288562) | Human vaginal metagenome isolate term2_vaginal, whole genome shotgun... | isolation source: vagina | host: Homo sapiens | place: USA: California
ATTTTCAACCTCTTTATCTGTAAAAAAGTAACCAAACATACTTCCTCTAACACATGTTTGGATACTAATGCCATTTTCTTTAGCTATTTTTTTAAGCCCGTTTGTAAATTTAGTAGCTAATTTTTCAAGTTTTTCATATAAATTTAAAGTATTTGAAATTTTAGTTAAGCTTGCAATTCCAGCTGCCATAGCAACAGGATTTCCACTTAAAGTTCCTGCTTGATAAACATCGCCTAAAGGACTTATTAAACTCATAATTTCTTTTTTTGCGGCAAATGCAGCTGCGTTCATGCCACCACCAATTACTTTACCAAAAGTAACAATATCAGCCTTTACTCCATAAATTCCAAAACTACCAGTTTTGCTTGCACGGTATCCACTCATTACCTCATCTAAGATTAAAACTATATTTTTTTCATCACAAATTTTACGAAGAGCTTTTAAAAACTCAGGCTTACTTGGAACAAGTCCCATATTTCCAGCAATTGGCTCAATTATAATTGTTCCGATATTATCATTTTTATTTAATATCTCTTTTACGCTTTCTATGTCATTATAAATTGCTACGAAAGTATTTTCTGCCACGCTTTTAGGAACTCCTGCACTACTTGTTGCCCCAAAAGTAGCTGCACCACTTCCAGCTTTTACCAATAAACTATCACTATGTCCGTGATAGTTTCCTTCAAATTTGATAATTCCATCTTTTTTGCTATATCCTCTTGCAAGGCGAATCGCACTCATAGTTGCTTCTGTTCCACTACTTACAAATCTTATCATATCAAGATGAGGAAAATCTTTAAGGATTAAATTTGCAAGTTTTGTCTCTAAAGGACTTGATGCACCAAAACTAAGTCCATTTTTAGCAGTTTGTATAACTTCTTTTTCTATTGTCTCATCACAATGTCCAAAAATCAAAGGTCCCCAACTTTGCACAAAATCAAGATATTTTTTTCCCTCAATATCTTCAATATAAGCACCTTTTGCGCTTTTTACAAAAAATGGATGGCTTCCAACATTGCCAAACGCCCTAACAGGTGAATCAACACCTCCTGGAATTACTTTTTTTGCCTCTTTAAAAGCTTGTAAATTTGTCATCATTTCTCCTTATTTTTGGTTTATTATATCTTTATTTTTTAACTTTTGTTTTTATAAAATCGCTTTGCAATTCAAACTTATCATCAAATTTAGTTTTAATATACCAATATTTACCAAGAGTTGAAATGGCTTCAATATTATATAAAAATATGGAATCATTTTTGTATTTGGCATAAGTTAAGCAGCTTTTGTTATTAAAACTCACTTTTACATTTTGAATCGTGTTATTTTCTTCCCCTATAAAGGTCAAATTTCCATCTTTAAAAGTAAATTTTTTATTATCTGTATTAATAGTCTTATTGTTATCATCTACAAAAGTTAAGCAATCTTTATCTTTTAAATTTCTAATTTTACTTCCATTATCTGTTTTATAGGTCAAATTGCTATCAATATAAGAAATAATCTCAACTTCCTTATCACAATTAAATTTATAAATCACTTCATCAGGTAAAAATTCATCTGCTTTTTTATCTAAAACTATGTATTTATATTCAACGCCACTGATATTTAGGGTTTTGTAGATATAATCCGAAAGAGTCACCACAATACCAAAAAGCATGAATAAAAATGAAGCAAACATTAAATAATAATTTTCTTTTTTATTTGTTTCATTGAAAATAAACAGAATCCAAAATAATATCATTGACATGAATATAAAAAAAATAAAAAATAACTTATATGAACTATGCATAAGCAAAGATATGTACATTGCTACAAACATGCAAACAAAAATAAGAAATATATAAAAAGTCATTTGAATTGCCCTGTATTTAATAATAAGCAATATTAAATTGCAAACAATTAAATAATAAATAAATATACAAAGATAAAAACACAATATATTAATAAAATTAATTTCCAAAGTTAATTTTTTTTCTAAAATCAAGGATGTAACAAGCATTATTAATAAAGTTGTCAAATTTACAAATAAAGACTTTGAAAATATTTTTAAAAATTTATTATCAAAACTACTATTTTGTCTATCATTAATATATACAGAAGAGTACCAAAAAACAAATAAAATTATCAAACAAGGAATTAACAAAAAAATTCCAGACGATTGTATTATTTGATATGGAAGCTCATTTTGTGATATAGCTGGAATATAACCTTGAAAAAAGAAAAATAAAATATATATAACAAATCCAAAAGAAAAAAATAAAAATGTCGAAATCCACTTATGAGCTCTTATAAAATTAAAAATATCAAAAAAAGCTTCTTTCTTAACTTTTGCTGACTTTTTATAGATATATTTTTCGAAATAATTGTTTTTTAATAGATACTGTTTTATTTCTTCTAAATTTTTATTTATAATTTTATTATTCTTCTCTATTTTAAATAAAATACGAATATTGTATTTATAATCTAAAGATAAAGCAATGTCTTTATTTTGATGATTTTCATATACTTTTTTATAAATTTTTTTTAAGAATATGTATTGATTTTCTAATTTAAGTACAGATGAATTATTGTGCATATTTATATACTCAACATTATTAAAATCTCGATTTATTTCACTTTTTAAAATTTCTATTTGATTATAAATTTCATCATCTAATTTTTCAAAACTTAAGACTAAATTTTTACAATTTTGATAATCTAAACTATTTAAAATTTTTACTTTTTGATTAAGTAAGTTTATAAGGATATTTGAATTTGAAGCATGTTTGTTAGAATTTAAAAAGTATTTTTCAATAAATTCTATAAATTTTTTACATTCATCTATTTCTTTATGCTTATTATATAAAATTTCTTCCATTTGGCTACTCTACTTTTGAATTTGTTTTAAATACTTATAAATCACAATTATCTCATCTTTTGTTAAAAAATAAGATGGCATTACACTTCTTTTTTTACTTGTTATCCCATCAGCTAATTGTTGTGGATTTAGATTATTAATCCTTGGTGCAATTAGCTTTTTATCAATCTTTTCTTCACTTGTTTTATTAAATTCTTTATAGCTTGCTATAACCATCCCTTCGCCTTTTAGCCCATGACATTTGTGGCATCCAATTCCACGTGGATTTTTATAAAGCATCTTTCCATACTCCATATCAGTTATAAAGCTTTCTGCATGTATAAAATTTATAATAAAAAGTAAAATAATAAGTTTTTTCAATATCCGCCTTTGGCAAATTTAAAATTTCTAATATGATACAATTTATAGCTTTAAATTTAGCTTTTTTATAACTAAATTTGGGTATTATGTTATTTTAAATTTAAATATAAAAGGTTTAAAATGACTTTAATAGATGGAAAAAATATAAGTAAAAAAGTTAAAGAAGAGGTTAAAAACGAAACTTCAAATTTAAAAGAAAAAGGTATTATCCCAACTCTTGCTGTTATTTTAGTAGGTGAGGATAAAGCTAGTCAAACATACGTAAGATCAAAAGAAAAAGCATGTGAACTTTGTGGTATAAAATCTCTTGCTTTTAAGCTTAGCCAAAACACAACTCAAGATGAGCTTTTAAAGCTTATAAAAAAACTAAACTCAGATAAAGAAGTTGATGGTATCTTAGTTCAACTTCCACTTCCAAAACAGATAAATGTTGGCAAATTAGTAAGTGGGTTGGATGGTTTTGTGCCTTGTACTCCACTTGGAGTTATGAGACTTTTTAAAGAGTATGATATTGATCTAAATGGCAAAAATGCAGTAGTTATTGGAAGAAGTAATATCGTTGGAAAACCTATGGCAAATTTGCTTTTAAACGCCAATGCTACTGTTACTATAACTCATAGCAAAACTAAAAATTTAGAGCATTTTACAAAAAATGCTGATATTATCGTTGTGGCAATTGGAAAACCAAAATTTTTAAAAGCTGATATGGTAAAAGATAGTGCTATAATAATTGATGTAGGTATAAATAGACTTGATGATGGCTCTTTGGTAGGAGATGTTGATTTTGAGGAAGTAAAAGAAAAATGCTCATTTATAACACCAGTACCAGGTGGAGTAGGACCTATGACAATAGCAATGCTTTTAAATAACACTTTAATTTCAGCTAAAAAAAGAAAAAGTAAAAAAAACTAGAAAGATTAAAATGAAAAAAACTTTAAGTAGAATTTATAATTTTTCAGGAAGCTGGACTGGAACTATTGTAATAGTTTTATTTGTGATATTTTTCTTTGCTCAAGCTTTCGTGCACTTTATAAAAGGTAAAAAACCACAAAGAGGTGATATTGTTGTATTTCGCTATCCTTTAAATAAGAAAATACATTTTGTAAAAAGAAATTTTGCAGTTGGTGGTGATGAAGTTATTTTTACTATAAAAAATTTATATCTAAGACCACATGAGGGCGATAGTTTTATAGATAAAAATTACGATAAAAATGATATTGTTATTTTGAATGGTAAAAAATTTGTAAAAGAGCCTTATAAAAACAAAGGTATTCACTACGATGAAAAAGTAAATTTGCTAAGCCTTACTTTAAAACACCTTACAAATGGTAGTTTTGCTATGCAACCAGCCATAGTTGATGAGCTTGGAAAACTTGATAATGGACTTAACTTTAATGCATATTATATAAAGGTGCCTGAAAATGAATTTTTTATGATAGGTGATAACAGGGATCACTCAGACGATAGTCGTTTTTGGGGAACAGTGCCATATAAATTTATAGTTGGAAAGCCTTGGTTTGTATATTTTAGTTGGGATAAAGATAAAAAAATTCGTTGGGAAAGGATAGGAAGATCAGTAAATACTCTTGAAAACAAAGAAGAGTTTATCTACGATCAACCATAAAAGGAAAATTTTATGAATATAAGTGAGATTTTTATAGCAGGAGATCACTCAAGCTTGGAACTAAAAAGTAGCTGTAAAGAGTTTTTAGAAAGCTTAGGATATAAAGTTACAGATCTTGGGACAAATTCAGATGAAAGTGTGGATTATCCAGACTTTGCATATACTCTAACGCAAAAATTAAAAAGTGTTAAAAATAGCTATGGAGTACTTATTTGCGGAACTGGAATAGGCATAAGTATAGCTGCAAATAGAGATAAATTTATTCGCTGTGCATTGTGCCATGATGAATTTACCGCTAAAATGGCAAGAGAACACAACGATGCAAATGTGCTTGCTTTTGGAGCAAGGATTTTAAACTGTAAAATGGCTAAAAAATTATGTAAAATATTTTTTAGCACAGAATTTGCAGGTGGTAGACATGAGCGAAGAGTTAAGAAACTTTCTTAAAGGACTAAAATGCAAAATGTTTTAACTAGTGATGAAAAAAAATATCTTTTAAACTCAATTAGAGCTATAAAAGACTTTCCAAAACCAGGTGTTATTTTTAGAGATATTACAACTCTTTTAAACAACAAAGAAGCGTTTAATTTTTTAATGGATCATCTAGAAAATAGATATAAAAGTTATGATTTAGATTTTATATCCGGTATTGAAAGTCGTGGATTTATATTTGGAGCAGCACTTTCAGCAAGATTAAGAGTTCCCTTTGTTCCAATTAGAAAGCCACATAAACTTCCATATATTACGCTTTCGCAAAAATACAGTCTTGAATACGGTGTTGATGAAGTAGAAATTCACATTGATGCTTTTTTAAATAAAAATGATGCAAAAGTTCTTTTAATAGATGATTTAATAGCAACTGGAGGAACTGCAAAAGCTTCGGTTGAGCTAATTAATCAAACAAAAGCAAAATGCGTTGAAGCCTGTTTTTTAATAAATTTAAAAAGCGAATTTAAAGGAAGTGAAATTTTAAAAAATATGACGAAAGTTTATTCTATTTTAGAGATTTAAATGGAAGAATTTTTAAAAGGTCTAATGCTTGAATATCAAGAATACGCATATATTGTTTTATTTGTGTGGTGCTTGATAGAGGGCGAAATTGGTCTTATTCTAGCAGGAGTTATGGCTCATTCAGGATATATAAACCTTCCTATTTCCATAGTTGTTGCTGGAGTTGGAGCGTTTTGCGGGGATCAATTCTACTTTTTTCTAGGCAGATATAATAAAAAATTTATAACCAACAAACTAAGCTCTCAAAAGCGTAAATTTGCAATTGCACATTTACTTTTACAAAAGTATGATTGGTGGATTATATTTTTTCAACGTTATATTTATGGTTTTCGCGCAATCATACCAATGAGTATTGGAATAACTAGATATGACCAAAAAAAATTTGCATTTATAAATTTAATAAGTAGTTTTTCATGGGCTTTTTTAACTATAATTTTAGCATGGTATTTTGGTGATGAAATTTGGCATTTTGTAAATTTCATAGAAAAGCATTGGTATATAGCACTACCTGTGATAGTGTTATTTTTTGGATTGCTATTTTATGGTTTTAAGCAAATGGAAAAAGCTTTTTTAAAAAAGAAAAAATAGATAAAAAACAATGAAAGGATAAAGATGAAGATAGAGTTTTTAAACAAACCTTTAGCTGAAATTTCAGCTGATTTTGAGGCAATTTTAGTTGTTAATAAAGATTTAAATCACAAATTTATAAAAGACAAAGATAAATTTGAATTTTTTAACTATAAAGGGGATAAAGTTTTAGTTTTACCTGAGAAAAAAAGAATTTATGTTGGTATTAAAGAGCTTGATTGTGACAAAATTCGCGTTTGCATGAGTCAAATTTATAACTCTTTAAAAACTTACAATATAAAAAGTGTAAAACTTAACTCATATCTTTGTAAATGCACTAAAAAAACTTTTCAAGCTATGGCTGAGGGCTTTATTTTAGGAAGTTATGAGTTTACAAAATACAAAAGTGAAAAAACTAAGTATTTATTAAATCAAATTTATATCTCATCAGAGGAATTTGCAGATAAAGAAGTAGATGAAAAAAAGGCAAATTTAGGACTTAAAAATGGTGATATCATAGCAAGAGCTACAAATTACGCAAAAAATGGTGTAAATGAAATACCTGAAATTTACACGCCTGTAAAAATGGCTGATGAAGCACAAATTCTTTCAGCGAGATATGATAGAGTTGATTGCAAGGTTTATGATAAATCATTTTTAAAAGAGCAAAATATGAACGCATTTTTAGCAGTTAATAGATCAAGTGCGAACGAACCTAGGCTAATTCATCTAACATATACTCCAAAAGTTAAATCCCTAAAAAGAGTTATTTTTGTAGGAAAAGGTTTAACTTATGATAGTGGTGGACTTAGCTTAAAACCAAGTGATTATATGCTTACAATGAAAAGCGATAAAAGTGGAGCGTTAGCTGCTATGGGTATTATAAAAGGAGCTGCTGAACTTGAACTTCCTTTTGAAATTCATGCAATAATTGGCGCAACTGAGAATATGATAGGAGGAAACTCATATAAACCTGATGATGTACTTATCTCAAGAAGTAAAAAAACCATTGAAGTAAGAAATACTGATGCTGAGGGAAGACTAGTTTTGGCTGATTGTCTTAGCTACGCACAAGATTTTAAACCAGATATTTTAATCGATATGGCAACTTTAACAGGGGCTTGCGTTGTAGGACTTGGAGAGTTTACAACAGGACTTTTAGGAAATAATGAAGAGTTTAAAAAAGAGTATAAGGAAATTACAAAAGATAGCGGTGAGCTAATGACAATTTTAGAATTTAATGATTATTTAAAAGAGCTTATTAAAAGCAATATCGCTGATGTTAGCAATACCTCAAGCAGTAGGTACGGTGGAACTACAACAGCAGGACTTTTCCTTGATACATTTATAAAAGAAGAATATAAAGATAAATGGATTCATCTTGATATCGCAGGACCAGCTTATTTAGAAAAAGCTTGGGGATATAACTCTTTTGGTGCAACAGGAGCAGGTGTAAGAGCAAATTTATATTATTTATTAGAACTTGCAAAGGAAGCTAAATGAGTTTATCAGTTGGTATCGTAGGGCTTCCAAATGTTGGCAAATCAACAACTTTTAACGCCTTAACAAAAGCACAAAATGCAGCAGCTCAAAACTATCCATTTTGCACAATAGAGCCAAATAAAGCAATCGTTCCAGTGCCAGATGCAAGGCTTGATGCACTTGCTAAGATAGTAAAACCTAATAAAATTCAACACTCAACAATAGAGTTTGTAGATATCGCAGGACTTGTAAAAGGTGCTAGCAAAGGCGAAGGGCTTGGAAATAAATTTCTAGCTAATATTAGAGAAACTGAGCTTATTTTGCACATTGTAAGATGCTTTGATGATGAAAATATTACACATGTTGAAGGTAGTATTGATCCAGTTCGTGATATACAAATTATAGAAATGGAACTTATCTTAGCCGATATCGAACAATTAAATAAAAAAATCGAAAGATTAGGCAAAGAGGTAAAAGCTGGGAAAAAAGGAGCAAAAGAGCTTTTTGATATGGCGAATTTACTACTTGAGCATCTAAATGAAGGAAAAACTGCAAGAAGCTTTGATGATTTTGAAAGTGAAGCTTTTATGGAGCTTAATAAAGAGCTTAGGCTTTTATCGGCAAAAGATGTAATATACGCAGCAAATGTAGATGAAGATGCAATCCAAAATGATAATGAATATGTTAAAACACTAAAAGAATATGCACAAAAAAACAACTCAGAAGTTATGAAACTATGCTCAAAAATAGAAGAAGAATTAATTGGACTTGATGATTTAGAAGCAAAAGAGATGTTAGAAAGTCTTGGAGCAGAAGAAAGTGGGCTTGATGCGATAATAAGACGTTCTTTTGCAAAACTTAACCTAATAAGCTATTTTACAGCAGGAGTTGTGGAAGTTAGAGCCTGGACGATTACAAATGGTTGGAAAGCTCCAAAAGCTGCAAGTGTGATACACAATGACTTTGAAAAAGGCTTTATAAGAGCTGAAGTTATAAGCTATGATGATTTTATAGAGTGCGGTGGTGAAAATGGAGCTAAAGAAGCTGGTAAAATGAGACTTGAGGGGAAAGATTATATCGTTCAAGATGGCGATGTGATGCACTTTAGGTTTAATGTTTAAAAAAATTTTAATTAAATTTAAAGCCAAATTTATTAGCTTGAATTTGGCTTTAAAGCTTTTAAAATAAGCCTTTCAATCATAATAATATCTTTAATCTTATAAGGAAAACAGACATAAAAAAAGCTAAAACTTTTGCTATTATCTTTGATTTTTAAGCCATATTTTATATTATTACCTCTATAACTCATCTCAAGATTTTCAAAATTTATCTCTTTTTTATATGAAAATCCAAGCAAACTCCACTTTTTTACAACCTTATCTTTTCTAATCTCTACCAAACTATCACTTAAAACAAAAAATCCTAAATAAATAAGCACCAAAGAAAAAAAGACCATTAAATAAACTGCATTATCACTTACAAGCATTACATTTCCAACACAAAGTGGGTTACTCTCATCAAAACAGTAAATTCTACTTTGATGTTTGGTAGACCTAAAAATATTATCATCATCAAAAATCACACAAAGTCCCCAACTTGCTAAAAGCATAAAAAGACTTACTTTTGAAATAACACAAGGCCAAAATTCCCAATATCCTTTAAACTTTCTATTTGAGCCACTTTTAGTTAAAATAAAAACTGAAATTAAAAATAAAACCACACCTAAAAGTAGTAAGATATAATACATAAAAAACCTTTAAATTTGTTATAATTATATCAAATTTTAAGGATATTTATGAAAAATGGTTTTATAATTTTTATCTTAATTATAACTTTTTTAATAGCAAATATTTCAATTTCAAAAAGCATTATCCAAAAAAGAGATGATTATATAGTTTCTTATACTAAAAAAAGAGTTATAAGTGATTTTATATATTTTTTAGTTAATGCTATGAATGAAAATAGCGACTATGCAGACCCAAAAAAGCAAAAAAAGAATATATTTTTAAAATAAAAGATAAAATTTGCGTTAAGCTTAAACCACGAGCTACTGTGATGTTTGAAGTTAGGACTTTTAAAAATGAAATTTGCGATGCATTATATGTAGAAAACTCACCTATTTGGCTTATAATAAATCAAGATTATTTAGGTTTTAAACATAAAGATAATTTATCATATTTAAAAAATAGCGTGGAGTTAATGTTTCAAATCGCAGAGTTAGAACTACTTTTTAAATAACTATTTTTATATTTTTATCTATTTCCTAAAAATCTATTTTGACTAGCACAATGAAGTGAGCCATTTTGTCTTATAAAAACTCTTGCATCAACGCCTATAATCTCTAAATTTGGCAAAGCTTTTTTAAGTGAGCTTAAAACTATCTCATCGTTTTTATCTGCGTAAGTTGGCACTATCAAAGCATCATTTACAAAGATAAAATTTGCATAAGTTGCAGGAAGCCTAACTCCGTCATAAAAAATTGGTTTTGGAAGTGGCAACGGCAAAAGCTTAAAACCTGTTTTTTTTAGCTCATCTTCCATAAGTTTTAATGACTCATACTGCTCATCATTCTTATCCTCGCAAATAGAATATGCTATCGTATCGCGAGTAATAAATCTAGCTAAAGTATCAACATGACTATCTGTATCATCGCCTTTTATAAAGCCGTTTTCAAGCCAAATAATTGTATGAATGCCAAAAAGAGATCTAAATTTATCTTCAAGTTCAGTTTTAGAAAAATTATTTCTATTATCATTTAAAAGACAGGTTGTGGTTGTTAGCATTGTTCCATAGCCGTTAAAATCAATACTTCCACCCTCTAAAATAAGATCTATATTTTTAAGCTCACCTTTAAAGTATTTATAAAGCTCCAAATTAACACTATTGTCTTTACTGCTTTGAAATTTTCCACCCCAAGCATTAAACTCAAAATTATAACTTATTATCCTTCCAGCACTTTCAACATCTATTGCACCATAATCCCTTATCCAAGTGTCATTTGTATCTATCTTATAAAAACTTAAATTTGGAATATCTTTAAAAAAATATTCAAAATCCTCTTTGTTTGGAGATATAAGACATACTTTTTGGAATTTACTTAAAACTTTTACAAGCTCAACATAGCTTTTCATTATATCAAGTAAATATTCATTCCAATCAGTATTATAATGTGGAAGTGATAAAAATATAGCCTCTTGGGCTTCCCATTCAGCAATAGCTCTCATGACAACTCTCCATTCATAGAATTAAACTAAATTACTATTTAATTAATGTTAATTTATCACTTATATTTTTAAATTTAGATTAAAATTTTTTATTTAAATATTTTTTAAGGATTATATTTAAAAAAAGTTACCAAAATAAACAAATTTATAAAAAAATAAGATATATAATAAAAGAATTATCAAAAAAAATAAAAATTTAAGAAAAATAAAATATAAATTAAAAGATAGATGACTTAAAGCCATCTATCTTTTATAGGATTACCAACTAATGGCATTTTCTAATCTATCGCGATTTTTAAGTCTTCCCTTTGAGGCACTACCATTATTATCAAGATATCTACCTACAATATCTCCATCTTTTACTTTTCCAGTTCCGCCCCAGTTTCCATTTTGACCTACCTCGTCTAGATTATCACTTTCTCTTTCTATTATAAAAGTATTATAGCTGTTGTTATATCCAGGATCTGTATCGCTAAATACAAACCAAGGCTTAACATTTACTTCAACTGTTTCTCTACTCCCCGGCTCTACACCTAGTGATAGTTGCTCATACATGCTATTTGTATCTTTCATAGCAGATCTATTGCCAACTCCAGTGACATTAGGGTTTGTATAGCTTCTAACAAATTTATCAGATTCGATATCATTCCTATTGGTATAGTATTCAAATTTATTAGTATAAAAACCAGGTTTTTCATTAGGATTGACTAAATTTGCAGAGACATTTTTTTCTAGATATAAAACAGGTAGGTTTTTTCTAGCAAAATCTGTAAGCTTGTCTTTTTTATCACCATCATCTTTTTCACCATCATAATAAAACATAGAATGAACTCTTACTTCTTTTTGATTTTCTTCTCTTTCAAGTTTATATAATCTCTCATGAGCATTAATATACCCATAATAAAAAGTAGCTTTTGATGAAGGATCTATAGCTAAAGACTTATCATCAAGAGATGGAAATTCTCCGTTATTTTTTTCTTTATTTCCATCGCGTCTTATAGTTTTATCTCCAACAAGCTCTGAAATTTCATTATTAAATTTCTTAAATGATACTATATTTGCTTTTATATCCTTTGTTGAAACATTTTTAGAGTCTATTTTGTTATCGGTAGGCAAATCTTTTTCTTCAAAAGGTACATTTTTACTTCTTATAAAATCATCTGCATAAATAAGCTTAGGATCAAGAGTATTGTTTGTACCTGCAAATCTAACAAAGTTAAAGTTTAATGGTATTTTATAGCTAGCATTTTTAAAGCCTTGCTCTTCTATCAATATCTCTATCTCACCTGGTTTATCAACTATTTTTTTGTTACCATCTTTATCTTTTTCTTGAGCTTGCACTTTGTCATTTATAGTAGTTGTGTTGTTATCTTTTGCCAAGCCTGAAACTGAATAAGTAAGTCCTTGTTTTAATTTTCCTTCTTCAGAACTTCCTTCTATTGGCTTATAACAATTAGAATGGAAAGTGTGTTCTGAGCAACTAAATTCCTTACCTCTATTTTTAACTGTGGGCTTACATCTTTCATCGCTTACAGTTTTATTACAATCAAATGCAAAATCAAGTCCAAACTCTACATCTCTTGCATAGCAACCATCATGATAAAGAGTTGGGTAAATTTCTATTTTTTGATAAGTTCCTTTATCTCCTTTTTCATTACATTTACCCTTTATACAAATATCTGCATTTGTTAAAGATGCTGTTACATTCATATCTAAACTAGCTCCCATTTCTTCAGAATCTGAGTTAAAGAATGTATAGGTGTAAAGTTTTGATTTATTACTATCAAATGGATCTGTTTTTGCAATCGCATCTCTTATGCCAAGGACTG
>QWCJ01001168.1_pt1 | contig 12941 bp, 11 predicted proteins | sample 1972501 | NCBI WGS metagenome assembly QWCJ01 (sample SAMN09866711, study PRJNA288562) | Human vaginal metagenome isolate term2_vaginal, whole genome shotgun... | isolation source: vagina | host: Homo sapiens | place: USA: California
CAAGCACTTCCGCATCGAGGATCCGAAGGACGCGCCGCGCCTTATCAAGGAGGCCTTGGCCTACGACGGCCCTGCGCTTATCGACGTCGTCACGGACCCCAACGCCCTCTCCCTGCCGCCGACACTCACCTTCGAGCAGCTGCTCGGCTTCTCCAAGGCAGCAACCCGCACCGTCTTCGGTGGCGGCGTGGGCCAGATGCTCTCCATGGCGAAGTCCAACCTGCGCAACATTCCGCGTCCACAGGACTTCTAGCGTGAGCGCTTCGCTCTCACGCTAGAAGGGACCCACGCACCACAAGGAACCCACGCCCTGCGGCTCCACCCCGCGACAGCGTTATGCTTTCGCGGGGTCTTTGACTGGGATGAGCACGAGCGCTCCCACGAGGAGGACTAGCCCGATGGCGAGCACGCCTCCCCGGTCTCCTTGGCCCATCAGGGAGACGAAGACGCCGAACAGGAAAGGCGTCAACCACGCTACGGCACGCCCGGTTGTGGCGTAGAGGCCAAACATCTCGCCTTCACGTCCTGGCGGGGCAACGCGCGCCAAGAAGCCGCGGGCGGAAGCCTGGGCTGGTCCCACGCACAGGCACAGGATGAGCCCGCAGATCCAGAAGGCCGTCGGGCCTTGCGCGAAGAACATGATGCCCGCCATCAACGTCAGAATTGTCAGGCAGATGAGGATGATGGCTTTGGGGCCCACGTGGTCGTCGATCAGCCCGCCCGCAACCGCGCCCAGTGCGGCCGCAACGTTGGCGGCAACGCCGAAGATGAGGACGTCGCCAGGCGAAAGCCCATAGACGGATACGCCCAACACCGCCCCGAAGCTGAACACGGCCGAGAGCCCATCACGGAAGATGGCAGAAGCGAAGAGGAAGACAAAGGCGTTGCGATCCTCTCGCCACAGCGTGTGCACCGTGCGCCACAGCTCACGGTACGACGCTGTGAGGCCGCCCGCTGCTTCACCCGACGGTGCAATCTCCGGCACGCGCAGCAGCACGGGAATGGCAGATAGCCCAAACCACGCCGCGGCGAGCAGTGCCACGAGCCGAATATTCCAGCCGCCCTCCGTGGATAGCCCAAGTCCGCCTCCCTCTCCGGAGACGAAGCCGAAGTAGCAGATGAGCAGCAGCACGATGCCACCGAAATAACCCGCCGACCAGCCCAGGCCAGATACCCGGCCCACCTTGTCCTCGGTGGCCACCTGGTTGAGCTGGGCAAAATAATTGACTTCGGCGAATTGGATGGTCACCGAACCTACCGCCAAGCCGATAAGACCCAGCCAGAAATACGCGGGCGCATCGTTGCGGATGAAAAACAGGCTGGCCATGACCAGGAAGGTCAGCAGCGACCAGAACCCCAGCGCGCGCCGCCGCGTGCCCAACCGGTCGGAACGCTGACCCATCACGGGGGTGACCGCAAAAATCACCAGACCCGCCACCGTCATAGACCACGACAACCACTGCGCCGGGGTGAACTGCGAGTCAATGTGTTGGCCCACCGAGTCGGTGAGATAGACCGAGAAAATAAACGTCACGAGAACCGCGTTGAAGGCAGCCGAACCCCAGTCCCACAGGGCCCAAGCAGCCACGGTGAGGCGGTCAGTGCGTTTCGAGGCTTGCGTCATGCTTCATTATCGTAGGCAAAAATATGTGCTGAGTGGCAGGAGTTGCACTTAACGCGACGTCAACTTTTAGGCTCAACGTCATGCGTAATGACTACAGCATCGGCGACGTTGCCGAAATCCTCAAAGTCACCACCCGCACGTTGCGGCACTGGGATGACATTGGGCTGCTCAGCCCACAGTGGCGCACTGGGGGTGATCACCGCCTGTACACCGAAGATGACGTGCAGCGCGGGATGGACATCCTGATATATCGCAGCGTGGGAATTGAGCTGAAGGACATCGCAGTGCTTCTCGATGCCCCTTCCTCCGCCACTCTGGCCCGCCTCCGAGGCCAACACGAGGCTTTACAGAAGCGGCGAGCCGACGTCGATGCGATGTTGTACGCAGTGGAAAGACTGATTGAGGAGACCGAAATGGATAAGAACCTAAGCCCCAGCCAAAAAGTGCGCAATCTGGGGGATGCATGGCCCCAACTGCAGGAAGAAGCCCGCGAGAAGTGGGGAGACAGCAAAGAATGGGCGGCGAGTGCGGCCGCTGCGGAATCGATGGGGAAGAAGGATTGGGAAGGATTCTCCGTGGATCATGAAAGCTTTGCGGCCGAGCTAGAGGAGTCCGCGAACGCAGGGCTTGAACCGGGCAGCGAGGGGGCGAAGGAAATCGTCGACAAGCACCGCGACCTCATTGCTCAGTGGTACCCAGTGTCGAGGTCCAAGCAAGTGATCTTGGCTCGCATGTACTGCGAGGATCCGCGCTTCGATGAGACCTATCGCGGTAATGCCGGCTACTTGCGTCAGCTGATTGAAGCACAAGCCCAGGCAGAAGGGCTGGATCTGGGTAATCTCGTGTGGGACTGATTTGTTCACAGCGCACGTCCAGACTCCGCTCAGTACCCTGGGAAGGCGTAGTGCAATACTTCTCACTTTGAATGAGAAACCCCCACGCCACCTAGTCATAGGAACAGCGGAGAAAGGACCAAAGCGGGACCATGGATGATTCAAAGGACGTCAAGGTACTTGTCGTCGATGACGAGCCCAATATCGTTGAACTACTTACTGTTTCCCTGAAGTTTCAGGGCTTCGATGTACACAGCGCCAACTCCGGCAACGAAGCCCTGCGCATCGCGCGGGAGATCAACCCTGATGCCTACATCATGGACGTCATGATGCCGGGCATGGACGGTTTTGAACTGCTGGGCAAGCTACGCGCAGAAGGCCTCGACGGCCCCGTCCTCTACCTCACCGCCAAAGACAGCGTGGATCAGCGAATCCATGGCCTGACCATTGGGGCGGATGATTACGTCACCAAGCCCTTCAGCCTGGAAGAGGTCATCACCCGCCTGCGCGTGATCCTGCGCCGCGGCAGCACGGTGGATGACCAGAACGGTGACGCCACCATGACCTATGCCGACCTCACCCTCAACGATGACACCCACGAGGTCACCAAGGCAGGGGAGATCGTGGAGCTTTCGCCCACCGAGTTCAACCTGCTGCGCTACCTCATGCAGAACCGCGAGGTGGTGCTGTCCAAGTCCAAGATTCTGGATAACGTTTGGCACTACGACTTTGGCGGCGATGGCAACGTGGTTGAGTCCTACATTTCTTATCTGCGCCGCAAGATTGATACCGGCGATACTCCGCTCATCCACACCGTCCGTGGTGTCGGTTATGTGCTGCGCACACCGCGCTCGTAGGCTTTTTCACTATGAGCGAATCCACCGCGAACCCGGATTCCGGATCCACGCCGGTGCGCAATAGCGCCTTGCGCCGGCGCATGCAGCGCCCTAAAGCGCTGCCCTTGCGCACGTGGCTGCTCGTCTTGATGGTGCTGGTTTCGGGCCTGGGTCTGGCTATGTCCTCCTTGGCGGTCTCGTCGATCATGCGCAACGTGCTCTACACCCGCGTGGACACCGAGCTGAATGATGCCCTGAGTTCTTGGGCCAGCAATCTCGACGCGACTTTCTACACGCCGCAGGACGGGAGCCGCCGACCCCCGACGGACTATGTAGCACTGGCGTATTATCCCGATGGCTCCGTGGTAACCACGCGGCCGACGGCGGCGTTGCCGGATGCTCGTTCGGTGGTCGTTGGTGGTGAACCTAGCACCGTTCGCTCAATTCAAGGCGAAACCGAATGGCGTGCCGTGGCGCAGCTCAAGACGGATGGCTCCGTGGTGGTCGTCGCTAAAGACATGACGACGGAAAACTCCATTCTGAAAGGCCTCGCTATAGTCCAGGTCATCATCGCGGCGCTGGTCATGCTCATTATCGCGCTCGTGGGTATGTGGCTGATCCACCGGGCGCTGCGGCCGCTGCGCGTGGTCGAGAAAACGGCCTCCCAAATCGCGGCCGGCAACCTGGACAAGCGCGTGCCAGAGTGGCCGCTACATACCGAGGTAGGCCAGCTCGCCGCGGCGCTTAACGTCATGCTGGGACAGTTGCAGAACTCCGTCGTCCATGCGCAGGAAAAGGAGCAGCAGATGCGCCGCTTCGTCGGCGATGCCTCCCACGAGCTGCGCACGCCGCTGACCAGCCTGCGCGGCTACACGGAGCTGTACCGTTCGGGGGCGACTAAAGATCCGGAATTTGTCTTCAGCAAGATCGATGCCGAGTCGCAGCGCATGTCGTTGCTGGTGGAGGACTTGCTAGCCCTGACGCGTGCGGAGGGATCGCGCCTCGATATGCGCGAGGTAGACATGCTGGAGCTCGTGCTTTCCGTGGGCTCTTCGGCACGCGCGGCCTTTTCTGGCCGCACGATCAACGTCAACAATGAAGCCTCCGAGATTCCGATAGTCAACGGTGACGCGGACCGCCTGCACCAAGTGTTGCTCAACTTGGTATCTAACGGTATCCGTCACGGTGGTGACGAGGCATCGGTGACGCTGACTTTGCGGGATGATGAGGAGAACGTGCTTATCGACGTCGCCGATGACGGCAAGGGCATCTCCCCCGAAGATGCAGCCCATATCTTTGAGCGCTTCTACCGTGCGGATAGTTCACGGACCCGCGATACGGGTGGCTCGGGCTTGGGCTTGGCCATCGTGAAATCACTCGTCGAGCAGCACGGCGGTTCAATCTCCGTGGACTCTGAGCTGGGCAGCGGATCGGTCTTTACCGTCCGCCTCCCCAAGGCACCGACGAGCGGCAGTTAGCGCCTAGTTGCTGCGGCGGCCATCCTCATCCGTGCCGAGGTGCTGGCGGATGCGCGCGGCGGCCTCGTCCATGGCGGCGGGGTCGGTGGCGTCGGCAGCGAAGGCCTTGGCGAAGTCGTAGTCTTCCATCTTCTCGGTGGGGAAGAGGTGGATGTGGGTATGCGGCACGTCGAAGCCGGCGATGATGTAGCCGGTACGTGGGGTATCAAAGGCCGTCCTAATGGCGCCACCGATCTCTAGAGCAATCTCGTTGAGGTGGGCCCAAGTCTGAGAATCGAGGTCAGTCCACTTATCGACCTCCTCGACTGGCACGACCAAGGTGTGGCCATAACGTAGCGGCTCGATGGACAAAAATGCCACGCATTTCTCGTCGCGGTAGACAAAGCGAGCTGGCAGCTCGCCCTCGATGATCTTTGTAAATACGGAAGACATGGCCCCTAGGCTACCGCCAGTTAAGATAGACGGCATGCGCATTCTCGTTATTGGCTCGGGCGGCCGCGAACACGCCCTGCTCACTGGCCTTAAATCTGATCCCTCTGTTACCGATTTGCACATCGCCCCGGGTTCCCCGGCACATGCCAAGCAAGCCACCATTCACCCGGAGTATTCCCAGGTGGACGATCCTGCGCGTATGACGGAGCTGGCGGTTGATATTGACGCGGATCTGGTGGTCATCGGGCCGGAGGTGCCGCTGGTGAAAGGCGTGGCGGATGCTCTGCGCGAGCGCGGCATTGCGGTCTTCGGGCCGTCGGCAAGCGCGGCACAGATCGAGGGATCCAAGGCCTTTGCCAAGGATGTCATGGCGGCCGCCGGCGTGCGCACCGCACGCGCGGAGCAGCTCGCCCCCGGCACCAGCGATGAGGACATCGAGGCCGCCCTCGATCGTTTCGGCCCGCACTTCGTGGTTAAGGACGACGGCTTGGCCGGCGGCAAGGGCGTCGTGGTGACCGAGTCCCGCGACGCGGCCCGCGCGCACGTCGATGCGGTTCATGCCGTGGGCAACCCAGTGCTGCTCGAGTCCTTCCTCGACGGCCCCGAAGTGTCCCTGTTCTGCTTGGTGGACGGCGAAACTGTCGTCCCGCTGCTCCCGGCACAGGACCACAAGCGCGCCTATGACAACGATGAAGGCCCCAACACCGGCGGCATGGGTGCCTACACCCCGCTGCCGTGGCTGCCTGCCGACGGGGTCCAGCGCATCGTCGACGAAGTCTGTGTTCCAGTGGCCAAGGAAATGGTCAAGCGTGGCACTCCCTACTCTGGCTTGCTCTACGCCGGCCTGGCGTGGGGCAAGGAAGGCCCAGCCGTGGTGGAATTCAATGCCCGCTTTGGAGACCCGGAGACACAGGCGGTGCTCGCTTTGCTGAAGTCTCCGCTGGGTAAGGTTTTGAATGCCACTGCCACCGGACAGCTGGCGGAACTTGCGCCGCTGGAGTGGGAGGAAGGCTACGCCGTTACCGTGGTGCTGGCTGCCGAGGCACCACCACGGGGGAGGGCGGCTACGTCTCCAACGGTGGGCGCGTCCTCAACGTCCTCGGTCGCGGCGCCACCCTCGCCGATGCCCGTGCTGCCGCCTACGAGATTCTCGGCGGCATCGAGCTGGAGGGCAGCTTCTTCCGCACAGACATCGCACTGCCAGCGGAGAAGGGCCAGATCAGCATCTAATCCGCTGATAATGCCTCCTTTGGGGCGAGGCGTGGAATAATGAGCGACGTGGCTGAAAAGAAGAACATTTCCAACGTCCTGTCCGCTCGATACGCCTCCCCCGAGATGGCTGAAATCTGGTCCCCAGAACACAAGATCATCCTGGAGCGCCAGCTGTGGATTGCGGTGATGAAGGCGCAGAAGGATCTCGGCGTAGACATCCCAGCTGCGGCTATCGCCGCTTACGAGGCGCAGGTTGAGAACGTCGACCTCGCCTCCATCGCGGAGCGTGAGCGCGTCACGCGCCACGACGTTAAAGCTCGCATCGAAGAGTTCAACGCCCTGGCCGGCTGCGAGCACATTCACAAGGGAATGACCTCGCGTGATCTGACGGAGAACGTGGAACAGCTGCAGATCCTGCGTTCTTTGGAGCTGACCCGCGATAAAGCCATCGCGGTGGTCTCCCGCATCGGTGAGCGCGCCGCGCAGTACCAGACTCTGGTGATGGCGGGCCGCTCCCACAACGTCGCCGCCCAGGCCACGACCCTGGGCAAGCGTTTCGCTTCGGCTGCCGACGAGCTCCTGCTCGGCATCGAGCGCGTGGAGTCTCTGCTGAGCCGTTACCCGCTGCGCGGCATCAAGGGCCCGATGGGTACCTCGCAGGACATGCTTGACCTCATGGGCGGATCCGAGGACAAGCTCGCGGCGCTAGAAACGCGCATTGCGGATCACCTGGGCTTCTCCCGCGTATTCAACTCGGTGGGCCAGGTTTACCCGCGCTCCCTCGACTTCGATGCTGTTTCCGCGCTGGTGGAGCTTGGTGCTGCGCCCTCCTCACTGGCGACGACCATCCGCCTCATGGCCGGCAACGAAACCGTGACTGAAGGCTTCAAGGAGGGCCAGGTTGGTTCCTCCGCGATGCCGCACAAGATGAATGCCCGCTCCTGCGAGCGCGTCGGCGGTTTCCAGGTCATTCTGCGCGGCTACCTGACGATGGTGGCGGACCTGTCCGGCCAGCAGTGGAACGAGGGCGACGTCTTCTGCTCGGTGGTGCGCCGCGTTGCCTTGCCGGATGCTTTCTTTGCCATTGACGGCATGTTCGAAACCTTCCTCACCGTGCTGGCAGAGTTCGGTGCTTTCCCGGCGATGATCGACCGTGAGCTAGAGCGCTACCTGCCCTTCCTCGCCACCACCCGCATCCTCATGGCGGCGGTGCGCGCAGGCGTGGGACGTGAGACCGCGCACGAGGTCATCAAGGAAAACGCCGTCGCTGTAGCACTCAACATGCGCGAGAATGGCGGGGAGCAGGACCTGATTGAGCGCCTGGCTGCCGACGAGCGCCTGCCGCTCGATGCCGCCGCTCTCGAGGCCGCGCTGTCGGATAAGCACGCCTTCATCGGTGCTGCCGAGTCGCAGGTGAGCCAGATTCTGGGCCGCATCAAGGCGATTGCTGACCAGCACCCGCAGGCCGCGGCCTACACCCCGGGCGAAATCCTCTAGCTCACGCGGCCGGGGGATCCCCTGTGAAGGGACGACCCGGCGCGGTACGTTTTCGCAGACAAGCCCTCTCAAACGTGAGTTTTTGAGGCTCTATTTACGAAAACGTACCGCGCTGGCCCGGTCCATGTACGTTTCGATCAATTAAGGTTGCCCGAATTTTCTGGTCCCTATTTGATCGAAACGACCTTCTATCGACGTCCCGGGCCACCCGGCACTAGCTTTTAGGTCATCCCGGGGATGCGCAGCACCGGCAACTCGAAGCCGCCGAGGGATTTCCCGTTGGAGGCGAGGTAGCCGCCGATCATCAGCGCGGTGAGTACCGCCATGATGCCGAGAACCGCAGCACCCGTGGACGAGGTTTGCTGCTGCGTCGTCTTGCCCGGAATGGGCAGCTCCGGCACCGGCTGGATGCCTTCTTGCGCACCGCGGCTGCGCAGTTCCTCGACGCACTCAGCGAAAGACTGCACCTGCGCTGCGTTGAAGGCGTCAACGGCTTCTTTCTCCTGTGCCTGGTTTTCTGCCAGAGCGGCGCGCAGCTTGGGGCTGAAATCGCTACCCGTCGACAGTAGTGGCGCCGGTCCCTTCTTTGCGCGGGCGGCAGCAGCATTGATGGAGTACTCGGCGTCCTGCGGCAGCAGCACCGACTCATCCGCTACGAGCGCCTCCGGAGCGGCGGCGCCGACCAGGATGATGAGCATATCCGCGCCCGTGTAGCCGGCCTTGGCCAGCGCGGCCACCGTCGCCGCATAGCCCGGAGCCTTGCTGATATCGCGCGAGGTATACGCGGAGAAGTCCAACTTCGGGAACTGCGCTTGAATCTGCTCCGAGGTGGCCTTAATCGTTGCGATATATCCAGCGCGGACGTCGCGGGCTAGCTCGCGATCCGTGGCCGAGGCCGACATCGTGCACAGCCATTGGCCGTGGTCAGATTCGCGCACGGAGATATCGGCAGCCTGCGCCGCCGGCACGCTCAGGGTACCGCCCACCAACGCAGCGGAGGTCAAAAGGGAGATCATGCGAGAGTGCACAGGCTTAACTCCTCATGCTTGGGATGTATCTTGAAGCAGTCTAGACGGGTCTAGGATGTATGTCATGCGTCCAGAACTTTCTTCCTATGCCCACATCGCCTCCGGCAAGGTGCGCGATATCTACGAAATCGACGACAATACCCTGCTCATGGTCGTCTCCGACCGCATTTCCGCCTACGACCACGCCCTGGAGCCCGCCATTCCGGACAAGGGCCGTGTGCTTACGGCGACCTCGAAGTTCTTCTTCGACGTCATTGATTTCCCTAACCACCTCGCCGGCCCGCTCGATGATGAGCGCATCCCCGAAGAGGTACTCGGCCGCGCCATGGTGGTGCAGAAGCTCGACATGCTGCCCTTCGAGTGCGTCGCCCGCGGTTACCTCACCGGCTCCGGGCTGAAGGAATACAAGGCATCCGGCAGCGTATGCGGCGTCGGGCTGCCGGAGGGGCTGACCGAGGCCTCCCGCCTGCCCGAGCCCATTTTCACCCCGGCCACCAAGGCGGAGCAGGGCGACCACGATGAGAACGTCTCCTTCGACGTCGTTGTGGAGAAGCTAGGCCGCGAGCGAGCTGAGCAGCTGCGCGAAGCCACCCTGCGCATTTATGCCACGGCCGCCGCGCTGGCGGAGGAGAAGGGCATTATTTTGGCGGATACGAAGTTCGAGTTTGGCGTCGATAAGCACGGCACTTTGGTCTTAGCTGATGAGGTCCTCACCCCGGACTCCTCGCGCTACTGGCCGGCCGATACCTACGAGGAAGGCAAGGTCCAGCCTTCCTTTGATAAGCAGTACGTGCGCGATTGGCTCACCGACTCCGGCTGGGACAAGGAGTCCACGCCGCCGCGCCTGCCGGATGACGTTGTCCAGGCCACCCGCGCGCGTTATGTTGAGGCCTTTGAACGCCTGTCCGGGACCACTTTTTAAGGAGGCTGAATGAACGCACCACACGCAGCGAAACGCCCGGTCACCCGTGAGTTCCATGGCCGCAGCTTCATCGATAATTACGAGTGGCTGCGCGCGAAAGACGCCCCGGAGACCCGCGAATACTTGGAGGCCGAAAACGCCTACACCAAGGAGCGCACCGCACACCTGGACACCTTGACGGAGAACATCTTCACTGAGGTCAAGTCCCGCATTAAGCAGACGGACATGTCCGTGCCCCAGCGCCGCGGTAAGTACTGGTACTACGGGCGCACCGAGGAGGGCCAGGAGTACGGCTACAGCTGCCGCATCCCGGTGTCGGAAGGTTCTGATCCGTGGACCCCGCCGACCATCCCGGAGGAGGGGGCGCCGGAAGGGGAGCAGGTGCTTCTCGACGTCAACGCGCTCGCCGAAGGCCATGACTTCTTCGCCCTGGGTGCTTCTTCGGTGAGCGATTCCGGTGACCTGCTGGCCTATTCCGTGGACGTGGCCGGCGACGAGCGCTTTGAGCTCTTCATCAAAGATCTGCGTTCCGGTGAGCTGTTGGAGGACCGCCTAGAAGGCATCTTCTATGGCGCGACGTGGGTAGGGGAGGAATTCATCTTCTACACCACCGTCGATGACGCCTGGCGGCCGGACACCGTGTGGCGCCACCGTGTGGGAACCCCGCAGTCAGAGGACGTCGTGGTCATGCGCGAGGAGGATTCGCGTTTCGGCATTGGCGTGGGGACGACCCGCAGCGAGAAGTACATCATGATTGTGTCCGGCTCGAAGACGACGAATGAGGCGTGGGTGCTCGAGCAGTCCAACCCCGAGGGGGAGTTCCGCTGCCTCTGGGAGCGGGAGACCGGCGTGGACTATGACGTCGACCATGCGGTGGTGGACGGCACCGACTACTGGGTTGTCACGCACAATGCCACCGGCCCCAACTTTGCCTTAGGCTACTGTCCGGTCTCCGATGACCTTCCAGCCTTGCGCGAGCTCACCGTCCTCATGCCGCATGATGACACCGTGCGCATTGAAGGCGTGGATTGTTACCGCGACCAGATCGTCGTGGGCTACCGCCGCGGCGGCATTGGCCGTGCCGCGGTAATGGATGTGCGGGAGGGGTGGGCGCGTTTCGACGAGCTCAACTTCAACGAGGAGCTCTACACCGTTGGCGTGGCCGGCAACCCGGAGTGGGATGCGCCGGTGCTGCGCGTGAGCTATACCTCCTTCATCCAGCCAGCCCAGCTCTTTGATTACCGCGTGGCCACCGGCGAGTACACGCTGCTGAAGGAACAGGAAGTCCCTGGCGGCTATAACAAAGACGAATACGTGGCCTATCGCGTCTGGTCGGAGGCGCCCGATGGGACGAAGGTGCCGGTGTCCATCGTGCACCGCGCGGACTTGGACCGTGCGCAGCCGAACCCGACGCTGCTTTACGGCTACGGCTCCTACGAGGCAAATATGGACCCGTATTTCTCGGTCTTCCGTTTGTCTCTCATGGACCGCGGCATGATCTTTGCCATGGCGCACGTTCGCGGCGGCGGCGAGATGGGCCGCAACTGGTACGACGACGGCAAGATGCTGGCTAAGAAGAACACGTTTACGGACTTCATCGCAGTGGCCGATGACCTCATCGCGCGCCGCGTGACCACCCCGGACACCTTGGTGGCGGAAGGCGGTTCCGCCGGTGGACTGCTCATGGGCGCGGTGGCGAACATGGCGCCAGATCGGTTTAAGGCCATCGAGGCCAACGTGCCCTTCGTGGACCCGCTGACCTCGATTCTTATGCCGGAGCTGCCGCTGACAGTGGTGGAGTGGGAAGAATGGGGCGACCCGTACCACGACCCGGAGGTCTATGACTACATGGCTTCTTACTCACCGTATGAGAACATTGCGCCGCAGAAGTATCCCAATATCCTGGCGCTGACCTCGCTTAACGACACCCGCGTGCTCTACGTGGAGCCGGCGAAGTGGGTGGCCAAGCTTCGTGACGTCGCCACCGGTGGCGAGTTCCTCCTCAAGACCGAGATGGCCGCCGGCCATGGTGGTGTGTCCGGCCGCTATGCCAAGTGGCGGCAGGCGGCATTCGAGTATGCGTGGTTGATTAACCAGGCCACGGGGGTTGAGTCTTAGGCTCCCCGCTTGAGCTGTGTGGCTAATGAGCCGCACAGCGTCCTAGGCCGCCCATGTGGGGGAGTGAGGCTTCCCCTCGGCGCGCGCCGGGACGGTGGCTGTGCGATAATTTTCCTTATGCATGGCCACCTTTTGGTTTCGATTTCCAGTATCTTCGACGACACCCGAAGGCAGGCCGCTGACCTGCTGGAGCAGTTCGATAAAGCGGATATCCCGGTGTCCTTGCTTGTAGCGCCACACATCGATGGCAATTGGCACCTAGCTAAGGATTCGGCGACACAGTCGTGGTTGCGGGAGCAAGCCGAATCGGGCCGAGTGCTCATTCTCAACGGCTTCGACCAAGCAGTTCAGGGCCGCCGTGCGGAATTCGCAAACCTGGATGCACACGAGGCGCGTCTGCGCCTCAAGGGGGCGACGCGGCAGATGGCCAGAATCGGCTTTGAACCCACTATCTTTGCGCCGCCGCGCTGGCGTATGTCGGAGGGAACTCTAGAAGTTCTTCCTGAGTTTGATTTTGACTTTGCTGCATCCACCCGCGGCATCCATGACCTGCGCACCGGCGAGCTCCACCAAGCCCGCAACTTGTCCTTTGGTGAGGGTTTCGGTTCGGCCAAGTGGTGGCGCCGCAACATCATCCGCGCTGCCGAGCGCTCCGCGCAGCGCGGCAACACCGTGCGCCTATCGATTTCCGGCCGTAACCTTGATGACCGCAAGGTAGTGTCCGATTTCCTTAAGGCCGCCGAGCGCGCCGTTGGAGCAGGCGCCAGTCCCGCTGACTATACGGCCTTCGCACCGCGCTAGCCGTGCCCACTCGAATGCTCACGACACGTTAAACCATCCGCATATCCCGGTGTCCGTTGGCCTGTATAGAAAGGGAGACGCGTCTTCCAGGAACGACGGAGTGCCCGTAAACCTTCATCCGGTTGGCAGGTTTCGCTCTTTAAGGGCTTAAGGATCCCGT
>QWCJ01000963.1_pt1 | contig 12929 bp, 18 predicted proteins | sample 1972501 | NCBI WGS metagenome assembly QWCJ01 (sample SAMN09866711, study PRJNA288562) | Human vaginal metagenome isolate term2_vaginal, whole genome shotgun... | isolation source: vagina | host: Homo sapiens | place: USA: California
CGAGGCGATGACGCGGCGGCGTCAAAAAATGAGGGCACCGGGGACGAGCGCATCGCCGCAGTTGGCCTGGGAGACAGCGATACCTTGCTCGCTCTAGGCATCCAACCAGTCCTCGTAGCGCCCTGGGGTGCTGAGGGAGATGTTGATGCGTCTGGCGTAGGGCCTTGGGCTACCGAAAAGCTCGGCGACAACAAGCCTGAAGTGGTTTACGGTACTGCCAATGGATTCACTGCTGAGATCCTGGAGAAGATCTCCGCCGCTGATCCGGACAAGATCATTGCGGTGAACTCCGCTGTAGACGCGCAGGCGAAGAAGGCGCTTAATGACATCGCCCCAACCACCGTTAAGCCAGACGGTGCCACGGACTGGCAGATCCCATGGCGGGATCAGGTCAACCAGATCGCCGGCGCTGTAGACAAGCAAGAAGAAGGCGACAAACTCGTCGAAGAAACGCAAAAGGCCTTCGATGATTTCCAACAGCAGCACCCTGAGCTCAAAGGCAAGCGTGCGGCTATCGTCATGCCTTATCAGGGAAAGATCGGCCTGTACACCTCCGGTGACGGTCGTGGGCAGTTTATCAAGAGTCTGGGCTTCGAGATCCCGAAGGAGCTCGAAGGTAACGGGGGCGAGTTCTACCGCGACATCGCGCCTGAGAACTACAGCGACCTCAACAACGTCGATTACCTCTTCATCCTTGATTACCAGGGTGCCGCCGATACCTTGAAGAAGGATCCAACATTCAGCAAGCTGGACGTTGTTCGCGAAGGCAAGGTCCGCTGGATGGACGAAAACGTCGGAAATGCGATGAGCATGCCGAACCCATTGACTATCCCTTGGGCAGTCGACAAATTCTCTGACGCAATTTAGTTGAAAGTGTCCGATTCAAGAACTCGACATACTTTGGTTCATTCCAGGCGATTGCATATTCTGGCCGCGCTCGTTGGTTTGGCATTGCTGCTGGTTGCCTCCCTGTACTTGGGTTCCAAAGACCTTTCTGTTAGCGAAGTGACCAGCATTCTTACGCATGGTCCGCAGCCGTCGGCGCAGTCCGGCATTAATGCTGAACAGGCCGGCATTATCTGGGATCTGCGCGTTCCGCGCACGCTCTTGGCTGTGATCACAGGCGCAGCCCTGGCTATGGCGGGTGCCATTGCTCAGAGTTGGACCCGCAACCCTCTGGCGGACCCCGGAATCATCGGCGTGAACGCTGGAGCGAGTTTCGCAGTCGCCGCGGCACTGACCTTGGGCTGGGCAACGACGGTCGGGGAGCGGACACTTGTGGGGCTCGTCGGAGCGGCCGTCGCCGCTCTAGTCGTGCTACTGATTTCCCGCGTATCGCGTAACCCGCTAACTCTGGTACTCGTTGGCGTGGGAGTTACCTTTGCCCTGCAAGCGGCGACGAACATGCTGAGCCTCTACTCTTCCGACACCCTGGAAGGGCTCCGCCGGTGGACTGTCGGCTCCACGGCTGGGCGGGGTATGGAAGACGTGGCTCTAGCTGCTGTAGGTCTAGCACTAGGTGCTCTATGTGGTGCATTTGCAGCACGCCCGCTGGATCTACTTGCGATGGGCGAAGATTCCGCCCGTTCCCTTGGCAGCTCGCCCACGAGAACCCGCTTGTTGGCTGCCGCAGCGGTGATCATCCTCGCCGGTTCCGCGACAGCTACCGTGGGGCTTGTGACCTTCGTGGGCTTCGCCGTGCCGCACTTACTGCGCCCGTTCACTGGCCCGGCGCTTACCCGCCTCTTGCTACCAACTGGCATCGTCGGCGGCGCGGCTGTACTGCTAGCCGATATTGTGGGCCGCTTCGTCTTGCAGCCTAACGAGCTGGAAATGTCCATTGTCCTGGCTATTGTCGGTGCCCCAGTGATGATTCTGGCGGTACGGCGTAAGAAGAGCTCACCGACCTCGAATGACTCGGAGCTGGCGATATGAGCGATATGAGCGATATGACGTCTATCCGTAGTATCAAGCGTTCACGAAGCAGACGCATCTTGGCAGCCACATCGGGGTTCGCCCTCATAGCGGCTCTGTGTTATTGCCTGATTCTGGGGCAAGGCGCGGTGAAGCTCAGCCCGATGGAAGTCATCGAAGTGCTCACTGGTGGGGGCACACAGCAAGCAATCAACGTGGTGTGGGATCTCCGCCTGCCTGTAGCAATCGCTACCGTTCTGGTCGGCGCGGCGCTGGGGCTGGCCGGCGCGTGGACCCAGACCATGGCTCGCAATCCGCTAGCTAGCCCGGACATTCTCGGTGTCTCCGGTGGCGCAGCGGTTCTGGTTGTGGCGGGCACCGTAGTCACCCGCCCCGCATGGAGCGAGGAGTTGCCGACGTTCTGGTGGCGTGCTGCACTCGCTTTGGTTGGCGCACTAGTAATCGTTGGTTTGCTCGTTCTACTCGGTGGTTTCGGGACGTCCCAGCGCGTAGTGGTCATCGGCCTGGCACTGTCGTTCCTCACACAGTCCTTAGTGCAGTATCTGTTGCTCAGGGCTGACTTGACTCGTGCCACGGATGCTCAAACCTGGCTCGCTGGGTCTACCGGCTTTGTGCGCACGGAAGCTTTGTTGCCTATGGCGTTGGGCCTATTGCCCTTCGTAGTTTTAGGCCTTTGCGTTACGCGCGACGTTCCTCTTCTTTCTCATGATGACGCCACCGCGTCCACACTTGGAGTAAATGTCACAAGGGTGCGAGCTATTTTGCTCATCGCCGCAACGGGCATCGTCGCGGTGGTGGTTTCGTTTGTCGGCCCGATTGGATTCGTCGCACTGTTGGCTCCTCAGCTGGCCAAGCTGGTGGCGGCCACTCCCACGCCCCATCCGCTGTGCTCTACTTTCGCAGGCGCCGCTCTATTAGCTGCGTGCGCCGTCGTGGCGGGCGCACTGCCATTTACATCCCCTGTGGGTTTGGTTACCGCCATCATCGGTGGCCCCGCGCTGGTGCTGCTTGTGTGGTTGGCGGCCCGTCGCGGAACTCTGAAAGGAATGGTTCAATGAACGTTCGTGTTGATCGCGTCACCGTGGGCTACAACGACGGCCCAAGCATCGTTAAAGACGTGTCTTTCGATGCAGAGCCCGGGAAGGTCACCACGCTCTTAGGCCCCAATGGTTGTGGCAAGTCGACGTTGCTCAAGACGCTTTCTCGGCTGCTTGCTCCCACCGAAGGACAGGTACTTGCCCAGGAGAAAGACGTGCATAGTTTGCGGGCGCGTGAAGCCGCCCAACTAATTGCGCTTTTGCCACAACACCCGCTGTGTCCGGCGGGGTTGACCGTTGGAGAACTCGTGGAACGCGGACGGCACCCTTATCGTCGATCGCTCTGGGGTGGGGGAGCGACGGCGTCAGAAGATAAAGAAAAAGTGCGCGAGGCGCTGAAGAAGACGAAGGTCGACCATCTTGTTGCCCGCGACGTAGCAGAGCTATCCGGCGGCCAGCGGCAGCGCGTCTGGATGGCGATGGTGTTGGCGCAGGATACGCCAATTGTGCTGCTGGACGAACCGACAACGTACCTGGATCCGGCGCATGCGATGGAGATTCTAAGTATCGTGCGGGAGCTTGCTCAAGAGGGCAAGACGGTCATTACAGTGCTTCATGATCTTGGCCTGGCGGGAACCTTTAGCGACGAGATGATCGTCATGAAGGATGGCAAAAAGATCGCCGAGGGGACTCCAAAGGAGGCTCTGACGGTGGATGTGTTGCGCGAGGCATATGGCCTGAATGCCGAGGTGTGGGAAGATCCCCGCGGTATGGCGCCGATCATCGTGCCGCGGGGGATCGTTGCTAACCCGCCACAGGGTTCTTGAGCGGAGGGCCTAAGGCCTAGCCCTCCCGAGGAACCAATAGGGGCACCACTGCACGGATTCGCTATCGAGGCCCCAAGCGTGAATCGCGTGGCGCCGAACATCCTTGCAGAGTTGCCCTTCGCCCGCGACCCAGACGTACTTCGACTGGGTCGCAGGGTGTTCGGCACAGTCCAGTTGCTGCAGGTGGGACATCACTGCCGTGCTGAAGTCCGTTGTCGCGCTAAACAACACTTCTAGGCTGCCCAGTTTGCTCTCCCAGTCAGCGACGAGAGACGGCTCGAGGTCGTCGTGGTTCTCGGCGACAACAACGAGGTGCATGTCGCACAACTGTTCCGGGGCGAAAGCTTGCGTGTATTCCAAGATGGCTCGAATGGAAGGTGCGGCAGATGGGTCTGCGATTAGCGTTTGCGAATTGTGCGCGCGGTACCAGAGGCCCTGGCATGTCCAGATGCCTACCTGGTCGTCAGCACGAGTCGCAAGAGCCCAGGCGAGCCCTGGTCCGACGTGCTCACCATTGGGACTATCGACGCCATGCGTCGCCACGTCGAAAGCCATCTGGCCGCGTTCGGGGTCGAATGTGCGAACGGTGTACCAACGCAGGTTTGGGCGTTGGGTCTCCGGCATGGCTGCAACGCTTGCGCGGATATTGGCGCCACCACCGTGGAGGGGTAAATGGAGATCCTCGCCGGGCTTAGCGGGCATAAAGAGGCCAAAGAATTCGTCAGGGCCGGAAAGCTGAAAGCCGACTAGTTCAGGGGAGTGGATGACAATCCGTTTCAGGTTCTCTGCCGGGGTGCTGACGTCACAAACAGTGGCGCGAATGATTCGGTGGTGCGGCTCGGAAGGGGCGGCCAGGAGTTGGTGGTCAGAGAAGGCTGCGCGGTACGCGGGAGTGTTCGCTGGGGTACTCAAAGTCGACAGGTTCATGGTCATGATAGAGGTTAGCGTACCCTTGCCTAAAGCAAAGTGAAAGGGTGAGGGGATAGGAAAAGCCCCGCGGGGATCCGGGGATCGCGGCGGGGCTGGAATCTGTTCGGCTAACCGGCCTACGAAGTCAGCCGGAACTTAGTTCCTAGTGGAACCGAGTTCTGGTTACTTGAACAGCTTGCCCAGCTTCTGGAAGTTGTTAGCCAGCGTGACGATGCCGGCCACCAGTGCGCCGACTGCGGTGACCAGAGCGGTAACGTCCTTGAACTTCTGCAGCCCCTCGGTCTTCTCGGTCCAGCCGAAGAAGTTAGCGGAGGAAGTTGCCAGCTTGGACGGCTTGTTCTTGTCGCCGCCCTTGTCCGGGTTGTCGTCGCCCTTATCTTCGCCCTCAGTCGAAGCCTGATCCTCGGCCTCGTTCTTGTTCTCGGACAGGCTGTTGGTGATGCCGGTGTTGGAGCTGTTAGCGACGGTGTTGGCGTCGTCAGCAACAGCAGCGGTGGAGCCAGCAACTGCAACGGTAGCGGCGGTGGTCAGAGCCAGCAGGGACTTCTTGAGCTTCATGTGTTTAATCCTCACGTGAAAGATGGTGCGTCGGCCTGAACTGGCCGTGGTACGGGGATCAATTTAACATGACCGTGCACTTTAAGCACAGTGTAAAAGTTCTACCTGCCCGCTGAAACGGCTCATAAGCGATCCTTCATAACCCCTGGGCGCGAGCTGAAAAGTAACTGTTAGTGGGAAGGGGGGGGCTGCCCCGAATCGATCTTTTATTGGCGTCCGCGCCGTCCTGGATACTTAAGTTTTTGAACATAACCGCACGCTATGGGCACATTCTGAGCAGTGGTTTTGAGGGGCAAAGCACTAGGCTAGTTCACCGTTAGCAGTCCTGCTGGAAATGCGGGGCGATGAGGTGTGAGGAGGCGTCAATAAAGAACGAAAATAGCGTTACACGGGGGTGGGGTAACATACCCCCGCTGAGCGAAATCCACCGCCGCCCCGAAAAACTCTGATACGGCGATTTGGTTGGCTGAGTAGGGGTGTGGAAGAATATGGCGGTTGCCAGAAGGCGCGGGGAACGCGCGCTGGCACAGACCGCGTGCGCGAGGGTCGGAAATCCCACGCACGGCAAGCAAAAATCTAGGTCAAATTAGGAGACTCAAGTGATTCAGCAAGAATCGCGTCTGCGAGTTGCCGACAACACCGGTGCCCGGGAAATCCTGGTCATCCGTCCGCTCGGTGGTTCCGTTCGACGCTCCGCTGGTATCGGTGATGTCGTCGTAGCTACCGTCAAGGAAGCTGCACCGGGCGGCACCGTCAAGGCTGGCGACATCGTCAAGGCTGTCATTGTCCGCGCTAAGAAGGAGACCCGTCGTCCGGACGGCTCCTACATCTCTTTCGATGAGAACGCGGCTGTCATCATCAAGGCAAACGACAACGATCCCCGCGGCACCCGTATCTTCGGCCCGGTCGCACGTGAGCTTCGCGACAAGAAGTTCATGAAGATCGTTTCCCTGGCTCCGGAGGTGCTCTAAATGAAGATCCGTAAGGGCGACACCGTACTGGTAATCTCCGGCCCGGACAAGGGTGCAAAGGGCAAGGTCATCGAGGCCTACCCGCAGCGCGACAAGGTCCTGGTCGAGGGCGTCAACCGAATCAAGAAGCACGTTGCAAACTCCGCTCCAGAGCGCGGCGCTGAGTCCGGCGGCATCGTTACCCAGGAAGCTCCGATCCACGTGTCCAACGTGATGGTCGTTGACTCCGACGGCAACCCGACCCGTATCGGCTACCGCTTCGACGAAGACGGTAAGAAGATCCGCGTGTCCAAGCGCAACGGGAAGGACATCTAACGATGAGCGAAAACTACACCCCACGTTTGAAGACTCGCTACCGTGAGGAAATCCGCGAGAAGCTGAACGGTGAGTTCAGCTACGAGAACGTCATGCAGATCCCGGGCGTCACCAAGGTTGTCGTCAACATGGGTGTCGGCGACGCTGCTCGCGATTCCAAGCTGATCAACGGTGCAATCGAGGACCTGACCAAGATCACCGGTCAGAAGCCGCAGATCCGCACCGCGAAGAAGGCTATTGCTAACTTCAAGCTGCGTGAAGGCATGCCCATCGGCGCCCGCGTTACCCTGCGTGGCGACCGCATGTGGGAGTTCCTGGACCGCCTGCTGACCGTCGCTCTGCCGCGTATTCGTGACTTCCGCGGCCTGAACGACAAGCAGTTCGACGGCCACGGCAACTACACCTTCGGCCTGTCTGAGCAGACCATGTTCTACGAGATCGACGTCGACAAGATCGACCGTCCTCGCGGTATGAACATCACCGTCGTTACCACTGCAACCAACGACGACGAAGGTCGCGCGCTGCTGCGCGAGCTGGGCTTCCCTTTCAAGCAGAAGGGCTCCGCTGAGTAATTCAGCGTAACGAAACCCCGCTTCCCATCGAGGATCTCCTCGATAATTAGGGAAGCGGGGTTTGTTGTGTCCGGAGTCTGGCATCCGGAGCCCGGTATCTGGTACCCGCGGCCCGGAACCCGGAATTCGCGACGGATTTACAGGAAGATCTTCACGATCTTGCCGATGAAGCCGATAACATCCTTGATCTTGTCCAGGGTAGAGGTGGAGTCGTCCCAGCCCAGCAGCTTGTCGACGGAGCCCTTCAGCTTCTCCTTCTTCTCGCTGTCGATGGAGCCCTGGGTGCCCTCCTCGGTGGAGCCCTCGGAAGCGCCCTCGTTCTCGTCTGCGGCGTCGCCAGCCTCAGCCTCGTCGTCTGCAGCCTGGTCATCACCAGCGGTAGCGTCCTCAGCCGACGCAGCCTCGTCGGCAGCCGGCTGGGTGGCGGTCGCGGAAGCGGCCGGTGCCTCGGGAGCCTCGTCTGCAACTGCGGCCGGAACGCCAGCCAGGGCAACGGAGGATGCTGCGGCCAGGGTGATGAGGGACTTCTTGAACTTCAAAGGAATCTCCTTCCGAGAGGGGTGTAAAAAACTGCGGTATGGCGACAAATTGGGGCTCGGTTCTGCGAGTTCCGATCCGCTGCCGCCCGATCTGTACTTCGTGTACGTACAACATGTGTAGTGAATGGTCCCTCACCCTCGCAACAGGTCCAGAAAAAATGTGACACAACTCATGTAACGGTCGAAACCTGCAGGTAGAAAGCCTTAAAGGCTCTACCTCGGCGCTAATGTAGCACAAATGCTACACACAGCTTCTGCTTATCCTTCACTGCTTGACAAGCCGCTCCAACCCCGCACGCCACCGTTGTGATCGCCACATAATCGCCACCCAATTGCAACTCAAACCCTGCATGCAGCCACCGTTGCAGGCGCCGGCTTGTACTTTTGTCGCTCGGCGCCTGCCGTCCTCGGCCAAGAACAGCCTCTCCGTCTTGCTCCCCGTCGAGCCCATTCGCGCTAACCAGCCGTATCAACGCGCGGTTCTGCGCCGCACCAAGGGCCGCCTTTACTTTTTCGGTCGCCGGCGGTTGTCGAAGGCGGTTGATTCTTTTGTGACGCCCCTTGCCTCCGCCGGTCTTGTTCACCGACCGAAGCGCCTACGCATCCGCGGGTTCAAAGATTGCCGCGATCCCCAGCTCACGGAAGCGGGCATGCAGGCCCGCGGGCCTTTTGGGTTCGGTCGTGACTGGGATTGGCCTACTCCTGATCTGCTGGATTTCTGGCCCTAGGGGCGTCACAAAACAAGAGAAACAGCGATTTGGGGAAACCCGCAGGTGATTGCTAGAGTTATCAGGTCTTGCGTTGCCCCATGCCCAAAACTGGGTTGGCAGCGTGAGCAGTGTAAACATCAATCCACTTTGTTGTAGGCCCCTCGCCCAATAAAGCGGCCGCGCGGACACGGCGGCGAGCACCCCACGTTATTTAGCATGGGGCGCGCTAGTAGCCAGCAAGCGCGCGGTACACGCATCCTGGGTGGGCTGGGAACCGCAATGAGAAAGGCTATGGGTCAAAACTTATGACCATGACTGATCCCATCGCGGACATGCTGTCCCGCGTGCGGAACGCATCCAACGCGTTCCATGAGTCCGTCTCCATGCCTTCCTCCAAGATCAAGGCGAACATCGCCGAGATTCTGAAGGAGGAGGGTTACATCGCTGACTACACCGTCAATGACGCCAAGGTTGGCAAGACACTGGACATCGAGCTGAAGTACGGCCCGTCCCGCGAGCGTTCTATCTCCGGGCTGCGCCGTGTCTCCAAGCCGGGTCTTCGTGTGTACGCAAAGTCCAACGAGCTGCCGCAGGTTCTCGGCGGCCTGGGTGTGGCCATCATTTCCACGTCCCACGGCCTGCTGACCGACCGTGAGGCTCAGAACAAGGGTGTAGGCGGAGAAGTTCTCGCCTACGTCTGGTAACTAGAGGAGGTCTAAACCATGTCTCGTGTTGGCAAGGCACCGGTGGCTGTCCCCTCTGGCGTCACCATCAACATCAACGGCCAGTCTGTCGAGGTCAAGGGTCCGAAGGGTACCCTGAGCCAGGACATTCCGGCCCCGATCACCGTGGCTCAGGAAGGCGAGGAGCTCCTCGTTTCCCGCCCGGATGATCACCGCAAGAATCGTTCCCTGCATGGCCTGTCCCGCTCCCTGGTCTTCAACATGATCGAGGGCGTGACCAAGGGCTACACCATCAACATGGAAATCTTCGGTGTTGGTTACCGTGTGCAGCTCAAGGGCAAGAACCTGGAGTTCGCACTGGGCTACTCCCACCCTGTGCTGATTGAGGCACCGGAGGGTATCACCTTCGCCGTGGATGGCAACACCAAGTTCTCCATCGCAGGTATCGACAAGCAGCAGGTCGGACAGATCGCCGCGAACATCCGCCGTCTGCGTAAGGACGATCCTTACAAGGGCAAGGGCATTCGCTACGAGGGCGAGCAGGTCCGTCGCAAGGTCGGAAAGACGGGTAAGTAATGAGCAACACTGCACAAAACGAAAAGCGTCTGCCGGTGGGCAAGGACATTTCCACCCGCCGCCGCACCGCACGCGCACGTCGTCACTTCCGTATCCGCAAGACCCTCTCCGGCACCCCGGAGACCCCGCGTCTGGTAATTCACCGCACCTCTCGCCACATGCACGCACAGGTCATCGACGATGTTGCAGGCCACACCCTGGTCGCAGCATCCACGATGGAAGCCGATGTGCGCGCTATGGAGGGCGACAAGAAGGCTCGCGGTGCGAAGGTTGGCCAGCTGATCGCCGAGCGCGCCAAGGCCGCTGGCATCGAGGCTGTCGTCTTCGACCGTGCGGGCTACAAGTACCACGGCCGCGTCGCCGCTCTGGCTGATGCTGCCCGCGAAGGTGGTCTGAAGTTCTAATGACCAACTCCACGAACAACACCAACGGAAGGAACGCGTGATGTCGGGACGTGAACGTAACGGCGGACGCTCCGCCGAGAACAACGACAAGAAGGAGCGCAACGAGCGTAACGGCCGCAACGACCGCGGTGGACGTAACGATCGTCGCAACCAGCAGGATGAGCGCAGCCAGTTCATCGAGCGCGTGGTTACCATCAACCGCGTCTCGAAGGTTGTGAAGGGCGGTCGCCGCTTCAGCTTCACCGCGCTGGTCATCGTCGGCGACGGCCAGGGCATGGTCGGCGTCGGCTACGGCAAGGCCAAGGAAGTCCCTGCCGCCATCCAGAAGGGCGCAGAAGAGGCTCGCAAGAACTTCTTCCGCGTACCGATGATCAACGGCACCATCACCCACCCGGTTCAGGGTGAGGACGCTGCAGGCATCGTCATGATGAAGCCCGCAGCACCCGGTACCGGTGTGATCGCTGGTGGCGCTGTCCGCCCGGTGCTGGAGTGCGCCGGCGTGCAGGACATCCTGTCGAAGTCCCTGGGCTCCGACAACGCCATCAACATTGTCCACGCAACCGTGGCTGGCCTGAAGCAGCTGGTCCGTCCGGAAGAGGTTGCCGCACGCCGTGGCAAGTCCCTGGACGAGGTTGCTCCGGCCGCTATGCTGCGCGCCCGTGCAGCAGGACAGGGGGCATAAGCAATGGCTTTGAAGATCACCCAGGTTAAGGGCTTGGTCGGAACCAAGCCGAAGCAGCGCGATTCCATGCGCTCTCTCGGCCTGAAGCGCATTGGCCAGACGGTCGTCCGCGAGGACAACCCGATCGTCCGCGGCCAGATCAACACTGTGCGCCACATGGTCGAGGTCGAAGAAGTGGCAGGAGAGTAAACATGAGCGATCCAATTAAGCTCCACGACCTCCGCCCCGCTCCGGGCGCCAAGAAGGCCAAGACCCGCGTGGGTCGTGGTGAGGCGTCTAAGGGTAAGACCGCAGGTCGTGGTACCAAGGGCACCAAGGCTCGTAAGCAGGTTTCGGCAGCATTCGAGGGTGGCCAGATGCCACTGCACATGCGCCTGCCTAAGCTGAAGGGCTTCAAGAACCCCGCCAAGGTCACCTACCAGGTGGTAAACGTGTCTGACCTGGAGAAGGCATTCTCCAACGGTGGCGACGTCACCGTTGCAGACATCGTTGCAGCTGGTCTGGCTCGCAAGAACCAGCCGGTGAAGGTTCTGGGTAACGGCGAGATCAGCGTGAAGCTGAACGTCACCGCTAACAAGTTCTCGGGCTCTGCAAAGCAGAAGATTGAGGCTGCCGGTGGCACCGCTACCGAGGCTAAGTAAGTAAGACGGCTAGAGGACTAGTTTGTTCTAGCTCTAGCCGCGCTTAGCTTCTCAAGAAGCGCCCTGCCAGCGCATCGTGAACTAGCCCCCGAAAGTTGGACTGGTTTAATTCTAGGCGGTGAGGGGTTCAAGGGTCTGATTCCGATATTGCATCGGGGTCAGGCCCTTGAGTCGTTGTTGGATGCGTTCGGTGTTGTACCACCTGATGTACTCGTCGATCGCTTGATTGAACTCTGCGACCGTGTCGAAGACTTCACCGTGGTACATCGCGACCGTGTCGAAGACTTCACCGTGGTACATCTCTGTCTTCAAGTGTCCAAAGAAGTTTTCCATGACCGCGTTGTCGTAGCAGTTGGCTTTACGCGACATCGACTGCACACCACCGTTGTCGCCGATCAGGTCACGCCAGGAGGCATGCTGGTACTGGAAACCTTGATCTGTGTGCATCATCCACCCGGGTTCAGGCGCACACGCCGCGATCGCCTTGGACAAAGAATCGGCGGTAAACGCTGTCGACGGCGATGTAGCCACGCTGTGAGCGACGATGGAGCGGTCGAACAAGTCCATCACCGGTGACAAATACACCTTGCGGCCTGCAACCCTGAACTCGGTGACGTCGCTGACAAAGACGGTGTTTGGCTGATCCGGGGTGAACTTGCGGTCGAGTGTGTTGTCAGCGATGTGGCTGATCGCCCCGCTGTAGGAAACATAGGGCCTGCGTTGGCGAATCTTGGCTCGAAGACCCATCTGGCACATGAGTTTGTAGACGAGTTTGTGGTTGACCACCCAGCCCTGGTTACGCAGGTCCAGCAGCACCCGCCGGTAGCCATAGCGATGCTTGTTACGTTCGAAGCACTCCCGGATCGCGTCTTTGAGCACTGCGTACTTATCCGGTTCGTTGAGTCGTTTCTGGTGGTAGAAGAACGTCGACCGTGGGATACCAGCGGCCTCTAGGAGGTGCTCCAGGCGGTGGTGCGACTTGAGGATGACGATCGCCTGGACTTTCAGGCGTGTCCCTGGTTCCTCAAGTCCCGCAATTTTTTTAAGTACGCGTTTTCCGCTTCCAACCGTGCGATCTGACGGCGCAGCTTGTCTTCTTCTGTAAGCCGCTTCGGTGCAGCCGAGCCTTTGGGTCTGCCCTTCGGCTTCGGTTTCAACGCCTCATCGCCGCCTTTGCGCCATTTCCAGGACCAATCTTTGACGAGTTGGTCTGACGACAGGCCAAACTCACGGGCAAGATCCATCATTGTCTCGCCGGCAAGGTGACGTTGGACAACTTCCTTCTTGATGTCGAACGAGTACTGCTGCTTTGTCGGTTTCTCCACAAGACATAGCCTGCCATGCAGCTGAAATCGACGATAGAGCGTACGGACGACGTATTTGGAGACACCAAGAGCATTGGCAGCGGCAGCACAGCCCATGCCTTGCTCGAAACACTCCACCAGCTGCTCACGCTGATGCTCACTCAGCGAACTTCGTGCTCTCAATGAAAACTACTCCCCACTAGTCGGTAACTGATTTCTCAGTCCAACTAATGGGGAGCAGTTCA
>QWCJ01000679.1_pt1 | contig 12907 bp, 16 predicted proteins | sample 1972501 | NCBI WGS metagenome assembly QWCJ01 (sample SAMN09866711, study PRJNA288562) | Human vaginal metagenome isolate term2_vaginal, whole genome shotgun... | isolation source: vagina | host: Homo sapiens | place: USA: California
CTCAAGGAGATCGCGCATGCCGACGGCGCCCTGCTCATCCTCGATGAAGTCATGACCGGCTTCCGCACCTCCTACAAGGGCTGGTTCGGCGTCGATGGGGTAGCGGGTGACCTGGTGACCTTCGGCAAGGTGGTCTCCGGCGGCCTGCCGGCCGCTGCCTTCGGTGGTCGCGCCGACGTGATGGCTTCGCTGGCACCTTCGGGCCCCGTCTACCAGGCGGGCACGCTGTCCGGAAACCCGGTAGCGATGGCCTCCGGTCTAGCATCCCTGGAGCTGGCCAACGAAGAGTTGTACCCGCGCCTGCAGGCCAACGCGGACTGCCTGACCAGCCTGATAACGGCGGCACTTGATGCCGCCGGCGTGGCACACCACATCCAGCGCGCGGAGACGATGTTCTCCATCCGCTTCGCCGAGGGTCAGGGTCGCAACTTCGCCGACATGCAGGCCGCCGATACCTGGCGTTTCGCCCCCTTCTTCCACGCACTGCTGGAGGGCGGCGTCTATGTTCCGCCGTCAGCCTTCGAGACTTGGTTTGTGTCTGATGCGCTCACGGACAAAGATTTTGAGGTAATCGAGGCAGCTCTCAAGCCTGCCGCCAAGGCCGCTGCCAGCGCGCAGCGCCCGCAGTAAACAGACCATTTGAGGGGATAGACACAGGCATATGTCCACCACCATCGTCCACTTCGTCCGCCACGGCGAGGTTTATAACCCGGATAAGATCCTCTACGGGCGCATCCCGGGCTATCACTTGTCCTCCCGTGGGCATTCCATGGCCGCACGCACGGCGAAAGCCTTTGAGGGCCATGACGTGACCTACCTGGCGGCCTCGCCGCTGCAGCGCGCGCAGGAAACCGCGCTGCCGATTGCGCAGGTGACGGGCTTGGAGGTGGACGTCGACAAGGGCGTCATCGAGTCCGGCAACCGCTTCGAGGGCCTGCGCACCAAGGGCTGGAACTCGCAGCTGTGGAACCCGCAGCGCTGGCCGCTCATGGTTAACCCGCTCAAGCCTTCGTGGGGAGAGCCTTTCGAGGAAATCGCCGCACGCATGATGGATGCCGCCGAGCGCGCCCGCTCCAAGGCAGAAGGCCATGAGGCCATCGTGGTCTCCCACCAGCTGCCCATCGTCATGGTGCAGCGCACCGTGCTGGGCAAGCGCTTAGCCCACGCACCGTGGAACCGCGAGTGCGACTTGGCCTCGGTGACCTCGTTGGTCTACCGCAACCGCGAGATCATCGATATCTTCTACTCCGAACCGGCACAGGACATCTAATGGCGCACAGAACTATCCGCGCCGCCGTGGCCGGTGTCGTTGCTGTGTTTGCCTTAGCTGGCTGTACACAGAGCGAGGAGAATGCACAGAACGCCGTTGCTTCCGGCGGCACCTTCGAGTTCATTTCACCCGGCGGGCAGACCATCATTCGTTACGAGGAAGCAGACCGCAAACCACTCAAGGATTTCTCCGGTGAGGACCTGCGGGATGAGTCCACGACGATCAAGCTCTCAGATTTTCAGGATCAGATCGTCGTCCTCAACTCCTGGGGTCAGTGGTGCGCGCCGTGCCGCTCCGAATCAGATGACCTCCAGGCCATCCACTCGGAGCTGCAAAAGCGCAAGGTCGGCACCGTGCTAGGCATCAATGTCAAGGACTTCAACCCGGAGATCTCCCGGGACTTTATGGCCGATAACGGCCTGGAGTACCCCTCCATCTACGATCCGCCCTTCAAGACGGCCGCGGCCCTTGGCGGCGTTCCTACCTCCGTGGTGCCCACCACCATCGTGTTGGATAAGCAGCACCGCCCCGCCGCAGTCTTCCTGACGGAGATCACGGAGAAGGATGTCCTCGAGGTCGTCGACGAGCTGGAGAAAGAACAGTGATCCTTGCCGCTGACGGCGTGGGACAAAGCTTTGCTGATGCCGCCGTGTCCGGCCCGTTCCTTATCGGAGTGCTCGCCGCCGCTGTGGCCGGGTTGGTCTCCTTCGCCTCGCCATGTGTGGTTCCACTGGTTCCGGGTTATATCTCCTACCTCGCCTCCGTGGTGGGCGGAGAGGTTAGTTATGACGAGGAGCTGGGGGTGGGCGTCGGCAAGCGCCGGCGTTGGGCCGTGGTCGGTGCCGCAGCATTCTTCGTGCTGGGCTTTACCATCGTGTTTGTCCTCGCTACGGTGTCGGTTTTCGGTGCCATTTCGGCGCTGACGCTCAACGCGGACATCCTCATGCGCGCCGGTGGCATCATCACCATCCTCATGGGTGTGGTGTTCATGGGCGTGGTGCCGGTGCTGCAGAAGGACACGCGCATGGCACCGCGGCGCTGGACCACGTGGCTGGGCGCGCCCCTGCTCGGCGGGGTTTTCGCCCTGGGCTGGACCCCGTGCCTGGGCCCCACGCTGGCCGCCATCCTGTCCGTTTCTTCCGGCACCGAAGGGACCACCGCGCTGCGCGGCACGATCCTGATCATCGGCTACTGCCTGGGCCTCGGCCTGCCCTTCCTGCTCGTGGCACTGGGCTCCGCCAAAGCCATGCGCACCGTGACCTGGATGCGCAAACACTCCCGCGCCATCCAGATTGTTGGCGGCATCGCCATGATCCTCGTCGGCTTGGCGCTGCTGACCGGGCTCTGGGCAGATTTCATCAACGCCATCCGCCAGTGGACCGTGTCCTATGGCGCGCCGCTGATTTAAAGGAGAATTTTCGTGAGATATATCCGCAAGGCCTGGCACTGGCTGACCAGCATGCGCACCGCGCTGGCGCTGCTCTTCCTGCTGGCCATTGCTGCCATTCCGGGCTCGCTCCTGCCGCAGCGCTCGCTCAATGAGTCCAACGTCAATGACTTCATTGAGACCAACGGTAAAGTGGCGGAGATCTACGATAAGCTGCAGCTTTTCGACGTCTTCTCCTCCGTCTGGTTCCAGGCCATCTACGTCCTGCTCATGATTTCTCTGGTGGGCTGCATCATCCCGCGATCGTGGGATCACTACAAGGCCTACCGCACACCGCCGACGCGCGCGCCGAAGTACTTAGAGAAGATGCCGCTCAACGCCACCGGGCACTCGGAGAAATCCCCGGAGGAGATCGCCGCGGCCACCAAGGCCATGCTGAAGAAGTGGCGCGTCAATGAGGTTTCCCCGGAGAAGGATCGCGCGGGCGCGCAGTCTTTCTCCGCCGAGCGCGGCTATGCCCGCGAGCTGTGCAACCTCATCTTCCACATCGCGCTCGTGGCCATCCTGCTCACCATGGCAGCCGGGCGCTTGGTGCACTACGAGGGCCAGGTCATCGTGGTGACGGAGAAGAATTCCCAAGGCGAAACCCAGGAGCAGCCGCAGTCCACGGAGTTCTGTAACACCTCGACCTCGGTCTATGACTCTTTCCGCGCGGGCCCGCTTTTCGACGGCACCGGGCTGCACCCCTTCTGCTTCCTGGCCCACGACTTCACCGCGGACTACCTGCCCAATGGCCAGGCGGAGATGTTCACCTCGAACGTGTCCTATGCCGCGGGCGACGACATCTTCACGGACCCGGAGACCTGGGAGGACTACCAGCTGCAGGTCAACCACCCGCTGCGCATTGAGAGCAACCGCGTCTACCTGCAGGGACACGGCTTTGCGCCGACGATGACGGTGGAGTGGCCAAATGGTGAAAAGCGCACGCAGACCATCCAATTCCAGCCCAATGACACCACGTTCTTCCTCTCCTCGGGCGTGATGCGTTTCGACCCGCCATCGGGCATGTACCCGGACCTGTTTGAGCGCCGCCAGAACCAGATCGCTATCCAGGGCCTGTTCGCCCCGACCGCCGAGTGGTCCGGTGAGAACGGCAAGCTGCTGCAATCTTCCTACCCGGCGATGCTGGATCCGGCGGTGGCCATCGATATCTATCGTGGCGATGCCGGCCTGGATACGGGTACCCCGCAGTCCTTCTTCTCCCTCGATTCCAACCTGGTCCACACGGGCCAGCTGCAGAAGATCGACCGCGTTAATTTGAATCAGGGTGAATCGGTCACGTTGGACGACGGCACGAAGATCACCTTCGACGGCGCCTCCGAGTTCGCGAACTACCAGGTTTCCTACGACCCCTTCCAGAGCTGGGTTCTGGTGTCCGCGCTGGTCATGTTGGTATCCCTGGTCGGCTCGTTGGTGATTAAGCGCCGCCGCGTGTGGGTGCGCATCCGGCCGGGCGCCAACGGCGGCACCGACATCGAGATGGGTGGTCTTGCCCGTACCGACCGCGCCGGCTGGTCCGAGGAATTCCACAAGCTGCACCGCGAGCTCTTGGAGTTGCCGGATCCCGATGACGTGGAGGAAGACGAGCTCTACTCCGCCGACTAAAGGCGCGGATTGCATCCTTCAAAAGTTGGATACTGCAGCGGTTGAGGGGTAGCCTTATGTGCACCATAAATCTCTCCGCTCATGCAGCCTCGTGCGTGAAGCACGGTGTAGGCACGATTGTGAAGGCAAGGTTTCCCACTCATGCAGGTTGATCAAAATCTGTCCAACTTTTCAGACATCGCGGTGCAAACCGCGTTCGTCATTTATGCTCTCGCCTTGGTGCTGTCCCTGGTCTACTACGGCCGGATGCACAGCATCATCGAGGCCATGCGAGCCCGCACGACTGCCGCGGCGCAGCAGCGTGAGCTCGCCACTGTGGGGGCTTCGGCAGATGGCGCCGTGCTTGGCGACGTCCCCCCGACAGCCAACGCAGACAGCGCTGCCCCCGATGCTGACCTAGATACGGATCTGGCGAAGAAGCGGGAGAACGCCGACAAGCTCGGCGGCATGACGCAGATGCTGCTGTGGCTGGGTATCGCCTTACACTTGGCGGCCATTGTGCTGCGCGGTCTGGCAACGGGGCGCTTCCCGTTTGGCAACCTTTACGAGTACGTGCTCATGGTGACCGCCGGCGCCATGGTGGTGGCGACCATTGCCATGCAGCGCAAGGAGTGGCGCACCCTGTGGCCGTGGCTGCTCACGCCGATTCTGGCGTTGATGTTCTATGGCTCCACCAAGCTTTATGCGGAATCCGCTCCGGTGGTTCCCGCACTCCAGTCCCACTGGCTGCCGATTCACGTCACCGTGGTCTCGTTGGGCGCGTCCATCGGCGTGGTCTCCGGTATTGCCTCTCTGCTCAGCGTGCTGCGTGAATTCCAGCCGAAGGGTAATGAGTCTGGTTTCTTCGGTGCGCTTGCCCGCCCGCTTCCTTCGGCGAAGAAGCTGGACCGCTTGGCTTATCGCTTGGGCGTGGTGGCGCTGCCGACCCTGGGCCTGGGTATTGTGCTGGGCGCCATTTGGGCCGAGTCCGCATGGGGCCGCTACTGGGGTTGGGACCCGAAGGAGACCGTCTCCTTCGCCACCTGGATCCTCTACGCCGCTTACCTGCACGCCCGCGCGACGCCGGCCTTCCGCAAGGCCGCGCCGTATATCAACATCGCGGCGATGCTGCTCATGATCTTCAACCTGTTCTTCATCAACATGGTTGTCTCCGGCCTGCACTCCTATGCGGGGCTGAACTAAATGGCGGAGACCCCTAAGCCGCGGCACAAACAGGGCAAGCCGGCGGGCGATAACCCGCAGCTCATCGCTCTCGGTGAGGGCTTTGCGCAGCGCCGCCGAGAACTCGGTATCTTGCAGCAGGCGCTGGCTGAGAAGGCCGGGATTTCGCGCTCCACGCTGCACACCATCGAGCACGGCGGCTCTGGCGTGCGCTGGGAAAAGGTGATTGCGGTGGCTGAGGCCCTCGGCCTTGAGATGACCTTCGAGCCGAAGGCTTAGGCTTCGTCGGCTTCTTCGCCTTTACCGTCTTTGTCCTCGGGGGCCTTGGGTTTCTGGGAACCCTGTGAGCGCCGGCGGCGCTCTTCTTCTTGGCGCTCTGCCTCCCGCTCCCTGGCGCGGCGCTCTTTGAAGCGCTGCTTCTCTAGGTTCCACAGGAACTCTTCGTCATCGTCTGGGCCCTTGATTGCGGGGCGCTGCGGCTGCTGTGCCTGCTGCACCTTCTTATTCCAACTCGACGGACCAAAGGCCTTCCATACGAGGACCGCCGCGAGGACAAACAAGAGTAGTAGTATCAATCGACCCATGCGTTGTATTCTACGGAATGCCCGCAAAGCAAAAGTGAGAATTATGAGTCAGACAGAAAACACCACCAACACTTCCCAGAACCCCGAACCACCCCAGCCGGATCCGGCCCTCAAGCGCCGCTCCCGCGTCGCTTTGTGGAAGTACGGGGCTGCCCGCGTGGTGCTGTTCATTGTGCTCACCGCGGTAATTCAGCTGCTGGCCATGGCGGTACTCGGGGCCTTTCCGCTGTTGGTCTCCGCCCTGTTGGCGTTGTTTGTGGCGCTGCCGCTGTCCATGCTGATCTTCTCCACGTGGCGCATGGAAGCCACTCAGACGCTGGCGGAGTACTCCGCGCAGCGCAAGGCCCACAAGAAGTGGGTCCAAGAGGAGCTGGCCGGCCGCTAAATCGGTGGTTAAACCAGAGCCAGCGCTACAGCGTTGATAACCGCCCACACCAGCATTGCGCGGCCGGCCATGCCAAGTACTGGGATGAGTTTCGGGCCGCGTGCGCCGCGGTTGACGGTGCGGATAGCACCCAGCGCGAGGGGGAAGTAGAGCAGCGAAGCGAGCGCGGCCCAGGAATCGAAGGCTAGGCCGATGGTGAGTAGTACCGGCAGCAGCAAGAGTGTCATGAATAGCGTGCGGGACTTTTTATCACCTAGGCGCACCGCCAAAGTGATCTTGCCGGTGGCCTTATCGGAGGGGATGTCCCGGATGTTATTGGCCAGGTTTACCGCCGCACTCATACCGCCGATACCCACGGCTAAGGCAAGGCCCGTCCACGTGATGCGGCCGGCCTGCGTGTACTCGGTACCTAGGACCGCGACGAGTCCGAAGAAAACGAAAACGGCGATTTCCCCAAACCCGCGGTAGCCGTAGGGGTTCTTGCCACCGGTATAGAACCAGGCGCCGGCGATGCACACGGCGCCGACGAGGATGAACCAAGCTGCGTTGGCAGCCAGGGAGAGCGAAATTCCCGCGATGGCGGCCACGCCGAAGCAAGCGAAGGCGGCGAACTTGACGTGCTGTGGTTTGGCCAGCCCGCCGCCGGTGAGGCGCTGGGGGCCGGTGCGGTCATCATCGGTGCCGCGGATGCCATCGGAGTAGTCGTTGGCGTAGTTCACGCCGATGATAAGAGCCCAGGCCACGATGAGTGCCAGCAACGCCCGGCCCCAGTGCAAACCATGCGCCGCGGCGGCAGCGCCGGTACCAGCGATAACGGGAGCAAAGGCATTGGCCCAGGTATGCGGGCGAGCACCCTGGAGCCAATCGGCAGGAGTGGCGGAAAAGGCAGACATGCTCACTATTGTGCCACTGGTGTGGTTCGCTGCGGCAATGAGCTGGTGCGTTGGCGAAGGCGGTAGATAATGAGCACCGCGACGAAAACGACGGCATTGGTGACTGTCATTGCGGCAGAGGTAGCTGCGTCGAGGACATAGGCAACCCAAAATCCAACGACTGCGCTGATCGCGGCAACGCCACAGGCAGTCAACACCAGCGTGGGCACGCGCTGAGTAAGCAGTCGCGCGGTCATCGTCGGGAATACCATGAGCGCGATGACCAGCATGGCACCGGCAGCGTGAAAAGCGGCGGTGGCAGTGCAGGCAACCACGGTCATAAAAATGACGTGAAGAACGCGCGTGGGCACCCCGCGTGCGGCACAAAAATCGGCGTCAAAAGTCGTGGCGGACAAACGCGGCAGTGTAAGGGCGAGGAAGAGAGCATTGATACCCAGCATTGCGGCCATGATGTAGCAATAGTTAGGGTTGGAGAAGGCCGCGAGGTTGAGATCACCGACGAGAACCGCGTGGACATCAAGGTGCACGTGGCTCATGTGCGTGGAGATCAAGATGACTCCGGCGGCAAACAGGGCGGGAAAGACCAACCCGAGGGCGGAATCAGCAGTCACCAGTGGGCTGCGCTGTAGCGCATCGGTGCCTAACGCCACTACCAGGGCACCGGCGGCCGCGGTAGCGAGCAGCACGGGCGAATCCAGATCGGAGGTAAAGAGGTAGCCGATGGCAATCCCGGGGAGGACGGCATGGCCGATGCCGTCGATAAGCATGGCCTGGCCTTTGAGGACAACAAAGGTGCCGGGGATAGCACAGGCTAAGGCAGTCAGGACGGCAAGGAGACAAGCAGTGGCGGCGAGGGTCATGAGGCGAGCTTTCTGCTGAGGAGGCTGATGGTGACGAGCGCTGCCTGAGCCAGGACGATGACCGGACCGGTGGGCAGCGGGCCGTGCGCAATGGAGACATAGCAGCCGAGAGCAGCGGTGGCCGCGCCGAGGAACCCGGAGAGCGCGATGAAAGGTAGCAAGCGCGTGGTCCAGGGGCGGGCAGCGGCGGCAGGGCTGATGACTACGGCGACCATGAGTACCACGCCGACGACTTTGACACCGAGCACCGTGATGGCGGTGAGGGCGAAGAAACTAGCCGCGTTGAGGAACGAGGCGCGAATGCCGGCTACCTGGGCAAAACTTGAGTCAAAGGTGACCGCGGCCTGCCGGGTGTGAATGAGGAAAAGAAAAAGCAGCACGCAGCCACCGATGATGAGTGTGGAGCGCACATCCGCGCGAGTGAGCGTGGAGGCATTTCCCAGCAAATAATCCTGGATTCCGGCCTTGCCAGGCAATGGTCGGCGGGAAATATACTGCATGAGCAGCATGCCTACCGAGAAAAACGTGGTCAGCGTGGCCGCCATCGCAGTGGTTTGCCCCAGGGGAGTCAACCGCGGGATGAGGTGAATACAGACCACCGCAAGCGTTCCGGTGAGCAGGGCTCCACAAGCAAGGAGCCAGACGTTTCGCCCGTCCCAGCCAATGGCGGTGGCCACGAGGAAGGCGGTGAGCAGGCCGGGCAGGGAAGAATGCGAGATGGCATCGGCCAGCAGGCTGGTGCGGCGAACATATACCAATGGGCCGAGCGCGCCGGCGCAGCCACCGATCAGCACGGTACCCAGGAGTGCCTGGGTATAGGTGTAGTTCTGAAGAAGCTCGAGTGGGTTCATGATGGCAGGGAAAACATATCGGCAATGGCGGACTCTGTGAGAACCTGTTCGGTGGGGCCAGCAGCAACGAGCCGGCCGTGGCCGACCATGAGGACCTCATCGCAAAAGTCGGCGACTTCCGCCAGGTTGTGGTGCACCAGCAGGATGGTCACGCCGTTGTCGCGCAGTTCCTTGAGTACATCCATGATGGCGCGCTGACTTGCGGCATCAACACCAGCGAAGGGCTCGTCCAGGATGATGAATTCCGGATCGCTAACGAGCGTGCGCGCCAACAACACGCGCTGGCGCTGCCCACCAGATAGCGCGGAAATTGGCAGTTGCGCGTGTGCCTGCATTCCGGTGCGAGCAAGTGCTGCGTGGGCGGCGTCTTTGTCAGCGCGGCTGGGCCACTGCCACCAGCGCAGCCCGGCGGTGCGGCCCATCAGGGCAACGTCGAAGGCGGTGGCAGGGTAACTCCAGTCGATATTCGCATGTTGTGGCATGTACCCGAGCCGCTGCCGAAAATGCGCAAGATCGACGCCATCGAAGGTCATCGACCCGCAGGCTAGTGGCGGAAGGAGCCCGACCAGCGTGCGGACCAGAGTGGACTTTCCCGACCCATTCGCGCCTACCAGTCCGGTGATGGTCGCGGGGGTGAGGGTGAAGGTGGCGTCGTGAAGCACCGGCGTGCGGGGATAGCCGGCGGTGAGGTTTTCAACGTGGAGCATTAGCTCAGTGCTTTCGCCACGGCGCTAGCATTGTGCTCAAAGGCTCCGAGGTAGGTATCGGTGGGGGCTTCCGGGCCGAGGGTATCGGCAAAGAGCTCCTCATCCGAGATGGTGACTGTCCAGTTGCGGGATTCTACGGCTTCCTTAAGAGAAGTGATGGCCTGTGGGTTCGCCTGGTTGTCTTGGAAGATGACGGGGACCTTTTTCTCCGCGATGGTATCCGCGAGCTCGGAGATCTCAGTGGCGGACTTGGTGGCTTCGGTGGTGACGAAGTCGGTGGCTTGGACTTCAAAGTCGAAGGTCTTGCCGAAGTAGTTGAAAGCGTCATGGCCGGTGATGAGAACGCGCGGGGAGGCGTTTTCGAGTTCCTTAGCGGCCTTGTCGTGCGCGGCTGCAATCTTGTCTTCATATGCATCGGCGGCCGCGGCATAGTCTTCGGCATTGTCAGAGTCGATTTCACCGAGTTTGGTGCCGATGTGATCGACGACCTGGCTCCACAGCTCGGGGCTATTCCAGATGTGCGGGTCGTAGAGTTTTTCGCCCTTGTCGCCTTGCTCGGGCCACGGCAGGAGGTCAGCAGTATCGAGCTGTTCGCCAACTGCTAGCTGCTTCTCACCGAGGGAGGAGAGCTGGTCCACCATTTGCGCCTCGAGGTGAAGGCCGTTCCAGAGGACGAGGTCGGCGTCCTGCATCTTTTCAATATCGCGCGTGGTGGGCTGGTAGGTGTGTGGATCGCCGCCGGGGCCGACCATGGTGGTGATGTCGGCGTCCGGGGCGATGTTGGCGGCCGCATCAGCCAAGTAACCGGTCGTGGCGAAGATCGTCAGATTGTCGTCCTGGGCTTCGGCGGAGTCGCTGCTGGTGCAGGCAGTCAGCGCGGTGGCAGCCACGAGGGAAGCGAGGGGAAGCGCAATAAGTTTCTTCACGGGAAACCTCTCTTGGAAGCGCAATAAGTTTCTTCACGGGAAACCTCTCTTATTAAAAGTGAATGTCGATGTTCAATAGATTGAACTTGAAAGAGCATAAGTCCTGAAACCTTTGGAAGCGATAGGCTGAACTACGATGGGGGGTATGCACATCAGTGAGCTGCCCGAACGCACCCAGGACTACCTCAAGATCCTCTGGACCTATGAGGAGAAAGAGGGCGCTAATACCGCGATGCCGCTGGGGGACCTAGCTAAAGCGGCGGGGCAGAAGCTGCCCACCACGTCGGAGGCGGTCAAACGCCTGGCCGCGAAGGGGCTGGTGGAACATGAGCGCTACTTTGGAGTCCGGCTTGTTGAGGAAGGCCGGCGGCTGGCTGTGACAATGGTGCGCCGGCATCGACTCCTGGAAACCTTCCTCGTGCGCACTCTGGGCTATACCTGGGATGAGGTGCACGATGAGGCAGAAATGCTAGAGCACGCGACGTCCGACAGGCTCGTTGAACGTCTCGATTCTTTCCTGGGCAACCCCGCCCGCGATCCGCATGGTGATCCCATACCTGCCCCGGACGGCACTGCCGAGCCGGTCTCGCGCATTACGCTTATCGACGTCCCCGCGCAGACCCCCGTCACCGTGGAGCAGGTCACTGACGCTGACGGCGAATTTTTGCGCTACCTGGATAAATATGGAGTGCGGCCGGGAGTGGAATTGACCGTCGTTGCCCCCTCGGTTGCGGGTGTGCTCGAGGTTGCCGTCGACGGCGGTGCGCACTTCCCCCTCGGGGAATCCGCTGCGCGCGGCATTGCCGTACGCAGCTTTGGCGAAGCGGAGGCTTAGCTGTCCCACATGCGGGCGACGGCGAGGCGGTCTACCTTGCCGGGGCCGGTGGTGGGGAGCTGGGCCAGGCGCTTGAAGTCCTTGGGGATTTGCCACCGGGGAAGGCCACTATCGTCGAGAGCCACAAGGATATCGCCGACATCCGTCCATCCGGTATAGGCAGCGACGATCATCTGTCCCAAGCGTGGGTGGGGGATGCCGACCACGCACACGCCGTCCACTCCCGGCACGCGAAGGATGTGCTGTTCGAGCTGTTCTGGATGGAGCTTTAAACCGCCGGTGTTCAGGATGTTGTCGAGGCGCCCGGTGACGGTGAGGTGGCCGTCGTGAAGCGCGCCGGCGTCGGAGGTAGCAAACCACGAGGTGCCGGACTCATCGACCACGAAGGCATCTGAGTCCACGTTTCGGTAGCCCTGCGCAATCATGGGCCCGCCGAGGTAGATGCGGTTCTCCTCGCCGAGGCGAACACGAGCGCTATCCAGTGGCTGTCCGTTGTAGACGCAGCCACCGGAAGTCTCCGAGGAACCGTAGGTGGTGACGATGGTGATGCGCAGCTTCTTCGCTGACTCCAATAGTTGCGGGTGGGTGGCAGCACCCCCGACGAGGATGGCGTCAAAGGTGCGCAGGGCCTCGATTCCCTCTAGCGAATCCATGGCCTTGGCCAGCTGCATGGGGGTCAGGCCCGTGTATGAGCGATCCCCGGTGGCGGCCAGCTCGTGCGCGGCGCAGGCGAAGTCGGGGATAGAAAAACCTTCCGACAGGTCAAGACAGAGCGGCTCTACACCCGCGACGAGCGAGCGGATTAATACCTGGATTCCCGCGATATGGGCGGCAGGCATGGCTAGCAGCCACTGGCCGGTGCCGCCGAGAGCCCGGTGCGTGGCATCGGCGCTGGAGACCAAGTTGGCGGCCGTGAGTTGCGCGCCCTTCGGTGTGCCCGTGGACCCGGAGGTGGCCACGACCAGCGCGATGGAGGAGTCAATGGGTTCTCCTGCGCGCATGTGGTTGCGCAGGAGCTGCGCGCGGGTGCGGTCCTCCGCCGGGACGGGCAGGAAGGTGGCTTGTCCTGCGATGGCCGCTTCCAGATCAGGGAGGATGGCGGCGGGGTCATGTGGATTGACAGGCAGAGGAGAGAGGATGGTCACGGTTAGCTAGGTTACCGCCCGCGGTGCTCATAGGGGTTGATGAGCTCATCCTCCTGATCGAAGGGGCGCTCACCGTCCCTCTGAGCCTGCTGGATGCGGCGTAACATCCACACTCGCGATGCGATGACGGCAATGAGCGCGATGGCCGCGAGGGCAATGGCGAAATACAGCACTGTGGATTCTCCTCGAGGAATGACGATTAGTAGTAGTACGGGAAGTCATCCCAGTTGGGCTCGCG
>QWCJ01000531.1_pt1 | contig 12873 bp, 7 predicted proteins | sample 1972501 | NCBI WGS metagenome assembly QWCJ01 (sample SAMN09866711, study PRJNA288562) | Human vaginal metagenome isolate term2_vaginal, whole genome shotgun... | isolation source: vagina | host: Homo sapiens | place: USA: California
AATTCCCCAACGCTTCTTACACGTCTGTTACCTAGGTGGTCGATGTTGTCAAATTGACCAACGCCACGCATTAGGTTGAATTGGTAGTTGATAGCACTTATTATGTCATCAATTTCAATTCTCTTTGGATATATTTCTTTAATATTTTCTATGATTAAGTTTTTAAGCTCTTCGTCGTCCTTAGCTTCGTCCATAAGTTCGTGCATTAGTGGTGCATAAATCTTATCCTTTAGTCCAAGCTCTTCAAAATTAACTTTTGTATCAAAAGCTTCAGGATATACAAAGTTATTGCCTACAACCCTGATCTCTTCACCATCTTCCAAAACTATGTCAATGGTATTAACAAAGTTATCTTCAATCTTTTGCGCCATAGGTCTATCAAGATGAGTGCCCTTTTCATAGATTAATTCACCTGTGATAGGGTTCACCGCATCCATGGCAAGAGTGTGATTTTCTATCCTTCTTGCTATAGATAGCTTCTTGTTGAACTTATATCTTCCGACTTTAGCTAAGTCGTATCTCTTAGGGTCAAAGAATAGATTATTAAGTAGTGATTTAGCACTGTCTACGGCTTCTGGTTCGCCTGGTCTAAGTCTCTTGTAGATCTCAATCAAAGCCTCATCTTGAGTCTTTGCAGTATCCTTTTCAAGAGTTGTTAGTAAATCATTAGTTTCACCTAATGTTTCAACAATTTCAAGATCAGAAACAACACCTAAAGCTCTAAGAAGTGATGTGATGATAACTTTTCTGTTCTTATCAATCTTTACATATAAAGCGCCACTCGCATCAGTTTCAAATTCTAGCCAAGCCCCACGGTTTGGTATGATAGTTGCGCTGTAATCAAGTTCACCATTCTTATTGATTTCCTTCTTGTAGTAGCAGCCTGGCGAACGAACGACTTGTGAAACAACAACCCTTTCTCCACCATTGATTATGAAAGTACCCTTATCAGTCATGATAGGTATATCTCCCATAAATACTTCTTGCTCTTTAACCTCTCCAGTATCTTTGTTAATTAGTCTAACCCTTGCTCTAAGAGGAGCACTGTAGTTTGTGTCCTTAATTCTGGACTCTTCTTCTGTATACTTTAGTTCCTTTCCTATAGTATAATTGACAAACTCCAATACTAAGCTACCACCATTGTCATCAATAGGTGATATGTCGTCAAAAGCTTCCTTTAAGCCGTCATGTAAAAACCAGTCAAACGATGCAGTTTGTACCTCAATAAAATTTGGCATCTCGCAAGCTTCTTTTATCCTAGAATAACTCATTCTAGTTCTTTTTCCGTTTTCAACAGGATGTAGCATCCAAATATTCACCCCTTATCAAAATAACCTACTATATGTCGTACCCTAAACTAAGATTTTGAGAATAAAAACCCATTTTAAATCCTAATTATGCAATTTATAATTATATAATAAGTCAAGACAAATGTCAAGCATTTTTTGCAAATAATTAAAATATTTTTATAATTTTGCTAAAGCATTTTTGCCTTGCTAATAGTTTTGCCAAAATCGATATAGGCGCAAAACGATGGACGTGATTAATGAATCGCACGTCATAAACGTGGTACGCGTCATATATCTATTGCTCGTCATATATCTATCGCTCGTCATATGGCAATCGACCGTCAAACGCCATCCATTTTCAAAACAAAAAGAACTATGGGTACGTGGCTCATAGTTCTCTTCCTATTATATATAAAAAATATCCGCTAAGCATATCAATCGCCTAGCAGATATCTTCTAAAATCTATTTACTTTTACCCTCATTAGGTTTTCTCTTTACAAAGAATAGTCCGACTAGAACAACTAGCGCTAAGACTATGGATAAACTTCCTTCTTCAACGCCAGTCTTTGGTATAATGTGTTTTTCAGGCTCTTTATCTTTTTCTTTTGGCTCATCATCTTTGTCTTTTGATGGTTCTTCCTCTTCTTCTTTTGGAGGTTCTTCACTATTGATTATACTGATACCACTATGCATATCGCCTGAGTAGCTTACAGTGAAGACTCTTTCGCCAATTGTGTATTGGCCACCTGCTTCACCTACTTCCTTAACAGTATATACGTGCTTATTGCCTTTTGCATCTTCTAGATCAAGGTCAGTAAAGGAACCGCTCCAGCCATTAGCCTCGCTAAGTATGATAATCTTACCTGTAGCAGCTCCGTCCATATATAATTCGACTTGAACCGCTTCTGTCTTTCCATTCGAGCTCCAAACTTTATTCACACCAAACTCAATCTTTTTCTTTGAAGGAACGTTTTCTTTATTTGTGATTACGAATGAATGATTCATGTCGCCTTCGTATATAACGTCGTAATCAACACCTAAGATCTTGACTCTACGTGATGCTTCGCCCACTTCTCTTACGCTGTACTCGTACTTAACGCCTTGTTCGTCGTAAGTTAATAGGTCTTCGAAGCGACCGCTCCAGCCATTGGCCTCGCTAAGTGTGATCACATTTCCTGTTGCTCTTCCGTCTTTGTATAGCTCTACTTGGATTTCATCAACTGGTATTTGATTTGTGATGTCCCAAGCCTTTCTAACTCTTATGTCTCTTCTTTGAGGCTTCTTTGGCTCTTCTCTATTGACTATAGTAAAGCCACTGTCCATATCGCCTTTGTAAATAACTTCGTAGTATTCACCAGATATTTCCACAGTGTAGAACTTTTCGCCAATTTCTTTAACACTATACTTATAGATGTGACCGCCATCAGATGATTTCTCTAAGTTCTTGAAGCTTGCTCTCCATCCATTCGCTTCGCTTAAGACTAAAGTGTTTCCTGTAGCTTCGCCATCTCTATATAATTCTACTTGGATATGGCTAATAGGCTTCATGCCTCTTATATCCCAAGCTTTTTCTACGGATATGTCTCTGTATTCTTTCTTTGGTTCTTCAGGTGGATAGTAGCTATTTGTGATAGTATAGCCGTCACTAGTAACTTTGTAACTTACTTTAAATTCTTTGCCGTCGAAAGTAATCTTGCCATCTGTTTCGCCGACTTCTTTTACCGTATAAGTGATTTCGTTATCGTTTTCATCTTTAACGTCAAGATCTTTAAATGTGCCTTGCCATTCGTTTTCTGCGTTTAAAATTAATGTTTTATCTGTTTCAACATTATTTTCAATTAAAACAACTTTTATCTCATTTACAACAGATTTTTTATCAGCTGTATCCCAAACTTTACTTACTTTGATTTCTTTTGTTTCTTTTTTAGGTTCTTCAGGTGTATTTGTGATAGTATAGCCAGTTTCTTCTGAACCTGTTAATTCACTCTTATATCCCTTAACAGCTTCTTCTTTAACTGTGTAAGTTATTGTTTTTCCATCATTAACTGTAGGTAAATCTTTAAAAGTATGTTTCCAATCATTATCTTTATTTAATACAACTGAATCAACTTTATATTCTTTTCCGTTATAATTAGCAATTAAGTTTACAGTAATAGACTCAGGACGAATTTTCTTTTCATCATTATTGTCATTCCATTTCTTTTCAATAGAAACTTCAATAGTAGGGGCCTCTGTACCAAATTTTATTGTACCGTTACTTCCAATACCTGCTCCTCTTGTAGCTGAATAATTACCTTCAATGATTACCTTTCCTAATTCTTCTGTAAGCTCATTAGCTTTGTCGTTTGAGTTTAATGCTAATTCAGAGCTTGCTGGCAATGTCGCTTCTAGTTCATTATCTGGCAAAGGAATTATTCCAGAGCCTGTTACTTTTTTCCAATCGTATGGAGCTCCACCTAACATCCTCTTATCAAGTTTATATTCTGCTCGTCCACTATGAGACGCATAAAAATTACTTGACAATAGATAAACTGTCTTTCCCTTGTTATTATTTATTCCCGCACTAGTATTATTACCATATATGGCAACGCCATTATTTACATAAAATTTTGTTTTTGATATAGGGCAACCAGCAAATCCAGCTCCTTCCTCATCAGACTTGTTATTTCTTATTATAGCATTAGTTAAATATAACTCACCATTTTCTCCATAATAATGTGTGCCAGCATAGTCCCATGAAGCAGGGAATCCATTAACATAAATGCCTCCTCCGCCAAAAGCCTTTTCTGTAATTCCGGTACCACTCATTTTGTTATTAGTTATTCTGCCAGATGATATATAAGCAATAGATTTACCACTATCAAATAGCCTACATTGTATAAATAATCCTCCACCAGAAGCTCCAGCAGTATTGCCATCAATAAGTCCACCTATCATATAAAGCTTATTTTGTTTCTCAACTTGTCTTGTTCCTAAACTTATTCCGCCACCAACTTCATCAGCAGAGTTATTTAAAACTTTTGCATCTCCAGAGAAGTTTATCGTGCTTGCTCCGCTAGCAATGATACCCCCCCCCCAGCCGAATAAACCGCTCCGCCATAGGCATAATCAATCACTCTTTTAGCTTCATTATTTTGAACAACGCCACCAGAGAAATTCATTGTAGATCCATATAAATAAATTCCGCCGCCATAAGTAGCTTGATTTTCTTCTACAGATCCTCCAGTCATATTGATAGTCGCATTAAATGCATTTATTGCTCCGCCTCGTGTAGCTGTGTTTTTAATATCCATTATCTTGTTATTTCTTAATACAGCACCTTCATTAATATTAAGTGTTGCTCCAGAATTAACTCTAATTAAAGATTCCTTAATGCTTTCATTTGAATTAGATCTGCCATCTATAATTATCTTTGATAATGTAGCAGTTTTTCCACTTGGAACATTGAATAAAAATCCACTATACTCCTTGCCTCTACATATTTTTGCATTTGTATCTTCAAGCGAAATATCTCCTTCAATATCTGTTTTACCAGTTACAACTATCTCTACAATGTCTTTATTGCTTTGAGCTATCTCTTTTGCTTTTGCAAATGTCTTTACTGCGGTTTCTTTAGATAGTCCATCTTTTTGATCATCCCCAGATTTACCATTCACATATACGGTATCACTAGGCTTAATTCCGCTTAAGTCTTCCGTAATATCTAAATTGATGTCATCTATCTCAGTTGGAGTTACTTCCTTAGCATTTCCATCCTTATCCTTTAGACTTACATTGCTTACTTTAAATATTTTAACTTGATTAGCATCACCTGAATAATTATTTTTTGGAGCCAATCTAGGTACTTGAAGTACCATCTTGCCATCTTCTGACTTCTTAAGATAAAAATCATAATGTAAAAGATATGGTTTAACTAGGCTGCTATCCGCTTTTTTATAATATTGAATCTCAATATCTTCGTAAGGAACTTCTATATCTCTAAACTCTATCTTTTCTGACCAAGTATACGCATCTCCATCATAGATCATCTTTTCCTTAATTGTTTCATCAACGCCATCTACATGAAGCTCATTAATAACTGTAAAATTATTTAGTGCCCATTTATCACGATCAAAAATATTTTGATCTGCTCTACTCATCCAATAGTTAGTATATGTTGAAATAATGTAATCATAATCAGTCATTTCATATCTACTTATATCAAAGCTTAGATAATGTTTTGCGTTAGGATCAGCCACTGCTTCATTTACTTTTTCTTCACTTATTTCTATTGCTTCTTCAAAATTACTTTCCTTTACTCTTAGTGAATCTTCTTTCTCACCTATTCTTGGTAATTCTAAAACTGTTTTTTCTGCGCTTGTTTCTAGATACAAATCAAAGTTTTCCGCTTCTTCGTCAAAGCTTAATCCATCTTCTTTGCTATAGTACTTTACTTCTAGTTCATTGCTTAGTGTTTCTATGTCTTCGAATTTTAAATCTCCCACAAAATCAGCTTTTTCTACTGAATAAGTGATTCTTTTTTCTATAGCAGCGTCTTTTATGTGCAATGTATAAGTAATATTTAATTCATTTACTTCTTCTACCTTATCTTCTTGAGGGCCTTCGCCGCCGCCTGATGGCAAGACTACTGCTTCTTCATTTTCGTCTTCAATCGATTCAGTTTCATCAATTACTTCGTCTGCTGGCTTTGCTTCTTCAGATGAATTTTCTTCAGCTTCTGTTTCTTGACTCAAGTCAACTACTGTGTCATTATCATTAACAGGCTTTGCCTTGCTTTTAACATCTTTATTTGCATCTGCTTCGCCAGCTGCCTCTTTATCACTAGCCTTTTCATCTGTCTTTTCGCTTTCGTTCTCAGCCTCATCATGCTTTTGATAAATTTCGTTCAATGCACTCGCATCTCTTTTAAGTTCAAAGCTTAGCTTATACTTTATTTCTTCTCCTTCCTCTGCACTCACAAACAAGCTTGGTGTTAACTGAGTAATCACAATTACCATAAGCAACAAACACGCTAATACTTTTTTACTTCCTTTCATTTTCCTCCCTCTTTCTTCTATCATTCAATAATTTTTAAATGATAATAGCAAATTATCTACTATCAACAATTATTTTGTCATTATATACCTATTCAAAATAAATGTCAAGTAATCGCATCACATAAATGCTTTTTTCTTTACTATTTATTATCCTTTATGTTATAATACATAAAAGGATGGTGAACTTATTAATACATTAGATATTTTAGGAAGGCTTTTGCTCGCATCGTTTTTAGGTGCTCTGATAAGTCTTGAGCGTGAACGTAAAAACAGGGCTGCTGGCCTTAGGACTCACATCATAGTCTCGCTTGCATCTTGTTTGATTATGCTCATAGCTGTCGATGGCTTTGAGGGCTTCTACGGTGATAAGGGTTGGGACGCGACTAAGTTTGCTGGTCAAGCTATAAGCGATATCGGTTTTTTAGGTGCAGGCACTATACTTCAAAAGAAGGATGTTGTCAAGGGTCTAACGACTGCTGCAACTCTTTGGCTTTGTGCTGCCAATGGTCTTGCTGTAGGCATCGGCTATTACGAAGGCGCCGTTATAGCGACATTTATCTGCCTAATCACTTTAATTAATTTAAAAGGGCTAAATGATTTTCTAAACAAGAGAGACTTAATTAGGTTTTACATGCAATTTGACAGCGATAATTTTAACAGCAAAGTCTTTAAAGAGCTATGTGCTAAAGAAAACGTCGAAGTTCGTGCTTTAGAAGTGCTTGATATGAAGGGTGAGATGATGCCATCTATAAACTGCGATCTGTCATTCCCTAATAATTTTAATGTCGATGCTTTTTTAGAATTACTTAAAGAGGAATTAAAATTAATTCACTCAAATAAAAAGAATTAATACAATTTTCACAACAAAAAAAGAACTATGGGCACGCTGCTCATAGTTCTCTTCCTATTATATATATAATTTATATACTATTTAATTTCTCCAGCAAGTTTTTTGATCTCGTCAACTTTTTCTAATCTTTCCCAAGGAAGATCTATATCGTCACGACCGAAGTGGCCGTAGTTAGTAATCTTGTGGAAGATTGGTTTTCTTAGGTCGTAGTAGTCGATGATGAAGGCTGGACGAAGGTCGAATACTTTTTCAACTATCTCAAGTATCTTTGTCTCTTCGATCTTGCCTGTTCCAAATGTATCTACGTTTATGGATATCGGCTTAGCTATGCCTATTGCGTATGAAACTTGTATTTCGCATCTATCGCAAAGGCCTGCTGCTACTAGGTTTTTCGCAACGTGTCTTACTGCGTATGAAGCAGATCTATCTACCTTTGTTGCGTCCTTACCTGAAAAGGCTCCTCCGCCATGTCTACAGTAGCCGCCGTATGTGTCAACGATAATCTTTCTACCTGTTAGACCTGTGTCACCCTTTGGTCCGCCTATAACGAAACGTCCTGTTGGGTTCACGTAGATGATAGTTTCATCATCAATTAGTTTTGGATCAACTACTGGCTTTATAACGTGCTCGATGATGTCTTTCTTAATCTTGTCAAGACTAACGCCTTCCTTATGTTGAGTAGAAACAACTATAGTGTGAACTCTCTTTGGCTTATCTCCGTCATATTCGATAGTTACTTGTGTCTTGCCGTCTGGTCTTAAGTAGCTTAGTGTGCCGTCCTTACGCACTTCAGCTAGCCTTCTTGCTAGCTTATGTGATAAGTATATGGCTAGTGGCATATAAACTTCAGTCTCATTACAAGCGTAGCCAAACATCATACCTTGGTCACCTGCACCTATTAAATCATATTTATCTTTTGATTTTTCTTTAGTCTCAAGCGCCTTGTCAACGCCTAGTGCTATATCCTTAGATTGTTCTTCGATCGATACAAGTACAGCGCAATTTTCTGCATCGAAACCGAATTTTCCTCTAGTGTAGCCTATCTCAGCTATAACCCTTCTAACTACTGCTTGTATATCGACGTAGCAGTTTGTTGTGATTTGTCCTGATACTAAAACGTAGCCAGTTGATGCAGTTGTTTCGATCGCGCATCTCGCTTCTGGATCCTTTTCTAGTATGTCGTCCAAAATTGCATCTGATATTTGGTCGCAGACCTTGTCGGGATGACCTTCTGTAACCGATTCAGATGTAAATAGTTTTTTATACATAATCTTCCTCCTTAATATATTTTTTTGCAAATACAAAGCCGCCTTGAAAATTTTCTCGCGGTGCATCTTGTAAAATAAAAAAACCTTCATAGCTGAAGGTTCGTTCTTCTCATCTTTCAGCTGCGCTGTAGGATTTAGCACCTTGCTAGCAGGTTGCCGGACTTCATAGGGCCTATTCCCTCCGTCACTCTTTATGAGACTTATTAAGTTCACTAATTATTATATATATAATTTTCGTTTTTGTCAAGCCCTTTGCCTAATTATTTTCTTCCAAGGCAAAACGTTCCCCTACCTTCTTTTTCACTACCATATAAGTAAAGATGTAGACTATGGTAGTGAGTAACCAGGACAATGGATATGATATATACAAAATCCATTGCTCATGATACTTATGAAATACACTCATGATCCAAAATACTCTAAAGCCGCAAATGCATACGACAGCTATGATCATAGGTGTTAGTGAGTAACCCATCGCGCGTATTACGCCTGAATAAACGTCCATGATGCCGCAAAGTAAATATGTTGTCGATATGATAGATAGTCTTAGCATTGCGATCTCGATAACTTCTGGGTTTGGTGTATATAGACTTAGTAGGAAATTGCCTGCTAGGTATGAGCCGACGCCTAGAACGAGGCCCACGACTGACACCATGACGATGGTTGTCTTAAGTATCTCGTCAACTCTGTCAAGCTTTTTCGCTCCCATATTTTGCGAGGCAAATGATAGTGAGGCTTGGTAGATGGCGTCCATCGCCATAAAGACGAAGCCTTCGATGTTGCCAGCTGCAGTGTTTGCAGCGACTACAAGCTTACCAAAGGAGTTGATTGATGACTGTATAAGCATATTGGATATGCTAAATAGTGCCCCTGTAAAGCCTGATGGCAAACCTATCCTAAGCATTTCGCCAAACTTTTTCCAATCCATCTTTAATTTATCTAGCTTTAAGTTTAAGTAGCCGTCGCTTTTCATTAAGCACAAAACTATTAGCACGGCTAAGAAAGCTTCTGAAATGATGGTAGCAAGAGCAACTCCGTCAACTGTCTTCTTTAAAACTATTACAAAGTATAAATTTAAAACTATGTTCATAACGCCTGAGATGGCTAGGTAGTAAAGCGGCCTCTTTGTGTCGCCTGCTGCTCTAAGTATTGATGCGCCGAAGTTGTATATCATAAAGCCTGGCATGCCCATGAAGTAGATCTGCATATAAAGTGTCGCTAAATCAATGACTTCCTCGGGTGTTTGCATCAGTTCAAGCATTGGCCTTGCTGAAAAGTAGCCGACGGCTATCATGATAAAGCCGCCAAGTAAGCCCGATAGCATCGACGTATGAAGCGTATCTTGCGCGTCCTTGTATGAGCCCTTACCTATCGCCTGTCCCATAAGTACGCTCGCACCTATTGATATACCTATAAATAAATTTATAAGTAAATTTATCAGTGCGCCGGTCGATCCAACTGCGGCAAGTGCAGCGTCCCCTGCGTAACGTCCGACAACTATAACATCGGCGGCGTTAAAGAAGAGCTGCAAGGTGCTCGATAGCATCAATGGTATCGAAAACTTTATTAATTTTGGAAGGAGTTTTCCCTCCGTCATATTTATTTCATAATTCTTAGACATAATTACCTCTTTTCTTTCATATCAATCAATTTTACTACAATCGAAATAATTTTTCAAGGCTTTTCGCAAAATAATTTAGATAATCCTTTATTTTTTCATCAAAATGTGTTATAGTATATGAATATAATATGGAAGGTGATTTAATGAATAAAAAAGTTTACGTCTCGGGTCATAAGGTGCCTGATACGGATTCAATCGCGAGCGCTATCTCCTACGCTTACCTTGTCAATAGTCTTGGCAAATACGATGCAAAAGCAGTTAGGCTCGGCGATTTAAATAAGGAAACAAAATTCGTTTTAAAATACTTTGGCGTAGACGAGCCAAAACTATTAACAACGATGAAGATAAAATTAAAGGATGTTGATCTTGATGACGCCATGCTTGTGGACGAGGACGCATCTTTATACGAAGCGATTAACTTACTTCGCGAGAAGAACGCTTATGTACTCATAGTCATTGACAAGGCCGGAAAGATGAGTGGCATCATAGGTCTTAAGGACATAACAGAGATTTATACAAACATCTTTGACGACACAATCCTTAGCAAAGCCGATACGCCATTTAAAAATGTTGTTGAGGTCTTAAAGGGTACTGTCATTAACGATGGCTACAGAAAGCCTCTTGGCCGCATGGCGATCTACGCTATGGATCCAAAGATGATTGAAGATCGTATCGAAGCAGACGATGTCGTTATACTCGGCGATAGAGAGGACGCTCAAGAAGACGCGATCAAGAGAAACGTTTCTTGCATGATAGTGACTGGCGGCTTCGACATAAGCGAGAAGATCTTAAATTTGGCAAAAGAAAAAGGCATCAGCATCATATCGACTGAGTACGACTCCTTCATGGCATCGAGGGTGCTTCCACTAAGCGTGCCCGTGTCGTACGCGATGACAAAGGATGGCATCAAGACCTTCCACATACAAGATTTTGTTTCGGACGTTAAGGCCGAGATGAACAAAAACAGGTTCCGCTGCTTCCCAGTCCTTGACAATGACGGACGCGTGATAAACACAGTCAGCCGTTATCACTTGCTTGACGATAAGAAGAAAAACATCATCCTAGTCGATCACAACGAAAGAACTCAATCCGTCGACGACATCGAAGAGGCTGAAATCCTTGAAATCATCGACCACCACAGAGTTGCCAACGTCGAGACAAAGCTGCCACTATACTTTAGGAACGAGCCATTGGGCTCGACAGCTACCATAATCACAAAGATGTTTATTGAGAATGGCGTAGTAATTCCAAAGCACATAGCAGGGCTATTAATCTCAGCCATCATCTCAGACACACTTTTACTTAAGTCGCCGACAAGCACGAGGACAGACGCGAAGATGATAGACTTTCTTGCGCCAATAGCCGGCATCGATCCAGACGTCTACGCAATAGAGATGTTTACTGAAGCGGCAAGCATCAAGGACGTAGCAAGCGAAGACCTACTTAAGATGGATGTGAAATCATTTAATATCGCGAAGAAAAAGATACGCGTCGCTCAAGTCATGACCATGGATATGGATGAAGTGAAAAATAGAAAAGATGATTTACTAAATCTGATGAAAGAAACGATAGAAAAGAATCAAGAGGATACATTCGTACTGATGATAACTGATATACTTAAAGAGTATTCACTAGTTTTAGTGCAAGGCTCATACAAAGAAAGCATCGCCGCAGCCTTCGACAAAGAGCTAGTAGATAACGAGTTTACAGTCGATGGACTTCTTTCAAGAAAAAAACAAATGATACCCGCTATATCAAAAAAGATAGAGACTTTATAGTCCCTATCTTTTTTTGCTACTTTTCAGTTTTAATATTATCTTATGATTTACTTCATTTATCTTAAGCGGTCCAAATGACCTCGAGTCCGTACTTATATCCCTATTGTCACCCATTAAAAAGACTTCATCATCAGCAAGTGTCCAGCCATTGTCCCTATCTACCCAAGAAAAATCATTCATATATTTATCTTCAAGATAAGTCTCGTAAATTCTCTTGCCATTTATCAAAAGTCCTTCTTTTCTTGTCACTTCAACATGTTCACCAGGCAGAGCCACTACTCTTTTAATCATGTCAATGCCCAAGGCTTCAGATCTTGCTCCGACAATATCGCCTCTTTTGATATCACTGAATAAAGGCTTTTTAATCGCAAGAAATTTATCCCCATCATTTGCCACTGGCGCCATGCTATCACCAGTAACATTTACTATATTTAAAAACAAAAGAGTAAATATATTTATAGCTAATAGCAGAGCGATGATTATAATTGGAAGAGTTTTCTTCTTTTTCATATATAAAATCCGCCGTTCACACGAAGCACTTCGCCTGTAATGAATTTTGCGTCCTGTGATGCTAAGAAAACTGCCGCCTTCGCTGCGTCCTCTGCCGTGCCGATGGTCTCAAGCGGCGTTTCATCACGAAGCATATCGATTTCAGCCTCTGAATACACCTTCATCATGTCCGTCGCTATGCAGCCCAAACTTATTGCGTTCACTCTCACGCCCGATGGTGCCGCCTCTTTTGCGACCGCCTTAGTAAAAGCGATGACAGCCCCCTTCGATGCGCTGTAAACAGTCTCCATCGCGGCTCCCGTCTCGCCCCACATGCTCGTTACGTTAATTATGCATCCTGCGCCCTCATGTATCATCGGCTTGATAAAAGCCTTAGTCATGTTGAAGGCGCCCTTCATATTCGTATTAAATACAGTATCGTACTCCTCTTCGCTCGTTTCTTGCACAAGCTTAGTTAGTGCCACGCCCGCATTATTCACGAGCACGTCCACATTTTTATATCTTTTAAATATTTCTTCCT
>QWCJ01000532.1_pt1 | contig 12871 bp, 9 predicted proteins | sample 1972501 | NCBI WGS metagenome assembly QWCJ01 (sample SAMN09866711, study PRJNA288562) | Human vaginal metagenome isolate term2_vaginal, whole genome shotgun... | isolation source: vagina | host: Homo sapiens | place: USA: California
CACCGCCATGATCGCCAGGAACGTCTCCCAGCCAATCGACGTCAACCACGAGACGATGCCCGGCGCCTTCTGTCCCTCCACGCCGAAGGCGGCACGCGAGAGCACCATCGTCGGGGCAGACCCGCGCTTGCCGGCCACAGCAATGAGACCACAGAGGAAGAACGAGAACGTCACGCCGAGCGCGGTGACGAGTGCGCCTTGCCAGAACGAAAGCCCAAACCAGAGCACGAACGAGCCGTAGGAAATACCGAATACCGAGATGTTCGCGGCGAACCACGGCCAAAATAGGTCGGAGGGTTTCGCGGTGCGCTCTGATTCGGGGACGATATCGATGCCCAGGGTTTCTACAACCGGGGCACCGTTAGCTGAAGATTTACTGAGTGGCATACACGGACTATACGACGTTCAATTGAAATGTCATTGATTTCTTTTTTTCTTGAACGGAATGAGAGCTGTGGGTGCAGCAATAAAACCACCGAAGCTACCGGTACACGCCCGCTCGGGCAATGCTCTCCTAGTGATTTGCTTTTACCACTACCCCCGCATGAGTCCCAGTCCACTCTCCCTCACGAACCACATGGACACCGTTTATAAAAACATGATCGATGCCTTTGGGGTGCTGGACCGGATCCAAAAAAGTTGCGTTATCAACGACACCACTTTGTTTGAATCCCACAAGATCAGCAACCATGTTCGGTGCAATCTTGCCCCTGTCTTCAAAGCCGAACACCTCAGCCGGCAGACTGGTCATTCTTCGAATCGCCTCGGGTAACGAAATTACTTTGTCCTGAGCAACATATTTGTCGAGAATCCGCGCAAACGTCCCGTAAGTCCTTGGATGCGGTCTCCCCCCAGTACCAAGCGGTAATCCGTCAGAGCCGATAGTCGTAAAAGGGTCCTTGAGGATTTGCACAACGTCTTCTTCGCGCATGGCGTGAACAACCATTGAAACTTGAAGATCTTCCTCCACAAGCACTCTTGCGAGCGCGTGGCCGGGCGCGAGGTTTAACTCATGAGATAGTTCGAGGATTGATTTTCCATCGAAGCGCCCTGTCTTACTACTTCCGATTACAACACCCTCCCAGCCAGCGGCACGAGCAAAGTTCTCAAAATCGTAAGAGTTCTCAATCTGATCCAGAGCTCGTCTTAGATCTTCTTCACTGTTCAAATATTGGAGTAATCGCTTACTGCCCCCGGAATGCATCCACGGCGGCAATACCGCAGTAAGCATGGTGCTAGCAGCAGGATACGGATAGAGGTCCTGAGAAATCCGCATCCCTCTTTCCCGCGCTTGTTGCAGTATCTCTAATGCCTCGGGAATCAACGATCGTTGCTGTTTATTCGCAAACTTCAAATGCGAAATGTGAACTTTCGCTCGTGAATTGACTGCATGCCCGAGAGTCTCAGAAATACTGTCAAGTAGCCCCAGGCTTTCATTTCGCATGTGACTTGTATAAACAGCAGTCGAGGGAAGCCTACTGACTAACTCTCCAAGCTCATTCGGCGGCGTGAATACCCCCGGAGGATAAATGAGCCCAGAGGATAAACCAACTGCGCCTTCTTCCAACGCCGCATCAAGCAGTCTCGAAAGTTCGAGCATCTCGGAACGCGACAGCTCCGACGCCCCCTCACCTTTCACCGCGATTCGTAGGGAGTTATGTCCAACCAGCATTGCGTAATTCGTTATAGGCCCTGCTTGTTCGATTGCCGCCACATACTCCTTATAGGAGTTCCATTCGAACTCTTGCGCTGGAAATATTCGCCGCACCAGGCGATAGAAGTCTTCCACTGTTTCTGGATTAATTGGAGCCAAGCTGAAGCCACAATTACCGATGAGCTCCGTGGTAACGCCCTGCATAACCTTGGAAAGGTCATCAAACTCCAATAACGGGGAGTTATCTGAATGGGCGTGAGTCTCGATAAAACCCGGCGCAAGGAAATACCCGCTTAAGTCGACGACTCTTTCGGCGCGGATAGAGCGATTGATTCCGGGCTCAAACAGTTGCTTGATCCGATTTCCAGCGATCAAAACATCGAGTGCCTTTGGATCAGATCCCACCCCATCGAGAACCTGGGCACCCTTCAGTAACGTAAGAGTCACTTCGCCACCTCATGCTCCGCATGCACATTCATTTGACGGGCCCTTACAGGGTCAAGCGTGATTCGTTTGAGAATTGTGAGCGCAATACACGACATCACGAGAAGAGCCACCATTGCCATAAGGCCCCCGACAGATGACCCTGTTGCTTCGCGGATATATCCCATAATGGTGGGTGCTACAAAGCCGCCCAAGATACCGAACGTGTTGATGTAGGCAATCCCACCTGCTGCAGCGGTTCCACCGAACACCTCACTGGGTACAGCCCAGAAAACAGTGTAGGCCGCCCAGACCATACAAACGGCAACCACTAGCATGAGATAAGGAGGGAAAAATGCTTCAGTGGTGATGTAGGCGGCCCCAACCAACCCCACGATAGCCAGAATCGTCGGTGCAAAAGTATGCCAGAATCTTTCCTGTTGCTTGTCGGAGCTACGAGTAATCATGATCATCACACCGATAGTGATGAAGTACGGTAGCGAAGTCAGTAACCCATTCTGGAACCGATCTTCAATACCGTAGTCTTTGAGGATCGATGGCATCCAAAAACTTGTCGCATAAATGCCACACATAATGCCAAAATAAGCGGCGGCCATTACGTGAACCTGTGGCAGCTTTAGCGCATCAATGAACTTGCTTGAGGAGTGTCCTTCAGCGGTCTTCTCCAAAGTCCGATTAAGCAATTCTTTCTCGTCGGAACTAAGCCAGTTCGCCTCATCAGGAGAGTCGGACATCGCAAACCAGAAAATAACGCCAAGCAGTACAGCGGGCAGTCCCTGAATGGGGAACATCCACTGCCAACCGGAAAGGCCGAGGACCCCGTCCATACCTTCGATGATCATGGCAGAACCGGCAGATCCAAGAATCGATCCGATCGGACCAGCCAACATATAGATGCCTATTGCGGTCGCCATACGCTTCGCGGGATACCAATAAGTCAGGTAGAGGATGATCCCTGGAGCAAAGCCTGCTTCAAAGATCCCAAGCAAGATTCTCAGCACATAAAGATGCCATGCTTCCGAAACAAACATCGTCGCCGATGAAGCCAGCCCCCAGAGGACCATGATCCGAGTAATGGTCCTACGCGCACCGATCCGATTCATGAGGAGATTGCTTGGGATTTCCAAGCTTGCGTAGGCGAGGAAAAACACTCCTGCAGCAAGACCAAATACAGCATCCGTCAGATGCGGGTAGTCATCCTGGATATACAGCTTCGCGAAACCCAGATTGACACGGTCCAGATATGCAAAAACGTAACAGAGCAAGAGAATAGGCAAAAGCCGCTTATTAATCTTCTTAAATAACGCGTCTTCACGCCCCACCTGAGAGACCGTCATCACAACTCCCTTCAAAGCGAACAATTTGTCACAGACTAGGGCGGAATGAAGGCTAGATTACATATTGCAAGATTTCCTCTTTTAAAAGTTCCTGTCCGCAAGAAATACACATAGACGAGTCGAATAATGCAAGTTGATATCACAGATTTAGAAATCGTTGATTGCATCCAAAGAGATCCCCTAACCAGCTTTAAGGATGTCGCCAAGCACGTTGGCGTTTCTGAATCGACGGTTCATAGAAGGTGGGTGAGACTCACAAAAAACGGGCTTGCCTGGACCGGAGCAGCACTGCACCCCAATATTTCAGCCGGGCTTTATATTGAGTTTTCAGTTTCAGAGTTACAGATTCCGAACTTGCTCGCGAAAAGCGACCTTGCAACTGTCGGACGACTTCCCGGGGTCGAACGTTTCTTTGGGCTGATCATCTGTGCTGACCTCGAACTCGCCATGTCTCGCTTCCACAACGAATACAAAGAATTGCGTAATGCCCGTCACCTCAAGGCCTACCCTTTCACTGCGATTGGTGGCGGTGTGGCCTGGAAGCAAGAGATTCTGGATCCCAACGTTAATAAAGAAGCCCTTGTACTTCCTACTGAAAATAAACGCGCATTACGACACAAACTAAGCGCCCTTGATAAGAGGGTTTTCTCCGTGTTAACGCGTGATGCGCGGATACCCCTTCGTGAGCTAGCGAAACAAGTGGAAGCACCGTTGCATCTCGTACAACGATCAAAAGATTTCCTTATCAACAGTCAAGTGATCGTCTTTCGGTGTGATGTGGCTCGCCGAAAGTTCGACTATAAGTTTTCTTTGGTTGTAATCCTGCGCACTAGTCCCGAGTCTGCAAACGAGCTCGTACGCCGCATGGGCAAATGGGCCGAGTCCCGATTCTGCGCAGAAGTGTTCAATAAAGACAACGTTGTCGCTATTTTTGGTATCCGCGATACCCCGCTTATCACCAGCTTGCTAACGCGGATCGAGCGCGAAGCGCCCGCAGCTGAAATTGTTAGCTACGAGATCGCTTACCGCATGGAAAAGGTCTATGGGTGGCTCCTCGACCCAAACGGACACCAAGTAGGACATGTTCCTCTGGAGTTGGCCTAGTCAGTTTTCTTTTCAGAAGATATCGGCCCCGTCCTTGCCCCTTAGTAATGCTCCACCACGTACATCACGACGCCTTGGTACAGATCACCGTCCACTGGCAGCGAGTGTCCAACGAACTGTGAGCGAACCACCTCGAACACGTTGGAGGTTCCACGGTTCGAAAGCGCTTCGTCCAGGGATCGGGCGAGTTGCTCCTCAACGGTAGAGGCACCAGCGTGCATGAGCATTACATCGAGAAGGTCCTGGATACGACGTTCAACCGGCGACTCGTCCTGGGGTTCTTCCGCACCACCGATGAGCGCGTCGTCCGGCACAGCAATCCCGCGCGCCTTGTCCTCCATCGCAGCAACTGCAAGACGGGACATTGCAGCGGTGAGAACGTTCAGCGCGTCTTCGCCACCGAGCATGAGGTTGGTGAACTGCTCGTGCTCAGCGTCGGCGCCCAAGATTGCGGAAAGCACTTTGTCGCGAAGTTTCGGTGACTTTGCCAACGCCTCCTGCGGGTTCTTGGTGGCAAGGGCTTCCACTTCTTCGTCGTTAGCTAACGCCTCCCACACGGCATGAACCATGCGGGTGTTCGCGGAGTTGGACATGTCGATGCCTGCAGCGGAGAACAGCTCGTTGACTTGCTCTACTGCTTCGCGGAATGCGCCTTGCAGCGGATCCCCTGCCCCACCGGTAGAGACGCGACCATCGAACCCTGGAACAGGGAGAGGTGCTCGCGAATCCTCGATGTTGAGTTTCAGCTCGACGCCTGTTTCAACGTCACCCATGACGGCGGTCTTCACAACCTCGACGCCGGTGACGTAGTCCTCCTCGCGGGCCCTCTTGCCAAGCTTGAGGTTGCGCGCGAGCAGGTCAGCGAAGATTGCACGCTTGTGCAGAGTGATGTCTTGGAAGTCGATGAACTGGCTCAAGAAGTCCCATGCGTGGACGTACTTCACCAAGTTGGCGCGGAAATCTGTCGCCACTGCTTCGTTGTCTTTGTCCCCGGAGACCAAGGCACCTCCGTAGAACTCGGTCCACCGGGTAATGATCGGATCGATACCAATTCGAAGCAGGCTGTCTTTCTTCTTCACATCGATGTCGCGATCCATCACCGTGTCGGCGATCGCTTCCATCTCGTCGGTGTCGTAGAACTGGGAGGTGTCCAGCACGCGAGCAAGATCTGCAAGTACGTCGGGGTCTACCTCGGTGTCAATAGACGCCTGCGAGTAGTACGGCTGGAACGAGTGAAGAATCGTTTCGGGATCATTGACGAAGTCGACGACGAAAGTCTTGGTCTTATTCTTCGATGGCATCGTCCTGTTCAGACGCGAGAGCGTTTGCACCGCCATCACGCCGGACAGCGGCTTATCCACGTACATCGCTGACAGGCGTGGTTCGTCGAAGCCGGTCTGATACTTATTCGCCACGATGAGGAACTTGTACGCCGCACCGTCGAACATCTTCGTCGTTTCCATGCGACGATGACCCTCAGGTGCGTTCTCGTTGTTGAGGGAAGATTCCGTGACGATCTCCTCAATGTCCTCGTCCTTGGACACGTCGAGCGAACCAGAGAACGCCACAAGTGCTTCGAGCCCGTGGTATTTCGGGTTGGACTTGATTACGTCCTGAACCGCCCGGAACCAGGTGTATGCGCTCATGCGGTCGTCGCAAACGACCATTGCTTTCGCGGTCGATCCGAGCAGGAAGCGCACGTTGTTATTGAAGTGCTCGACGGCAACTTCGGCCTTGGAGTGGATCGTCTTCTCGTGGGAACGGACGAAGTGTTTGAGTGCAGATTTTGCCTCGCCAAGAATGACGTCGTCTTCGCGGCCAAGTTGGTCTTCGATCTTGGCGTAGAGCGACAGTGAGATGTAGTTCTGGAGCACATCCAGGATGAAGTTCTCGTCGATCGCCTGCGCCATGGAGTACAGGTCAAACGCCACGTACTTCTCCGGGTTGTCCGGGGACGGCTCGCCAAACACCGCAAGGGTCTTCGCTTTGGGCGTTGCGGTCAGCGCAACGAGAGTGACGTTCGACGACCGCGCGACCGCCGAGTCCCTCTGCTGCTGCAGACGGTCCTTTTCAGCACGCGTGAGTTCGCCGGAGGGAGTCGAACCGGCAATATCGCTGAGCGCTGCCCCACCATCGAGCATCTCTTCGTCTTCAATTTCTGCAGCCGCTCGCGTTGCTGCTTCCGCAAGCTCATCAGGAGTGTCCGAAAGAGTCTCAAGCAGTGTGCGGGAGGTCTTGCCGTGTTGGGACGAGTGCGCTTCGTCGATAATCACCAGCCAGCGGCGGTCCCGCAGCTTCGGAGAACGGTCAATCGTTTTCGCCAGTGCCGGGAATGTCTGCAGCGTACAGGACAAAATGCGCTTGCCCTGGGTGAGATAATGGTTGAGTTTCTCGGACTTGGACGTGTCGTCACCGGTGATGTTGATGACCATGCCTTCAGAGGCCTGGAGCAGTGAGAGTCCGTCCGCGACGTTCTTATCCAGCACGGTGCGATCCGTAACGACGATTACGCAATCGAAAAGTTTCGTCCCGTCTTCGTGGATCATCTTGTTGGCACGGTGCGCCAACCACGCAATCGTTTTCGTCTTGCCAGAACCCGCAGAGTGCTGGATCAAGTACCGCCGACCGGTGCCGTTGGTTGCAACATCACCGGTGACGCGTTCAACGGAGCGCAATTGGTGGAAGCGCGGGAAGATCAGACGCCCCTCGTTGCCTTTTGTAGACGGCTCCCACAGTGCGTAATCCTTCAGGATGCGCAGCAGCAGATCTGGTGAGCACACCCACTCCCACAGGTAGGAAACGTTGTACCCGTTGGGGTTGTCTGGGTTGCCAGCGCGGCCTTCCTCGGTTCCCTGGTTGAACGGAAGGAAGACAGTATCGGTGCCGTTGAGTTCCGTGGTCATCATGACTTCACGCGAGGACACCGCGAAGTGGACAAGGCAGCGACCGGGGTTAAGCAGCGGACGCTTGGAGCGGTTCGGCTTGCGGTCATGCTTGTACTGCTTGACAGCGTCGTCAATCGACTGCGTGTTGTCGGTCTTGAGTTCCATCGTGATGACGGGAATACCGTTGACCAGTAGCACAAGGTCAATCTCGCCAAAACCACCTTTTTCAAAGTGGACTTGCTGCAGCACGCGTAGGCGGTTTTCCTTCGCCTTGTCGATCACATCCGTCTTCGCCGGGTCATACGGGTAGAAGCCCGCCATGTCCGGGAAGTTCACAGTGCCGAGGTCTGTCTGCGTGAACGAGAACCCATCTCGAAGCGTGCCCAGAAGTCCGCCGTTGACCTTCTTGGTGATGCCATCCAGAATCGGCGTGTAGTCGAGTTCCTTGGTCAGGCGCTTTAGCAGCCGGTGCTCGCGAGATTTTCGCTCTGTGTCGTTGGCTGTCTTCGGAATCGCACGCTCGTACTCCTCTGGATACTGGGACTTTAGCCAGTGGAGTACGTCCTCCGGGAAGAGTCCAAGTTCGGGGTCGAACCCCTTGTCGTTGGCACCCTCGTTCCAAATCCAGCCTTGGCTGTTGAGAGATCGGCAGATGGTCAGCTCCATCGCTTCTTCAAGAATCGGGTTCACCATGATTAGACCTCTTTCCGCCCAGTCACGAGTTCAGTGATCAGCGCGGTCTTTCGCGCTTTGAGGTTCGCGATGAGCCGTGTGGATTCCTCGATGAGCGCGTCCATTTTCGCGGTCTCTCGGTCGAGTTTTTCCGCGATTTGGCGTTGTTTCTCCACGGGAGGAAAAGAAATCCTCTCGCGCAAAACCTTGGAAGCTGCGATCACCGGCTGAGCAGAAGCTTGAGAAAGTTTGCCAAGATTAAGTGACCTTAAAGAATGCTCTAACCAGGTCAAATCGACAGATATTTTTGGCTGAACAATTAGTGCATTGTCGGTTATGAACGCAGGTGCGTGTACCCGGTGAACATTTCCGCAGAGAGCACCAACTCTCCCTACGATCAAGCAGTCCTCGTCGATGTTGCCTGTGCGAGTTCGCCCCAACACACCATTCCCTCCAAATACGGGCAGATCATGTTCGGGGTCGACTTCAGATAGCGGGATGAAGTCTCCGGAATATAGCCTGCAAACGAGACCAAGCGGGATCGCGGGATAGGTTTCTTGTGAGAGAACCTCAGTGACTTTCATTGGCTTCCTCAGCAGGAGACTCTTTACCAGCACTTCGAATTCTCCGATCATCGCGTCCATCTCACCGGTTTCCTTATCGAGGTAATCAGCGATACGGCGTTGAGTTTCGAAGTCAGGTAGAGGGATACTCTGAACTGCAACCTTTTCTGCGGTGAAGTGTTTTAGCGAGACAGCGGAACAGACCCTGTCGACGTGTCCACTCCGGTAGAGATAATCCATTGCATAAAATAAATACTTCGGGTGAGTTGTCAGTTTCGGTCTTAACCGTATGACCGAGTTTTGAAACCCTACTCCCGGGAGATCATTGCCAATGAAGGCTGGCCTTCCGACATCTCCGCCCTCTGTGACTAGCGTGTCTCCTTCATGCAGGCTCAATCTCTGAAGCTCAGATGGAGTAAACCACATTTCACGGGCTTCTGAATCCTCGTTAAGAAGCCCATTCGTCCCTATCTTTCCAGCATAAATGTATTTACATAACAGATCATCGCCGAATTCCTGGTTCGGTTGAAGCATCTTCCCAAGAGTTACTGTTGATGCAACCCAAACTGGCGCCAACGGAAAATCAGTCATCGGACCGTACCTCCCTGAACATGCCGTAAATACGATCCAGAGACGCAGCGATGTCTGCGTCCAGTTCCTCCAGCGATCGGGACTCTTCTGGCCTGTAGAACAGGCGCGTCAACGGCAACTCCGTCCCCACTCTCGCCAAGGACTCATCCCACTGCATATCCGGGACAAACGGGAGCACTTCACGCTCCATATGCTCGGAAACATCCTCTAGGTACGGCACACGCTCGATCACCTTGGTCGATGCATCTACGACCGGGTTGCCCTTCTCGTCGAGAGAGGCTGGTGCGTTATCATCTTCAACGGCAAGCGCTTTCATGATGTGCTTGAGCAACGGAGCGCCCATCTTCACGCCATGTTCCTTAGCTGCAGTCTTCAGCGCCTTCGGGAGATCGTTGTACTCGCGCCCTTCCATCTCGCGGATGACTGGCTCATGCTCCGGGAATGCGGACTTGTGCTTCATCGCTTCTCCCACAGTTTCATCCGTGACACTCACCACGTAGTGCGCCAACTTAAACATCGGCACATCGCGGTAGGTCAGTTCGTCAGCGGTGACGATGATGGAGCGCTCGTTTTCCTCGAAGTCCTTGTAGGTCTTCGTGATTTCGCGGATGTTGTCTTCCGTAAATTCAACGCGTTTATTACCCATCGATTTACGCATCGGTGCGCAGATCTCGGTGGCATCGATGAACTGGATCTTGCCTCGACGTCGGGGCTCCTTGTTCCTGTCAAGGATCCAGATGTAGGTGGCAATGCCGGTGTTATAGAACATGTCGTTCGGCAGCGCGATGATCGCATCCAGTACTTCAATGCCACCCTGCGCACCGATCAGGTACTTACGAATACTGTCCGGGCCGCTTTCCGCATCCCCTGTAAACAGCGGTGAACCGTTGGTAACTACGGCTGCGCGCCCGCCCTTCGTTGCGCCATCAGCCGCAGCGAGTTTGTGCGCAATATGCATCAAGAACAGCATCTGTCCGTCGCTGACTGCGGGTAGCCCCTCCGCGAAACGTGGATCGCCCTGCTCCTGGAGTGCCTTGACGTCCTTCTGGAATGCCTTCCAAGACGAGCCGTAAGGCGGGTTCGCCATGATGTAGTCAAATGTTTCATCGGCGAACTGATCGTTGGTCAGAGAGTTGCCAAACTTCAACACTTCTGGATTCTTGAACCCCTGCATGAGCAGGTCAGACTTGCCCATAGCGAAGGAAGATTCCTTGAGCTCTTGTCCTGCAACGACGATGTCAATACCTGGGTTGATAGCCCGAAGCGCATCACGCGCGGCGATGAGCATGCCGCAGGTACCAGCAGTGGGGTCATAGACGGAACGGATGATGCCGTCTTCTTCCAGTTCCGCGTCATCCGAGGTGAACAGGATGGACGTCATCAGGCGAATCGCATCGCGCGGGGTATAGAACTCACCGGCGTCTTTCGCCTTTCGGGCAAACGAGCGATACATCAGGTTCTCGAAGATGTCGCCCATCGTCTGGTCTTGAAGCGCCTCGTCGGACATGTCGATGGACGCAAAGTGGTTCACCACATTCCAGAGTTGGTTATTACGGTCGAGGAAGTCGATGAGTTTCTCAAACTCGAACGCTTTCCAGATCTCTTGGATATTTGCAGAGAACGCCCTGAGGTACTGCTCCAGTCCTTCCTTCAACGTGTCGTCGGAAGTAGCCAGGCGCTCGAGAGACAACTCCGAGGTGTTCCAAAAGCGAAGCTTGAACATGCTCTCGATCATGAGGTTCACGATCGAAGGGTTTGTTCCCTTCACGTTCTCCCGGTGAACAAGATCCAAAACGTCTTTCTTCGTCGATTCCAGTCGCCCCTCGAGACGGCGCAGCACCGTGAACGGAATGATGTAGTCACCGTAATTCTCGGCTGGAACAATCAAACGCAGGTAATCGTCGGCAGTCTGCCAAATGGCGGCATTGAGGCTATTGACCTTGGCGGTTTGCTTCGGCGTGATCGAATCCAGGATCTCTGAGGTGTCAGTCATCGTTGCTTCCTTGTGAATCTGTAGACGCCTGATTGTCCCACAGGAATCACTCATTTTCGGACAACAAATGTTGGTGTTTCACCGTACGAGCGGGAGGTTTGCCACTGTGCACCGATCCATGTCGCGCGACGAAATGCTTCTCGAATATCTCAAGACCACCAAAACCGGCACCTACCTCATCCCCCCCGGTGTGGGTGAGACCGGTTTCGTCGGTGAAGGAATGTTTGCCTAGCCCCTGTCCTGGCCCCTGTCCTGTATCTCGCCTTTGCGTCCTTTCACCGCCACAACAACGCCCACGATGTAGGACACAATCACTCCAAGGACACAGAGCAAACACAATGTTGAAGAAAGATCTAACGCCCGTCTCCCTACAAGCTGGGTGAAAACGGATTTCACGCTCTCTTCAGTGTCACCGGTATCAACCATAAAGAAGCCGGCGAGGAAGAGAAACACTGTTACCGCGATGAAGGCCCAAGACTCACGCCACCCGAAGGACTTATACGGCCCTGCCTGCGGGCCGTCCTTCACGTGGCGTACGGGGATAAACCACAAAGCAAGAAGCGCAAGTGCGGCGATCACCCCAGCTGGAACGGAGTAGAACACGAGCCATCCGCCCACCCCAAACAGAATCCGCCCTACTGCAAAGAACGCCGCCCCTAACAGGCTCAGGATAAGCGCCGCGACGGAGTTGATACGGACATCCCGGCAGTTCATGCACCACATCATACGGCGGAAGCCATGGGCTGTATCTCAATCAGCCAAAGTGACGAGGCAGCGGATGAGGCGCCTTAGAGCAGCACAACGATGACCACCAGCACAGTGATGGCAGCATCCAGAAGTCCGACGAGCTTCGGCGTCCATGGCTTCTCACGACGTGCACCAGTGATCGGCATCAGCGTCGCCCGCGCGAGCAACACGACGGCCACGACGATGATCGCTGGGTGGAACGGATGCCCGCCGGTTACGAGCACGGCGACGACGGCGGCGACAAGCACGACGACGTGATAGCCCACCGACCCGATGAACCAGGGTCTGGAGCCGCGTTCACGGATGAGCGTCTTCACGTAGGGCACAGTGCCAACGAAGTACGCCAGGTACACGGCAAATGCGGCCCACGCTTCCGCATCCAGGCCTCCCCCGGCCCAGGCGGCCACCGGCAGGATGAGGCAGGCTGCTACGACAGTGGAAACACCCGACAACAGCGACCTCGGACGCCGCTTCCATGCCTCGAATACGGCTATGGCCACCAACGGTGCGAACGCCGGGATCCACATGAGAAGCCGCCAGTTGAAGATCAGCGTTGTCACACCCGCGACGGCCGCGAGCGACCCGTAGACCACGACCGGGGGCCGGTTGCGTTCGCGGAAGCGCGAGCGGATCCAGACGCTGCCGGCGAAAAACGTGAAATAGCCGAGCCACCAGGTCAGCAACAGGGGAATCGCAGTCCACGACGGCGCCAGGATGACGCCGGTGATAGCGGGGACAGTGACCATAAACCAGGCGCCGTGTTGGTCGGGCACCCAACCGGGTGAGCGTCGGCGTGTGCGGGGGTTGCGCGACACGCTACGCTGCGCCTGGCTCTTCGACATGTTTTCACCCTACTGATGCGAATCCGTGATGGGCAATTG
>QWCJ01001380.1_pt1 | contig 12857 bp, 8 predicted proteins | sample 1972501 | NCBI WGS metagenome assembly QWCJ01 (sample SAMN09866711, study PRJNA288562) | Human vaginal metagenome isolate term2_vaginal, whole genome shotgun... | isolation source: vagina | host: Homo sapiens | place: USA: California
AACCCTGCCGGAGGAGGAGAGCCGAGGGAGCAACAGCCGTATCGCACGCAATACGCTGATGCTCTACGTCCGTCAGCTGGTCGTGCTGCTGATCGGGCTCTATACCTCCCGTGCGCTCCTCGCCGCCCTCGGGGTGACCGACTATGGTCTCTACAACGTAGTCGGTGGCGTGGTGACGATGCTCGGCTTCCTCAATGGGGCGATGATCGGGGCGACGCAACGCTTCCTCGCCGTCGATCTGGGGCGACGGGATGAGGCGCACCTGAGGATCACCTTCAGCGCCACCCGGTACCTCCATATGGCACTGGCTCTCGTGATCGGGCTGCTGGCGGAGACGGTGGGGCTGTGGTTTGTCCACCGCTACCTGATCATCCCGCCGGGGCGTATGGCGGCGGCACTCTGGGTCTACCACTTCGCCGTGCTCTCCTTTATGGTGACGATCGTGCAGGTGCCCTTCAATGCCCTCATCGTGGCGGACGAGCGGTTGGGGGTCTTTGCCCGGATCAGCATCCTCGAGACGCTCCTCAAGCTGGGTGTCGTCCTGGTGCTGGTCTACGCTGCCCTCGAGGTCGACCGGCTCGTCGCCTACGGGGGGATGCTCCTCGGGGTGAGCCTCGTCATCGCACTGATCTACAGGCTCTATGTGCGACAGCACTTCCCCGGGGCGCAACTGACGCGGATAGAGGACAAGGGCTACTTCCGGACGCTGCTCGGCTATATGGGGTGGAATGTCTTTGGCAACCTCGCCGGGGTGATGAAGGGGCAGGGGACCAACGTGCTGATGAACCTCTTCTTCGGGCCCACCGCCAATGCCGCCCGCGCCATAGCCATGCAGGTGATGTCGTCGGTGCAGACCTTTTATACCAATTTTCAGGTCGCGTCCAATCCTCAGATCATCAAGCGATACGCTGTCGGGGAGACGGAGGAGATGCTGTGGCTGGTGACCCGCACGGGGAAGTTCTCTCTCTACCTCCTGACGCTCGTCTGCGTGCCGGCGATACTGGAGATGGACTTCCTCCAGACGGTCTGGCTCGTGACGCCGCCGAGGGGGGCGGTGCTCTTTGCCTCCCTCGCCCTCATCGACTGCATGGTGGAGTGCGCCTCCGGTTCGCTCGCCATGGCGATGCAGGCGACGGGGCGCATCGCCAAGTACCAGGCACTCGTCGGCACGCTGATCATGCTCAATCTCCCGCTCACCTACGTGGCGTACAAGGCGGGGATGGCGGTGGAGACTGCTTTCTACATCCACATCGGGATCGATGTGGTGGCACTCGCCCTGAGGCTGCTCCTCGTGCGGGAGAAGATCCCGGCGCTCGGCATAGCCACCTATGTGCGGGAGGTGGTCGCCAAGCCGCTCCTCATCATCGCCCTCTCGGCGGGCGTGACGCTGATGATGCGGGATGCGCTGGAGCCATCGTGGGGGCGGCTCGTTACGGTAACTCTGTGTAGCTTTGTAGTATCCGGAGGGCTGATCCTCTGGATAGGGCTCACGACCGGTGAGCGGAGCTATCTCCGCCGTGTGGTGCGGGAGCGAGTAGGATCATGGAGAAGGTGACACCCAAGGAGAGACTAAAGAGACTGCTGGGACCGCGGCTGATGTCGTGGTACAATCGGGTGCGCCTCCGCCTGCAGGTGCCCCGGATCTTCCTCTCCGACTATCGGCGCTACCGCCGTCACTCCGCCTACTTCCACCGAGAGACGCCCTCAGCTCGCGAGCTGGAGATCACCGTGCTCTACCACTCGCTTGAGAAGGGCTTCCTCCACGAGGGGGGCGACCTGAGGTTGCGCTTCGGGCGGGCAAAGGTGGCGCGCCTGTTGCAGCTGCTTCAGGCGTGGCGCGAGGAGGGACTGCCGGAGACCTCGCAGATCATCGCCGCCGAGGAGATCCTGAGCGCCTACTACAGCTACCACCGGGAGCGGGAGGCGGACATCTCGGACTACTTCCCCGACGCCACCTACAGCGCTCTCACCCACCACTCGACCCGGAGGGCGGTGGAGGTGCTACCCGAGGAGACACGGCATGGGGACTTTGCCACTTTTGCTCCCTCCCGCCATAGCATCCGCCGCTTCAGCGACCGCCCGGTACCGGACGAGTTGCTCAGGGAGGTTATTCGGCTTGCCAATACCGCCCCCTCCGCCTGCAATCGGCAGGAGGTGCGGGTCCACTCGGTCTCCGACCCTGCCATAGTCCGTGAGATCCTCGATCTGCAGGGCGGTTTCCGCAGCGAGAGCGAGGGGATCAGGCAGCTGCTCCTTGTCACCGCTGACCTCGCCTTTACCTATATGGAGGGGATGGATCGGCAGCAGCCCTACATCGACGGAGGGATCTATCTGATGAACCTCCTCTACGCCCTCCACTACCACGGCGTGGGCGCCTGCGCCGGCAATGCCTCGCTCCTCCCGCGGGACGAAGCGAGGATCCTCAGTCTCGCCGGCTGCCGGGAGTCGGAGGCGCTCATCGCCATCGTCCCGATCGGCTTCCCCGCCATGCCGATCCTCACCACCCCCTCACGGCGTCGACCGCCTGAGGAGACACTTTTAGGATAATGCTTATGTACGGGATCATCACCTTTGACGACGTCACCAATTACGGCACCGTACTCCAGCTCTACGGACTCACGCGGGTCCTCCGCCGCCACTTCGGCATCGAGGCAAGGGCTCTGGGGTATGAGGAAAATCACGACTTCGCCCCTCAGGAGGGGGCCAATGCCGGAGGCATCTCGATAGACCGCCCCGAGGAGTGGCTCTGGAGGGGCGACCGCTTCCTCTTTGCCCAGCGTAAGCGGACGGTCCTCCGCCGATTTGTCCGGGACAAAGGGCTGCGCGGGGGACGTCTCGCTGACTACCGCGACCTCGAGGGGGTGCTGATCGGCAGCGACGAGGTCTTTACCCTCCACGCCGGGATCACGCCTGCGAGATGGGGCTTCGGGGTCCCCTCCGACCGGGTGTCGACCTACGCCGCCTCCTTTGGCTCCACCACCCTGAGCGAGATCGCTGATCGGCACTGCCTCCCGATGGTCCGGGCGGCACTCTCGGCGATGGACCACATCTCCGTGCGGGATGCCAACTCCGCCGACATCGTGGAGGAGCTGACGGGGCGTCGACCCATCCGGACGCTTGACCCGGTCCTGCTGGACGGCTTTGACGCCGAGCGACAGATCGCCCCACCGGCACCGGCACGGCCTTACCTCCTCGTCTACGGCTACGACTATCGGCGGGAGGACCCCGTCATCGTCCGGCAGATCGAGACCTACGCCGCCCACGAGGGGCTGGAGATCGTCTCCGTCGGCTTTTACCACCCCTGGGCCCATCGCAACCTCGCGCTGGAGCCGGAGACGCTCATCGGCTACTTCGCTCACGCCACCGGAGTGGTGACCAATACCTTCCACGGCACGGTGCTGGGACTGCTGGCCGGGGTGCCGATGACGGTCTTCCCGACAGACTTCAATCGGATCAAGGTGACCGGTCTCCTGGAGGACTTTGGGCTCACCGGCTGTCTCGGCGAGGGGGCTCCGCTCCTCTCCTTCAGCCCCGACTACGAGGCGGTCCGGCAGCGGCTCGAGGAGCAGAGACACCTCTCTCTCGACTATCTGGCAGAGGTGGTGCAGCGATGACAAGAAAGCTCTCCATACTGGTCCCGATCTACAACGTCGCGCCCTACCTGCGGCAGTGTCTCGACTCGCTTCTCGCTCAGGGGTTGGATGTCGGGAGCTACGAGGTGATCCTCATCGACGACGGGAGCACGGACGAGTCAGGAGAGATCGCTCGGGCGTATGCGGAGCGGGAGCCACACTTCATCTATCACCATAAGGAGAATGGCGGGCTCAGCTCTGCCCGCAACGTCGCCCTCGCCCTCGCCTCTGGGGAGTACCTCCTCCATGTAGACTCGGACGACTGGCTCGAGGAGGGCGTGCTGCCGGGGTTGCTCGCCGATGCGGAGGCTCGGCAGCTCGATCTCTGCCTCCTCGACTGGGCAGACCGCTACCCCGACGGCACCACCCGACCCAATATCGACTTCTCCGCCCTCGGGGAGCGGATCGTCACGGGGCGCGAACTGATCCACCGGCACCGCAGCTACGCCACCTCCTGGTCCTTCATCATGCATCGGTCGGTGGTGGATCGGGGCCGGCTCACTTTCATCCCGATACAGCCGGGGGAGGATGTCGCCTTCTTCATCTCCGCCATGCCCCACTGCCGGCGCATCGGCTACTATAGTGGTGCGGTGGTATACAACTACCGGCGGGAGCGCCCCGGGGCGATCACGCAGGGACCTAAGGCCTCCAAGGAGCTGGAGGCGGCACGACGGCTGCTCAGATGGATCGACGAGACCTATCCCTATCAGGACAAAGGCGAAGACTACGCGGCCCTGCTGGCTCCGTGGTACGATGACATCCTCGCTGATATGGCGATGAATAAGATCGCCCGTGCGGGGGAGGAGCAGTCCTTTGCGGAGATCATGAGCCATTTCCGCTACCGCTACCCGTCCGAGCGGGGTGCGCGGCGCATCGCCTTCCGACTGATGGACTACGCCCGCAGCTCCTACCGGCTCTCCGATCTGCTCTGGAGCATCAAGCGAAAGATCCGCTGACCGCGTATGCTGACGATTTTTACCCCCACCTACAACCGCGCCTACATCCTCCCCAAGCTCTACGAGAGCCTGAGGGAGCAGAGCTGTCACGACCTCGAGTGGATCATCGTCGATGACGGCTCCACCGATGACACGAGGTCGCTCGTGGAGGGCTGGACTCGGGCGGCCAACCCCTTCCCCATCCGCTACCACCGTCAGCCCAATGGCGGTAAGCACCGGGCGATCAATAGAGGGGTCGAGCTGGCGAGGGGCGACTTCTTCTTCATCGTCGACAGCGATGACCGGCTGCCGTCGGATGCGGTGGAGACAGTCTTGAGAGAGACGGAGCGGATCAGCGATGATGCCACCTTTGCCGGGCTGGTGGGACTGCGGGGAGCCCTCGACGGCACCCCCTCGGGAGACCTCGGGAAGGAATCCTTTGACAACCACCTGCGGACGATCCGCCACCGGCGGGGGATGATGCAGGACATGGCGGAGGTCTTCCGGACCGACTACCTGCGGAGATACCCCTTCCCCGAGCCGGAGGGCGAGCGCTTCTGCACCGAGGCACTGGTCTGGAACCGTCTCGACCGGCAGTACCGCTTTCGCTTCCTCAATCGCGTCATCTACCTCTGCGAGTACCGCGACGATGGTCTCAGTGCGAAGTATATGAGCCTCCTCTACCACTCGCCCCGGTCCGCCCTCACCTACCACCTCGAGCTGGCGCATGACCGGGAGGTGCCACTCAAGACCCGCCTGCGGTCGATCATCAGCGTCTGGCGCTACTACGACCTGATCCCGCCGGCAGAGCGACCGCGGATGCCACGCCTCTGGACGCTGCTCCGCCCCATCGGGCGATACTTTAGGAAAAAAGATCAGAGGAGATACGCCCCACGATGATACCCAAGATCATACACTACTGCTGGTTTGGTCCCAATCCTGTGCCCTCCATGGTGGAGAGCTGGCGGGCAAAGCTCCCCGGCTATGAGCTGAGGGCGTGGACGGAGGAGACCTTCGACATCAACCGGCTCGACTACACCCGGGAGGCCTACGAGGCGGGGAAGTACGCCTTTGTCTCCGACGTGGCACGCCTCTACGCCCTTGAGCGAGAGGGAGGGATCTACCTCGACACCGACATGGAGGTGATCCACTCGATAGACGACCTACTGGACGACACCGCCTTCGTCGGACTGGGCGAGGAGGTGGGGCTGCACGTGCTGGCGGGGATCATCGCCGCCGAGCCGCACCACCCCTTTATGCGACGACCCCTACGCGCGCCACCTCGGGACGATCTTCCGCATCAAGCGGGTACTCTACCGGATCCTGGGTCAGGAGCGGAGCGAGCGGCTACTCAATGGGCGCCTTGTCCAGACTCTCAGGCGGCTCGTCTGGGGAGACAAGAAGCGTCGCGGAGGTGATCGGTAGGGTCATCCGACCGAGCGGATTCATCGCATTGATCAGGGAGATCTCCCTCCAGCGGCCGGAGAGTAGCTCCGAGACCGAGACCGGCACGGCAGTGATCGCCCCCGCATCAAGATAGGAGCGACGCCTCGTCCCCTCCAGGAGAGGTCGGTCGGGCGTCTCCCAGCGGTCGTCATGGCGGAGGCAGACATTGGTGAAGGTGGTGTCGGTCACCCGCCCGCCCTGTGTCAGCAGCGCCACCGTCTCGTGGTCCGGCAGGGAGGCAGCGATGCGGTCGAGGAGCTCCCGGTCGAGATACTTCCGGTCGTAGCGATAGTCGCTCGGCAGCTCCACCAACTGAAGTCTCCTCACCCGACGAATGTCGTACGTATAAGGGTTGACCGACACCTCCTCGATGCCGGCAGCGGAGTAGACGAGGCGGAGTTTGTACTGCTCGGCCTCCTCAGCGGGGCGGTTTGCCCGGAAGAGCCTGACTAGCTGCCCCTCCGACCGGAGGAAGTCCGGCTCCTCCCCCAGCGTCTCCCGCACCCGCCGGAGGTGATACGCTGCGAGAGGGATCGCCTCGCTCCGCTCCACGCTGATGGTCTCGATGTAGCGGATCATAGGGGCAGGTATATCTTCTCGATCACCTCCTCATACTCGCTCCTGCAGTCGCTATTGATCGTGATGCCTCCGCCGGCGTGGTAGAAATAGTGCTCCCCATCCCGCTCGATGAAGCGGATCATCACGCCCGTATCGAGGCTCTTTCCATCGAAGCGACCACAGATGCCGGTGTAAAATCCCCGCTCATGTCTCTCCGCCTGCTCGATCAGCGTCCGTGTCGCCCCCTTAGGCGCTCCGGTGATCGACCCGGCCGGGAGGAGCCGATCGAGCAGGTCGCCCAGCCGTCCGCGCCACTCCTCGCGCAGCTGTCCCGTCACCTCGGAGCTCACCTGCAGCAGCGCCCCGCCGCGCGTCTCCACGCGATCCAGATAGCGGTAGCGCCGCACCCGGACCCCCTCCGCCACGGAGGAGAGGTCGTTACGGATCAGGTCGACGATCGTCGCCGACTCCGCCTGCTCCTTTGGGTCAGCGAGGATCCGCTCCGCCGCATCCGGCAGCGTGGCATCGATCGTCCCCTTCATCGGGTAAGAACTGATCTCCCCCTCCTCGGAGATACGGACGAAGATCTCCGGGGAGAAGCAGAGAAACCGCCCCGGCACCCAGGCGCAATACTTCGCCTGCACCCGCCTCAGGAGTTCTCGTGGGTCACCGCTGAAGTCCACCGCCGTCCGCAGCGTCAGATTGGCGAGGAAGGAGTCCCCCCGCAGCTGCCCCTCCCGGATCACCCCGAAGCGCTCCGCATACCGCTCGAAGCTCTCCGGATGAGCTGAGAGCGAGAGGGGCACCAATGGGCAGTCGTAGGGGAGGCTCTCCAAGGGCCGATTGGTCTGCCCCTCTACTGAGAGGTAAAAAGGCTGTCCACTCGAGCCGTCGCCCGTGTCGATGTAGCACTTGTCCCCCTTATAACTAAGGAGGAAGTAGAAGGGGGTCCCGGACGCCCCCAGTCGATTGAAGTCCCGGACTATCTCACTAAGCATAACCAAATGTACTACCTTTGTGGGAGAATCAACCCATGGACCAATGAAAAAGCTCTACCTCATCGACCAGCGAGACTCCTTTGTCTATAATCTTGCCCAGATCCTCCGCGAGGAGTGCCGGGCAGAGGTGGAGGTGCTGTCCGAGGAGGCGCTCAGTCGGTCGCCTCTCCTCGAGGGGGCAGACGGGGTGATCCTCTCCCCGGGACCCGGTGTCGTGGAGGAGCACCCCGATGTACTCCACTTCCTCCATAGGCGACCCGCCGGACTGCCGGTGCTGGGGATCTGTATGGGACACCAGGAGATCGGCACGCTCTATGGCATGGAGCTCTACCGGCTGGATCACCCCCGGCATGGCGTCGGGTCGCTCATAGAGTGGCGGGACGGCACCTACCCCCGGATGAGCGTGGGGCGGTACCACAGCTGGGCGCTTCGTGAGACCGAGGTGAGCCGATCGCAGATCGCCGTCACAGCAGAGACGGTAGAGGACCGGGTGGTGATGGCGATACGTCACAAGGAGCTCCCGCTCGTCGGGCTGCAGTTTCACCCCGAGAGCATCCTCACACCCGATGGCGCCCACCTCCTCAGCGACTGGTGCCGATCTCTCTGAGGCGCTCCGGCAGCCGGGTCAGCGCCCCGACTTTTACTATCCGGACAGAAATGACTACATTTGTCGTTAGTTGTGTCACCGACACACTCACTCCATAGATGGACTTCAACACCTTATCAATACGAAACCGTATGAAAAAAATTGTAACCCTCTTAGCAGGCATTGCATGTATGAGCCTGATAGGCATTACCGGATGCGACTCCAAGAAGGAGAAGCCTCTGACAGACAACCCCTTCCTCGAGGCGAGCACGCTGCCATACCAAGCACCTGACTTCGCCAACATCAAGGATGAGGACTTCATCCCCGCATTCAAGGAGGGGATCCGCCTCCAGCGTGAGGAGATCAAGGCGATCACCGACAATAAGGAGGCGCCCACCTTTGAGAATACGATCATCCCGCTCGAGAAGAGTGGCGCTATGCTGGGCCGTGTCAGCAGCGTCTTCTTCAAGCTCGTCTCCGCCGACGGCACCGATGCTCGGCGCAAGATCGAGACCGAGGCCTCCAAGATGCTCGCCGACTGGGACAATGAGCTCAACCTCAATCAGAAGCTCTTCGCCCGCATCAAGACGATCTACGACACGCAGCTCGATCAGCTCCAGGGCGAGGATCGCGCCCTGCTGGAGTACACCTACAAGGGCTTTGAGAAAAACGGCGCTGCCCTCCCCGAGGAGAGCCGCGAGGAGTATAAGGAGATTAGCTCTCGTCTCTCCGAGCTGACGACGGAGTTTGGCCGCGTCATCGTCGACGCCCTCGCTGCTCAGACCGTCTGGACGGACGATGAGGCAGAGCTGGACGGACTGAGCGAGTCTCAGCTCGCACAGGCTCGCTCTGATGCAGAGCAGCGTGGCAAGAAGGCCACCTACGCCCTCGTGCTGACCAATACCACCCAGCAGCCGATCATGGCATCGCTGAATAACCGCGCCATGAGGGAGAAGGTCTACAACGCCTCCATCCACCGCGCCGACGGCGAGGGTGTCAGTGGAGCCAATACCTGGCCGCTGATCACCGAGATCGCCAAGCTCCGCGCACGTCAGGCTCAGCTCCTCGGCTTCCCCGACTACGCCAGCTACTCGCTCAATTACCAGATGGCCGGCACCGAGCAGGCTGCCAACGACTTCCTCACCCAGCTCAAGGAGTCCTTTGTCCCCAAGGCTGAGGCTGAGATGGCATCGATCCAGGACTTTGCCCGCAAGACCGAGGGTAGCGACTTTACCCTCCAGCCCTGGGACGTCGCCTACTACTCTGCCAAGATGAAGGAGGACCGCTTCCACTTCAGCGATGCAGACGTACTGCCCTACTTCGAGCTCGACTCCGTCCTCCGCAATGGCGTCTTCTACGCTGCTGAGCGCGCGTATGGACTCACCTTCGAGGAGCGCTTTGACCTCCCCGTCTACGCCGATGATGTACACGTATTTACGGTAAAGGATAAGGACGGCAGCGACCTCGGACTCTTCTACTGCGACTACTTCCACCGCGACACCAAGGCTCCGGGCGCTTGGATGGACGAGTTTGTCACCCAGAGCACCTTTGACGGCACCAAGCCGGTGATCTACAACTGCTGCAATTACCCGAAGGCTCCCGAGGGGCAGCCCAACCTCATCTCCTGGGACAACGTGACCACTATGTTCCACGAGTTTGGCCACTCCCTCCACGGCTTCCTCTCCAATAACAAGTACCGCAGCATCTCCGGGACCAATACCCCGCGCGACTTCGTCGAGATGCCGAGCCAGTTCAACGAGTACTTCGCCACCGTTCCTGAGATCTTTGACCACTACGCTCGTCACTACGAGACCGGTGAGCCGATGCCGAAGGAGCTGAAAGAGAAGATGCTCCAGTCTGTCCAGTACCTCGCCGCCTACTCTCTCGGAGAGAATCTCATCGCCTCCACGATGGACATTCAGTGGCACATGCTCACCCCTGATCAGGTACCGGCAGACGCTGCTGCCGCCGCCCAGTGGGATCTCAATCGTCGTCAGGAGCTGGGCCTCGCCTGGCAGTCCATCGTACCCCGCTACTTCCAGACCTACTTCAGCCACGTCTGGGGCGGTGGCTACGCCTCCGGCTACTACAGCTACCTCTGGACGGAGGTGCTGGCAGTCAATATCGCTCAGCGCTTTGAGCGTGAGGGATGGCTCAATCAGGCTGTCGCACAGGACTTCCGCGACAAGATCCTCTCCAAGGGTCGCACCGTGGATCTGAATCAGGCCTTCACCGCCTTCACCGGCATGGAGCATCCTGATGCCTCCGCTCTCCTCCCCGCTCGCGGCATCAAGTAAGCTCACATACCCTACTTAAAGGATAAGGGCTGTGGCGCATCTGCGTCACAGCCCTTCTTTTTTTGCTCCCACCTCACGGGCCGGTGCGCTGGGCAGGAGAAGCCCCCTCCCGAGGGGGACCTCTTTTGATCGGTCGCTCTCAGACAAAACTAATACCGATATTAGAGTTCACTAATACCGGTAAAAGAAATCTCTAATACCGGTAAAAGAAATCTCTAATATCGGTAAAAGAATTGCCCCCACTCAGAGAGGGTACCACAGGTGTCTGAGGGGCTGGGAAACCACCCTTGTGGATCGCAGACGGAGCTATGTGCATCCGGTGCGACCCACAAGGAGTCGAGGTCAAGACGTTGAACAGTCCACAGGTCATCGCCGCTATCGCGGCTCGACCTGTGGCTATCAAGCGGGGATCCCTATCGGGAACCTCCACCTGCAGCAGAGAGCGAGGCATAGGGCAAGGACACGCACCTGAGTGGCACAGAAGCCCTTCGTCTCATCGTGAGGAGAAGCACCCCTTGCGGGTGCACGCTTCGTAGCCACAGGTCGAGGGGCGCAGCCCCGAAGACCCGTGGATCAGCCATTACAAGCGATCCCACGACCCCGCCAGGGTGTCGCACTGATTGCCTTACTGGTAAGTGCGACACCCTAGCGGGGTAGTGCATCTTAAAAGCATCATCGTCTCCCGCGGTCTTCGGCACTTCGTGCTTCGACACGCAGGCCAAAAAACGATGATCCCAACAGGGATTCGCCCCTGCGGGATCGACAGGCGGTAAAATATCGCTGAGGATGACGCACTTGAGTGGCACAGAAGCCAATCAAAAGCGTCATCCTCGAGGGTGAAAATGGCCAAAAACCCCAAAATTGTAAGGTGGAGATGGCACGTTGTACAATCAATTCAAAAAACCTTTGTATATTTGCACTCAGAGGTACATGTTTTCCCTCAAAATTTTAGGGTTAACTTGGCCAGAAAGCCCTTTCCTGACCATTCTCGCAGACCATATTCCATTAAAACAAGGATTAAGACTCAGCGAATCCGATCAGTCGGTTCACTTCTTGCTTGCTCGCAGACCATATTCCATTAAAACAAGGATTAAGACATACCGACAGTTAATCGATATGCACAGTCTTAGTAGTCTCGCAGACCATATTCCATTAAAACAAGGATTAAGACAGGAATTGATAATTTGATTAGCTAACCATAGCCAATCTCTCGCAGACCATATTCCATTAAAACAAGGATTAAGACTCTATGAAGTTTGTCTCCATAATTCTATTTAGTTATCTCGCAGACCATATTCCATTAAAACAAGGATTAAGACCCATCAGACAACTCGAGAGTTATGTTGATGAAATCTGTCTCGCAGACCATATTCCATTAAAACAAGGATTAAGACTCAGAAGGAGAAATTCTCCACACTTCTCCTGTAATAGGGCTCGCAGACCATATTCCATTAAAACAAGGATTAAGACGATATACGTGGATCTGGTGCGGGTGAATGATCGTGGACTCGCAGACCATATTCCATTAAAACAAGGATTAAGACTTAAAACTTCACTTTATGAAAGGTCTCAAATCTCTTGTCCCTCGCAGACCATATTCCATTAAAACAAGGATTAAGACAGATAGTACTGCTCGCTATCCTTATTGCTTTGGAGGAGGCTCGCAGACCATATTCCATTAAAACAAGGATTAAGACGGAGACTCCTCAGAGGGAGACTGTCTCTCGACAGTCTCGCAGACCATATTCCATTAAAACAAAGGATTAAGACAGGGTCAGCTTGATACGCTCCTCGATCTCCGACTTCCTCGCAGACCATATTCCATTAAAACAAGGATTAAGACTCCTATCTCATTCACAATCTGGGCATTGCTCACAAGCTCGCAGACCATATTCCATTAAAACAAGGATTTATGTCGGGTGGCATCCGACCCGTTCGGTCTGTCCCGCAGACCACAACATCGCCCAAATCCGCATAGGGCAAACCTCTTGCGGATCGCAGAGGGAGCTATGTGCATCCGGTGCGACCCACAAGGGTCGAGGTCAGGACGTTGAACTGTCCACAGGTCATCGCCGCTGTCGCGGCTCGACCTGTGGCTATCAAGCGGGGATCCCTATCGGGATCCTTCACCCGCAGAAGAGATTGAGGCATAGGGCAAGGACACGCACCTGAGTAGCACAGAAGCCCTTCGTCTCATCGTGAAGGATTGGGGGGTGGGGACGCACCCCGGAGGGGTGCCCGCTTCGTAGCCACAGGTCGAGGGGCGCAGCCCCGAAGACCCGTGGATCAGCCATTACAAGCGATCCCACCTCGATTCCGCAGGCTGGAGATTTGTTGCGGTTGTCGGGTACTTAATGCTTATTTTTTCTTGCATCCCGACTTTCTGGCAGACCAAAATCTCTATC
>QWCJ01001371.1_pt1 | contig 12833 bp, 10 predicted proteins | sample 1972501 | NCBI WGS metagenome assembly QWCJ01 (sample SAMN09866711, study PRJNA288562) | Human vaginal metagenome isolate term2_vaginal, whole genome shotgun... | isolation source: vagina | host: Homo sapiens | place: USA: California
TTCGAAAATTTTGCCAAGTTCCGGCATAAAAAGACGCATGGAAAAAGGTGCACTCGAGCCAAAGGACTTGTTTGTCGGAGAAGCGAATATAAGTTCGCCATCAGAAGTTAGAGACATATTAAGTAATAGATATAAGAACGGAACGGACGCAAGGCAATTTACGTCGAAATTTTTCAAAAATGTTGATGAATTAAGTGGAAAACAACTTGTGGATCTAAACAGTTTCATGCAATATGACATACTTTTAAAGGGCGATAGGATGAGTATGGCTCACAGTCTTGAACTAAGGGTTCCATTTCTAGACCTTGAAGTTTGGAGTGTTGCAAGAAGACTTTCGAGTGATTTGAAAGTTAGAGGAAATATCACGAAATATGCACTGAGAGAAGCAGCAAAAGAAGTGCTTCCTGAAGAATGGTACAAGAGACCTAAGAAGGGATTTCCTGTTCCGTTCAGAGATTTTTTGAGGGAAGACAATTTCTATAATAAATTCTATGAAGTGCTTTCAAGTGAACTATGTGATGACTTTTTCGACAGAAGTGTAGTGCTTGATATGCTCAAGGAGCACAAGGATGGCGTTAAAAGAAATCACAGAAGACTTTATTCATACTATGTATTTTTGGTTTGGTACGATTTATATATTAACAGGAGGGGAATATGTTAAGAAAAGATGTTGATGACAAATTAAAATGGGATCTAACCGATCTCGTAAAAGACGATGAGGATTTTGAAAAGAAACTTGAAGAAAAAGTTTCGCTTTCAAAAAATATTTCTGACTTTAAGGGTAAAATCAAAGATTTAAAATCGCTTGAAGAAGTTTTGAAACTCTATGAAAAATATCTGGAAGTTGATAGGCTTGTCGGAGGTTTTGCAAGCCTTTATTTTTCAGAAGATGGTACAAACACAAAGGCTTATGACTATTTGGAAGAATATGATAAAGCAGACACAGTTTCTTCATCAAACATGTCATTTTTGGACGATGAAATAATGGAGCTTCCTGACGATGTTTTGAATGAAGCACTTGAAAAGCTTGATTTTGCACTCGTTTATTTAAGAAGACTTAAAAAAGATAAAGCACACAAACCTACTTTTGCTGTTGTAGACGCTCTTACAAAGTTAAATCCTGTTTTTAACGCTCCTTATGGAATATGGGAAGGTGCGATTGCAGGAGATGTAAGATTTAACAGCTTGAAACTCGACAAGGAAGTGCCGATGACTTTCGGTCTTTATGAAGATAAGTATGAGGGTTCATCAAACACAGAACTCAGAAGAAAATCTTTTGAAGAATTTGTGAGTGTTATGAGAAAATATCAAACGACTCTTGCTTTAAACTACAACACACAACTTAAAGCAGAAAAAGCTCTAAGCGAAATCTATGGGTTTGAAAGTGTTTTTGACTATCTTTTAGATCTTCAAGACATCAGACGTGAAGTTTATGAAGACCATATCGATACACTTAAAAGAGAACTTCCTAAACATATGAGAAAATATGCAAAACTTGTAAAGGAAAAATATGGTCTTGACAAGATGACATATGCGGATCTTAAAGCTCCGTTAATGCCTGAGTTTGAAAAGGAAATCTCAATCGAGGATAGCAAGGATTATTTGAGAAAAGGACTTGCAATTTTCGGGAAAGACTATGTGAATGAAACTATAAAACACATTGAAAACAAGTGGATTGACTTTGCACAAAATGAAGGAAAATCTACAGGTGCTTTCTGTGACTCATATTATAAACTCCATTCATATGTTTTGATTAGTTGGATGGGTAAGATGGAAGACGTGTTTGTGCTCGCTCACGAACTTGGTCACGCGGGACACGGACGCTATTCGTCTATGGACAATTCAATTATTAACATGGAAAGTTCGATGTATATAAGCGAAATGCCATCCACATGCAACGAGATGCTTCTTGCAAATTATTTGATCAACAGTACGGATGATGAAGAGTTTAAGAAGTGGGTAAGGGTTCAAATGATTGAAAGAACATATTACCACAACTTTGTAACGCATGGAATTGAAGCGATTTATCAAAGGGAAGTCTATAGAAGAATCGACAAAGGCGAAAATATTAACGCAGATAAGCTCAATGAGATCTTTAGAAACACTCTCGAAGAATTTTGGGGCGACGATGTTGAAATTCTTCCGGGAAGTGAACTAACTTGGATGCGTCAACCGCATTACTTTATGGGACTTTATCCGTTCACATATCAAGCTGGACTTTCAATTGGAACTGAACTTTTCAGAAAACTTCAAACGAGTACTGAAAGTGAAAAAGAAGCAATTATTGAAAATTACAAAGAAACAATGAAGACGGGCGGTAAGCTTTCACCTGAAGATTGGGCGAAAAAACTTGGAGTACAAATTGAAGGCGGTAAAGCACTTAAAGATACAATACAATATATTGGCGAAATTATTGATGAAATTTCAAAATAATGTTTTAAACCTATTAAATGGGGTATCCATTTAGTAGGTTTTATTTTTATAATTCAATTCAACTTTAAATAGTTATAGAATAAAACCAACTTTTACAAATTAAAGTGTTGACTATCACGACTTAATGTGATACAATAAAGCAAAGAATGTTGATTAATAAGGAGGAATGTAATATGAAAACAGACGTACAGATTGCACAAGAAGCAAAAATGCTTTATATTGACAAGATAGCTGAACAATTAGGTATTGAAAAGGAAGATTTATTCCAATACGGCCACTACATGGCAAAGATTGAACCGGTTGTCTATGAAAGACTTAAGGACAAAAAGGATGGCAAGCTCGTTCTTGTAACGGCTATATCACCTACACCGGCAGGGGAAGGAAAGACAACAGTTAATATCGGTCTTTCAATGGGACTCAACAAAATTGGAAAGAAAGCAATTTCAGCATTAAGAGAACCATCACTCGGACCATCTTTCGGAGTTAAAGGTGGTGCAGCAGGTGGAGGATATGCACAAGTTGTTCCAATGACAAATATCAATCTTCACTTCACAGGTGACTTCCACGCAATTACAGCTGCAAACAACCTTATTGCTGCAATGCTCGACAACCACATTCACCAAGGTAATGTTTTACCTAACTTGGTACAAACACTCGAAAATACACCGGCAATTTTACACGGTGGACCTTTCGCAAATATTGCTCACGGTTGTAACTCAATTCTTGCAACAAAATATGCTCTGAAACTTGCTGATTACACAGTAACGGAAGCAGGATTCGGTGCTGACCTCGGAGCTGAAAAATTCTTCGACATCAAATGCAGAATGGGTGATTTACATCCGAATGCAGTTGTTATTGTTGCAACAATAAGAGCTCTAAAACATCACGGGGGAGTTACAAAAGAAGATTACGACAAGGAAAATCTTGACGCATTGAGAAATGGTTTTGAAAACTTGAAAAAGCACATGGAAAATGTTGCTAAATTCGGAGTTCCTTCAGTTGTAGCAATAAATCAATTCCCAACAGACACAGAAGCTGAAATCGAACTCTTAAAAGAACTTGTTGAAAAAGAAGGAAGAAAATGTGTTCTTTCTCAAGTATTCGCAAAAGGCGGCGAAGGGGCTGTCGATTTGGCAAAAGAAGTTGTCAGAGTTTGCGAAGAAGAAGAGTCACACTTCAAACCGCTCTACGATGTAAATGATACAATCGAAAACAAAATCACAACGATTGCAAAGGAAATTTACGGAGCAAAAGATGTAATCTTTACAAAAGAAGCAAAGAAATCAATCAAGAGAATTGTTGAAAATGGAATGGACAAGGTTCCTGTATGTATGGCAAAGACTCAATACTCACTTTCCGACGATCCGAAACTTCTCGGAGCACCAAAAGATTTTGAACTTACCGTAAGAAATGTTAGAATTTCAAATGGTGCAGGATTTGTTGTAGCTCTCACAGGTGACATCATGACAATGCCAGGCTTGCCAAAAGTTCCTGCCGCAAACAATATCGATATAAAAGAGGACGGCGAAATAGTCGGACTATTTTAGAATAAATTTTAAGGAGGATTAGAAATGGCTTATAATTCCAGACTTAAGAGTGAACAAACGGATGCTTTATTTGAAGCTATTCTGACATTGGACACCATGGATGATTGCTACAGATTCTTTGAAGACATATGCACAATAAAAGAAATTCAAGCAATTGCACAAAGATTAGAAGTAGCAAAACAATTGAGAGAAAACAAGACTTACAATGAAATCGAGGCTGAAACGGGTGCGTCAACCGCAACAATTTCAAGAATCAACCGTTCTTTGAATTATGGTGCGGACGGATACAATTTAATCTTCAGAAAATTGGGTTTAACAAAGGAATAGACTATGGCGGGAAGCGAATCACAGGAAATGTATCTCAAGACAATTTTGCTTTTACGCCTTGGAAATCAAACCTCAAGAAGCGTTGATGTTGCAAATGAGTTGGGATATTCTAAAGCCAGCGTTTCGCGTGCGGTTTCGCTTCTGAAAAGCGAAAAACTTATCGAGGTTGTCGAAGGCGGAGAAATTGTCTTTACAAAAAAAGGTAAGGAGAAAGCACTTTCTGTCCTTGAAAGATACAATGTTTTGGTTAAAATTCTAAAAAAGTTGGGACTCGATGAGGAAGAAGCTGATGAAGAAGCTTGTAAGCTTGAACATGTAATCGGAGACGAATTATATGTAAAACTTAAAGAATTTTCAGAGAGGGAAGATGACTAGATGTCATCTTCTTTTTTTTGAATTATGAGTAATAAGCTTGAATATAAACCTCATTAAATGTATAATAGAAGGAGCAGATTTAAAGAGAGGAAAATTATGGATATTAAAAATTTACTTAACGAAAGTCAATATGAAGCTGTTGTCAACACTGAGGGACCGGTGCTTGTTCTTGCAGGGGCAGGCTCAGGAAAGACGAGAGTTGTTACATATAAAATAGCTTATCTTGTAAAGGAAATTGGTGTAAATCCATTTAATATTTTAGCAATCACTTTTACAAATAAAGCCGCAAATGAGATGAAGGAAAGAGCGGAGGAGCTCTTAGAAAGGTCTATAAACGGAATGTGGATCGGAACTTTTCACAGCATTTGTGTACGAATTTTAAGAAAACATTATTCCTCTAATTTTACAATTTATGATACACAGGACAGTTTAAATCTTATAAAAAGAATTGTTAAGGACAGAAATTTGGACAGCGACCAGTTTAAACCGAAGTCTATAAAAAACAGGATTTCGGATTTTAAAAACAAGGGAATGGGCGTTAAAGAATTTCAAGAATTTGCCGGAAGCGATTTTTATTTAAAGATTGTCGGAGAAGTGTTTTTTGATTATGAAGCGGCGATGAAAGAGGCGAATGCGCTCGATTTCGATGACCTTCTTTTAAAAACGGTAAAACTTTTTGAAGCAAATCCAAGTGTTTGCGAAGAATATTCAAAAAAATTCGACTATATATTTGTCGACGAATATCAAGACGTAAACGACATACAATATAAATTTATTAAAGCAATTTCTCATGTACACAACAATTTAACAGTTGTAGGTGATGAGAACCAAAGTATTTATGCGTTCAGAGGTGCGAATCTTGAAAACATTTTGAATTTTGAAAGGGACTTCAAGGGTGCGAAAGTTATTTATTTGAATCAAAACTATCGCTCGACCAAAAGTATTTTGGATGCGGCAAATCATTTGATTTTAAACAATCCGCAAAAATATAAAAGGGAACTTCTTGCGACGAAGGCTGACGATGAAAAAGTTAAGTGCTACAATCTCATGACCGGAGACGACGAGGCGTATAAGGTTTTAGAAATCATTGAAAAATTGAAAGATGATGGAGAAAAATATAGCGACATAGCGATTTTATACAGAACAAATAATCAGTCGAGAGCATTTGAAGATGTGTTTGTAAGAAATTCCGTGCCGTATGAAATTATCGGCGGTATAAGGTTCTACGACAGAAAAGAAGTAAAGGACGTACTTGCTTATTTGAAACTTTTAAACAATCCTTTTGATTCTGTAAGTTTTGAAAGAATTGTGAATACTCCGAGGCGCGGGGTCGGACCGAAGACACTCGGCGATTTGAATGAATACAGACTGGTCACGGGAAAGGATTATTTTGAAACACTTTCCGATATCGGAACAAAATCCGCAAAAAAATTCGGAGAAGATTTTATAAGAATCAGAGAAGTGATGAACGATGTTCCTTTAAGCGAACTTGTGGACATTGTGCTTGAAAAGTCGGAATATTTAAAAGAGCTTAAAGTTTCAAAGAATCCGGAAGATGAGTCGAGAGTTCAAAATGTTTATGAATTTGTGAGCTATGTAAAAGAATATGAAGAAAAAAATCCGGAGTCAGAACTTTCCGAAATGCTAAATGAAATTTCACTCCTTTCGGACATCGATCAGTCCAAAGAAGAGGACAAAGTTGTGCTTATGACGGTCCACTCTTCAAAGGGGTTGGAGTTTAGAAATGTCTTCGTTGTTGGACTTGAAGAGGGACTCTTCCCGTCCAGAATGAGTATGGAAGACGAAAAGGATGTCGAGGAGGAAAGGCGACTGTTTTACGTCGCGCTCACAAGAGCAAGGGACAGACTTTTCCTTACTTCCGCAGATTCCAGAATGATTTACGGTCAAACTATTTATTCGAAGAACAGCAGATTCCTTGAAGAAATCAAAGATTTTGTTGAGATAGAGGATGAGACTGTGAAATCGAGAGCAAAAACGGAAGGAAAGCCGATTCCGAGACCGACGAACTTTACCGGTAAAATCGGTTTGGGTGCAAAGAAAGAAAAGGCGGGAAGTTTTAATATCGGAGACAAGGTTATTCATAAGATGTGGGGCGAAGGAACGGTTGTGACATTGGTCGGCGACGACATTACAATCGCATTTCCGTCAAAGGGCTTGAAAAAATTGAAAGCTTCAATCGCACCGCTTACAAAAAAGTAGGTGAAAAATGCTTGAAAAGATGAGGGAGCTTGTCGATAAGCTGAACCTGTACAACTATCATTACTATACTTTGGACGACCCTATTGTGGTCGATGCGGTGTATGATAAATTGTATCAGGAACTTGTCGACATGGAAAATAAATATAAATTCAACTTTTTAGATTCGCCGACAACAAGAGTCGGTGGAGAGCTTTTAAAAGGTTTTGAAAAATATACGCACGAAAGACCGCTTTGGAGCCTTCAAAAGTCGCAATCGACGGATGAGCTTGTTGAATGGGCAAAAAGAGCGGAGAAGCTGAGGGCGGAGTACAACAATTCACATGATGATAAACTTCCGCCTATTCAGTATGTTACGGAATTCAAATTTGACGGACTCACTTGTAATCTCACATATGAGTCGGGATATCTTAAAGTTGCGGCAACACGTGGAAACGGAGTTGTCGGAGAAAATATTACAGCGCAGGCAAGAACCATAAAAAACATTCCGACAATGATTGACTATACCGGACATATCGAGATTCAGTGCGAGGCATATATGCCGCTTTCGGAGCTTGAAAGATACAATAAAACTGCGGAAATACCTTTGAAAAATGCAAGAAATGCTGCGGCAGGGGCTCTTAGAAATCTCGACACAAGGGAAACCGAAAAAAGGAATCTGAGAGTGTTTGCATACAATATCGGCTATATGGACGATTTTAATTTTAATAATCACATGGAAACGCTTGATTTTTTGAAAAAAGAAGGTTTTCCGGTTAACGATTTTCATCCGCTCGTAGGCAGCATAGAAGAAGTTATAAAAAATATTGAATATGTAAAAGAAAAAAGGCATGAGCTAAATTACCTGACCGACGGTGCGGTTATAAAGATAAATGATATAAGGACAAGAACAGTCTTGGGATATACAAATAAATTTCCAAGATGGGCAATTGCTTTCAAGTTCGAAGCGGAAGAAGTTGAAACAAAAGTGCTCGATGTGGTTTGGCAAGTCGGAAGAACGGGCAAGGTAACTCCTGTTGCAAAGCTTGAGCCGGTTGAAATCGCAGGGGCGATGGTAAGTTCCGCAACGCTCAACAATATCGACGATATAAAAAGAAAAGCAGTTCGAATCGGAGCACAGGTAATTGTAAGGCGTTCGAACGAAGTTATACCGGAGATTATGGGTACAATCGGCGACACGTCGGACACAGATGAAGTGAAAATTCCAAAAACTTGTCCTTCGTGCGGCACGGAGCTTGTGATGGAGGGGGCATATCTCGTCTGTCCGAACAAAACATATTGCAATCCGCAAATTGTTTCGAGAATAACTCACTTTGCGTCGAGAAATGCGATGGACATCGAAGGGCTTAATGAAAAAACAGTCGACTCGATGGTTCAAAACTTAGGCATTAACGATGTGAGCGATTTATATACACTTACAAAGGAAGATTTACTGAAACTGCCGCTGTTTGGAGACAAAAGGGCGGACAATCTTATGAATGCGCTTCAAAAATCAAAGCTTAGAGAACTTCACCGATTTATTTTCGGACTCGGGATAAACGAAGTCGGCGTAAGAACGGCGACGGATTTGGCGAAGAGGTTCAAGACTTTTGACAATTTCAGAAATGCGACATTTGAGGAACTTACATCGGTAGACGGAGTCGGAGATGTGATTGCGAATAATATTCTAAATTATTTCAATCACGAAGGAGAACAGGAACTCATAAAGAGACTTCTGGAATTTGGAGTAAATACAATAGAGCATGACGAAGAAGTGAAAGAAGGATTTTTCACGGACATTGGAGAAAATCCGGGCTCGAAACTGGACAAGGCAAACGAACTCGGAATCGAAATTATGAATGAAAATGAGCTAATGGAGGTTATTAATGGATAAAGAAACTTATTATAATTTGCTCGACCTTGCTAAATTTAAAGATCAGGGCGACGAATTTTATGAAAAACTCGTGGACTGTATGGATGTATTAAAATCTATTGAAGATTTTAAAGAGACGGGAGAAAAAATGTACAATGTCAACCCGGCTGAAAAACATCCGTCAAAAGACGAGCCGAAGCCGTCACTCACAAATGAAGAAGCGACAAAAAATGCAGTTTCTGAAAAATATGGATTTATCGAAACTATAAAATATGTGGGGGAAGACTAATGAGATATTTACATGAAACTTTAAAATTAATAAAATCCGGTGAGCTCTCACCTGAGGAACATCTTGAAGATATAATTTCAGGTCTTGACAAAGATAAGGAAATAAACAGTTTTATCACTCTCGATTTGGACGGCGCAAGAGAAAGAGTTAAAAACATTAATCCGAGCGGCGAGCTTTACGGGGCAGTTGTCGGACTCAAGGACAATATAAACTACAAAGGTCTTAAAACTACGTGCGCATCGAAAATGCTTGAAAATTTTGAGAGTGTTTACAACGCCGATTGCGCAGAGAGTATTGAATCTGAAGGCGGAGTTGTAATAGGAAAGCTCAATATGGACGAGTTTGCAATGGGAAGTTCGAACGAAACTTCATATTTCGGTCCTGTAAAAAATCCGATTGACCACACACTTGTACCGGGCGGCTCAAGCGGCGGTTCTGCAGCTGCAACAAAGATGGGTTTTGTCGACGTTGCAGTCGGAACCGACACGGGCGGCTCGATAAGACAACCGGGCTCATTTTGCAGCGTTGTAGGCTTTAAACCGACATATGGTCTCGTCTCGAGATACGGTGTTACATCTCTTGCAAATACATTTGACAGCGTCGGAACTTTCGGAAGATGCGTTGAAGATGCATATATTCTTTTGAGAGCAATGGCGAAAGATACGTCGAACGATATGACGAAAATTTTTGTCGACATGCCGGAAATGAAGACTACAATCGAAGAGGATATTGAAAATTTAAAGGGTAAAAAAATTGCGATTTTAAGTCACCTTAAAGATTTTGATTTGGCACCGGAAGTAAAGGAAAGCTATGACAAGTCGCTAAAACTTCTTGAAAGTGCAGGAGCGGAAATTGTGGAAGCCGAATTTGAGCATTTAGATTATGCGGTTGCAACATATTATGCAATCATCGACAGCGAAGCAAGTTCCAATTTGTCACGCTTTGACGGTATAAGATATGCCGGAATAAAAAGTGACGTTAAAAATTTCAGCGACTATATGAAAGAAGTTCGTACTGCGGGGTTCAGCGACGAAGTTAAAAGAAGAATTCTTTTGGGAATGTATATCATGAGCAGCGATCTTCGCGAAACATATTATGACAAGGCGCTTATAATAAGAGAAAAGATTGCGGAAGATTACGATAGAATCTTTAAAAATGCGGATGCAATTTTAACTCCGACGGCTACAACTCTTCCGTTTAAACTCGGCTCGCAAGTTAAGAATCCGAGACAAATGATGGAAGGGGACCTTCTTACTGTTGCAATAAATCTTGCCGGAATTCCGGGAATAAATGTTCCGTCGACAAGCGAGAATGTTATAAATGCAGGAATGCAATTTTTAGGAAAGAAAAAAAGCGATTACAATTTGGCAAGAATCGCTCGAGCTTATGAAGGATTGGTGAAATAATGAAAACATTAATTGGACTTGAAATTCACGTTGAATTAAAGACGGACAGAAAAATGTTTTGCGATTGTAAAAATACTTTCGGGGATGACCCGAATGTAAACACCTGTCCTGCATGTCTTGGAATGCCGGGTGCGCTTCCTAGGATAAACAATCGTGCTATTGAATTTGCAGTTATGGCGGGTCTTGCTTTCAATTGCGATATAGATAGAACTATAAAGATGGATAGGAAGAATTACTTTTATCCGGACCTCGTAAAAGGATATCAAATTTCACAAGATGACAGACCGATCTGTCAGAACGGATATGTTGAAATTGATGTTGACGGCAAGAAGAAAAAGATTGGACTTATAAGGATTCACATGGAAGAAGATACCGGGAAGGCTCTTCACATGCAAGACAATACAACTCTTATGGACTACAATCGTGCCGGAGTTCCGCTCATTGAAATTGTAACGAAGCCGGACATTGAAAGTGGAAAAGAAGCAAGAGCATTTATTGAAAAGCTTCGCGAAACTTTGACCGAGCTTGGAGTTTCAGACTGTAAGATGGCAGAAGGAAGTTTAAGATGTGACTGTAACATCAATATTGTCGACGGTGATTTTAAAACGGAAATTACTGAAGTCAAAAATATAGGTTCTACAAGAAGTGTTGAAGCCGCTCTTAATTTCGAAGAAGAAAGACACAAAAAAATGGTTGAAAAACGCGAAAGAGGGCAAAAGGATACAAGACGTTTCGATGAATCAAAAGGTGAAACGGTTCTTATGCGTGTTAAAACGACAAAGGATGACTATAGATTTGCATACGAAGGCGACATTCCGATTTTTGAACTCGAAGAAGAATTCATAGCAAATATCAAAAAGAGTTTACCGGAACTTCCGGATGAGAGAAGAGAAAGGCTTAAAAAGAATTATAATCTTTCTGATTACGACACAAATGTTATCGGTTCAAATAAAAATCTTTCGGACTATTTTGAAAAAGTTCAAAAAGCTACGGGTGACGTATCTCTCACATCAAATTGGATTATAAATGAACTTTTAAGAAGACTGAACGAAGATGAAACCCTAATTGAAGATTTGAAATTCGGTGTGGATGATTTTTCCTATTTGTTAGGTCTTATTAAAGAAGAAAAGATAAATAACAACACGGCTAAAAAAGTTTTCAAGGAAATGTTTGACGAAGGAACGAGTCCAAAGGAAATTATAAAGCGTGACGGATTGATTCAAATAAGTGACGAAGGTGCAATTTTGGACATTGTGCTTGAAGTTATAAAGGAAAATCCACAATCTATTGAGGACTTTAATCAAGGCAAAGATAGAGCACTTGGATTCCTTGTCGGACAAGTTATGAAAAAATCGAAAGGAAAGGCAAATCCAGGTGTTGTAAATAAACTTTTAAAAGAAGAAATTGAAAAGAATTAATATATTTCCCCGACTTTTGAGGTCGGGGGAATTTTTTATTTGTGTAAAAATTTGTGCTTGATTGAATTTTTATGATTACTGTTACGTTACATATTTAAAATGAGCCTATTTTTCCTTGATTTACAGTTGCCCATATGTTACAATTAAAAAAGCGGAGGCAAGTATGAAAAAGTTTGTTTTATCATTTTTATTTTTATTAACAATTTTAAGTATAAATATAGAGGCAAGAAGTCTTAATATTAACGGTAAAGTAAAAGAAGCTGTTGATGTTAACTTAAACATAAATGGAGTTGACAAAAAGAGTCCGACTCCAAGTTTTGTAATTGACGGGGTTACATATGTACCTGTGAGATTTGTATCGGAAACTTTAGGCTATAAAGTTGAGTGGATTCATAAAACTTCCACAGTAGGTATTCATGGGGACAAGACGATTTGGTTTCCTGTCGGGAAAAACTTTGTAAATATGGGAAACGGTAGAGTTGAAACTCCGAAGGGAGTTATGGCTCTATTGATAAATGTAGACGGAGGAGCAAATGCAACTACTTATGTTTAGACGGTCCTGAAATTACAACTCCACCACCGACAGAAGAAATTGTTAAACCGAAAGAAGAAACTGTCGGAAAAGTTACGCTTCAAGCGAAAAATGTGGATTATGATTCAAGTACTGTAAAGCTTATATTTACATTTAATGAAAAACCGAATTATGAAGTAAAGGTTGGAGAAACTTCCACAACAATAATAATTAAAAATGCCGATGTAAATAAATCGCTTGTCGGTCAAGACAAGAGTATGATTCAAAACTCGGACAAATATATTATTCAAAAGCAAGGGGAAGACCTTGTTATATCATTTAATAAGACAAAGGGCGAGATTACGGTTTATGACAGTGACGATGGTAAGAGTATCATTGTCACTGATACTTTTTTATTTTCAGACATTACAAAAGAAAATGTAAATGGCAAAGAAAGT
>QWCJ01000733.1_pt1 | contig 12812 bp, 7 predicted proteins | sample 1972501 | NCBI WGS metagenome assembly QWCJ01 (sample SAMN09866711, study PRJNA288562) | Human vaginal metagenome isolate term2_vaginal, whole genome shotgun... | isolation source: vagina | host: Homo sapiens | place: USA: California
CTCTCCAGTTTCATTACCTAAAAGATTATTCAATTTATCTATTTCTGCTTTAATTTCATCAGCTGTTACATTGTCAGATTCTAGAACTGCTTTTGCTGATTCTATCGCTTCAGCAGAGACATTATTACTCTCAGCTTCATATATCTTATCTCTCAATTCTGATATAAGCTCAGCATTCTCTGCGACTTCAAAACCAGTACCATCAACACCCATGATTTCGAATTCATAAATTCTAGCGACATTACCACTTTGCTCTGCTCTTAGGGCATCTAGTCTTACATATCTGGCTTCGGTCATGCCGATATTGTCTGATGTGATTCCAGCTGTGTTATCTCTACGTTCTACAACTTTATGCCATTCTTTATCATTTAAGCTTACAGAAATATCGTAATCTTTAGTGTTCATATTGGAACCTTCACCACCAGCTTCAGCATGGAAAAGGTTGAATCCTGTAATTGTTTTTACAGATCCTAAATCAATTTCAATATATGGTTGATCGCTAGAGTTATCACACCATTTGGTACTCTTGATACCATCAAAGGCTTGTCTATAACTTTCACTATAATTTACAAAACCAGAACCTGAAAATGCATCTGGAGAATTTACTTTACGAGCTAAGTTTTCTACGGTTAAATCTGAGTTTTCGTCATAGACATAAATGTAATTCTTCTTCTCTGCTTTACTGGTACCTACTTTGTTACTTGCTTCAGCAATTACTGTATATACACCAGCTTTTTCATATTTTACAACTACTTGATTTCCTTCTTGCTCTACTATCTCACCACCATTAATTACCCACTCGATTTTTGTGGTTGATGGAGAAGATTTTGCTTCAATTTTAATCTCATCACCAGCTTTAGCAAATGTTGTCTCAGCATTGAAGTTTATATCAGGTGTATTCAATTTATTAAAAGTATATTTTACTTCTGCACCTTTATCTTTTGCTTCTAAACCAATAGCATTAACTGGATACACTTTGTATGTTATTTCATCAGCATCATTTCGTTTTTGATTCAACAAAGTAAATGCATTATTTGAAGTACTTGCCAATAATGTTTCTTCACCATTATTAACTTCATATATGTTATATGTGTATGCATTTTTACCTGCATCAGTCCAAGATAATCTGGCGCTCTCAGTCAAATCATCTTGAACAGTCTTACCAACTACTTTTAGATTTTCTATTTTATTTGGAGATTCAATTTCGCCATCTTCAACTAATGAAATTTTGCCTATGAATATATTCGCTTCTTGAGCCTCATTTACTACTAGTTTTAAGCCAATTGATTTAACAACTTTATTTTTTACTTCGCTTAGATCAAAAGTAGATTTTGTCCAAGAATTTATACTTTCTGTATTACCAGCATCAAATTCTAGTGTTCCTTCGTTAGTCTCAAGAACTAGTTTAACTTTATCTGCACCCTTAGTTATAACTTCAGCAGTTAAGTTTTTGTCTGATGATAGTTGACTTGCATAAAGTTTAATAAATGATTCAGAACCAGCTGCCATATTACCACTTAGTTTTACTGAAGAACCCCCATTGAAAGCATCTTCATAGGTAAATCTAGCTTTCAGGCTATTTCCTTCACCATTATCAATTATCCATTTATAAGTTGGCATAATATCTTGTAAACTTCTATTATTGAATGATCCTGGATTAATTATTTTACCTTCAGAGTATAAATTCTCACCAACACCATTATTGAAATTAGTAATGAATGGATATGAAATTACAGGAGTTTTTTCAACTACATATTTTGATATTCCATACCAATTACCTGTTGCAGAAATTTGTCTTGGATCATCTGCGGCGTTTATCCAGAAGTCCTGCTCATTTTCTTGGAATTTATCTACATCATGGTTAGCACCATTTCTTAAAGTCCAATCTGGACAATATAGAGCATAGGACAACGGAGCATCACCCTGACCGCTTCGATAAATATTCTCAGGAGTAGTCCTCATATTTGTACCGTGTTGTTGTACATCTAAACCTGCAAATACTTCATACTCATTTCTGCCTAATGATTTAGCTAATTCGCCTGAACTTCTCAACATATCTGCATTCCACCAGAAGTTTAAGAAAATAGAATCTGAAACTTTAGTATTGCCATCTTGGAAGAACTTAGCATTTCTATCATTAAGTTGGTTCTGCCATGAAACACCTCCGCTAGGGAGCATAGAATCGTACCAAGTCAAATGCTGATTCTCAGGTTTATTTTCCTGATAGTATTTCATAAATTCTTGTAGAGCTGTTGCTGTTGCTCGGCTTACATTAGTCTCTTGGTTAATAAACCAACCATCAAAACCATAATAATTAGCCATTTCGATTAACTTATCTGCTACTGGAAATGAACCATCTTCTGCCTTAACAACAAATTCATCTACCCAAGTAGATCTACCACCATAAGCTTCTGGTGGGAAAAATACTGTACCCAAAACTGGTACACCATTTCTATGAGCGGAGTCTGTTAGGTCACCACTTGGAGGTACGATAATACCTTCACCTGCTGATCCTGCCCACGCTATCAAATAGTCTACGTATTGCCAGTTTGTAAAATTATAAACAGCCTTATCAGAGCCACCTTGTGAAGGAGTTCCTGCAGTATGCTTATTTGCGATTGCCAATGACATGACTTTAGCTTTTGTACTTTGATGCTCATTAACTGGTTCACCTTGTACTCTTGAAGCAAGAGGTACACGTGATACATTATAGATTGCATCACTATCTGTTTCTGGACTCCAGTTCAATAAAGTCTTAGGGAACAAAGCAGTTGATTCAGGATTATATTTATATTCTTGAATAGCTTCTTCACTCGAACTTAGACTCTCTTGAGCGCTTACGTTAATTTTCTCTGTTATTAATGCTGAGCTTAATAAAATGCTAAAGGCACTAATACCAGCAAGAATCTTACTAGATATTTTTTTCATCACACCCTCCAAATACGAATAAATAAATCAACAGGTTAAAGTATAGCCATCAGCCACAAATAAATCAAGTTTTTTGTGCAATATTACCAAACATGTTTTGAATAATCACATTAAGCTATTATATGAGCAGTCAGTACTAAGCAAATTCACAACTTTCTAATTACAAAACATACATTTCCCTAACATAATCAACATTCAAAAAACCTTTATTTAATGAAATATATCCTGATTCAAAGGAGAAACGCTTTACAACTAGTTTTGAGATAAAAAATAGCACAGCTAGTGGATATCATCCTTTAGCCGTGCTATTTAGTAATTTTATAAATCTGCTAGTAAGGCCTTTAAACCTTTACCCTACTACTTATTTTTGTTCATTATATTCTTCACCCATTCTGTTGTTAGAGCATATCCTAAAAGGACAGGTATCAAGTAAAGCAGGTAATTCCAGCTTAGAATTCCCATATCTAAACTTATGGCTAAAGGCGTAAACGCAAGTGCCAAAACAGCCACTGATACGGATAAAGTTAAGCCGACTAACACCTTAGCTGGTTTACTCTTAAAGAATGGTATTCTCTCAGTCCTCAGCAAGTAAATAATCAAAATTTGAGATATTGTACCGAAAACAAACCAACCTGCCTGGAAGTACATAGCTTGTTCTACTGTGTTGAAACCCATACCAAACCATAGTGCAATGAAGATACATATATCGAATATAGAGCTTACAGGGCCCATAATCCACATGAATTCTTGGATTTCTTTTGTATCCCATCTCTTTGGTTTGCGGACGTACTCAGCATCAACGTTATCTAGCGCTATACCCATTTGAGCAAAGTCGTTAAGTAGGTTCTGAGCTAGAATTTGTACTGGAAGCATAGGTAGGAATGGCAAGAATATACTTGCTACTATAACAGAAATCATATTTCCGACATTACCACTAACAGCAAGTTTCAGATACTTCATCATGTTTCCGAAAGTTTTTCTTCCCTCGATTATACCGTTTTCTAGTACCATCAAATCTTTTTCGAGCAAGATTATATCCGCTGTTTCCTTCGCTATATCAACTGCTGAATCTACAGAGATACCAACGTCTGCCTGTCTTAGAGCAGGTGTATCATTTATACCATCTCCCATATATCCAACTGTATGACCTTTAACTTGTAAGGCTTTGACAACTCTTTCTTTTTGCATTGGAGAAAGTTTACTGAATAAATTAGCTTTTTCTACAGCTTCTTGAAGTTGAGCATCACTCATCGTTTCTACTTCGTGCCCTTGGTAGTGATAATGTACGTCAATGCCAACCTTCTGGCATACTTTCATCGCTACACCTTCACTGTCTCCAGTTAAGACTATTGGTCTTACACCATACTCTTTAAGAATTCTAAGAGCTTCTTCAGCGCTTTCTTTTGGTGGATCTAAGAAGGCTACAAATCCAATGAGAACCATGTCACTTTCGTCTTCAACTGAGAAAGCACCCGCTTCTGGAACCTCATTCTTTTGAGCAACAGCAATCATGCGTAAACCTGCATCATTATGTTCTCTATAGGTATTCATAGCAATTTTAATTTCTTGCTCCTCTAACGGCAAAACTTCCCCATTAATTTCAGCAAAGCTACAGATATCCATAACTTCTTCAACAGCACCTTTTGTGATTAGCTGACGTTTCCCATTCTTATCTTCAAGAACAACACTCATTCTACGTCTAGCAAAGTCAAATGGGACCTCATCAATCCTTTCATAGTCATTCAAGATATCGCTCATATCATATTTATTCGCTCTATTAATTACTGCAACATCTATTAGGTTTTTCAACCCTGTTTGGAAGTAGGAGTTAAGGTAAGCATGGCGTAACACTCTTCTATCATCCTGACCATTTAGATCCATGTATTTTTCTAGAACAATTCTATCCTCGGTCAAAGTACCTGTTTTGTCTGTGCAAAGAATATCCATTTCACCGAATGTTTGAATTGAACCAAGTTTACGAACAATAACTTTTCTTTTACTCATGTTAACCGCACCACGTGAAAGCGTAGTGGTCATGATTACTGGCAACATCTCAGGAGTTAGACCAACTGCTAGACTTACTGAAAATAATAAAGCATTTAGCCAATCACCTTTGACGAAAGCATTAATCGCAAATACTATTGGTACCAACAAGAGCATCATTCGCAAAAGAAGTTTACTGACTGAATAAATGCCTCTATCATAACTAGATTCTGCTTTATCACTACTTGCTGCATCTGCAATACTACTGAAGTAAGTATTAGAACCAGTAGTTAAAATTACTCCTAATGCACTACCACTAACCAGATCTGAACCCAGCAATGCAATATTTTCAATATCAGTTAAATCTTGGTCCGGAGTCTGAACATCAACGTATTTCTCAATAGGTTGAGATTCACCAGTAAGAGCAGATTGAGAAATAAAAGTATCTTTCGCTCTAATAAATCTAACGTCTGCTGGCAACATATCGCCTGATGACAAATAAACAATATCACCTGGAACAACTTCATCTATATTGATTTCAACTAATTCATTGTTTCTGTACACATGACAAGTATTAGCAACCAAGCTATGTAGATTTGCAGCAGCTTTGTCAGAGTTTCTACTTTGTATGAAAGTTACTATAGAAGATAAAGCCACCATAAATAAAATTATTATTATTGTAAGGTAGTCAGATTCTTGGCTAATAATAACGTCTGTAACAAAACTAACTGCAGCGATAATCAACAAAATTATATTAAAAGGGTTAATAATAGCCTCAAATAATCTGCCAAGCATTGTATGCTTATCAGCTTGTTCAAACTCATTCATTCCATATTGCTCTCGTCTAGCTTCAACCTCTGAGGTCGTCAAACCTTCAACTCTAGTTTCAAGCATTGCAAGAGTTTCGTCTATAGAAGCATTAGAAAACTTCTTTAAATTATCTATCTTATTTTTTTGTGTATTTTCCTGGATTTTAGGATTATTAGCTGATTTCAGCTTTTTGAATATTTTCATGAGAACCTCCATTCGCTCACCAAAAATAGCAAAGTAAAGACTCTCACTATTTTTAGTGATTAATTAAATTTTGTATCTGGATTTTCCTTTGACTTGTATAACTGGGATAAGTATCCAATTTAATTAACCTCCTATTAAACATCTTTTGACGTCAAAATAAAATCAAACGCCTATAAAGTTTACTTGACAAAAATTTGCTTGTCAATTTACATGGCTACTGCAATAGAAAGAATAGCGAACCTACTGCAACTTCTCCAAAATAAACTCAGCAATATCTTTAGCCGAATCAGCATTAGTATTTTCAGTCTGAGCTTTTCGCATAGTTGTCGCAGCCACTTTATCGTTAATTAATTTGTATGCTAGTTCTGCAAAACCTTCTGCACTATCTGCAGTCGCACTCATACCTTTTTTTATGAAATATTCTAAATTATCTGTCTCTAGACCTGGTATTGCACGAGTGTGTACCAAAGGAATATTTGCTACACAGGCTTCAGTACTACTTAAACCTCCTGGCTTTGTAAGTAAAACATCTCCAGCTCGCATATACAAATGAACTTTGTCTGTGAAGCCTAAAGCAATTACATTTTCTGAACCTGAATATTCTTCTTCAAATTCTTTTTTGAGTTTAGAGTTATTACCAGTGAAAACGACAATATAAGCTTTCGGTGACTTTTTCAAAATACTGTCTGTTAGTTCATTCGCATTTCCAAATCCTGTACCACCCATCATGATTAGGTAGACGTCACCTTCTACTGGCAAGTTCAATTGCTTTCTTGCCTCTTCCTTACTTAAGTCTGCACTAAATTTAGCTGAAACTGGAATTCCTGAAACAATAATCCTATCTTCAGAGAAATCGTGCTCAAGAAAAGCTGCTTTGACCTCCGGACAAGATACAAAATAATAATCAACATCAGTTTTTGCCACAAATGGGTACATAGCATAGTCGGTAATTACTGCAAAAGTTGGGATTTTTAAGTATCCTTCTCTTTTCAACTTAGTTACTGTTTCCATAGAGAACATATGCGTGCAAACAACTGCATCGTATTTTTCTTTCTTAATATGTTCATACAATTTCTTAGCGTATGTACTATTAAACCAGTAAGTTGGCGCAAAGAAAGAAATCTTGTCAGTTATTTCTGCGGTTCTGTAGAGGATCCCCCAGCCTTCTGCCAGACTATTAACTGCACCGTTGTACATATTAATGATCGTCTCTCTGGCTTTTTCGCTGAAGAAGCTCAGAATATCATACATTTTGCATTCCATGCCTTTGGCTTCCCAGGCTTCAATAATAGCTTCAGCCGCTCTATTGTGCCCACTACCTGTACCACTAGACAAGATTAAAATTTTCTTTTTTGCTTTATTTTCCAATTATTTTTCCCTAACTACCCTGACTAATTAATTAATTAAAATCATCTTGATTATTAACACTGCTAGAATTTGTGTTAGTATTAGTGTTTGAATTTGCATTTATATTTTTGTTGTTATTATCTTGACCCCTAAAGAATTTATATGCAAAAAATGCAATAACCAAAGCGACAAGTACTAATCCTGGAGAGACAATCCATTTAGAGATAAAGTTAAATACTCCTCTTGTAAACCACAAGGCAATAACAACTACTACAAAAACTCCACCTGCTTTTAATAACGCTTTAAAATCCATATTTTTTCATTCCTTTTCTTTTAATTAAACTTTTTACTAATCAAATCTGTCACATACCGAGACCGTACGAATATATTATATTCCACTTTGCATACATTCTAACAAAAATACATCGCAAACAGTATAAGAATATAAGAAAACAAAAAAACAAAAGCTACGTGACAAGATTTTGCCACGTAGCTCTAATAATCTATACAAAATTAATATATTTAAAATGAAAATCCTACATCAATGATTTGTATAACTCTAGGATTTCATCTAATTTTGCTTCTCTTGGGTTTCCTGGTGTACAAACGTCTGCCAAAGCATCTTTTGCTATCTCTGGTAAATCTTCTGCTTTTACGCCTAAGTCTGACAATTTTTCTGTCATTTCTACATCTTTAGCAATTTGTAGAACTGCATCACAAGCTGCATCTCTTGCTTCTTCAATTGACATAGATTCTGTATTTTCTACGCCTAAAGCTTTTGCGATATCTCTATATTTTTCACCGGTAAAGTCTTTGTTATAACGCATTACTGTTGGAAGTAAGATTGCATTTGCTTGACCATGAGCTATTCCGTACCAAGCACTTAGTGGGTGACTCATACCGTGGACCAAACCTAATCCTACGTTTGAATACCCCATAGCTGCAATATATTGACCTGTTGCCATATTTTCTCTAGCTTTAGGATCACCTTTTACAGCTGCTCTAATGTTTGCACCAATCATTTCAATTGCTTTGATGTGAACCATGTCACTCATTTCCCATGCACCTGGTGTGATGTAACCTTCAATAGCGTGTGTCAAAGCATCCATACCTGTAGCTGCTGCTAATTTAGCTGGCATTGACATCATTAAGTCACTATCTACAAATGCAACATCAGGGATATCGTTAGGGTCTACACAAACAAATTTACGTTTATTAGCTGTATCAGTAATAACGTAGTTGATTGTAACTTCTGCACCAGTACCTGCTGTTGTAGGAACTGCGAAAGTCATCATAGCTTTGTGTTTAGTATCTGCAACACCTTCTAGGCTGACAACATCTGCAAATTCAGGATTTTCAATAATTATACCAACAGCTTTTGCTGTATCCATTGAAGAACCACCACCTATAGCAATTAAGCAATCTGCATTTGCATTTTTAACAAATTCTACACCTGCTTTAACATTGTCAACTGATGGGTTTGGATTAACTTCATCGAAAATTTCATAATCAATATTTTCTCTATCCAAAATAGCAGTAACATTATCTACTACACCAGCTTTTAGCAAGCCTTTATCAGTAATAACAACTGCCTTCTTTAATCCACGACCTTTAAACTCTACTGGAATATTCTCAATTGCCCCTGCTCCGAAGTAAGAGCGTTCGTTTAAAATCATTCTATATGCCATAATAACCTCCTCCTAGCGTTCTTGCCAATAAGCAACAGCGACTATTTATCTATTAGCATTTTGTTCACACTTAATAATAACACCTTACGGATAAAATTTATTAATTATTTTGTAAATAAGGCCGGATCCGGCGAACTTTCAGCTCTTTTCACAGGCAAAAATCTATTTATTACTCATAAGGTCAATTACAAAAACCATTCCCGCAGCACTTGCCTTAAAATCATAGCTGAATCCATAAAGGTCTAAAATATTCTTGACCACATAAAGCCCTAATCCATTGCCATCTTGAAGAGAATTCTTATCTTTAATTTCACTTCTATAGAAGATCTCAAAAACTTTTTTCAATTCTTTCTCACTCAGAACTTTTCCAGTGTTCTCTATATATAATTTGTTTTGGTCTGTATAAATGTGGACACTCCCAGATTCTTCGGTATATTTAACAGCATTACTGATTAAATTAGAAAGAACTTTTTTGAGAGCAGATTTGGCTATGTAAATATTTTCTCCTTCCAACTCTACACAAAGTTTGATTGATTTGGCCTTTATCAATACCTTGTACTCAGCCAGAACTTCGTTCAAAATTTCTTCGAGATCTAAGGTTTCACTAGGACTATTAATTTCTTGCAATTTAGAAACATTGAGTATTTCGCTCATTAGTTCAGTCATTCTATCGACTTCATTAATACTCTCTGCTAGGTACTTATCCCTATCGGCATATTTACCAATGTTAAGCTGCATATTTTCTAGCATAATTCTCAGGCTTGCCAAAGGGGTTTTGAGCTCATGTGAAGTACTACGCAAGAAGTCTACTTTCTGCTTTTCTGTGTTGAGCATGTATTCATTTTTCTCTTGCAACTCAGAAATAATTTGTAGCAACTGATCATATACACTATTAACTTGTGATTTAAACTCACCAATCTCATCTTCAGAATCAATTTCAAAGAAAGAATCTTCCTCTAATTGCTTCATGCGTCTTGTAACTGATTTTATATCTATCAGAGGTTTGGTTATTCTTCTTGCGTAAATATATGACAGTATAGCCGCAGAAATTAAACATACAATCAAGGAGTATGGCAAAATGTCCAGGGTAAGTTCTTTGGCCTCATGGAAAAGTTCCTGTGAAGAAATCAGCTGAATCGTTAGTTCTTGCCCTTCAGCACTTCTATTATAGAGATTTATAGATTTTTCAATTTCGCCCTTACTCAGTCCATATAAATTCTCTGCCAAAAGGTCTGCTTGAACACTGAGGTCATTTTTTCTATTTTCTAAATAAAGAGCTGGGAAAACTAAGTAAATTGTCAGGTGCGCAATAAGGACAACTGTCACTAGAATACTCAAAGTATATAAAAATGTTTTTGGTAAAATCTTCAGTCTTCGCATTGCACCTCTACCTTTGGACCTCAACTTCGTACCTCAACCTCGGCAAATTACTTTCGTTGTAATACATAACCTACATTTTTTATAGTCTTAATGCAATCTAAATTTAACTTTTTGCGTAACTCTTTTATATAGGCATCAACAATTCTATCTATAGGCGCATCATCTACATCTTCCCAAATGTGATCCAAGATCTGGCTACGACTTAAGACTTGATTTTCGTTCTGACAAAGCAAGCGCAAAACTTCAAATTCCTTGGTAGTTAGCTTAACTTCTTGACCCTTGTAAGTTGCTTCAAAAGCAGAAAAATTAACCCTAACATCTTCATAAACCCAAATTTCTGTCTCGGTATAGTAGCGTTTCTTAATAGCCTCTATTCTTTTACCAAGAACTGCTAGAGAAAAAGGCTTAGTAATATAACCATCAACTAGTAGGTCAAAGCTCTTGATCATAGTTTCATCATCACCAAGAGCGGTCAACATCAATACCGGAATTTTGCTATTTTCTCGCACAACTTTCAGGACTTCCAGACCATTCTTGATAGGGAGCATAACATCAAGAAGCAGCATGTCTATCTTGTTGTTTTGAAACTTCTCAATAGCCATTTGTCCATCAGGAGCCTTGATGCAAATATACCCTAGACTCTCTAAATATTCACAAATACCATCTAGAATAATCTTCTCATCTTCTACAACTAAGATATTCATTGCTGCTCACTTTCATTGTTTCTAAATATTTGTTTTGCTCGTTATGAAAAGCTTAACAGTCTTGTCCCTTCAAGTAACTAAGCTAGTCAAACTATTTAATATCAGTCAATAGTTCGATTGCTCTACTCTTCATTATTTTATAACTTGCTAGCAATACTGCCAATACCAAAACTACAATACCTATAATCACAACATACATCATATGACTTGGATCTACCGCAACATTAAGTTCACTTATAGTCTTGTTGAATCCTTCAGCCTCGGCACCTCCACCTAAGTTAGATTGAGCTGCTGCTTGGCCTAGCTTCTTAGTGATAGATTTAGTAGCATGGCGGATTGCTCCATTTGCAAATCCATTGACTGTGTACTTAGACAAGAAATATGCTCCGGTGAAACTAAACACACTAATGATAAGTACTTCGGATATAAACTGTCCGATGATTTGTAGTTTGCTTCTACCAATACTTAGTAATACTGCAACTTCTTTCTTACGAGCGTTCAACCACAAGAATAAGATCAAGGTTATTACCAATCCTGAGAAGATTAGAGATCCTACGAACATTGTTCTCGCAAATCCATAAATTCCATTGATTGATTCTTGCAATACTGGGAAGTTGCTTTCACTCTTGAATAGAGTATAGCTATCCCAATTGATACTTTGTTTCTTAGCTTCTGCCATTACTTTGTCTAGGTTTTCTCCGCCCTTCAAGAAGAATGTAGCGTCCATATAATTAGCTGTTTCTGCGTCTGTATCGTATAAAGTATTACTGGTTGTCAAGTCTGAAATAACAATATTGTCATTTAGCTCTAAGGCATAAGTTACTTGTCCTTGATTATCTCCACCAAAAACACCAATGATTGTAACCTCTGTAGTCTCTGAAGATTGTTTAACATTATCGGCATCGTAAGGATTACCTTTTAGCTTAATCTTATCTCCTAATTTAAGATTGTTTTTCTTCATTAAGCTTTCGTGTAATAAGACAACATTTTTGTCTTCTGGAGTTATATGACGTCCTTCTTTAAGTTGCAAGGCACCTGAATTGAATTTATCTTCTACAGAGGAGTCATTAACACCAGTAACCATTACTGCTTGACCAAAATATTTTTTCTTATGCTCATCTAGGTTGGCTAAAGTATTCTCAGTTTCAACTCTCTCCATATCTACCAAGTCTGCAACTGCACTCATTCTACGCAAGTGCTTTTCAACTCCTGGTAAATTAGCAATTTTATCTATATCTCCAGACTTCAAGTTACCTGCACCTCTTGCTGTACCTTGATTTGTCCTTCTATTAATTTGCATGTTAAAGCTATTACTAATATTTTTAAAAGTCTCTTTTGCAGCTTCATCAGTAGCTGATTTTATAGATAAACCTGTTAAGCACAAAGTTGCCATTAACATAATTATCAAAAACAGTACAAGTGTTTTAACTTTTTTCTTTGTTACATAAGCAAATGCATTTTTAAACATAATAAACCTCTTAAACCTCTCAATATCTATTTAAAATCTACGCAGATATTAATCTTCTAATTCTCTAACAAATTTAAGTTTCTTAGATTTCAACTGCAAAACTGCATCTGCCATTTCTGTCAAACTGAAGCTGTGAGTTACAACAATTACACATTTATTCATTTCTAGTGCGTACTTCTTAAGTAGAGCAATTATTTCGTTAGCAGTATCTTCGTCCAGGTTACCTGTAGGCTCATCCGCCAAAATAATAGGCGCTGCAGATACCAAAGCTCTAGCAATTGCAACTCTCTGCTGTTGACC
>QWCJ01000539.1_pt1 | contig 12686 bp, 12 predicted proteins | sample 1972501 | NCBI WGS metagenome assembly QWCJ01 (sample SAMN09866711, study PRJNA288562) | Human vaginal metagenome isolate term2_vaginal, whole genome shotgun... | isolation source: vagina | host: Homo sapiens | place: USA: California
TCTTCTTCCTCGCGGTCCATCTTGGCGTAGACGATGCGGGTCTGGAAGAAGGTCCACACGGTGTTGGCCAACATGTAGAAGAGAAGGCCGATGGGCCAGATGAAACCGGAGAACACCAGCATTGCCGGCATAAACCACAGCATCATCTTGTTCATCATGGCCATCTGCTGTTGCATCATCTCCGCATTCTGGCCCTGCGGGGTAGCGGTCTTGCCGGCGGCGCGGCGAGCCTCCTGACGGTTCAGCGTCATGCGGGCGTTGAAGTGCGTGAGCGTCGCAATGATGGCGATGAGCGGCACGATGATGACGGCCGCCTGCGCGGTGGTGGTTTCCTTAATGATCTCCAGACCGGAGTTCAGGCGTAGGTTGGCCACCAGCGGCACACCGAAGATCTTGGCATCGACGAACTCCTTCACCAGCGCGGGTTCGAAGATGTAGTTGGCGATGGAGGCGTTCATTTCCTCCGACATGGCGTCACCCGCCGGGTGGCCAATGCCACCGGCGACAGCAACAGTGCGGTCGAAGGAGCGCAGCACGTGGAACAGACCAATGAACATCGGGATCTGCGCGAACATGGGCAAGCAGCCCGCCACCGGGCGCACGCCAGATTCCTTGTAGATGCGCTGCATCTCCTGCGCCGCCTTGGTCTGGTCATTGGCGTACTTGGTGCGCAGTTCCTGGATTTGCGGCTGGATCTCCTGCATCTTGCGGGAGGAGCGCAGCTGCGTGATGGTCGGCTTGACCATGATGGCCTTGAGCGTCCATGTCAGAAGGACGATGGCGATGATCCAGGTTCCGCCCCATGCGGAATCAAGAACGAAGCTCAAGAGCCAATGCCAGAACCACAAGACGGCTGAAATTGGCCAATAGATGAAATTAAGCACGAGAGTTGTTTACCTCAGTTGTTGTTTGGTCGGTACCGGATCAAACCCGCCCGGGTGCCAGGGACCGCACTTGCATAACCTGGCAAGCGCCATGCCCGTCCCCTTGAAGGCTCCATAGATGGAAATGGCTTCGAGGGCATAGGCACTGCACGTCGGTTCAAAACGACAGGTGGAGACCATCTTAAGGCCTGACAAGTGCTTTTGGTAGAAGCGCACCCCGTGAACTAGGACTCTTCCGAAGCCGCGGGCTTCGGGAATCTCCTCACCTTGGGAGTTCAGATATCCCATGTGCGTAGCGCTTTGCGGATATCACGCTCAAGGCGCTCACTGGTGGCACCACCGCTGGCGGGCAAGGCGCGGATAACGATGTCAACGTTGGCGGGCAGCATTGTCCCTTTGACACCATCGCGCATGAGGGACATGCACACATGACGAAGCCGTCGGGAGGTGCGGTGGCGAACCACGGCATTCCCGACGGCCTTCGACACGATGAGACCGAACCGCGGCCCAGTGGCCGCGATGGCGTCTTCACCGTCATTAAAGCGCAAATGCACGACGACAGTGCGCGTGCCCGCCCGGCGCCCGCCCTTGATGGTCCTCCGAAATTGCCTCGGAGACGTGAGCTTGTGCTGGGCTGGAAGCATGAATTAAGCGGTGAGCTTAGCGCGACCCTTCTTGCGACGAGCGGCGACGATGGCGCGGCCGGCGCGGGTGCTCATGCGGGTACGGAAGCCGTGCTTGCGAGCACGACGACGGTTGTTCGGCTGGAAGGTACGCTTACCCTTTGCCACGATTAACTCCTTGAAGTTGTTGGTGGATGGCACAGCTTCGCGCCACTGGTGGCGCTGGGCTTAAACATCCACTGATGAATGGTGTACGTGGGGATAAGGCTTCGCACTTTAAGCGCCGTGAGGCGTGGCGAGGCATTCCCACATGCAACATGTGCACCATGCACTGTTGCGATAGACCATCACAGGTTACGTGACAGATAGTGCGCGAAACAAATCGACACACTGGGTGTCCCCGAAATTACAAAGATGTTTTTATCCGCAGCTAGAACGCCACTTTTTGCCCACATGCTGCGCGGCAAGCGCCGCCTCCTGCCGTCCACCCACCGCGCTGGGCGCCACCGTGTCAAGCGCGCATAAAAGCGCGTTAGACAGCGCCCTTATAACGCGGTACAACTGAGGAATCTAATTCCACAGTCACCCACAGGATGTGGATAACTCTCAATCATAACTTGAGACTTTTGCTGTTTGCGCAGGTCAACTGCGTTAAGGAGCCAATTCATAGTTATCCACAGCCATGAGATAGGCTGTGGATAAACCACCTATTCACACCTGTGGATAACTTTGTGGAAACCGAGGTTACGCGCTAAAACATCGTGTGGAATCTCCGGTGGAAATCACAAACTTCTTGTGATTTCTCGTTCCGTATCTCTTTCTTACCCATCCGTCCATCCCCGATTCTCACCCAGAGTCACGCAGTAAATATTTGGTTCTCAAGGCCACTTCTTCCCAGAATCAAATAGGTGTGGCCGCCTCTTCGGCAGCACCGCGTGAACTCTAACTACACAGAAGGTAGGCGTTGTGTCCGATCCGCAAGCAGCCCTCCGGGCCAGCTGGAAAGCTGTGGTCAGTGATTTGCTGGCTCAGTCCGAGCAACCAAGCTCGGATGTCCCCAACTTCTCCCATAGCCAGCGCCTCAACCTCCAACTCGTCGAGCCCATCATGATCGGTGATGGCTATGCGTTGATCGCCGCGCCACACGAGAACGCCAAAACTGTCATCGAAACTGAACTAGGGGAATACATCACCCGCGCTCTATCGCAGCACATGGGTCGCCCCTGTTCTTTGGCCGTGACCATTGCGGCACCCCCGCAGCCGGCACCACAGGAAGAGCCTCCAGCACCCGCACCTCAACGCCCTATCCAAACCGAGGCTCCCGAGCACGGCATGGGGCACCAGGCTCAGGCTTTCCAGCAGCCCACACCGCCCGCTCCAACCTCCCAGCCAGAAACACCAAGCCACCATCAGCCGCGCTCATGGGAGACTGCGCATTCCCCAGCCAGCCTCGATGAATTGGCGCAACACTACAGCGAGCAACAAAGCACCGCACCCAGTGGCTACCCCGAAGCAGCCGGGGCACGGATCCCGCGGGAGGAGCCAGCGCACAACCCGAACCGAGAAAAGTCTCTCAATCCGAAGCACACCTTTGAGAACTTCGTCATCGGTTCCTCCAACCGCTTTGCTAACGGCGCCGCCGTGGCCGTCGCTGAAAACCCCGCGCGCGCCTATAACCCACTCTTTATTTGGGGCGGTTCCGGCCTCGGCAAAACGCACCTGCTGCACGCAGCCGGCAACTACGCCCAGGTCCTGCACCCGGGACTGCGCGTGAAATACGTGTCCTCGGAGGAATTCACCAACGACTACATCAACTCCCTGCGTGATGACCGCCAGGAATCCTTCAAGCGCCGCTACCGCAACCTGGACATCCTCATGGTCGATGACATCCAGTTCCTAGAAGGCAAAGAGTCCACGCAGGAGGAGTTCTTCCACACCTTCAATGCGCTGCACCAGGCCAACAAACAGATCATTTTGTCCTCCGACCGTCCACCGAAGCAGCTGACCACACTGGAGGATCGCCTCCGCACGCGCTTCGAGGGCGGATTGATTACGGATATTCAGCCGCCAGACCTAGAGACGCGCATCGCTATCCTCATGAAGAAAGCCTCCGCGGACGGCACAGACGTCGATCGCTCGGTTCTCGAGCTCATCGCCTCTCGCTTTGAATCTTCGATCCGCGAGCTCGAAGGTGCGCTCATCCGCGTCTCTGCCTATTCCTCTCTGGTCAACGAGCCGATCAGTTTGGAGATGGCGGAGATTGCTCTACACGATCTGGCCCCGGATTCTGCAGATCGCCAAATCACCGCGGCAGCCATCATCGAGGTGACCGCGGATTACTTCAACATCGACGTGGATACCTTGCGCGGTTCTGGTAAGAAACGCGCCGTGGCTCACGCCCGTCAGCTAGCGATGTATCTGTGTCGCGAACTCACTGAGCTCTCCCTGCCAAAGATTGGTGACCAGTTCGGCGGCAAGGACCACACCACCGTCATCTATGCGGACCGCAAAATCCGTAAGGAGATGACTGAGAACCGGAATACCTACGACGAGATCCAGGCGCTGACCCAGCGCGTGAAGAACCACAACCAGCGTTAGCACCACGCAACGCTTGGCGACGCCCCTCCCACCTTCCCCGCAGTAACCTCCCCCGCGGGTGTGGGCAGGGGCGTCTTTGCGATCCTCCAAAAAGTTATCCACACCGTTATTCACAGCTGTGTAATTCCATTGTTGTAATTTGTAGATCCTTGTCACATTTTCTTCTTCCACAGCAGATCAGAGGGCACATCGCCCTTGTGGTTAACCCTGTGATCAGCAGGGATAGATCTGGGGATGGATTGTGGATAACTTTGACCCCAACCCAGTTACTCACATTTCTTGTCATTTGATCACAGCGATCCCACACCCTGACTCACAGATCGATTCGCGGCTCAGAGCTTGGCTTTTGCTAGGTTGTCCACAGATCCCACAGCGCTTATTACTACTCCTATTTTGTTTTCTCCCTAACTAAGAAGAAAAAGGATGTGTGTGACTCGTTGGCGCCCGGCCTGACCGCACGCCCTCATCGAGAAGCACAGACGGTAAATGACAAAATCCTGTGCTTCGGCGCCGATCCTGTAAGTTGGAGTGAGCTTGCAAGAATCTTCCATCCGCAACTAGAGGAGCGTCTCACCACCATGGAGCAGTCCGTGTCATTTCGCGTTGCCAAAGATGACCTCGCCAACGCCGTAGCGTGGGTCGCGCGCAGCCTTCCCTCGAAGGTCACCCAGCCGGTACTGCGCGCCATGCTGATCACCGCGGATGACAATGGTTTGGAATTCACCGGCTTCGACTACGAAGTCTCCACCCGTGTGCGTATCGCCGGCATGGTGGATGAGCCGGGACGCATCGCCGTGGCCGGTAAGTTGCTTTCTGACATCGTTGCTTCCTTGCCCAACAAGGAAATCGAGATGACCCAGGAAGACAACAAAGTTCTGTTGACCTGTGGTTCCTCCCGTTTCGAGCTGCCGCTCATTCCGCTGGATGATTACCCTCAGCTCCCTGTTCTGCCGGAGGTCACCGGCACCATTAACCCGCAGCTCTTCGTGGAGGCCATCAGCCAGGTCGTTGCGGCTGCCGGCAAGGATGACACCCTGCCGATGCTCACAGGTGTGCACATCGACATCAATGGTTCCCACGTGGAAATGACGGCGACGGACCGTTTCCGCCTGGCCATGCGCACCTTCGAGTGGGAGCCGGTATCTCCTGATGTCCAGGCCAAGCTTCTTGTCCCGGCCAAGACGCTGCAGGAGACTGGCCGCTCCTTGGACACGCACCTCAACATCCCGGTAGAAATTGCCGTGGGCACTGGTGACAACATCGCTGCGGAAGGCCTTTTTGGCCTGCATGCGGATAACCGCGAGACCACGACCCGCATGTTGGACGCGGATTTCCCCAACGTGGCACCGCTGCTGCCCAAGACCCACAGCGCCATGGCCAGCATTGAGGTTGCTCCGCTCCAGGAAGCGATTCGCCGCGTCTCGCTGTTGACGGATCGCAACGCTCAGATCCGCATGGAGTTCAGCGAAGGTGAGGTGACCTTGGCGGCCGGTGCGGACTCTGGTCGTGCAAGCGAGACCTTGCCGTGCGCCTTCAACGGCCGTGAGGATTTTGTTATTGCCTTCAACCCGTCCTACCTCAAGGATGGTTTGGCTGTGGTTCACACGGACCGCGTGGTCTTTGGCTTCACCGAACCTTCGCGCCCGGCAATCATGATTCCGGAACCGGAAGAGCTGCCGGTAGCCAACGAAGACGGCTCTTTCCCGACCCCGGAGACTGATTTCACCTACCTCTTGATGCCAGTGCGCTTGCCAGGCTAGGCCATATGTATATTCGCGATCTCGATGTCAGGGACTTCCGCTCCTGGCCCGAGCTCACCCTCAGGCTGAAACCGGGAATTACCTTGTTTGTCGGCCGCAACGGTTTCGGCAAGACCAATATCGTCGAGGCCATCGGGTATACCGCGCATCTATCCTCACACCGTGTGGCCCACGATGCCCCCCTCGTGCGCCAGGGCGCACACAATGCTCGTATCTCCGCCACGGCGGTGAACCAGGGCAGAGAGCTCACTGCGCACCTACTGATCAAACCCCACGCGGCCAACCAGGCGCAGATCAACCGTACGCGCCTGAAATCCCCGCGTGAGCTCCTAGGCGTGGTGAAAACCGTGTTGTTTTCCCCCGAGGATTTATCGCTCGTACGCGGCGAACCGGCAGCGCGCCGCCAGTATCTGGATGACATCATTGCCTCGCGCACGCCGCGTTTGGCTGGTGTGAAGGCCGATTATGACAAGGTGCTCAAGCAGCGGAATGCGTTGTTGAAGTCGGCGTCGCCAAGCTTGCGCCGCGGCTACAGCGACAGTGATGGTGCCTCGGCGCTGGCGACTCTCGACGTGTGGGATACACAGCTGTCTTCCCTCGGCGCGCAGGTGATTCAGGCACGCCTTGCGCTTGTCGACGAACTCCGCGAGCTCATCCCCGCCGCCTATGCCGGGCTTGCCCCGGAATCGCGGCCGGCGAATATTGAGTACAAGTCCACGGTGGATATTTCTGATCCTGAGGTCATCGAGGCCATGATGCTCACCGAACTCGCTAGCAAGCGCCAGCGCGAGATCGAACGCGGTATCTCGCTTGTTGGCCCGCACCGCGATGACCTGCTGCTTAATCTAGGAGCGAGCCCTGCCAAGGGCTTTGCCAGCCACGGCGAGACCTGGTCCTATGCCATCTCCCTGCGGTTGGCGGAGTTCAACTTGTTGCGCCAGGACGGCACTGATCCGATCCTCATCCTCGATGATGTCTTCGCTGAGCTGGACGCCAAACGCCGCGAAAAGCTCGTTCACCTCGCGGCAGGTGCGGAACAGGTGCTCATCACCGCAGCTGTGGATGAGGATCTGCCCGGCAACTTGCAGCCCATCGAACGTTTTACGGTCACGGTCTGCGATACCGATGAGGGCCGAATCTCCGAGATCGCTCCGTATACGGCGGGCGGTGACGAGGATGACTGAACAAGACTTTGATCCGGTTAAGGCGCTTTTTGAGCGCACGCGGAACAATTCCAAAAATCCGCCGAAGCTCAATAAGCCGGCGCCCAAAATGAACTTAGCCCAGACATCTTCAGAGAAGCAGCCAAAGCCCTATCAGCGTGGTCGGCCGAGCGGTCCCGATGGCCGTCGCAGGCGACGGAGCCTCGAGATCCCTAGCCTCGGCGCGCAGATCCAACGAGAGATTGGCAAGCGCGGCTGGGAACACGAATTGGCCCATGGCTGGGTCATGGGCAATTGGGAAAACCTCGTCGGCGAGCGCATCGCCGCACACACGCAACCGCTCAACATCAAAGAGCAGGTTGTCTACGTGGCGTGTGATTCCTCCAGCTGGGCTACCGAGTTGCGCTACCTGCAGCGCCCCATCTTGCAAAAGATTGCGGATCGCCTGGGCCCAGACGTGGTGGTTAAGCTGCACATTCAGGGTCCTAAGCAGCACCGGAATTACGAGGGCCGCCAATGGGTCAAGCCGCAGGGTTCGCAAGATACGTACGGCTGATTTTCGGCGACCGCGAAATTCACGCAAATTTGGGGCTCTCACGGGCGTGCAGTGCCCTTGCGTGGGGGGACACAGTGTAGAATGGCTAGAGTCTTAGATTTAGCTCTAGCCAAAAGGAGAACACGAATCCGTGGCTGAACAACACGCATATGATGCGGGGTCAATCACAATTCTGGAGGGCCTCGAGGCCGTCCGTAAGCGCCCCGGTATGTACATCGGCTCCACCGGTGCCCGTGGCCTGCACCACCTGATTTGGGAGATCGTTGACAACTCCGTCGATGAGGCGATGGCAGGTTATGCCGACAAGGTCATCGTCACCCTCCGTGAGGATGGCGGCATCGAGGTCATCGATAACGGCCGTGGTATCCCGGTGGAGATGCACGCCTCTGGCGTTCCCACCGTCCAGGTGGTCATGACCCAGCTGCATGCCGGCGGTAAGTTCGACTCTGAATCTTATGCCGTGTCCGGTGGTCTGCACGGCGTGGGTATCTCCGTGGTCAACGCTTTGTCCACCCGTGTGGAGGCGGACATCAAGCGCGATGGCAAGCACTGGTACCAGAACTTCAACAATGCCATCCCCGATGAGCTTGTCGAAGGCGATAATGCTCGCGGCACCGGAACCACCATTCGCTTCTGGCCGGACCCGGAAATTTTCGAAACCGTCGAGTTTAACTACGACACCATCGCCCGCCGCCTGCAGGAGATGGCCTTCCTGAACAAGGGCCTGACCATTGTGCTGCGTGACGAGCGCGCTATCTCCAAAGAGCAGGCCGAGCTAGAGGAGATCGCCGAAGCCGGCGACTCCGCCGTGAGCCTGAGCTCCCTCGATGAGAAGGAAAAGTCTGACAAGGACGGCGAGGATAGCGAGGAGAAGACTTCCAAGAAGAACAAGGAAGTTATTTACCACTATCCGAACGGCCTGCAGGACTATGTTGAGCACCTCAACAAGACCAAGACCGCCATTCACCCCACCATCGTTGCCTTCGACGTCAAGGGTGAGGACCACGAGGTCGAAATCGCACTGCAGTGGAACCAGGGCTACAAGGAATCCGTCCACACCTTTGCCAACACCATCAACACCCATGAGGGTGGTACGCACGAGGAAGGCTTCCGCGCTGCGCTGACCTCCCTGATGAACCGCTACGCCAAGGAGCACAAGCTCCTCAAGGAAAAGGATGGCAACCTTTCCGGCGATGACTGCCGTGAAGGCCTTGCTGCCGTTATTTCCGTCAAGGTGGCGGACCCACAGTTCGAGGGTCAGACCAAGACCAAGCTTGGTAACTCGGAAATTCGTGGCTTTGTCCAGCGTTCCGTCAACGAGCACCTCAATGATTGGTTCGACGCCAACCCGGCTGAGGCAAAGGTCATCATCAATAAGGCCGTGTCCTCCGCGCACGCCCGTGTGGCCGCACGCAAGGCTCGTGAGCTCGTGCGCCGTAAGTCTGCCGGTGACCTCGGCGGCCTGCCGGGCAAGCTAGCGGATTGCCGCTCCAAGGACTCGAAGCGCACTGAGCTTTATATCGTGGAGGGTGACTCCGCAGGCGGTTCCGCTAAGGGCGGCCGCGATTCCATGTTCCAGGCCATCCTGCCGCTGCGCGGCAAGATCCTCAACGTGGAAAAAGCCCGCATGGACAAGGTTCTGAAGAACGCTGAGGTCCAGGCCATCATTACCGCCCTGGGTACCGGCATCCACGAAGAGTTTGATATTTCCAAGCTGCGCTACGACAAGATTGTGCTCATGGCCGATGCCGACGTGGACGGCCAGCACATCGCCACGCTTCTGTTGACTCTGCTCTTCCGTTTCATGCCGCAGCTGGTGGAGGATGGCCACGTCTTCCTGGCTAATCCGCCGCTGTACAAGTTGAAGTGGGCGAAGGGCCAGCCGGGCTACGCCTTCTCCGATGCCGAGCGCGATGAGCAGCTCGCCGAGGGCCTGGAAGAGGGCCGCAAGATCAACAAGGATGACGGTATCCAGCGCTACAAGGGTCTGGGTGAGATGAACGCCGCCGAGCTGTGGGAGACCACCCTGGATCCGACCACCCGCGTGCTCCGTCGCGTGGACTTGGAGGATGCTCAGCGCGCCGACGAGCTCTTCTCCATCCTCATGGGTGATGACGTGTCTGCTCGCCGCTCCTTCATTACCCGCCGCGCGAAGGACGTCCGCTTCCTTGACGTCTAAGCGCTAGGTAAAACCCGCAAAGACCAGCACCTCATATGAGGCGCTGGTCTTTTTTCGTCATCAAGCGCGCTCTTAGACAGTGCCCATGTGGCGCTGCAGAACGCGGCCGATGGTCGCCACGTTAGGTTCCAAGATGGAGGAGGCTTTGCCGCGCAGTGACTTGTAGGTGCGAGCGATGCCAGGAGCCTTTACGTCCTCAGCGGCTTTGTCCGCAGTAGTCAAGATGACCTCTGTAACCTCAGCGCTGCGTCCGTCCAGGTAGGTGCCGAAGTCAGACTGCTCAGAGCCCTCGAATTCCTTCCAGTAGGAATCCAGGCTGTTAAGCAGCTCCGGGAGCATCTGGTTGATTCCCTTGGATAAGACCTTAGAATCTGCCTTCTTTGCGGCGGCTAGAGCGCCCTTGAAGGCCATTCCGGAAATGCCAGAGAGCGAAGAGACGGTGTCATCGGCGGCCGTGGCCAAGTCCGCCACCACGGCGTTGCGGGTAGGGGATTGGAGAAGCTGGGTGAGGTTTGTCATACAGGCGAGCTTACTGTGCCGGTGCGCTGGATCCTGCCTTGAGTGCGGCGAGCTGGTCAGCAATCTCCGGGAAACCATTGGTGCGGGCAAGGCGCTCGAGGTCAAAGTCGAGGCCACCTTCGTAGAGGCGGTTGTTCTCGGAAGAACCGGAGGAGCCGGCCATCCCGATTTGGGCGGCAAACTCGTCCACCTGGGCGCGCAGTGCCGGGACATTATCCACTACCAACTTGAGCAGTGCTGCTGCGGCGGCGATGCTACCGCCGATGATGAGCGTCATGTCGATCGGCGTGGAACCGGTCAGGGAGGAGCCTGCTTCGCCCTGCTGGAAGTTGGGGTTCTTGTTGTTTTGCCAGTCATTGTCAGCAGTCTTAGCACCCGCAGCCGGCGTCGCGGCAGTGGCGAGGGTAGTGGCAACGACACCAGCGGCTAGAAACTTCTTCAAAGACTTCGAAGGCATAGGGGATTCCTTTCTACAAGGGAATAGAGACTTCTTTATCATGTTTAACTTACATAACTTCTGCAACAGAAAGATAGACCTCCGTGCAAAATCGCGCGAATTCTTCGTTCTTTCCACTCAGAGCGGGGACCGCGCGCAAGACTGTTTCTAGTGATTCTGCCGCCGCAGAGCGGCTGCCATGAACGGAAATTCCCTCAATGGTGGCCGTGCTCGCAGCCGCCGCGGCGGCCAGGGCGGCAAAGTTTATAACCCGCACCCGATAGGCCTGGCAGAACTCCCGCGCGACGAGGAGCAGCTGTTCTGCGCTCATCGACGCTCTCCCCGGGCTTGGCGGATCTCCGCTTCTAATTCTGAACGCCCAGGCAGCAGCCGGCGCGCGGTGTCCTGCACGGCGGCATCCGAGAGGGTTCGTGCTGCTGCCGCAACGATGGCGCGGACCACCGTCTCGTGCTTGGAGGTTCCTTGCGCGGAGGCCAGCAGGGTCAGCGCGTGGTCTTGTTCCGGGGTCAGGCGCAGTGTCATAGCCATAGCGCGAATGGTATCACTGTGATACCACAGCCGTGCCACAAACGGCCTTATACGGCCCTAAACGGTAGGATTGGGCGCTATGAGTGACAATAACGGTGATCTTTTCGATCGCATCCAACCAATTGACATCAATGAGGAAATGGAGTCGAGCTATATCGACTACGCCATGTCCGTCATTGTCGGCCGCGCCCTGCCAGAGGTGCGTGACGGTCTTAAGCCGGTTCACCGCCGCATCCTCTACGCCATGTATGACTCCGGCTACCGCCCGGACCGCGGCTATGTAAAGTCCGCCCGCCCGGTCTCGGACACGATGGGTCAGTTCCACCCGCACGGTGACTTCGCTATTTATGACACCCTCGTGCGCTTGGCCCAGCCGTGGAACATGCGCTACCCGCTGGTCGACGGCCAGGGTAACTTCGGCTCCCGCGGTAATGACGGCCCGGCAGCTATGCGTTATACCGAGTGTCGTATGACGCCCTTGGCCATGGAGATGGTGCGCGATATCCGCGAAAATACCGTCGACTTCGCGCCGAACTACGACGGTAAGACGCAGGAGCCGACTATCCTGCCCTCCCGCGTTCCGAACCTGCTGATGAACGGCTCCGGCGGTATCGCTGTCGGTATGGCCACGAACATTCCGCCGCACAACCTCAACGAGTTGGCGGAAGCCATTTACTGGTTGCTGGATAACCCGAATGCTTCTGAGGAAGAAGCCTTGGCCGCCTGCATGGAACGCGTCAAGGGCCCAGATTTCCCGACTGCGGGCCTCATTGTCGGTGATCACGGCATCAAGGATGCCTACACCACCGGCCGCGGCTCCATCCGCATGCGCGGCGTGACCTCCATTGAGGAGGTGGGCAACCGCCAGACCATCGTTATCACTGAGCTGCCTTACCAGGTCAACCCGGACAACATGATCTCCAATATTGCGGAGTCTGTGGTCAACGGCAAGATCGCCGGAATCGCCAAGATTGAGGATGAATCCTCTGACCGTGTGGGCATGCGCATCGTGGTCACCCTCAAGCGTGACGCCGTAGCCCGCGTTGTCCTTAATAACCTGTACAAGCACTCCCAGCTGCAGACCTCCTTCGGCGCTAACATGCTTTCCATCGTGGATGGCGTGCCGCGCACCCTGCGCCTGGACCAAATGCTGAGCTACTACGTGGCTCACCAGATTGAGGTCATCGTCCGCCGGACCCAGTTCCGCCTCGATGAGGCCGAGAAGCGCGCCCATATCTTGCGCGGTCTGGTCAAGGCGCTCGACATGCTCGATGAGGTCATCGCGCTCATCCGCCGTTCCCCGACGGTGGATGAGGCACGCGAGGGCCTGATGCAGCTTCTCGGCGTCGACGAGATCCAGGCCGATGCCATCCTGGCCATGCGTCTGCGTCGCCTGGCCGCTCTGGAGCGTCAGAAGAT
>QWCJ01000717.1_pt1 | contig 12670 bp, 9 predicted proteins | sample 1972501 | NCBI WGS metagenome assembly QWCJ01 (sample SAMN09866711, study PRJNA288562) | Human vaginal metagenome isolate term2_vaginal, whole genome shotgun... | isolation source: vagina | host: Homo sapiens | place: USA: California
GGGTTGCCTGCCGCGGAGGACATGATGACGGTGGACAGCTGTTTGATGGCCTCAAAGATCACAGCGCCGATAGCCGCGCCCTTCAGACCAGACTTGGTGGGCACCTTCGTGCGCGGCAGGAAAGCCACCATCCACCAGAAGACGAGGAAGTTAGCGATAAGGCCGATGACGATACCGGCAACAACCAGCACTGCGCCCATGCCGGGGAAGGACTCGATACCAACCCACTCGAAGATCTTTTGGGTCAGTCCGGAGGAGCCCGCCGCCGTCACGCCGAAGGCGATAACCATGGCCACGAGCAGGCCGATGAGCCCCAGCAGGTCGCTGAGCTTCTTGGTCACAAAGTTGCCCGGGGCGTCAGTCGGATCCTGCATCCACATCGCCGAAATGCCGATGCGCAGGTTATTCATCCAGCCGAGCCCAGACCACAGGGTGGTGAGGCCACCGATGCCGTACATCGCACCGCGCTGTTCAATCGCGGTATGCAGAATCTGCGTAATCGAATCCCCCAGATCGCCCGACACGGCGTTCGCGATCTGCTCTTCCAGTTGCTGCATGAGATCGGGGCGATTGGCCAACACGGTGGCGATGGCTGCCACCGTGAGCATGAAGATGGGGAAGATAGCAAGAACCGAGAAATACGTAATTCCGGCCGCGAACTGGTTGCCGCCTTGGCTACCGTAGCGATCCAGCATCTTCATGATGTGGTCGATAAAACCGGACTTCTCGCGGACCTTATCTACCGCTCCCGGCTCATCGGCATATGCACGCTCGATGCCGTAATCATCAGTCTTTTTCTCATCGGGTTGAGTCGTTGGCGCCACAGGCTTTCCCCTTTTTATGAATTACAGAAATAAGTTACAGAATCCTCTACACAGTCTTCATCATGCTAGCCAACTCAGCCGCGACGCGCGGGGAGAAAGCCCACCGCCTCGTAGACCTTGTCCACGAGCGGGGTGGCAATCTCCGTGGCGTGCTCGGCGCCCTTGGCCAAAATACGCTCCAACTCGCCGCGGTCTTCCATGAGCTCGTCGTAGCGAGCCTTCAGCGGAGTGGTGAAAGCCTCAAGTGCTTCCGCCGTGTCCACCTTCAGGTGGCCATAGCCCTGGCCCTCGTACTTGTCCACGAGGTCCGGGATGCTCTCGCCAGTCAGCGCGGACTGAATGGCCAGCAGGTTGGACACACCGGGCTGCTTCTCGCGGTCAAAGGCCACCACGCCAAGGTCATCGGTCACCGCGGACTTGATGCGCTTGGCGGAGGTCTTGGGAGCATCGAGCAGGTTTACGATGCCCTTCGGGTTTGCGCCCGACTTCGACATCTTGGCCGTTGGCTCCTGCAGGTCATAAATCTTGGCCGATCCCTCCGGAATGAAGGCCTCCGGCACGCGGAAGACCTCGCCGTACTTGTTGTTGAAGCGCTCCGCCAGGTTGCGGGTGAGCTCAAGGTGCTGGCGCTGATCCTCCCCCACCGGCACATAGTGCGGGGAATACAGGAGGATATCCGCGGCCATCAGGACGGGATAGGTAAAAAGGCCCACGGACGTGCGGTCCTGGCCCTGCTTGAGGGACTTGTCCTTGAACTGGGTCATGCGGGAGGCCTCACCGAAGCCGGTCAGGCACTGCAAAACCCACGTCAGCTCCGCGTGTGCGGGGACGTGGGATTGTACGAAGAGGGTGGATTTCGCCGGGTCAATGCCCAATGCGATGAGCTGCGCGGCGCCCGCCACGGTGCGGTGGCGCAGCTCCTCCGGGTTCTGCTCCACTGTGATGGCGTGCAGGTCCGGGATGAAGTAAAAAGCCTCGTGGGAGTCTTGCAGGTCAATCCACTGCTTGAGCGCTCCAAGGTAGTTACCCAGGTGGTAGGAATCCGCCGTGGGCTGAATACCAGAGAGGACTCGAGAAGCGGAGGTCGATGCAGAAGTGGAGTCAGTCATGGTTGATCACTCTACTCTGCCGCCTCCGCCGGGGAGGCGCTGCGTCGGTTAAATCTTGCGGGAGGTCGGGCTAATAACGTCCATCATCACGGCGAAACCGGCCACCATGAACGCGCCGCCAACACCCTGGAGGACGATCGGGCCAAGGAAGGCAAAGGACGGTCCGACGATGGTCCACCACCAGATACCCAGGGCAAGCAGAATAGCGCCGAGGACAAAGTAGATGATTGCGCGGGTCATGAGCATCTCCTGCGAAATAGAAAAGGACGTTAAGACGGGATTATCGTACCACTACTTGATGTGGGCTACTTGTACTCCACCAGAAGCGGAGAGTGATCGGACCAGCGCTCCTCCACCGTCGGCGCCTTCTCCACCCACGTGCGCTGCGCGCGCTCCAGCATGGCCTTCGTGGCAGCCTGATAGTCAATGCGCCACCCGGCGTCGTTGTTGAAAGCCTGGCCGCGGTAGGTCCACCAGGTATAGGGCCCCTCGGCCTCCGGGTGCAGGCGCCTGGCGACGTCAAACCATTGCGGATCCTTGGCCGCCTCCCAGGCGGTCTTGGTTTCGTAGTCCACCACGCCGAGCCAGTCCCCAAGCCCCTTCTTCTCCTGGGGCTCATCATCCGGGAAAGAGCCAAAAACGCGGTCCATGAAGGCTCGCTCCTCCGGCAAGTGTCCGGACTTCTTCTCGTTGGGCTTGTTGTTCTTCAAGTCCTGGGCGCGGTGGCAGATGTTCCAATCACCGCCGATAACAGACTCCGGATACGTCGCGGCCATCTCATCCAAAACTTCAGAGAATTCATCCAAGAAGAGGTACTTCTCATCCTGCTTCGGGGAATCAGTATCGCCGGAGGGCAGATACAAAGAGGCCACGCGCACGCCTTCCACGGTGGCGGCGATGAAGCGGCCGGATTCGGCGAAGGAGCCGAAGCCTACGGAGACGTCGCCAAGCGCATGCTTCGATAGGATGCCCACGCCCGCGCGGCCCTTGGCGGCGGATTCGGCCTGCACCAGGTTCCATCCGGCCTCCAGGGCTGGGGCCAGGGCCTTCTGGGTCTGCTCGGGGTTGGCGCGCACCTCCTGCATGAGGACGACGTCGGCCGGCGTGGTCTCCAACCACGCGTTCATCCCCGGGTTGTTCTCATTGCGCTGTTTGCAGGCCGCGCGGATGCCGTTAACGTTGACGGAGGCGATGGTGAAACTCATGCCGGCCAGTCTAACTCTGTTCAATAATCTTCACGGAAGGGGCTAGGCGGCGCTTGTCCCACATGGTGATAACCCAGGTGATGCAGCCGGCCACCGCCAACCCCGCACCAGCGAGGGCGGTGGAGTTATAGGAATAACCTGCGCCCACGACCGCACCGCCGATAGCAGCACCCGCCGCATTGGCGATATTGAGGGCCGACTGGTTCAAGGCCGCCGCGAGGGTCTGCGCATCCCCCGCCACGTTCACCAAGCGCAACTGCAGGGAAGGAACGAGGATGGAGCCGAAGAAGGCCAAGACACCAAAGGCACTCGTGCCCGCCCAAGCGTTGTGGGCCAGGAAGTAGAAGGCCACGGACACACCGACCATGCAAATGAGAGCAAAGATGATGCCAAATTCCAGGTTTCGGTCCGCCAGTGCACCGCCAGCGACGTTGCCGACAGTCATACCGATGCCATAGGCCATGAGCACAATCCAGGTGCGGTTCGGATCCATGCCGGCGACCTCCGTCATGGTCCACGTGATGTAGGTGTAGACGGCGAACATGCCGCCAAAGCCGACGGTGCCGAGGAACACGGTGAGCAGGACCTGGCTGTTCTTCAACGCGCCGAGCTCGGTGAACATATCCGTTTCCGGCATACGCGTCATGTGCGGGAAGAGGAAAAAGAGCAGCACCATCGTTAAGGCTGCAAGGACCACGACCAAGTAGTAGGCCGAATGCCAGCCCAGTCCCTGGCCTAGGGCTTGGGCTGCCGGTACACCGATCACGGTGGCAACGGAAAGGCCCATGCCCACCATCGACATGGCAAAACCTTGCTTGCCCGGTGGGGCCATCGAGGCCGCCGCCAGATTAGCTACGGAAAAGTATGCGCCATGCGGCAGACCCGCAATGAAGCGCGCCACCAGCAGAACACCGTAGTTCGGGGCCAGGGCCGTCAGCAGGTTACCCACGAGTAGAAAGCCTATGAGCAGGATAATCAGTCGGCGGCGTGGAAGTTTGCCCGTGAGCGCCGCAATCACTGGCGCGCCCACGACGACACCAAGCGCATAGACGGCGATAACCACCGACGCCGTGTCTTCCGTAATACCGAAATCATCCGCGATGAGTGGCAGCAGGCCCATCGAGGTGAACTCGGTGGTGCCGATGGCGAAGGCACCCAGCGCCATGGCGATCATCACGATGGTGCGGCGCGTCGCGGAGATTTCCGTCTGGCGCGGGACGGGACGGCGTTGGATACTGGTATTCATCGGTTTCACGGGGGCAGACCTTAGTACTCTCGCCGCGTTGCTCGTAAGTCCAGCCGGAAAGGTTGTGCCAAATACACAGACCTCCCCCACTGGTGGTGCGAGTCACAGGGGGACCGGCACCGCGAGAAAATAAGACAGGTATCCTGTGAGGTTGAACAGTTTTCAACTTCTTTAGGAGAACCATGGCAAAGATTATCTGGACCCGTACCGACGAGGCGCCGTTGCTGGCGACCTACTCCTTCAAGCCAGTCGTGGAGGCCTTCGCGTCCACCGCAGGCATCGAGGTGGAAACCCGCGACATTTCCCTAGCCGGCCGCATCCTGGCCCAGTTCCCGGAGCGCCTTGGTGACAAGAAGGTCTCCGATGCCCTGGCTGAGCTCGGCGAGCTGGCCAAGACGCCGGAAGCCAACATCATTAAGCTGCCGAACATCTCCGCTTCCCTGGTGCAGCTGAAGAAGGCCATCGCTGAGCTGCAGGCAGCCGGTTTTGATCTCCCGGAGTACGAAGAGGCTCAGGAGAAGTACGACGCCGTCAAGGGCTCCGCTGTGAACCCGGTTCTGCGTGAGGGCAACTCCGACCGCCGCGCCCCGATTGCAGTCAAGAACTTTGCTAAGAAGAACCCGCACAAGATGGGCGCGTGGTCCGCTGATTCCAAGACCAACGTGGCCACCATGGACGCTAACGACTTCCGCCACAACGAGAAGTCCGTCATCATGCCGGAGGAGGACACCCTCTCCATCGTTCTGAAGACCGCCGAGGGCGAGCAGACCCTGCTGGAGAAGCTGCCGGTCCTCAAGGGCGAGGTCATCGACGGCACCTTCATGTCCGCTAAGGCACTCGACGAGTTCCTCAAGGCTCAGGTTGCCCGTGCCAAGGAAGAGGGCGTGCTCTTCTCCGCTCACCTCAAGGCCACCATGATGAAGGTGTCTGACCCCATCATCTTCGGCCATGTCGTCCGCGCTTTCTTCGCTGACGTCTTTGAGAAGTACGGCGAGGAGCTCGAGGCTGCTGGCCTCAACGGCGAGAACGGCCTGGGCGCTATCTACGAGGGTCTGGACAAGCTCGAGAACGGTGCTGAGATCAAGGCTGCCTTCGACGACGCGCTTGCCGCGGGCCCGGACCTCGCCATGGTCAACTCCCACAAGGGCATTACCAACCTGCACGTTCCCTCCGATGTCATTATTGACGCCTCCATGCCGGCTATGATCCGCACCTCCGGCCACATGTGGAACAAGAACGACGAGGAGCAGGACACCCTCGCCGTCATCCCGGATTCCTCCTACGCCGGCGTGTACCAGGCCGTCATCGAGGACTGCAAGGCTAACGGTGCCTACGACCCGACCACTATGGGTACCGTCCCGAACGTCGGCCTCATGGCACAGAAGGCTGAGGAGTACGGCTCCCACAACAAGACCTTCAAGGTGCCGGCTGCCGGCACCGTTGAGGTCCGCAACTCCAAGGGTGAGGCCCTTATCTCCCACGACGTGGAGGAGGGCGACATCTGGCGCGCTTGCCAGACCAAGGACGCCCCGATCCAGGACTGGGTCAAACTGGCCGTCAACCGTGCTCGCCTGTCCGGCATGAAGGCCATCTTCTGGCTCGACCCGGAGCGCGGCCACGACGCCAACCTCATCGAGCTGGTCAACAAGTACCTGCAGGATCACGACACCGAGGGGCTCGACATCTCCATCGAGGATCCGGTCACCGCGACCAAGATCTCCGTCGAGCGCATCCGCAAGGGCGAGGACACCATCTCGGTCACCGGTAACGTCCTGCGTGACTACAACACCGACCTCTTCCCCATCCTCGAGCTGGGCACCTCCGCAAAGATGCTGTCTGTGGTTCCGCTCATGGCTGGCGGTGGCCTGTTCGAGACCGGTGCCGGCGGCTCCGCCCCGAAGCACGTCCAGCAGGTCCAGGAGGAGAACCACTTGCGTTGGGACTCCCTCGGTGAGTTCCTGGCTCTGGCTGAGTCCTTCCGCCACGAGCACAACACCAACGGCAACGCCAAGGCTGGCGTGCTGGCCGCAGCGTTGGACAAGGCCACCGAGACCCTGCTGGATGAGGGCAAGTCCCCGTCCCGCAAGGTCGGCGAGAACGACAACCGAGGCTCCCACTTCTTCCTGACCCTTAACTGGGCCAAGGAGCTGGCTGCACAGACCGACGACGCCGAGCTGGCCGAGGCTTTCAAGCCGGTTGCTGAGTCCCTCGAGGCCAAGGCAGGCGAGATTGAGCAGGCGCTTCTCGACGTCCAAGGCTCCCCCGTCGACCTCGGCGGCTACTACGCCCCGAACGAGGAGAAGCTAGCCGAGGTCATGCGCCCAGTCGCTGCCTTCAACGACATCATTGATGGCCTGAAGAAGTAATTCGGCGCTAGGCACTTAACAAAAGACCGCTTCGTCTCCTCCCTGGAGTTCGAGGCGGTCTTTTCTTGCTTCATTAACCACAAACAGGCCTAAACAGCACTCCGCGACGCTATTTTTACCCGTTGAGCTGCGAGAGCTTTTTCTTGACTGATTCTTGCTTCTCGTGCCTTATCTCGCGGGGTTTTCATCCTTTTCACGCCGAGGCCCCCAGTTATTTAAAAAGTTTTTCACTACTTGGGAACCGAGAAGCCATCACCTCCGACTAGTAGTGCAGTTGATATCAGCGCCTGTCCATCGCCCTTTGCTGAGCGCCCCGCGAACGTTCAGCAGGGGCCTTCACCAAAGACACTGAAAAGAGCACTACCTATGAGTCGGACGGCTCTGCGATCTTTCATTCAGCGCATTCACTTTTATGGCGGTATGTTCGTCGGCCCCTTCATCCTCGTTGCGGCATTGACTGGCTGCCTCTATGCCATGGCACCCACCCTGGAGAAGGTGGTGTACCACGATGTCATCTCCGTTCCGGCGGTCGAGCACCCCGTGAGCTTGGAAGAACAAATCCAGGCCGCACAGCACGAGCACCCAGGCATGCCTGTGTCCCAAGTCTGGCCGGCAACCAACCCCACGGATTCCACGCGCGTGTTGGTGTCTGATGACAGTATCGATGAAAGCCTCCAGCGCACCGTCTTCATCAATCCGGCCAACGCCGAGGTCATCGGGGACTACCCCACCTACTCCGGCCTGGGCGAGATGCCGCTGCGCCGCTGGATTTCCTCCCTGCACGAAAGCTTCCACTTAGGCAAGATCGGTGAGCTCTACTCGGAGCTGGCTGCCTCTTGGCTGTGGGTCATGGCCTGCGGGGGTCTTTATATGTGGTGGATTCGCCGCCGTCCAAAGAACAAGGCAACCGCGAACGCCGCACACCAGCAGCCCAAGCGCTCTGCCCGCTGGAAGGCCACCCGCCTGCATTCCACCGTCGGTGCCTGGATCTTCATCGGTCTGCTTGGTCTCTCTGCCACCGGTATCACGTGGTCGGGACTGGCCGGCGACAACGTTGATTCCCTAGTGGAGCGCATGCAGTGGAAGGCCACCCCCATCGAGACTGCCCTCCCCGGCACCACCGCTGAAACGCATGAGCACACCATGCATGAAGGTCATGAAGGGCATGGGGTTGGAGGGGCGTCGTCAAGCACGAACATAGCTGCCGAGGCCGAGCGCGTCCTCGCCACCGGCCGCGCCGAAGGGCTGACCGGACCGCTGCGCCTCTACCCGCCGGAGGACGTCCACTCCGCCTGGCAGGTCAGCGAACGCTGGGTGGAATGGCGCACCACCTCCGATGCAATTTCGGTAGATGGCGCCACCGGCGACGTCATCGACCGCCAGCCTTTCTCCAGCCTGCCGCTGTTTAGCAAGCTCAGCAGCTGGGGCATCTACCTGCACATGGGCATCATGTTCGGCCTTCCGCTGCAGATTGCGCTGCTTGCACTGGGCCTCGCCACCGCCGCCCTCGTGGTGCTGGGCTACTACATGTGGTTCCAACGCCGCCCACGTTTCCTCCCGACCACTCACTTCTCCTGGGCCACAACGGGATTCGGCGCGCTGTTTGCCGCCACCGTCGGCGTCTTCCTGCCGCTTTTGGGAATTACGCTCGCGGCGTTCCTGGTTCTTGACGTCATCCTCATTCACCGCAGCCGCAAGCCACAACAGAAGAAACTAGTGCAAGCCATCACATAGAACACTCTGCATAGGTACGGTAGTTTCTTATGACTAACCCACTTCTGACACCCTCCACGCTGCCCTACCAGCTCCCTCCGTTTGCGGAGATCAAGGTAGAGCACTACCGCCCCGCTTTTGAGGAAGCACTCGCGCTTCACGACGCCGAAATCGCCTCCATCACCGACAACCCCGCCGACCCCACGTGGGAGAATACCGTGGAGGCGCTCGAGCGCTCCGGACAGGACCTCGACCGCGTCATGGCGGTCTTCGGCAACCTCTCCGGTACGGATGTCACCGATGAGATGGAGGAGATCGCCGCCGACATCTACCCGCGCTTGTCCGCGCACTATGACGCGATGTACCAGAACGAGGTGCTCTACGCGCGGCTTAAAGAAGCCACGCCGCTTGCCGACGACGCGGAAGGCCAGCGCCTCCACGATCACCTCCTGCGCACTTTTAAGCGCAAGGGCGCGGACCTCGACGCGGCCGGCAAGGCCCGCCTGTCCGAAATCAACCAGCGCCTGTCCGCGCTCTCCGAAGAATTCGGCCGCAACCTCATGGCGTCTACCCGCGAGCGCGCGGTCTCCTTCACCGAGGAGGAACTCGAGGGCCTGCCCGCCGAGCGCATCGCCTCCGCCAAGGCCGATGCTGATGCATTAGGCCGCGAAGGCTATGTCATCCCGCTGGAGCTGCCGACCGTGCAATCGGAGCTGAGCCGTCTGGCGCGGGAGGATGCGAGGGGGAGGTTGTATGGGGCGTCGGCAAGCAGGGGCTCCGAGAACAACATCCCGGGGCTCATCGAGGCCGTCCAACTGCGCGCCGAGCGGGCCGAGCTTCTGGGCTTTGCCACGCATGCCGACTACGTCATCGCCGAGGAAACCGCCGCGACTGCCGACGCCGCCCGCACCATGCTCTTCGACCTCGCCCCCGCCGCCGCGGCCAATGCCGAAGGCGAGCAGAAGCTCCTCGCCGAAGAAGCTGAACTCAACGGCCAGGGATTCACCGCCGCCGACTGGCCCTACTGGGAATCCAAGGTCCGCGCCCGCGACTTCTCCCTCGACGAGGAGGAGCTGCGCAAGTACTTCCCGCTGGACCAGGTTCTAGAGAAAGGCGTCTTCGCCGCCGCCGAGCGCCTCTACAGCATCACCGTTATCCCGCGCGATGACCTCGAGGGCTACGCGGAGGGGGTTCGCGTCTGGGAAGTGCGAGATGAGGACTCGCACGGGATCGGTCTTCTCCTCACCGACTACTTCGGGCGCCCCGCCAAGCGCGGCGGCGCATGGATGAGCGAGTTCGTGGGGCAGTCCCGACTGCTGGAGCGCAAGCCGGTCATCGTCAACGTCATGGGCATCACCAAGCCCGCCGACGGCTCCCAACCGCTGCTGAGCATGGATGAGGTCCGCACTGTCTTCCACGAATTCGGTCACGCCCTGCACGGCCTGCTTTCCGACGTCCGCTACCCCACCTTCGCCGGCACCAACGTACCGCGTGACTGGGTGGAATTCCCCTCCCAAATCAATGAGAACTGGGCGCTGGACCCCGCGGTGGTGCGCGACTACGCCCGCCATGTTGAAACCGGGGAGGCCATCCCGCAGCGCCTGCTCGACGCCGTGGGTCGCGCCCGGCAGTGGGGCCAGGGTTTTGCCACCACCGAGTACCTGGGTGCCGCCATTATTGATCTGGCCTGGCACAGCCTCTCCCCGCAGCGCGCCGAGGAGATCAGCAGCCGCATCCTCGCGGCGGTGGACGCCGGCAGGGCTGAGGACGCGCGGGCGATCATCGAGAGCTTTGAGCAATCCGCACTCGCGGAGGCGGGAATCGGTTTCGAGTGGTTCAAGGAGCAAACCGACCTTCGCGAGGCCGGCCAAAAGTTCCGCGATGTCATCCTGTCGAAGGGCGCATCCCGCGACTTCACGGAGGCTTACCGCGAGTTCCGCGGCCGCGACAAGGACGTTGCGCCGCTGCTCAAGCGCCGCGGCCTCGCCGGTGCCTAGTTCCCCGATGGCACTAGTGCCCACCATCAAGGCGTCCGGTGAGCTGCTCCAAGCGATGCCGGCTCGGGCCGTTTAAGCCGACGATGTCCACGGTCTTGCCCTTTTCGTGGAACTTGCTAGTAATGCCGTCCAAGGTAGCAACCGTGGAAGCATCCCACACCTCGGCACCGGTGAGGTCGATGACAATGTGCTCAGCCTCATCGGTGTAATCAAATTGGTACACCAAGTCATTCGACGACGCCCAGAAAAGCTGTCCGTGCAGCTGGTAGGACCGTACACCGTCGACAAGCTCGGAAGCATCCACTCGCACCAAATGAGCCACGCGGCGGGCAAAGCTCACCATCGCTGCCAGCACACCGAGCACTACGCCGACCGCCAGGTTATGCGTCACCAACGTGCCAGCCATGGTCACCAGCATCACCACGGTTTCCGACAGCGGCATAAATTTTAGCGTGCGCGGGTGCACTGAGTGCCAGTCCACGGTGCCTACCGAAACCATGATCATGATGGCTACCAGCGCTGCCATTGGGATCTGGCCAACAATGTCCCCCAACGCCAAGATGAGAACTAGTAGGAAAGAACCGGCAACCAGCGTGGACAAGCGTGTGCGCGCCCCGGACTCGCGGACATTGATCATGGTCTGGCCAATCATCGCGCAGCCTCCCATTCCCCCGAACAGTCCGGTAGCGATGTTCGACACGCCTTGTCCCCAGCTTTCACGGGTTTTGTTGGAGTGGGTATCCGTGATGTCGTCGACAAGCTTGGCAGTCATCAGCGATTCCATCAACCCCACCACGGCCACTGCCAGCGCATACGGCGCAATAATCTTGACGGTCTCCAGATTTAGCGGCACGTTCGGCCAGAACAGCGCCGGCAGCGAAGTCGGTAGATCGCCCATATCGCGCACGCGCGGAACATTAAGGCCCGCCAGAACCACCGCAGCTGTCAACACAACAATCGTCACCAGTGGAGCTGGCACCGCAGCAGTAATCTTGGGAAAGCCCACCATGATGCCGAGCCCCACGACGACGAGAACATAGACCATCCACGGCACATCGATAAGGTGCTCCAACTGTGCTGTAAATATGAGAATACCCAGCGCATTGACAAACCCCAGCATCACGGAGCGTGGGATAAAGCGTTGCAGCTTGGGCACGCCCAACAGCGCGAGCACAATCTGAAGCACCCCGCCCAGCATGACTGTGGCCACGAGATAATCCAGGCCGTGGTCTTGTGCCACCGGTGCCACTACAAGGGCGATAGCACCAGTTGCTGCGGAAATCATTGCCGGGCGGCCGCCAGTAAAGGCAATCACCACAGCCATAAGGGCCTGACCCCCGGAAAGTAGACACGTCGGGGGTTAGCTATGCTGCTTGGGTCAGTGTAGCTGATGTGAGTGCTTCGAAGTCATCGGGGGCTAGAAGGTTGCACCAGGAGTGCCGTCTGCGCGTGTTGTAGCGCATGCACCATCGGAAGACTTCTTGGCGGCAGATGATGGGATTGTCAAATTCGTATCCCCCGAGCTTAACCCTCAAGTAGCTTTAGGGTTTTGGACTTGCATAACTTTAACCGCTGCATAGGCGCGCGACAAAACATGGTCCCTAAGGAGGAAAGCCATGGCTGAATCTGGCTACAAAATCGGCGAGATAGCCGAGCGCACCGGCATTTCACTACCCACATTGCGCCACTACGACTCCGTCGGGCTAGTCTCTCCCTCTCACCGCAGCCCCGGAGGCTTCCGTCTGTACAGCGAAGAGGATCTGCACCGCATTTTGCTAGTCCGCCGCATGAAGCCGCTGGGGTTTTCGCTGGAAGATATGCGCTCATTTCTTGAGGCCGCTAATTCTTCCACGCCGGCTGCGCGCGAGACTGTCGCTCGCGTCCAACTGGAGGCACGTACGCGCTACGAGAAGCTGTCCAAGCAGCTGGCGTATGCCGAAGAGTTCCTCGATATAGTGAACAACTTGGCTTAGCACCCCCGAGAAGTTATCCACAGATTTCGTGGCGGGCGGGAGCTCGCCCTTGTTGGCAGGGTGCGGCGCTTTTACTCTGAGGTTCATGAGAGTTCAGACGTTCTTCGCCGCCCTCGGCCGCGCCATTGACCTGGTGGCCGAGTGCGCGGGCCTGTCTGAATCTGACTTAGTGTCTTTCGGAGCCACGTCTGCCGACGCCACCGTGTTCCTCTCCCTCCACCACACCTACTTCGGGCA
>QWCJ01000541.1_pt1 | contig 12659 bp, 13 predicted proteins | sample 1972501 | NCBI WGS metagenome assembly QWCJ01 (sample SAMN09866711, study PRJNA288562) | Human vaginal metagenome isolate term2_vaginal, whole genome shotgun... | isolation source: vagina | host: Homo sapiens | place: USA: California
GGCCCTATGGTCAAGCGGTTAAGACACCACCCTTTCACGGTGGTATCCCGAGTTCGAATCTCGGTAGGGTCACCATCATGACCTATCACAATTTGCGCAGCAAATTGATTGAAGGTCAGACATCGCGGCGTTTCAAAGTTACTTAGTAACTTTGTCAGTAAGCCGATGAGTAAATAGAATTAATTCTCAATTAATTCTACTTTTGGAAGTATAGCTCAGTTGGGAGAGCATCTGCCTTACAAGCAGGGGGTCACAGGTTCGAGCCCTGTTACTTCCACCATAATATTTGATAAATATTAATTAATTCAATATTTAACTTTTATAAAAGTTAGATATTTATGGCCTGGTAGTTCAGCTGGTTAGAATGCCGCCCTGTCACGGCGGAGGTCGTGAGTTCGAATCTCATCCAGGTCGCCATTTGGATTGCAATAGTGATCCAATATGCTGATGTAGCTCAATTGGTAGAGCAATTGATTTGTAATCAATAGGTTGTAGGTTCAAGTCCTATCATCAGCTCCAATAAGAATTTGGATAATTAAATATGTGGGGATGTTCCAGAGTTGGCCAAATGGGACGGACTGTAAATCCGTTAGCTTTGCTTTCAGTGGTTCGAATCCGCTCATCCCCACCAACCTTTTACATCTTTGCGGGTGTAGCTCAGTGGTAGAGCCCCAGCCTTCCAAGCTGGTTGCGAGGGTTCGATTCCCTTCACCCGCTCCATGCGCCCTTAGCTCAGCTGGATAGAGCATCGGACTTCTAATCCGTGTGTCCCAGGTTCGAATCCTGGAGGGCGCGCCAAAGACAATTTCTAATAGAAAAGGTGAGAACTTAATTATAAAAAAAGCTTGACAGCAGATTTAAGTTATGATATAATTATACCGTACTTTGAACGTTGGGATATAGCCAAGTCGGTAAGGCACCAGACTTTGACTCTGGTATGCGTAGGTTCGAGTCCTGCTATCCCAGCCAATATGATCCATTAGCTCAGCCGGTAGAGCACCTGACTTTTAATCAGGGTGTCCGGAGTTCGAATCTCCGATGGGTCACCAATTATCAATATTCACCTCATGTATTGAGGTGATGTTGGAAATTCGTCGATAGCCTCGACGATTTAATTTTATGGATATGTTTATTTTCTAGCCATTTGATTACTTATCAATAATTAAATACATGGAGAGGTACCGAAGCGGTCATAACGGGGCGGTCTTGAAAACCGTTAGAGTCTTTGGCTCACAAGGGTTCGAATCCCTTCCTCTCCGCCAATATCGCTTTTATTAGCGGATATGTAAGCTTATTAACAAGCTTAAGGAGAAGTACTCAAGTGGCTGAAGAGGCTCCCCTGCTAAGGGAGTAGATCCTTTCAAAAGGGATGCGAGGGTTCAAATCCCTCCTTCTCCGCCATAACAAGCCCAGATAGCTCAGTCGGTAGAGCAGGGGACTGAAAATCCCCGTGTCGGTGGTTCGATTCCGCCTCTGGGCACCAATTTTTTTGGATGGATAGGTTTATGCCAACAACCGGTTATTATAACTATTCAATCTAGGGGAGTAGTTCAGCTGGCAGAACGTCGGTCTCCAAAACCGGATGTCGCGGGTTCAAATCCTGTCTCCCCTGCCAAATATGGACCTGTAGCTCAGGTGGTTAGAGCGCACGCCTGATAAGCGTGAGGTCGGTAGTTCGAGTCTACTCAGGTCCACCACTTTAAAATTAAGTAACACTTTAACGGAAGTTATTGTGGGCCTCTAGCTCAGTCGGTTAGAGCGCACGAAAACTCGCTTCTTCGAAGCTTATCGCACTATCGTGCTATGTTTTCGGGGTAAATACCCGAAATCAACGGGTATTTACCTGGCACATAACCTTCGGTTTTGATAAAAGAATTACTTAAGACAATTATATTGTGGGCCTCTAGCTCAGTCGGTTAGAGCGCCCGGCTCATAACCGGTAGGTCCAGGGTTCGAGTCCCTGGAGGCCCACCAAACATCTCATCTATGAGGTGTTTTTTTTTGCCCACAACCGGTTATGAGCAAGCTCATAAATGTTCTCTGGGCTCATTTCATTCGCCTCAGAGATTTTAAATGCTGAAGCATTTAAAACCCTACAAGGGACAGAGTCACAGGCTTCGAGTTCCGCAAGGTCCACCAAACATCTCATCTATGAGGTGTTTTTTTTACCCACAACCGGTTATGAGCAAGCTCATATTATTTCATTTTGATCTAATCTTTGTAAATCATATAAGCTAAATATATACATATCTAGTATAGTGTTAGCATAAAGGAGGGGTTTATGGAAAGAAAGCTACGTGAAGAGTATGAGATTGTTTGTGAGATGATTGATTTGTATCATAGGAAGAATGATAGGTTTTCTGATGGTGAGATTAGTGATCTTAAGGCTTATGTCAAAAGTAAGCTTTCTTCTTGCCCTCATGGCTCTAATAAGCCCTTCTGTTCTTATTGTAAGATCCATTGCTATGAACCAGTAAGGCGAGATCAGATCCGCGAGATTATGAGATTTTCAGGTCCACGCTTTATCTTCTATAGACCAGGTAAGTCTATAAAGCATCTATTATATAAATCTAGTTTTATAAGAAAACTTGCAAGCAAAAAGTCCTACAGAAAATAATATTTACAGTAGGACTTTTATCTTTACTCAATATCTAAGTCTATTGGTTCATCTATCGTTTCTGAGATATATTTGCCGTCTTTTTTTCTTTGTTTAACACATTCTGTAAGTAGGTATTCTATCTGTCCATTTATTGATCTAAAATCATCCTCGGCCCATTGGGCAATTTGCTTGTAGAGTTTTTCCGATACCCTTAGGGGTATTTGTTTTTTGGCCATTAATACAAGCTTCCTGTATTAACTATTGGGCTTGCTTCATGGTTGCCACAAAGAACAACTAGGAGGTTTGATACCATGGCGGCTTTTCTTTCTTCGTCTAGGTCAACTACTCCATTTTCTTCAAGCTTGGCAAGAGCCATCTCTACCATGCCCACTGCTCCATCTACTATCATGGCTCTAGCGTCGATTAGGGCTGATGCTTGTTGTCTTTGAAGCATTGCTGCGGCGATTTCAGATGAGTAAGATAGGTGGGTGATTCTCGCTTCTATTATCTCAAGACCTGCAAATTCTACTCTTTTTTGAATTTCTTCCTTGATTCTTCTAGCTACTATTTCACTAGAACCTCTAAGAGATCCATCATCTGGCTCTCCATCGCCTGTTGTGTCGATTTGATAATGAGGATTTACATCGTAAGGATATTGGCGAACGATATTTCTTAGGGCTGTATCTGTCTGTAGGGATAGATATTCCTTGTAATTGTCTACATTAAATACTGCCTTGGCAGTGTCGTTTACCTTCCACATTACTGCTATGCCGATCTCTACAGGGTTTCCTAAATAATCGTTGATCTTTTGTTTGCTGTTATTTAGGGTCATTACCTTTAGGGAAATTTTCTTATTGGTAGATTGGTAGGAATTAGACTTATCAAAAATCTTTATGCCATCACTTACATCTCCAGATTGGCCTAGCTTGGTGTTGGCAGCAGGATTTACTGCTGAAACGAAAGGATTCACATAATAGAAGCCCTCGCCCTTTATAGTTCCGATATACTTACCAAAAAGTGTTAGGACTAGTGATTCTTGAGGTTTTAGAAGCTTAAGACCCAAAAGCATAATCCAACCTAAGGTTGCAAAGACTATTCCTATTACTAGAAATACTATATTTAGACTTGTGTAATTACCACTATCGATAATATTTCCGTTTACTGCTATCGTCAAAATTGCTCCTACCAGGAGAATAAGGTAGACCAAAAGCATTAGAAGACCATTTTTCTTTGCCTTAAGGATCTTCTCTTCGACATTATCAGAGTTTTCGAGTTTCTTTTCTAACTTGTCCATATTTTACTCCTTATATATTTGATATCATAATGATATCACTTTCATTTCATTTGGTCAATAGGCTTAGATAGATTTTACAGAACTTTTACAAAATTTCTTCTAAAGCTTTGGGGTAAGTATATACTAGGAGGAGATATGAAATATTTATATAAAAGTATCAGAGCAAAAAACAATGACTTAATCAGGGGAGTCCTCAATACTCCTGATGATTTTTGTGAAAATAAAAAATATCCAGCATTAATATTCTTCCATGGTCTTATGGATGATAGAAACGGGATTAATTATATGTCTATCCAGCATGCTAAGTATCTCACTGCGGCGGGTTTTCTGGTTTATAGATTTGACTTTAGGGGATGCGGTGAAAGCGAGGGAAGCTTTTTCGATCTAACCTTCACTAGACAGATAGAAGATGCTCAGATTATCTATGACTTTGTAGAAAAAGAAAAATTTGTAGATAGAGATAAGATATTTATCAGAGCCCACTCCATGGGAGGGGCTGTCGCCATAAAGCTAGCCCAGCTTAAGGACCCTAAGGGCCTTATACTATATGCACCAGGAAGCAACTATTCCTTGGAAAATTCAAATCTTATAAGGTCCTTAGATGAATTATCCAAAAGTCAAATACTTGGGGAAAAGGACCTGGGAGGTCTTAGACTATCGGCTAAGATTGTAGAAGATAGCAGGAAATATAATTTCCTAGAAATGGCGGAAGAATATAAGGGCAAGGTCCTTATGATTAGGGGAGAGAAGGATCCCGTAATAGAAAAAGAATCCATGACCCTCCTAGAAGAGAAGTTCATGGATTGTAAATATATAGAAATAGAAAATGTCGGCACAATTTCACAAGTTATGAGAAAAGACTTGAGATATTTGCCTTAACTAATGACTTTATTAGAGAAAACATTTAGGATTTCTTCTCTATTGTGATTACATAAGGGGAGATGTCTTTCTTGTTTGGGTAGGATAGTTTGAGAATGGCAAAGTCCTTTGGGTCAAGTTCTTCTAGGAAATGATCAAGCCTTTCTGCTTCAATCTTTCCTTGGGCATGGCCTGGATAGATGGTTATAAGTACCCTGCCCTTTTTTCTTAAAAGACTTAGGACCTTCTCTAAACTTTCTATAGTAGAATCGGCTCTAGTAGTGATAGTCTTATCAGAATTTGGAAGGTAGCCTAGATTATAGACAGCCAAGTCAATTTTTTCTTTGACATACTTATCAATATGGGCGTGACTATCCAAAACAAAGGTAAAATTATCCCTAGGGCCAAGAAGCTTTAAGGTATTTTCCCTTGCAGCCTCTTGAATATCAAAGGCAATTAGCTTTTTTGCTCCCAATACATCAAGGATAAAGGCTGAATCATTCCCATTCCCTGCTGTCATATCCACAGCAAGGTCAATATCCTTCTTTCTAATAAGAATTTCCTTAACAAGATCTGTTACTCTTTCAATCATAATTGCTCCTTAGAACAAGAAAGCTTGGTCTTTTTATTTTTAAATTTATGTAAGATAAAATTATAAGTATCAGGATCAGTTCTTTTAGAAATATCGAGGGATTCTCTTATATAATCTTCATAGGGAAGCTTATCATCCATAAGGATAATAGCTTTTGTATAAAGCATTACAGCGGACTTAGGATTGTTCGAATTATAAGCTAGGGCCATATTAATATATTCTAGAGCTTTCTTGTTATCTTCCAAAATGTAATAAATATTACTAATGTTATGGTACAAAATTGCTCTGATATTTTTATCTAAGACTTCGCTATCTTCTATAAACTTACAAATTCTTAGCCTTTCTTGTTGATCATCTAAACACATTGCATAGTTCATCAATATCCTATAATCTATATTATCATAATAATTATTATTTAGATCGTTGAAATTAAATTCACCATCAGAATTTAGGGCATCTATGATTAAATTCTTCCTCAGAGCGGGGTTATCTTTGACTTCCATGCTCCTAAAAAACATAATCAACTTGCTAGCCTTAACCTTCACAACATCTCTAGAAGTTCTTTCTTTTATTCTTATAAGTTCATTAATCTCACGTGATTGATCTTTCCCCTCATACCTATCTTTGCTATTTAAGGAAGAAATGATGTTTTCGATGCTTGAGCTATCCTCATACATTATCTCAAAATACTTTTCAATCAAATCGACAGACAAAACGGAAGAAAGTCTATCCAAGTTATCCAAATCAAAGTTAGCCTTGGCATTTTCCATATTAGAAATAGTTTTAATATTAATAAAACTAAGCTCAGCCAATCTCTCTTGACTTAAATTTCTCTTATTTCTAATATCCTTTAAGAATTTCCCGAAAATATAATTTCTATTATTCATATATATCACCTAAATAATTATTTTATCATATATTTAAATATTATTCCATAGACAATTTGTATATGGTTTTTAGAGCACTATATTGTTAAGATTAATTAAAAGAAAGGAACTAATATGAAGAGAAAATTATCGAAAAGAATCATATTATTTATGCTAGTGTTCAATATTACATGTTATTCACCAACTAATAGTAAAGAAGATAATATAATTGATTTATTTAATGCCGGATCAAATGAATTATATTTAGAGCATTCAAAATCTTAAACAATAGTAATAAAAAATATATTTTAAAGTAAGTGATAGAGTCCGTATAATTGTGTAAAAAGAAAAGGTCATTTGAAACCTGAACTAGTGCAATGCTTCTAACCAGCAAAAACCAACTAGGAGGAACAATTGACCCAATTACACTTTACAATTAATCAAGAAGAAATACAAAATTTAATTAATGAATCTGTAGATAATAAAATTGCTAAATCTATCTTAACAAAAGTTTTTAATGAAATTATGGAAAAAGAAAGAGATGAGTACTTAGAAAATAAAGCCTATCAAAGGGATCCTAATAGGAGTACTTACCGCAATGGATACTACGAACGTGACTACACAACAAAGATAGGCACTCTTACCCTAAGAGTGCCTAGAACAAGAGATGGTAAATTCTCGTCAGAACTATTCGAAAGATATCAAAGAAATGAAAAAGCACTGCTTGCAACTATGCTAGAAATGTATGTACAGGGAGTATAAACAAGAAAAGTATCCAAAGTAATAGAAAATATGTGCGGCAAGACATATTCTAAATCCTTTGTATCATCCCTAACTAAAGAACTTGACGAAGAAGTAAAACTATGGAGAAATAGCGACCTAAGTGCTACTATGTATCCCTACATAATGGTAGATGTAGTATACATAAAAGTAAGGGAAAACAATCGTGTAGTATCAAAGGCATGTCACATAGCAATAGGAATAAGTGAAAAAGGAAATAGAGAAATAATAGGCTTAGACTTAAGCTCTAGCGAGAGTGAATACTCCTGGTCAAACTTCTTTGAATATTTAAAATCTAGAGGACTATCTGGACTTAAAATGGTAATATCAGATGCTCACAAAGGCCTAGTAAAAGCAATAAAAGAAACATTCATAAATGTAATATGGCAAAGATGTCAGGTACATTTCTTAAGAAATATCCTATCGAAAGCACCAAAGAAAAACACTGAAGAATTTAGGAATGATATCAAGACTCTGTTTAAAATCCAAGATATAAACTTGGCAAGAAATTGAAAGATGAAATATTCTTAAAATACGAAAATGAAAAGAAATTTCAAAACTCCTTAAACACCTTAGATGAAGGATTTGAAGATGCTTTTGCATATCTAGCTAACGATGTAATTCATAGCAGACTTAGGTCAACAAATTGCTTAGAAAGATTAAATCAAGAAGTTAGAAGGCGAGAAAAAGTCGTTAGAATATTTCCTAATGAAGATTCAGCCATGCGTCTAATAGGCGCAATCCTCATTGATATCAATGAGGATTGGATAACATCTTCTAAATTGTATGTTAGAATGAAATAGTAAATATTGTGCTAGTTTAATTTACACAATATTATGGACTTGACTAAGATAAGAGTTATTAAATTATTGTAAGTGCAAAGAATTTAAGATATATGAACAATATTTCATGTTTTTAAGAAATCTGACATTTATTTATATTAGAAAGATTATATTTTATTTTACGATTTGGATAAAATACTCGTCTATACTTGGTAGATATATATCATAAAATTTAAAATACTAATACTATATCAAAATAAAACTTGCAAACGTTATTTGAGTATGGTTATACTTTAGTTTAAATTAATTCCGAAGGAACAAGAGATAATACAGTTTATTTAAATGATGATAGTCTAGTGTGGATAATGATAGCAAATTTGCTGTTATTATAGATAAAAGATAAGGAGGTGAAAAAATGAAGTATTTAGGTAATGGTTATCGTGGAGGAGCAGAAACAATGTGTGCTGTTGATGGGTGTCCTGCCAAAGTTTGTGGTGCAGATGTCTGTGGTGGCAAAGGATGTGTTGCAAATGCTTGTGGTGGAAATGCTTGTGCACTTGAAGCTTGTGTTGCAGATTGGTGTCCAGTAGATGGTTGTTGGGTCGATTTATTTGGATCTGATTCAAATAATCTAGACAGGTAACTCAAAGTGAGAAGGAGAGTTTTATGGAATATTTAGGAAATATATATCAAACAGACAAAAAAGATACAAATGCGAATGGGATTATAAAAGACGAAAAGAAGCAAGATGATTACAAAATTGAATTAGCGTGTTGGATAGATGGCTGCGGGGCTAAAGCATGTGGTATTAAAATTTGGTAGTTAGCTGTGTAATAAAGGCGAGAGGAGAGTTTCTATTGTCTTCTCCCGCTTTTCTTAAAAAGAAGTTTGATTTGTAGGAGGATTTTATGAAGTATTCAAATTATAATCTTATTATAAAAGTATCGGATAATAAAAATATTGTATTTAATACACTTTCGGGAGAGGCATTTTTGGTGGAGGATAGACTAGCAAATTTTGTAGAAAGTGGAATAATTGATAAATTAACAGATGAAGAAATTGAAAAATTTTCAAATAAAAAAATTATTATTGATGACGAATTTGATGAAAAATATATGTACAATTATATTAGAAACAAAGTTATTTATCAAAACAATCATTTAACATATACCATTTTATTAACATGGGCTTGCAATTTGCGCTGTATATACTGTTACGAAGGTGCTGGTGAATATAGAAACGATTTCATGACGAGGAGTACATCTGAAAAAATAATCTTAAGTATTAAAAAAGAAATTGAAAATCGTAATAGTAAATCAATAACAATTTTTCTTTTTGGAGGAGAGCCATTAGTAAACTATAAGGAAGGTAAATATATCCTAGAAAAATTAAATGATTTTTGCAAGGATAGAGGAACAATTCTAAATACAGCTATTATTACTAATGGGATTTTGTTATCAGAAGAAATAATAAGAGATTTGATTCATTTTAACTGTAAGTACATACAAATTACGTTAGATGGTACTAAGAATATACATGATATGAGAAGGATAAGAAAAAATGGAAGCGGAACATTTGATGAAATAATATCGAAGCTTCATTTATTAAAAAAATACGAAAAAAAGTTAAATGTAGTTATACGAGTAAATATTGATAAAATAAACTATAAAGAGGTTCCTAAATTATTGGAATATTTAAAAAAAGAAGGACTAGACTCTTTTTCTATTGATTTTGGAGTGGTAAGAGGTAGTACAGAATCATGTAACGATTATGAAGATAATTGCATATCGGATAGTAATTTAGGACAAGTTATGTCTGAATTGTGGGATTTAAACTCTAAAGTTGAGAGTAATATATTAACTTATCCTATGAGAAAATGGACGTATTGTGGTTTAGATTGCGATAATAATTTTACAATAGATCCTACTGGAAATGTGTATAAATGCTGGGAACATGTAGGAAATGAAAAGCATTTAATGGGTGCTATTTCAGAAAATGGAGATATTACAGGATTAAATCCTAAGTTTTATAAATGGATGACTCAGTCCCCAGTTGATAGTGATTTTTGTGGAAATTGTGTTTATTTACCAGCTTGTGGAGGAGGCTGTCGATCTATTAGTTTTGATAAAAATGTAGATTTCGATTCATCTCAGTGCTTTAAGATTAAAGGTGTATTAGAAGAGGAAATCAAATTATTTTTTAAAGATAAAATTTGAAAATTATGTATATTAGAAATTATGTATATTAGAAGGAGGGGAATGACATTATAAGAATTAAGAAAATTAATAACAACTTGATATATGGAATTAAGGAAGTTTTTAATATTTCTAAGTCATATGTTTTTCTTATCATATTATCAGGATTATTATCAGGTGGAATGAAAATTCTAAATGTTTATTTTGTAAAACTCATTGTAGATAGTATAGAAAAAATTGAGGTAAAAGAGTTTGTATTTTTAATATTAATATTTGTTAGTATTATCATTATAGTTAACATATTGAATGCAATGATATCTAGTATTGTTTTACCAAAAATAAATAATAAAATTGAATTGGGATTGAAGAAAAAAATGTATAACATATATTTTAATATAGATGATATATATGAACCTTATAAATATGACCAATATTTTTTCTCATTAAAAAATATTGGTGTATTACCAGAGGTTACAAGTCAGATAGGTATATTGGTGAATAGTTTCTTTAGCATTATTGGATTATTATATATTTTTTCAGTATATGATTTTTCAATGGTGTTTTACATGTTTATAGGTGTGATTATATCCTTCATAGCAATAGTTATAAAAAATAAAATTAATTATAATATAACTGTTAAAAATATACCAAATGAAAGAAAAATAGATTATATAAACAGGTTATTCTATGTACCCGATTATTCAAAAGAAGTTAAAACTACAAATGGAGATATTTTCTTTTCTTATTTAAAAAGTGCATATAATAATATTATTTCTGAATATCTAAAAAAAGCCAAAGAAATTGCTTTTTTGGATTTTTTTTCGAAAGCATTAACATCTTTAACTATCGTAATGGTTTTGTTTTTTTTAGGATTTAAAGTTCTTAGTGGTGTTTTTACATTTGGAACATTTACTATGTTATTTACTGGTGCACAACAGATACTTTCTGATTTGAATAATCTTTTCTCTAGTTTTCCACAGATATATTCATTATCACTCAAAGTTGGTAAAATAAGAGAATTTACTGATTTGGGTAACTGTGATGAAGTTAAAAAAAGCGATTTAACTAAAATTAAAAAAATAGAATTGAAAAACGTAAGTTACACATATGATAACAAAAAAAATATCTTAAAAAACGTGAATTTAGAAATAAATAAAAAAGACGGAGTAATAGCACTTATTGGAGGTAATGGATCTGGTAAAAGTACTGCTATAAATTTAATGTTGGGAATTTTAAAACCATCATGTGGAGAAGTTTTGGTAAATGGAATGAACATTGATAATTTTAACATAAATACATATTACGAAAAAATTTCTATAGTGTTTCAAGAATTTTATGTTTTTTCATTTTCAGTTTATGAAAATATAAGTGGGACAAGTATTATTAATACTAAAAATGAAAATAAGGTAATTGAAGCTTTAAAAAAAGTTGGTCTGTATGAAAAAGTTAAACAATTTGAAAGAGGAATTCATACAGTTATATCGGAAGAATTTGAAAAACAAGATGGTGGATTTTCTAAAGGTGAAATGCAAAAGTTATCACTAGCTAGAGCTATATATAAGGACGGGGATATATTTATTTTAGATGAGGTGGATAGTTTCTCTGACGAGCAGTATAAATCTAAGCTTTCTAAAATAATAAAAGAATTACAATATAAAAAGATAATATTTATAGTGACACACGATAGAGAAATGTTGTCTATAGCAGATAAGACGTACCAATTACATGAATCAAAAATATCATTAAATAATCAAAGTATTTAATGTATTGTGGTTATTTTGATTATTCTTATGACTTTAGTAAATGTAATCACTAAAATAATATTTGTTGTGAAACTTTATGAAAACATGATAAAATAATTTTATTGATTGAATTTAACATTCAGAATACTTAATGTATAATTAATTGCAAAATGATTTTTGAAAGGGTTATAAGTTTAATTACTCATAGCCTATGATCTTTCAACTTCTTTTCCATAATAATTTTCATAATTTTTCCTATACTTAACAAGGTCAGAAAATTGTTCTTTATTTAAAGAATACTCTTGCATAAGGGTGTTCTTTTTTTCTTGCAATTTATCGAGCTTTGATAATATTTCTTTTGTATTTGGTAGTTTTTTATAGTTTTCTAAAATTTCTTTAGCGGCTATTTTATAGACGGAGAGTTCGCTATAATACTCATCTGCAAATTGCGTATCTTCAGGATTTTCTTTGTGGTATTTATAGATTTCACGATATTTATTTATAGTATTTATATTTTCCATATCTTGTGATAATCTCTTCATCTCAGTTTCGATTTTCTTTATTTTATCTAACAAATCTTGTCTATCATCGGCAGATTTTTTGATTAGATCATCGAGCTGAGTGATTGAATTAATTCCTTGTTCTCTTAATTTAATTATTGAATCAGCCATTGTTTTTATATTATTTTTCCTTGCCCAAACTTCATAACCTTTAGAGGATAGAGCTTTTTTATTAGTAGAGATATCAATAACATTTCCTACTCGTTTTTTAATAGGATTAGCTTTGTTTTTAATAGCTAAATCTATTCTTTCTTTGATTTTTTCTTCGGTATAATCTTCTCCGATAGTCTTAGCTCTTGTAAATCTTTGTTTGTCTTTATGGCGAAAAGCTATGTGTTTACCAAACTTAATTTCATAATCAAGAGATTTCATATTTTCTAAAAACTCTTCC